>JGI24705J35276_12238807_pt1 | contig 116065 bp, 101 predicted proteins | sample TergutNt197P4_FD_35276 | JGI IMG/M metagenome (IMG submission 35276) | reverse complement strand
GGGGGGGGGGGGGTACAAAAATCTTGTAACACAACAGTAACCATGTCAAAAGCGGCTTTAGAAATTAACGCGTAATAGCCTGATATACCGCTATTTACGCATAAAGACGTGACCTCTTTTGCATTCACGCTTTTTGCTAAACAAGGAAAAATTATAAAAGAGGCTACAATAATTGACACAATTTTTCTTATTTTCATAATCAGAATTATATATTAGAAAATAGAAATATATATGATACCAATGTGAAAAAATTGTGAAGTTACTAAACCTTTTTCTTTTCCATAAATATTCTAATCAAATTTTTTGTTGAATCACGGTTGGAAAACCTGCTCTCATTTTAGCCCGAAGATATTGTTTTTAGCAATTCCCCCCGCTTCGCTCGGATAAATACAAGTTTTTCGGAATCAGCAACACTATTGGCAGTTTTAGATACAATAACAAATGCAAGGATATTATAAATATCCTTGCATTTGTTATTCTGCGTCCTTGCGTCTATTTATTTCAGTCCTAAAACATCCTGCATATCATACAATCCTGGCTCTTTGCCTATAATCCATTTTGCCGCTCTGACGGCTCCTGCGCCGAAAGTGTCTCTTGACTGAGCTCTGTGGGTAATTTCTATTCTTTCTCCTGTTCCCGCGAAATAAACGGTATGCTCGCCGACTATGTCTCCGCCTCTGACCGAAAGCACGCCGATTTCATCTTTTTTTCTGTCGCCCATAATTGTTTTTCTTCCGTAAACGCCGACGTCATTTATGTTCTTGCCTACCGCCGAAGCTGCAATTTCCGCAAGTTTCGCGGCTGTTCCGGAAGGCGAGTCTTTCTTTTTATTGTGGTGAAGCTCTACAATTTCAATGTCATAATCGGGAATCAGCTTTGTAACTTCTTCCACAAGTTTGAATAAAATATTTACGCCGACCGACATATTCGGCGACAGCATAACCGGAATTTCTTTCGCGGCCTCGGCTATTTTTTCTTTCTGCTCGGAAATAAACCCTGTAGTTCCTATTACAACAGGAATTTTATACTTTTTGGCAATTTCAAGATTTTTTAACGCGGTTGCGGGATTTGTAAAATCTATCAAAACTTCGGTTGTGGGCAAAACTTCTTCAATTTTTGAAGCCGGTACAATAGCGGGATTGCCCATGCCTATCGCAGGGCTGCTCTCATATTCTACGGCTCCGCAAACCTGAACCGTCTCGTCAACTTTTGCTATATCCAATATAGACTGCCCCATCCTTCCGGCAGCACCGCATATAGTAATTTTCATTTAAAACCTCCCGTTAGAAGCTTAGAGAGCTGAGAAGTTGGGAAGCTTAGAGGAGCTATGGTCGTTTCGTCTTTGCCATTGCCCTTGTCTTTGCTCAACATCCCCGCTTCCCAACTTCTCAACTTCTTTTTTTATATGAGTCCAAAATCTTTCATAGCTTTTTCCAGTTTGGATTTGTTTGCTTCTTCCATTTCGCACATAGGAAGTCTTAATTCCGGCCCGCAAATTCCTAAAATATACGCCGCTGTTTTCACCGGTATGGGATTTGTTTCGATAAACATGGCCTTTACCAAAGGTAAAAGTTTGTAATGTATCTTTATTGCTTCTTTTATATTACCCTTTTCAAAAGCCTTAACCAAAGCGACAACTTCGGCGGGAATTATATTTGCAATGACCGAAATTACTCCCTGTCCGCCGACTGACATCAAAGGAATCGTAAGAGCATCGTCTCCGGAAAGCATTTCTATTTCCGGGCACAAAAATTTTGTCATGCTCACCTGTTCCAAAGATCCGGACGATTCTTTTACCCCTATAATATTTTTACACTCTTTACAAAGTTTCTGCAAAGTCGCAGGTTCAACATTGACGGCGGTTCTTCCGGCTATGTTATATACGACAATAGGTATATCAACGGTATCGGCAATCTTCTTAAAATGAAGATACAATCCTTTCTGAGTAGGTTTGTTGTAATAAGGAGAAACTACAAGCGCGCCGTCGCAGCCTGCTTTTTTTGCAAACTGCGTAAAATGTATCGCCTCGTCGGTTGAATTTGAACCGGTGCCTGCCAAAACTTTCAATCTTCCTTTAGAAGATTTAACCGCGAACTCTATGACCTCTTCATGTTCTTCATAAGATAAAGTCGGCGATTCCCCGGTAGTTCCGCACGGGACAATACCGCTTACACCGTTTTTGCACTGATTTTCGATTAAAGCTCCAAAAGCGTCATAATCGACTTTGTCATTTTTAAACGGCGTAATTATTGCCGTATAAACGCCTGAAAACATAAATCCCCCATTTTAACTGCAATTACAAATTACGGGGACTGCGTCCCAATTACGAATTACGAATCAACGACAAAAGGCTTTTTAGTCTTTTATTCGTAATTCGTAATTCGTAATTCGTAATTGTCTTTTTAAATTTCATTTAAAATCAAATCTTTATAAGTTGCTCTTTTTCTTATTAAATAAGTTTTATTGCCGTCAACAAGAATTTCCGGAAGAAAAGGCCTGGAGTTATATTCGGATGCCATCGCCGCTCCGTATGCGCCGGCGTTTTTCACCAAAAGAAGTTCGCCATTGTCCAAAACCGGAAGCATTCTGTCTTTCCCCATGAAATCGCCGCTTTCGCATATCGGTCCGACCACGTCGGTTTTAACTTTTCTTGCGGCTGTCCTTTTAACGGGAACAATATCGTGATAAGCGTTATATAACGTAGGCCTTATCAAATCGTTCATTGCGGCGTCGGTTATAAGAAAATTTTTATCTCCGGATATTTTCCTGTAAAGCACTTTTGTCAGAAGATGCCCCGTATTTCCTATAATCGAACGCCCCGGCTCAAAAATAAATTTTTTGCCGGTGCCGAAAACTTTGAACATTTCGCTTAAAAGCCGTTTCGGAGCAGTAGCAACGGTGTCATCGGCATATTTAATCCCCAGTCCTCCGCCGCAGTTAATATATTCTGGTTTTATACCGGCTTTTTCAAGGCTGTCGATAAGCTTTTTCATTTTTTTTGCCGCCAAAATGAAAGAATCTATCTCCAAAATCTGCGAACCGATGTGCATATGAATGCTTACGGGCTGAACATTTTTCATTTTAGAAGCTATTAGATAAGCTTCGAAAGCTTCTTCATACGGAATGCCGAACTTAGTGCCTTTTTTTCCTGTAACGACATAAGAATGCGTATCCGGATCAACGTCCGGATTTATTCTTAACGCGATTTTAGCTTTTGTTTTAAGTTTTCCGGCTATTCTGTTTATTGCTTCAAGCTCTTCAAAAGATTCGACATTAAACATAAGTATTTTATTTTTTAAAGCATACTCTATTTCTTCGGCGGTTTTGCCTACGCCCGCAAAAACTATCTTCGAAGGAGCAAATCCGGCGTTAATGCATCTGAAAATTTCGCCGCCGGACACAGTATCAGCGCCTGCTCCGTGTTTTGCAAGAAGCTTTAGAATTTGTCCGTTCGAGTTCGTTTTACACGCAAAACAAATAAGCCCGTCAACGGGTTTTAAAGCTTTCTGATAATCCTGCAAATTGCTTATTATCTGATTTTTTGAATACACATATGCGGCCGTACCGTATTTTTTTGCAATGTTTGAAAAAGATACTTTTTCTATATGAAGTTCATTATTGACATACTTAACCATTTTCTTTCCTTTTATTATAAGTGTAGTGTATTGTTATTATGATACAAAATAGGATTATATGCTGTCAAAAAAAAGACAGCAGCTCGGCAGCTCAGAAGCTCAGCAAAGACAAAGGCTTTGTTGTTGCCGTTACCGAGCTGCCGAACTTCCGAGCTGCTGAGCTTCTACTTTTCTTTGTTAAAATAGTCCTGCATGCGCTGCGCCTGCTGTTTCACGAAAGGCGTTTTTGATTTTAGAACGGCGTTTGCCGCGTATCTTCTTGCTTCGTATAACCTTCCTTTTTTATACGCTATCCTTGCGTACATCATATCAACCGCCGCGGTATACGAATTTATGAGGTTTGCCTTATCAAGCATTTCTTCGGCTTTTTGAATATCGCCGTCATCCAGATATATTGCCGCAAGATATACGTAAGATGAAAAATTTGAAGGATCAATGCTGATGGATATGAGATATTGCTCTTTGGCTTCTTCAAGTTTACCAAGTCCCGAATATAAAGACCCTAACAGCAGGTACAAGTCGGAATCAGGGTTTATATTTATGTAATCGTTAACCAACTGCACGGCTTTATCCAGATTATTCAAACTTTTATAGCCTGCCGCCATTCTTATAATTAATTCTTTATCATAATATGTCCGGTTTATGCTTTCATAGTACTCCAGCGCCTTTGAATATATTGTTCTGCTGTAATAAATATCGCCTAGTTTCCTTTTTGCATAATCGGAGTTTTTATCGTTGGCGAGAATATCCTTGAAACTTTGCTCTGCAAGGCCGTAAAGATTGCTTTCTAAAAACATATCTCCGATTTTCTTTTTTATATCATTATTTTTTTTGTATAAGGCTAAAGCGCTGTTATAATAATCAAGGCTGGTATTATAAGATTTTTTTTCCGCTTCAATATCGCCAAGCTTTATATAATACTCCGCTTTTTTCTTTTTGGGCGGATTTGATTCCAATAGTCTCTTGTATATATTCGTAGCCGCGTCGTATGCCCCGCTGAGAAAAAACATCCGGGCAAATTCTTCGTAAAATTCAGTTTGTTCTTTTTTATTTTTCGCGCCTTCAAGCTTTACGGACATTTCATTTATTTTTGACATAATCTCTTCATCGCTCATTACATTTTCAATATAACGAGCGTCCGCAAAAAACGCAAAAACAAACATAAAAATAATTGCCGCGAATATTTTATTCAATCAGGTACTTCTCCTGTGTTTTATCTATAATAGCTATTTTTATGCTTTTGAGCGCGTCTTTTGCCGCCACAAAACCTTTATCAATGCTTTGATGAGCGTTTTTAAGGTCAACCGCCGACATTGCGTCGACATCCGGGCGGATGATAACATCCGCCATGGCAAGATTTTCGTTGTCCAATGCCCGTCCCTGAATATATATCGCCTGCATCAGAGTTGTTAACACATTATTAGTTGTATTTTTCGTTATGTCGGCAGAAACCGGAACGGCAATTATAATGTCAGGGCTGAAAAGCTTCGCAACGCCTACCGGAATATTTTCCGCGAGGCCCCCGTCAACCAAATATCTTTGCCTGTACTCTACAGGCCGAAAAAATCCGGGAAGAGTGGAGCTTGCTCTCGCGGCAAAAGCCACACTTCCGCTTCGGAGCAGCACTCTTTCCCCGGTGTTTAAATCAGTGGCTACGCATACAAGCGGAATTTTAAGCTGCTCAAAACGCAAGTCGCCTATATTTTTTTTCAAGAATTCTTCCATTTGGACATTTGAAAGCAGCTGATCGGATAAAAGCATCGAAAGTATTGACGCCGCGTTGACATTTGATATTGATTTCCAATTAATCTCTTTAGCAAGGTTTTCAACTTCATCCATTGAAATGCCCGCGCAGTAAAACGCACCGGCTATTGAACCTATGCTGGTGCCCACAACCAAATCTATAGGCACTTTTTCTTCTTCCATCGCCCTGAACACGCCTATATGCGCAAATCCCCTCGCTCCGCCTCCTCCGAGGACAAGCGCGACTTTAGGCCTTTGCTCTTCATTAAGACGTATGACTTTATTCCATAGCATGTCTATAACAAAGTCTTCTTCATTGAACTCAATAGAAGAAGCAATGCAGAATGAAGGCAAGGCAAGCAATAAAAATGTGTAAATTATTTTTTTCATGATGGAAAGTTCACCTATTTTAGAAGCTGAGAAGTTGGGAAGCTGGGAAGTTGAGCAAAGACAACGGCAACGACAAAGATATAACGACCAGAGCTCCTCTCAACTTCTCAGCTTCCGCCTTAATATGAGTCAAGCTGTACGCCAACGGCAAGCTCCAAAGCATAATAACTTCTGTTAAGATTGTAAACAATATCAATTTCAAGCTCTGTGTACGGAACTTTTGACAGATCTTTTTCCGACATGCCGGCTTTGTAAAACTGGCCTCTCCAGAAATTATACTCCAAAAGCGCTTTGTTTACCTGCAGTTTTATCTCTTCTTCAATCTTAGATCTTTTCAAAGTAGTTTCTCTGACATGAATTCTGCCCTGCTTTACTCTGGCGACTCCTCCTCCTCCGTCAAAAATAGGAAGATTTGCGTTTATGGAAACATACCAGCTGCTTTTATCTCCGATTACCTGATCGCCCATCCACTCCTGTCCGCCGCCTACGGAAATAGTCGGAAATCTCTGCATTGAAAGAAGATTTACCATCAATCCGTCTATAGTCTCCTGCGCCTGGGTAGTCTGCATTTCGGATCTGAACTGATACGCCAAAAGCATGCTCTGGTTTAAATCAAACTTTTTTAATTTAGGAACCAGTTTTCCGTCAAGTATGACAATAGTGTCAAGCTCCAATCCTATGACGCTCAGCAAATTTAAAACTTCTCTGTCATAATTAAACTTTACGAGATCTATTCTCCTCTGTATCTCCAAAATTTCAATTTGCGGTTTACCCTTAGAGTTTTCAAGCTGCCGCGAAAATAAATTCAGTTTCTCTTTATACATAATACACGTATTAAAAGCGGTTTTAACCTGATTTATTACATTATTTTTAACGGCGTTTGCTTCATTTTTAACCTTATTCATATGTATATCGGCAAGCTTATTCGTAGTTTTAATTCTGCCTCCGGCATAAATGCTTTGCCAAACCGACAGACGCGTTGAAAAATAAATATCTCTGTTTTCTCCCGGCAGATACACTGAAACCGGAGAAAGAGGACCGGAAAGAACAAGCGGTTCCATATTGTTAAAACGCGAGGCGTTGAGGTTAAAATCAATCTTCGGAAAATATAATGATTGCGACTCTTTTATCCTTTGGTACGCTAAATCTATGCTTTGCGAATGAATGAGAATATCATGATTAATATTAACCGCGGTTTGCACGCTTGAATCTTCCGTCAGTATTTTTTCATAGACCGCGGAATATGCCATGCCCGCGAACGTAAAACATAATGCGAATAAAATTAACGGCTTTTTCATTTATTTTTTCCCGGTACTTTCTTTTTAAGATTTTCTATTTGTTTTAAAACCGACTTTTCAGAAGTTCCGCCGTACGAAGATTTCATTGAAACAACCTTTTTTAAATCGATATATTTATAAATGTCTTCTTCAAATATAGGATATCTCTCCGGATAAAGCTTGTTAAATTCGTGAAGCGTAAGCTTATTAAGAGTTTTGGAATTTTCTTTACAATATAAAACAATCCGCCTTACGATTCCGTGAGCTTCCCTGAAAGGAACGTCTTTTCTTGCCAGATAATCGGCAATTTCAGTCGCGGCGATGAAACCTTTTTCTATGCTGCGTAAAGTGTTTTCTTTAACAAACTTCATGCTTGCAGCCATTTCGTTCATTACTTCCATGCACATTTTTATATTATCGCAAGCATCAAAAACAGGAGGTTTATCTTCCTGCAAATCCCTGTTGTAAGCCAAAGGCAAAGATTTAACTATTGTAAGCATTGCCATTAAGCTGCCAAAAATTCTTCCGGATTTTCCTCTTATAACTTCCGCGCAGTCGGGATTTCTCTTCTGCGGCATAATAGACGAGCCGGAAGTAAATTTATCGGAAATTTTTATATATCCGAGTTCCGGATTCATCCACAAAATAATTTCTTCGCAAAACCTTGTAAGATGCAAAGATATCATTGAAACGCAAAACACAAACTCTATCGCAAAATCCCTGTCGCTGACTGCGTCAAGAGAGTTTTCGGTTATCGAATCAAATCCCAAAAGCTTCGCCGTATAATATCTGTCTATTTTAAATGAAGTTCCGGCAAGCGCCGCGCTGCCCAAAGGAGAAATATTTATTCTTTTGCGGCAATCTTCAAGCCTCTCTTTATCTCTTTGCAGCATCCAGCCGTAAGCCAGCAGATGATGCGCCGCCAAAACAGGCTGCGCCGGCTGCAGATGCGTAAAGCCCGGCATTATAACGTCAATATTATCTTCGGCTTTTTTTATAATTATATTCTGAAATTCATTTATAAGTCCGACTATTTCATCGGCCTGCTGTCTTAAATATATTCTTAAATCCAAAGCAACCTGATCATTACGGCTTCTCGCCATATGCATTTTGCCGCCGACAGGCCCGATTCTTCTTATCAGCTCTTTTTCAACGGCAAAATGAATATCTTCTTCTTTAGGAAGCTTCCATCCGCTTTTTATGCTTTTAAGAATCGAATTCAAACCTGAAACTATCTTCCTGCCGTCTGAAGATTTAAGTATCCCGGTTTTCATAAGCATCTGTACATGCGCAACAGACCCTGCTATATCAGCCTCGGCAAGCCTTCCGTCAAAAGAAAACGAACCCATAAACTGTTCAAAATCTAAATTTTTCATTTATTTACCTTTTTATTGTCATTGCGAGCAACAAAGTTGCGAAGCAACCTAGAAAACAACTCTATTACTACTCTAGATTGCCGCATCGGAATACTGTGTATTCCTCCTCGCAATGACTACTATTTCTTAATTTTTATTTTTTTCTCATAATCGCCTGCACCTTCGTCGGCAATCCAAACAAATTAATAAATCCTTCCGCATCTTTCTGATTGTAAACTTCATCTTTCTCAAATGTCGCAAGCTCTTCCCAATAAAGAGAATATTTGGCGTTCCTTGAAACAGTCTCCATATTGCCTTTGTAAAGTTTAAGTTTTATCTCGCCCGTGACATATTTTTGAGTACTGTCGATAAAAGCGTCGAGAGCCTCTCTTAAAGGCGAAAACCACTGTCCGTAATACGCAAGATCAGCCCATTTATGCGAAAGATCCTGCTTGTAATGCAATGTGTCTCTGTCCAAAGCAAGCTCTTCAAGCTTATGATGAGCTTCATATAAAAGAACAGCCGCCGGAGATTCATAAACTCCTCTTGATTTCATTCCCACAAGACGGTTTTCAACCATATCCGTTCTGCCTATGCCGTTTGTGCCTGCGATTTTATTTGCAGTTTCTATAAGCTCAACAGGGGCAAGTTTCTTGCCGTTTATAGAAACGGGGATACCCCGTTCAAAACCTATTGAAACATAAGCCGGCTTATTCGGCGCGTCTTGCGGAGAGACGGTCATTTTAAACATGCTCTTGTCATATTCGTTTTTCATGTCTTCCATAATGCCGCCTTCATAAGAAACATGCCAAAGATTTGCGTCCGAAGAATAAGGTTTGTCCTTTGTTACGGGAACCGGTATTCCTCTCTTTTTCGCGTACTCTATCGCCTCTTCTCTGGAGCGTATATTCCATTCTCTCCACGGCGCTATTATTTTTACGTTCGGTATTAAAGCTTTAAACGCAAGCTCAAAACGCACCTGGTCATTGCCTTTACCGGTAGCGCCATGGCATACGGCGTCAGCTTTTTCTTTTTTTACGACTTCGGCAATTTTTGCCGCGATAACAGGCCTTGCCAGCGAAGTGCCGAGATAGTATTTATTTTCATATAAAGCTTCCGCTTTAATCGCAGGATAAATATAATCCGTCACAAACTCTTTTTTCGCGTCTATTATATAAGACTTTGAAGCGCCGGTCTTTTTGGCTTTTTCATTCAAGCCTTTAAGCTCTTTGCCCTGCCCCACGTCAACACAGCACGCGATAACTTCGCATTTATAATTTTCTTTTATCCATGACAAAATTATCGAAGTATCAAGCCCGCCGGAATAAGCCACTACCACTTTTTTTATTGCGCCTTTGTCTGTAACTTTGTTGCCTGCTTTGCTCATTTTACAATCTCCCTTTAACGGCAATTACAAATTACGAATGACGAATTACGAATAAAAGACTAAAAAGTCTTTGCCATTGATTCATAATTTATTTTACTTTTGAAAACGCATCATTTAAAATTTTAACAGCCGCATCAACATCTTTTTTTGTGATGGTAAGCGGAGGCAGCATCCTTATAACAGTCTTCTGAGGACAATTTACAATCAAACCTTTATTAAGGCAGTACTCTAATATATCTTTTCCTGCGATTGAAAGCTCAATGCCTGTCATCAGACCTATTCCCCTTACTTCTTTTATTATATTATACTTTTTTTTCAAATCATTAAGCTTTGCGTACAAATATTTTGCCGTTTCCAAAGAATTTTTTAAAAATTTCGGACTCATTTCTTTTATAACAGCCAAAGCAGCGGCGCATGAAACGGGATTTCCGCCGAAAGTCGTCCCGTGGTCTCCGTATGTAAAAACTTCGCCGAACTTTTTATTTGCGATAGTCGCCGCGAGCGGCAAACCGTTGGCTATGGCTTTTGCCAGAGTTATGACGTCAGGTTTAACCCCGTAATGCTCAAAAGCAAAAAACTTGCCCGTGCGCCCTAAACCGCACTGTATTTCGTCAAAAATTAAAACAATATTATGCTTGTCCGCCAAAACGCGTAAACCTTTTAAAAATTCTTTCGTTGCAACATAAATACCGCCTTCGCCCTGCACCGGCTCAACTATTATCGCGGCCGTTTTATCATTGATAAGTTTTTTCACGGATTCAATATCGTTAAAATCCGCAAAAACAAACTTCGGCGGCAAAGGTTTCAAGTATTCGTGAAACTTTGCCTGTCCCGTGGCGGCGCTCGTCATAACGGTACGTCCGTGGAAAGAATTGTTAAACGCTATAATTTCATAACGCCCGCCGGTAGTATGCCCGTATTTGCGCGCCAGCTTTATAGCGCACTCGTTCGCTTCAGCCCCGGTATTAGACAAAAAAACCCGTCCGCCAAACTTTTTTGCAAGCTCTTTACCGAGTTTCATTTGCACGGGAGCGTAATAATGAATTGAAACGTGCGCATATTCGTCAAGCTGTTTTTTTACGGCTTTGACAACGGCATTATTCAAATGCCCCAAATTGCAAACGCTGACGCCAGTAAAAAAATCCAGATACTTCTTCCCTTTCTCATCCCAAACAAACTGCCCTTTAGCTTTCTTAACTACCAAATCTACCCTCTTTGTGGTAGGCATAAAATATGTACTTTCCATCTGTTTTATATTCATTGTTCTTGGCTCCCATAATAAGAAGTTGGGAAGCTGGGAAGTTGAGAAGCTGAGCAAAGGAAAGAACTTTAACAACCATAGCTCCTCTCAGCTTCCCAGCTTCTCAGCACTCTCAGCTTCTAACAACTGTTCCTTTTATTTTTTTTATACCGCTGACTCCGTCGGCTATCCATACTTCTTTAACGCCTTTTTTAACGGATTGCGCGCAGCCTTTTATTTTCGGTATCATTCCGCCGGTTATAGTTTGATCTTTTATCAAAGGCTCTATTTCTTTTATTTTTATCTCTCTTATCGTGTTTTTGTTTTTATCAAAAACTCCGGCAACGTCGGTAAGAAATACAAGTTTGTCGGCTTTAAAAGCAACCGCTATCGCCGTGGCCAAAGTATCGGCATTAACATTCATAACATTGCCTTTGGCATCCGCAGCTATTGAAGCTATGACCGGCAAAAATCCCGCCTTTGTCAAAACCTCTATAAGCTTTTTATTAACTTTCACGGGTTCGCCGACAAAACCAAGCTTTTTAACCTGTTTGCAGACAACGCTGCTGCCGTCTTTGCCTGATATTCCTACGGCATTGGCTTTATTTTTTATAAGCCCGGTAATAAGAACTCTGTTAACTTTTCCGCTTAAAGCCATTTCGACAACTTCTAAAGCCGGAGCGTCGGTAAATCTGAGACCGTTCACAAACTTGCTTTCAATTGAAAATTTATCCAAAAGCGAGTTTATTTCGGGGCCGCCTCCGTGCACTAAAATTATATTTTGTTTTCGTGAAATTTCCGCAAGCTCTTTAAGAAATTTTGCCTGCGCAACCGGATTTTTTGTCAAACTTCCGCCGAATTTCACTACAGTCATCGATTTCATTTTTCTCCTGCCTCATTTTTATATGATGAAAACTTGCATTTTAACTTAAAATCGCAATTTCCGCATTTTGTCGTGTCAGCATCAAAGTTATCCGACATTATATTCTCAGCCGTATTCAGGGCAAGATTTATACTGTCTTCAATCTCTTTTGCGGAACGCTTTGTATACATTTTTGTATTGTTCGACAAAAAATACACGGAGATTTTATCGGGATTAAACCCGAAAACATTTTTGCACGCGTAAGCGTAAAGAGTAAGCTGCAAATCTTTGTCGATTCTTTCCTGTGTCCACACTTTCGCGTGGGTTTTATAGTCCATTATCTCTTTCTTGCCGTCAGGATGTTCGTCTATCCTGTCAATAATGCCGACAAATCTGTATTTGCCGATATTCGCGTCAAAAGATTTTTCCGTATATAAAATTTTTACGTCGGAAGTTGAAAACGACTTAAAATAGTTTTCAAGCATCTCCATCCCGCGCCTGTAATATTCAAAACTCTGCTGCGGGCTTTCAAAACCTTCATTTTTCCACGAAGCGTCATAACACTCCGTCAGCTCCGGCAAATCTTTGCCGTTACGGCTGTGATACTGTTCCAGAGTTTTATGTATAATCTGCCCGAAAATTATATCTGCGTTTACCGGTATATACTGATTGTCAATATAAATAAGTTTATATTTATACGGACAAAATAAGTACGTACTGATTCTCGAGTAACTTATTTTAAAATCTTCCCAAACCACAAAAAAACTCCAATTACGAATTACAAATTACTAATTACAAATCAACGACATTTAACGACACCAATTACGAATTAAAACAAAGCCATCAATCATTGCAGTAACGCCTTTGCAGTTGATTCGTAATTAGTAATTTGTAATTCGTAATTGTCGTTTTGTTTTACGTTCTTTTGTAAAACAAAACGACTGTATCGCCGTATTTTTCAGTTCTGAAATTTTCAAGACCCGCTACGTTTCCAACGGGTTCCTTAATATGCTTTTGCGCTATAAGAATTGACTCATCTTTTAAAATATCATACTTTACTACATTTTTAAGAGCCGGGTATGTAAGAGCAAGCGCTTTTTTGCCGCTGTCAACATAAGGCGGACCCATAAAAACTATGTCATATTTATCGGCAATCATGTCAAACTGCGTTATAATGTTGCATCTTACTATTCTGGCCTTGTCATTGTAGCCTAGCATGTTTACATTATGTTTTATGAGCTTTAAAGAAATATCACTCATTTCAGCAAAAACACACTTATTTGCGCCGCGCGAAATAGCTTCTATTCCAACCGAACCGACTCCGGCAAATAAATCGAGAAAATCGCATCCGGGAATTCTGAACTGTATAATATCAAAAACCGATTTTTTCATTCTGCCGAGCATCGGCCTGATAGATAAATCATCCTGCGGCAAGGTTTTCAGTATCCTTCCGCGAGCGTCGCCTGCTATAACTTTTAGAGTCACTTATTACTCTCCGAAAACCTGCACGAATACTTTTCTGCTTCTGGGTCTGTTATCAAAATCAACAAAAATTATCTGCTGCCATGTTCCCAGCAGCAGCGATTTTGATGTTATTGGAATAGTTTTTGATGTGCCAACTATAGATGAGCGTATGTGGGAAAAACCGTTTCCGTCATTCCATTTTTCGTCATGAGCGTAAACGCCTTTTTCAGGAGCAATGATTTCCAAAGCTTTGCGTAAATCGGATATTAAGCCGGGTTCGAACTCAATAGTAGTAATTGCAGAAGTAGAACTTGAAACGCTTACCGTCACAAGTCCGTTCTGAATACCTGAACGCGCAACTATCCTTTTGACATCATCCGTAATATCGGACATGTCAGTATAGCCTTTTGTTTCGCGGTTAATATACTCTGAGTAAATCATAATTTTGTCCTTATATATTAAATTGCCGTATTGAGAGATAAACTGAATAACGGCATGATGTACGCCTTTCGGCGCATGATGTTGCTTCGCAATGATGTGTTGCTTATCGCAACATGATGTAATGTGTCACTACGTGACACATCATTGTTGTGTGCGGCAAAGCCGCACTTAATTAATAGGTGCGCTTTGCGCACTCCTTAATGTATGCCTCGGCATACACATCATGTCTCGCAGAGATACATCATGTACGAAGTACACATCATGTCCCGTAAGGGACTCATCATTGTCTTTATGGAGGTAGACGGGATTGAACCGACGACCTCTTGCATGCCATGCAAGCGCTCTCCCAGCTGAGCTATACCCCCATTAAAAACTTCTATTCAATTTTCAAACTTGTCGTCGGCACACTCATCATCTTGCATGCCATGCAAGCGCTGTCTTCCACTTCGTTTCAGACCCGGGGCGCTCACAGGAACTAAGTTCCCTCGCGCCCGCTCGTGACACGTGCTCCTTATTCGTCGCACACTCGCCCAACTGAGCTATACCCCCGTAAAACGAGAATTATTGTATCTTTTTATATATTTTTTGTCAATTCAAATTTTATGTATAAAAATGAATATGTTTTATGTTTTTATTTTTCAACATAAATCCGGTTATTTTAAAAATAATCTTGGGTTTCGTCGTTCATATTAACATCGCTTTTAATCCATCTGCGTATATGCGCGATTAAAAGCCAAAAACCCAAGGCTGTTGTTAACGCGGACGCAATATAAAAAAACTGCTGCACATAATACTCTTTACCTTCAGTGCCGAACCATTTGTGCATATAATCCCAATCAGGCACGGAGTTTGCGCCGTCTACCGCGTTTACAATCATTATCTCCCCGACATACAATGAAATTCCCGTATAAAACCCGATAGATTTGAAAGCGATTGCCAAAAGCAAAAGACAAACATCAGCCTGTATTTCCCACCCTTTGCGCTGAAAATAAAGAAAAGCGGAAAGCGGAACCATTATCTCAAGAAGCGTTCCGCCCATGATAGTCCAAAAATGATTTCCCCGGGAAATTAATCCGAACAGTTTATGCCCGAATTCATGAATTCCTATCGAAAGCCATGTTATAATCCAGCCGAATGCCGTACTGCCGTCAGCAGTTATAAGACGATAAAAAACAAAACCGACAACTGCAATAAATATAATGCCGGCAATGCCGTAATTTGTAAATAAAGGCCCTCTGCGGTGCGGATCAAAAAAATCAACCGCTTTATTTAAAATATTTTTCACATTCATATACGTATTATACAATAAATAAAAAATTGCAGATACCTCTAAGACAATTACGAATTACGAATGACTAATTTTTATAAATGCAATAAACAAATTTACTTTGACGTTGTTTTTGTACAAGGGAGGATTTTATGAAAAAAACTTTAATTGTTCTGTTGTGTATGTTTTTGCCGATTTGCGTATCTTTTGCACAAACTGTTGAGACAAGAAAAAATTATTTCGGCGACACTGTTACAACTTATAGAGATAGAAACGGCAACGTGACCAGAACTGCTACAGAATCAAAAGATTATTTCGGCAATTATGTTGTAACTGAGAGATACGAGACAGACACAAGAGGAAATAATAGGGGGTACACTTACAAGATAGATGATTGGGGGTACGCTTACAAGGACTATAACGATCGCTATAGAAATGGCCATGAAAAAACATATCTAAAAAAGTCGCGGGCACGGAGGAAATAATCGTTGTTCTGACATAGTTAAACTTTTTTCGTAATTTTACAAGTTGACTTTTATAATTGGGTTTCTCTAAAAACTTTATCCAACAGTGTCATCGAGGAAGGACGAAGTCCTGACGCGGCAATCCAGCGTCGCAAATCTCGAGATTGCTTCGTGTACTTCGCTCCTCGCAATGACAAAATCAGGGGTTTTTAGAGACACCCAAATAACAATAAATAGTATATGAAATTTTAAATTATTTATTTATCTGATGATGTTTTACGACAACACCCTCGGCAAGATAAATAACGTCTTCGCATATATTTGTGGTAAGGTCGGCTATTCTCTCAAGGTTTGAAGCAATATTAATAAGCTTTAACGCTCTGCTTACGGTTTTCGGATCTTTGCTCATAATGCCGGTCAATTCGTCGATAACCTGAATTTTTAAATTGTCAACTTCGTTGTCTTCTTCCAAAACTTTTTTTGCAATGCAGATATCTTCGTTTACAAAAGATTTTATGGAATCTTTCAGCATTCCGACGGTTACGTCACTCATTTTCGGTATATCGATAAAAGGTTTTATAAAAGGATGCGAAATCAGAAACAAGCCGTTTTGCGCTATATTTACGGCATGGTCGGCCATCCTTTCCAAATCATTGCTCATTTTAATCGCGCTTACGATCATCCTTAAGTTTTTTCCGACCGGCTGGTACTGCGCGATATAATTTATGCATGTCTCGTCAAATTCTATTTCATATTTATTCGCGACAGCTTCTTCTTTATCAATGACATTATGAAGAATTTCCTCATTTCTGTTTATTGTTCCGTCAAGGCTTTTAACGAGCATTCCTTCGACATGCTCTGCATAATCTATTATTCCTTTTTTAAGTAAAGCTATTTTTTCATTAAACATTTTTTCCTCTCTATAAAATTAAATAGGTTTAAAAAAACATGCTATGTTTGCGAAATGCAAAGGCATAACAACAACGGCAACCCCTCACCCTCAAGCTTCGCTTGTCCCTCTCCCGCAAGGGGCGAGGAATAACGACAACTTTTTTATTTTTTACTTATTACTTTTTACTTGTTACCTGCCGTTCTCAGCCGAATTTGCCTGATAAATACTCTTCCGTCTTTTTCTCTCTCGGCACGGTAAACATTTTATCCGTGGAATTAAACTCAATAAGCTCGCCGAGATACATAAAAGCGGTATAATCCGAAACCCTTGCAGCCTGCTGCATATTATGCGTTACAATGACAATAGTATAATTTTTCTTTAAATCCAAAATCAGCTCTTCAATTTTATTTGTTGAAATAGGGTCAAGGCTTGCGCACGGTTCGTCAAATAAAATAACATCCGGGGCTACTGCAAGGCATCTTGCTATGCATAGTCTCTGCTGCTGTCCGCCGGAAAGCCTCAAAGCATTGTCGTGAAGTCTGTCTTTTACTTCATTCCAAAGAGCCGCTCTCACAAGCGATTCTTCAACCGCCTGCGCTATAACTTTCTTATTTTTTTCTCCGTTTACTTCAAGGCCGTAACTTATGTTTTGAAAAATAGTTTTTGGAAAAGGATTGGGTTTTTGAAAAACCATTCCCACTTTTCTTCTGATTTTTACAACGTCAACTCCTTTCTCCAAAATATTTTCGCCGTCAAAATGAATACTTCCTTCAGCCCTTGTATGAGGAACAAGGTCATTCATTTTATTGAGCATTCTTATAAACGTTGATTTTCCGCAGCCTGAGGGCCCGATAAAAGCCGTGACTTTTTCGTCATAAAAGTTCATGCTCATATCTTTTATCGCCATTTTATCGCCATAATAAAAATGTACGTTTTCAGCTTTTATTCTTACATTATTTTCAGTGGACATATGCGCTCCTGTATTTATTTCTTAAAATTATTGCGACGGCAGACACTAAAAGGACTATTACCAAAAGTATTAACGCACAGCCGTAAGCTATCGGCGTTTGCAGGTCGGGTTTTGTGCCTTCCGTCATCAAAGCATATATATGATAAGGCAAAGCCATAACTTCGGAAAATATGGAAGTCGGATAGCCTCTTTTATAAAAAGTCGCCGCAGTAAAAAGAATAGGAGCTGTTTCGCCGGCTGCCCTTCCGATGCTTAGAATAACCCCGGTCATAATGCCCGGAATTGCCGCCGGAATAACGGCTTTTCTTATTGTCTGCCACTGCGTTGCGCCGAGCGCCAAAGAAGCTTCTCTTATGGACTGCGGAACCGCCATCAGCGCTTCCTGCGACGCAGAAATAATAGCGGGCAATATCAAAATCCCCAGCGTCAGGCTTCCTGAAAGTATCGAAACGCCGAAACCCAAAAACTTCACAAAAACCGCAAGCCCGAACAATCCGAAAACCACGGAAGGAACTCCCGCAAGATTATTTATGCTCATTCTTATAATATTTACGATAAATCCTTTAGGGCTGTATTCGTTTAAATAAACAGCGCACGCAAGCCCCAGCGGCAAAGCAAACAGCACGGCGCCTACGGTAAGATAGAAAGTTCCGACTATGGCAGGAGCAACTCCTCCGGCTGTCATTCCTTTACGCGGAACCGAAGTCAGAAACTCCCACGATATTACGGATATTCCTTTTGATATTATAAGATATATTATCCCGACCAAAAAAATTAAAGTTATAATTACGCTTAAAGTTATTAAAGAAAAACCCAATGCCTGAATAATTTTATTTTTCATCTGTCTAACCCCAGCTTTATCCTGTATTTTCTGCTTATCATTTCCGCAAAAGCGTTAAATACCAAAGTTACTAAAAAAAGTATAAGCCCTATGGCAAACAGAGAATGATAATGTATGCTTCCGACCGCGGCTTCGCCCATTTCCGCAGCGATAGTGGAAGTCATCGGCCTTACGGGGTCAAAAAAAGATCTCGGCATAACGGCAGCTCCGCCGGAAACCATAAGAACCGTCATCGTTTCGCCGACAACTCTGCTCATGCCGAGTATTATTGAAGTTGATATTCCTGACGCGGCAGCCGGAATGATTACTTTTATAAGAGTCTGCCATCTGTTCGCTCCGAGCGCATAAGAAGCTTCCTTAAAGCTTTTAGGCACAAAACTTAAAGCGTCTTCCGATATGCTGGCTACGGTAGGTATCGCCATTATGCCGAGCACAATACTTGCGGTCAAAGCATTTAATCCCGTAGGAATATTGAAAATTTGTTGAATAAGCGGAGCCATGATAAGCATTCCGAAAAATCCGTAAACAATTGAAGGAATGCCGGAAAGAATTTCTATTACGGGTTTTAAAAACTGCTTTTGGCGTAAAGAGGCGAGCTCATTTACGTATAAAGCCGTTCCTATTCCCAAAGGAATACATACGAACATTGCTCCTACCGTAACCCACAAAGAAGCCATCATAAGCGGAAGAATTCCGAATTCCGCAGGCTCATGAGTAGGATACCAATGCGTGCCAGTAAGAAATTTAAATATATTGAGTTCGAATACAATAGGCAGGCTTTCTTTAAATAAAACAAAAACTATTCCGAGCAAAAAAAACAGAGAAGCAAACGCCAATACCGTAAAAAGTATTTTTATTAATCTTTCTTTTAAATTGTACATCTACATTTCCCCCCCCTACCCCTTAAAGACAATGATGTGTCCCTGCGGGACATGGTGTGTGCTTCGCACATGATGTATCTCTGCGAGACATGATGTGTATGCCGAGGCATACATTAAGGAGTGCGCAAAGCGCACCTATCAATTAAGTGCGGCTTTGCCGCACACAACAATGATGGTCACGTAGTGACACATTACATCATGTTGCCGAAGGCAATACATCATTAGCGAAGCGACATCATTCGCCGAAGGCGTACAGCATGCCTTTAAAATTTGGAGAAGGCGGCGGGGGTTAAACGCCGCCTTCATTTTGCTGCACCTGCACAACGTGGATCCCCGATTACAACACTCGGGGATGACAAAAGATAGGAATTACAACCTGCTGGATTGCCACGTCAGGGCTTTGCCCTTCCTCGCAATGACAAAAGAGAGGATTTAAGACCTGCTTTTGTCAACTACTGTAGCGCAACGAAACCTTCTTCGCTCACTATTCTCTGTCCGTCTTTGCTCAAGACGAAATCCATAAAATCCTTTACCTGGCCCTTAGGTTCCCCGTTGGTGTACATAAACAAAGGTCTTGAGTAAGGATATTTTCCGGTTAATACCGTTTCAGCGCTTGGCATAATTCCGTCAATAGAAACAGCTTTAATGCTGCCGCTGATATAGCCTATGCCGACATAACCTATCGCGCCGGGCGTTTTTGAAACAGTAGTGCTTATCGCCTGATTAGAAGCCTGCATAAGAGCGCTGCCTATTACTTTCTGTTTATTGAGCGCGAGCTCGCTGAAAGATTCGAAAGTTCCGCTTGCGCTGTCTCTTGATACAACAACAATTTTTTCATTCTTTCCGCCGACTTCCGACCAGTTTGTAACTTTGCCCGTATAAATATCGGCTATCTGTTTTTTTGAAAGAGATGAAACGGAATTACTGTTATTTACGATAACGGCTATACCGTCCATCGCCACTACAAAAGCTTTGGTTTTTCTGCCCTTTGCGTCGGCATTCTGAATTTCGGTATCTCTTATAGCTCTTGAAGACATCGCTATATCGCAGGTTCCCGCGATTAACGAATTGATGCCTACGCCAGAACCGCCACCTCTTACAGTAAGATCAGCTTTAGAATTTGCGTCCATATATTCTTCAGCCGCTCTCTGCGCTATGGGCAGAACCGTTGTTGACCCTTCAAGCACTATTTTTTGTGCAAAAACATTCCCGGCAAACATCGTTGCCGCAAAAACAACCGCTAATACTTTCTTCATTTATTTCTCCTTTTAACGACAGTTTGGAGTTTTGAGTGTGGAGAGTGAAGTTGTTGTGTTTCGGCTTTGCCGAAACCTATTTTTAGGTTTTCGCTTTGCGAAAACACATTAACTCCACTCTCCACACTTCAAACTCCACATTGTCTTTTTTAGAATCTGTAAACCAAATCAAACTGCGCTAACTGCTCCGCATTTTTTCCGTCGGGGTTTGTCATATCATAGAAAGTGATTACGCCGTTCAAACTTTTCAGAAGTCCGGCTGTGAGCGAATATTCAAAACCTTTTCCAGGGTTTGCGCTGTAAGCATCGGTATTACCGAAGCCTAAGGGCATTGCAGCTATGCCTACGTTGCGGTACGCGCCTTTAACCTGCCAGGTTCCAAAACCGGATACTCTGTCATCGCCGAAACCAAGGCAAACTATATAGCTTTGTTTATCTTTCCCTTCGGCATTTGTAAAATCTTCATTTACATTAACGCTGTAATCTCCGCTCAAACTGACCGCATATTTTGAAACAACTTCTCTATACTTAAGATCCCAGCCGGGATTTATAAGAGTATAATCCGCAGTCTGGCGTCCTGATTGAAACCAAACTCCGGCTTCATTAGACCTTACAAGCCTGTCTTTCAAATAAAATTGATGAAGAGCAATACCGACTTTTGCCGAGAATTTGTCATACTTATAATCTATTCCGGGCTGCGCTATGACTATAGCCGGCATATTTGTTAAATTTGAACCTGCTCCGGAACCTTTTCTTGATTCTCCCAACACATAAAGACCCACATTACCGAAAAAAGAAAAATCTGAATTCAATTTTCTTGTAAAGTTAAAAGCTAAACCGTCCGGATTCACGTCGTTTTTCCATATAAGCTGTGAAGGCATCCAAGCGTGAATTCCACTTTTGACTTTTCCTATTGATATGCGCATCCAATCTGCCGCTTCATATTGCAAATATGCAAAATCTAAAAATATCGGAATTTTATTGAAAGCTTCAAAGGTATGGTTTCCCGAGGTGGGATTTTTATCGCCTATATTGGCAAGATCTCTTCCTGCTCCCGCGCCTGTTGCTATACCGAAAGCTGCTTTAAGCCCTTCGGAAGCCATAGTTTCAAAACCGAAACGCACTCTTTCACGCACACGGACTCTTTCCGCATGTGTGTCGGCCGCGTCATTCTTGTTTGAATTAGTCTGAACTCTGATACGGATATCTCCGCTCATCTTAAGAGTCTGAACCCAAAGCGGAACAGTTTCGTTTTTCCCTGTTGCCGTAAGCTGTTTCATATCTTCTTTAGTTTCTGTAATAATTCTCTGCGCTTCACCGTAACTGATTATGCCTTTTTCTGCAAGCATTGTCGCAAGTTTATCGACCTCTCCCGCAAACGCCGCACTACCCAAAAATAATACTGCCGCTAAAACTACAACCGACTTCTGCAACACTGCTGCTTTAAACTTCATTCTTTTTCTCCCCCGGCATTTTCATGCCCTTTATTTTTGACTTTGTGCCCGGTACTTTGTACCTTTGCGCAAAATCATACAAAACGTAAATTAAGGAGAAATAAAGAAATTGTTAGTTTTTTGTTAAGAAACTTTTTAACGGCGAGAACGGCAGAAGGTAAGATGATAGGAAGTTATGAAGATAGGTGATGGCAAAGGCGAAACAAACCTTGTTTTTCCTATCCTCCTATCATCTTATCTTCTTACACAGCTTCTCTTGCAGGGCTTTGCCATCCGTCTTTGCCGAAAGTAAATCCTTCCCGGTTACAATAAATCGACTACAAAAACATATTGCATGTCCAATGATATATACTTATACTTTAAGAATCGAAAGTTCGGCTGATCGGCAACAGCAAAAAACAAAGACAAAGCGACCGGAGCTTCTCTGAGCTGCTGAGCTTCTAAAAAAGGGAAATTTTTCATGAATATCAAAGCACAATGGTCAGGGGTCTTTTTTTCACTCGCTTTAGTAATGTTTCTGAGCGCGCAATGTTTCATTTCTGATGCTCATGCGGCTCCATGGCCGAATGACCCTGATTTTGTAGTTGGCGCTGTGGGTCATCACGGGAAGCATTCGCCATATGTGATAGAAACCTCCACGTACTGGAGCGGATATGGGTATAAGGATACGGATATAGAAAGACAGATTCATCTGTTAGCTGAAATGGGGGCAAAGATTTACCGCATAGACGGCGGTAATGCTGGTCCCGAGTATGCAGAATTTGTGGAAAAGGCGCTCACTCTTTGTGAAAGATACGGTATTGATCTTATGCTGATCACCGGCGGCAACAGCAGCAGCTTACCATTTATCAGAACCCAAGTGAGACAATTTAAAGGAAGAGTCAAATACTACCAGATTGGTAACGAGATGAGCAGCAGCATTAGTACGCTTAAATCAAGCTCGTACGACGGAACTGAGCTAAGCCATTTCTGGATGTCGACAGATACGGAACCTCTGCCTGCGGGGATGAGATATTTGGATGATCGGATCAATGAAACTATCGATGTCATTAAAGTAATTCGCGAGGAAGATCCGAACGCAAAAATCCTGGTCAACGGAGTAGCGACACATTACGCTTTCTTTGATTATGCTTTTGAAGAATTCAAAAAAGCGGGCGTAGATATCGACCTGATTGGCTGGCATTGGTATTCAAATAGAGAACGACTCAGAGACGGCTACCATTTTACTGTCAGTGACGGCTTTAACAGTGTTGCGAAATATGTATATGACCGTTACGGTAAGGATATCATAGTTGGCGAATACAACATGGATATGTGGAACTTTGACAGACCAAGTCTAATCGGATCTCAATATGTTCCATTTCTTCCCGGAAATGGGAACAATATACTCGATCCCTTCGAAGAAGACAATATGGATACATTAGTAGGGCCGTATCTGGTTAATAATATTCAGAAACTATACAGAGACAGAGCGGAAAATGGAATAATAGGGATTATGATTTATGAGCTCATAGAAGAGTGTGCTGACCCCGACCGGTTCTTTGGAAAATTCGGCATAACGTATTCCAAAATGCTTACTCCAACCGGAAGGAATTATCAGATATTGGGGCCAAAAGTGGCGTATTACCATGTCCAAAAACTCCTCGGCGGCGGTTTTGTACCGATACAAAGATTAAATCCTTCCGCCGCACTTCCCGAACATACTATAACAGCGTCTGTTATAGACGAGGACATAGACGGCACAATTCTGTCATCGCAAGCAGGCGGTACAGTTACCGGAAGCGGGATATACAGAGAAAACTCTGTTGTTACCCTTACAGCCGCCGCCAAACCCGGATACGAATTTCTGGGCTGGTACAGAGGCGGAATCAGAATCAGCAGAAATCCGGTTTACAAATTCACAGCTTATGAAGACGCCAACAATAGCGACAGAGACGGCGCCGAAGGAAAGTTTGTGTATGAAGCAAGATATGTTTTCAGGGGAGCGTATGAAGGTGAAGAAATAACATTTACGGTAATATCAAAAGACGGCGCTAAAAATACAGGCAAGTTGATAGTACCTGCAAAAACATTCGGCGCGAATGTGGAAATCGATGTGAAACAGTATAGCAGTCTCATTTTAGCGCCGTCAGAATCGCACGTGAGAGAATTGAGCCATACGAATATAGGTGTGATAATAGACTCGCAGGGAAAGCCGGAAAAGGAGATGGAGCTAAGAATACCGTACAATAATTCGGACATAGCAGGAATGAATGAAGACACTTTAGTGATAGCAAGATATGACGAAGAAAAGCAGGTATGGGTACCGTTGCAGTCAACAGTAGATAAGGTAAACAAACAGATAATAGCGTACATAGATAAAATATCGATATATGCCATAATGGGAACAGTAAATACGGCAAATGCGTTTGAGAATATGAAATATTATCCGAATCCTCTGCAGCCGTCAAAAGGCATGAATTATGCAAAGATGAATTTTTCAAATATGCCTGCCGGGACGCGCATAAAGATATACACAATGCTTGGGCAGGTAGTAAGAGAATTGGAAGCAGACGCAAGCGGAATGGCAGTATGGGACGGAAGAAATAATGCCGGCGAAGCAGCAGCCAGCGGAGTGTATATAGTATATATGCAAGACGGAAATGGAAATAAAAAAAGGATAAAACTAGCGGTGGAGAGATGAACGGCAATTACGAATTACGAATCAAAGGCAACCCCTCACCTTCAAGCTTCGCTTGTCCCTCTCCCGCAAGGGGCGAGGGAAAATACTTTTTTGTCTTTGATTCGTCATTCGTAATTGCCGTGATAGTAGGAAGTTATTAAGATATGTAACGGCAAAGAAAAAACGCTGCCGCGTTATAACTTTCGCGAAAGCGTTTTTTTCTGTTTGTGAGCAGTTCTTGTTTATTCCAAATCAAGATAATCGTAATATAAATTTAAAAGCGTGTCTCCCAATTTGTCTTTAGGATGCCAGTGGTCAACAATATGAAGCGGATAACTGGGCTGGAATTTAATTGTAGAAAGAGCTTCCCGCATCTTTTCAACTTCTTCTTTTACATACACCATATTATCTTTCGGGTGATGGGTAGGATTTTTAATTTCGCTCTCAATTTTATCAAGCGTAACGCCGGCAAAAAACAAAAACTTTTTCTGTTTCAACTTCATCGTCTGAGGCTTTACTTTCTTTTTTTCATTATTCATCTTTTTGACTTCCTTTGTTATTGGAATGCCGGACACATATAAATAATAACAAAAGAAAGATATTTTTTCAACTTTACAAAATGTAAACAATATAAAACTGTTTACATTTTATCCTATTCAGGGTGTGCCGGCATATATACCGCGCTTGCGTTTGGTCAAAAAAGGGCCAAATCCTAGGCGCGGGGACGAAGCAATAGCGGTGCCTATTGATAGGAGCCGCAACAACGGAGTTGGCGCTTTTTTGACCAAACGCAAGCGCGGTATATATCTCGTCACACCCTAACAAAACACGGAAGTAAAATTTTAAATTTACTGCCTGCGCCCTCAGCGCTTTCAATTGATATGGAGCCATGATGCAGCTGCACTATATGTTTAACTATGGAAAGCCCCAGTCCTGTTCCGCCGCTCTTTTTGGAGCGCGACTTATCTACCACATAAAATCTTTCAAACAATCTTGAAATGTGTTCTTCAGGTATTCCTATTCCGGTATCCGACACGGTAACGGACACAAATTCCCCTGCATTCTCCGCTTTTATATTAATTTCGCCTTTCTCGGTGTACTTCAAAGCATTATCCACAAGATTTATAAAAAGCTGTTCCATATTGAATTCATTAGCGTAAATATTTTTTAAATCATGCTGCGCGCTTGAAGTTATTTTAATGCCTTTTTCCGCGGACTTTTTAAGGTAAAAACTAACAACATTATCTATTACATTAACAATATTAAGCTCTTTTTTTTCCGACTCTTTTATATTTTCAAAAGACGAAAGAGAAAGAAGGTCATTTATTATATTCGACAGCCGCTGGGCCTGCTTTTTGATAACTTCAACATAACGCCTGTCTTCTGCGGAAAGTTCTTCGGCTTCCAAAGTTTCCGCAAAGCCGATAATCGCCGTGACCGGAGTTTTCAGTTCATGCGAGGCGTTTGTTATAAAATCTTTTTTCAGATTTTCAAGCTGCTTAAATTTTGTCACGTCTTTAAGCGAAATTACGAATTTGTCTTCATTTTTAACCTTTGAAATAACAAACGTAAAATCCTTGCCCGCGGAAGAAAATTCTCCTGATATCATATTATCCGTTTTGCTGTCCTTCATCTTCCGTAAAGCGTCTTCAATTGCTTTGCTTCTTAAAAATTCCCAAAAATGCCTTCCTGTTTGGGTATCGGGAAACATACTTTTGAACGCATCGTTAAACAAAAGTGTTTTATCGCTCTTGTCTATCATTATTATAGAGTCGGAAACGGAAGCCAGCACTTTATCAAGCATTTCCTTGCCTTCGTTAACTTCTTTAAATAAAATGTTTATTTCGTCGGACATTTTATTGAAAGACTGGGCCAGCGCGCCTATTTCATCTTTGCTGTCTATATCCACTCTCACGCCGAAATTACCGGAAGCCATTTCCATTGCCGCATCGCTGAGTTTAGATATGTTTGACGCTATTTTTTTTGATATTAAATAAGAAGCCGCCAGCGCGATAAGTATTATCAAAAAGAAAATAAACGCCATATTTTTGAACACTGCATTCGTAAAAACGCTTATCTCATTTACGGGAACGCTCAGCCTTAGAATAGCAGCCAGCTCCCCGTCGACATTCACTGGTAAAGCCATATAAAGCATATTTTTCTGAAGCGTGGAACTGTATCTCATTGATTTTCCGTGCGGGTGTCCGTCGATAACGGCTTTTATTTCTTCTCTGTTTGCATGATTTTGCATTTTATCCGCGTCATGCGCCGAGTCCATCAAAACATTCCCGGCAGTATCAATAATTGTCATCCTGTTGTTTGAGTTTGACGCCATAGCGCGCACAATGCTGTGTAAAACGGCATGTTCTTTTGTTATCAGAGACTCTTCTATAACCGGAATTATAATGTTCGCGTTACTGATAAGCTCATGAGTAAAAAGTTCCACATTTGACGAGTGGACATATTTTTTCGCCCCGGTAAATAAAAGCATTCCTACAACAGAATATTTGATTATAAATATTATAAGCAACGTTTTAAATAAAGATTTTTTATTCTTCAATTTTATACCCCACTCCGCGTACATTCTTTATCGTCTGTCCCGGCTCCCCGAGCTTTTCCCTCAGATTTCTTATGTGCACGTCTATTGTTCTGTCTATAACAAGTTTATCATCGCCCCAAAGATAATCCAAAATCTTTTCCCTTGAAAATACGGCTCCGGGTTTTGATAAAAACAATTCCAGTATTTTAAACTCGGTTGTAGTAAGTTCTATTTTCTTATTTCCGGCTGAAACGGTAAATTTTTCTTTATCTATTTTTATTTTTGAAGAAACAGAACCGGTCTCTTTGCTCTTTATCGCGTCCGCAGCTGTGGTTCTTCTCAAAATTGTTTTGATTCTGACAATAAGCTCTTTAACCGAAAACGGCTTTGTGACATAATCGTCGGCGCCAAGCTCCAAGCCTATTATTTTGTCGCTTTCATCCGCTTTCGCACTCAAAAAAATTATCGGTATTGCGGCAAATTTAGAATCAGCTTTCATTATTTTAGATACTTCAATGCCGTCAGGATGAGGCATCATGACGTCAAGTATAACTAAATCCGGTTTCTGTTTATTCAGCGCTTTCAAAAATAAAGAAGAGCTTGTAAAAGTTTTAACCTTAAAAAAATTCTTTTTCAGGTTTACTTCCACAAGTTCAAGTATGTCTTCTTCATCATCAACCATATATATTAAATTATTCATGATATCCTATTTCCTGAACTTTGCAAAAGGCTGAGAATTGTCTTTCTTAAATATTTTAGCATTTTGCCGTTTACTATCAATATGCTTTACCGTACCGAGCCAGTCTTCCATGGAAACCCAACCGTCATCAACGTAAACCGCGTAAGGAGCAAAAGGAATATCGTCCGGTTTTTCGCCGCTTTTGCAGTAATCGTTCCACTCTCTGGTTCCGCCCAGATGCAAATTTCTGACAAATTTTCTTGCTTCTTCAAAAGGTCTGTATTTAATATTTTCCGATTCTCTTGATGTGCCTAGCCAGTCCGCATAAGATTTCCAGCCTGAATTTTTGTAAGCTCTGTCCGGATTATACGGTATGTTTTTCGGCCTTTTGCCGCTGTCGCAATATTTAAACCATTCTTTTACATTCCTTATTTCCAAAAGATGTACAAATTTTCTGGCTTCTTCAAAAGGAAGATATTGTTCGCTTTTTGTATTTTTAATAAAAGGCTTCGCCTGAGGCTTTGCCTCCCATACGCCGAACCAGTCGCCGTAAGATTTCCAGCCTTTATTTTTGTATATTCTTTCGGGTTTATGAGGAATTTCATTCGGCTTATTTCCGCTTTTACAGTATTCTATCCACTCTTCAACATTTTTAATGCCGAGAGTATGCACAAAAGCTCTTGCTTCCTCAAAAGGTTTGCATATCTGCGAATATGGAATTTTAGATTCTTTTTCTTTTTTCATTTACTTTCCAAAAATTTTCTTAAAAAAATTATCATTCTGATAAACGGCATCTTTAGGAATTTCGCCCATTGATTTGGCATATTCAAAAAGAGCTTTTTTCTGCACATCATTCATAGACTTTGGCACTTCCACGCTTATTTTAACATATAAATCGCCGCGCCTGTCGCTTCTTCCGAGCTTTGGAAATCCCTGCTCTTTTACCCTCAGCGTGGTGCCTGGCTGCGTTGAAGCTGGAACTTTAATTTTTACGCTCCCTTCAACAACCGGAACATCAAATTCCGCGCCGACAGCCGCCTGCGAAAAAGAAACTTTTGCTTCGGTATGCAAATTATCTCCTTCCCTGCGGAAATGAGGATCGCGTTTCATATGTATTACGACATACAAATCGCCGGCTGGAGCGCCGTTTGAACCCGCATTTCCGGAACCTGCAACCTTTAACGAAGTTCCTTCATCAATGCCCGGCGGAATTCTTACTTTTATCGTTTGCTGCTTCTTAACTGTTCCTTCGCCTCTGCACACAGTGCACGGATTTTCAATTACGCTGCCTTTTCCATGGCATTTCGGACATTCCTGGTTGAATGAAAAAAACCCCTGCGAATAACGCACTTGCCCTGAGCCTTTACACGTAGAACACTGCTTTGGCCTTGAGCCGTCTTTCGAGCCTGTTCCGTGACATACATCGCAAACGCTTTTTTTAGGTATATTTAAAGAAACTTCCGCGCCTTTCATCGCGTCAAGATATGAAACTTCTATATCGTATCTTAAATCCTCGCCGGTTCTTTGCCTGCTTCCTCCGCGCGCGCCTCTCTGCCCGCTGAATATATCGCCGAATATGTCGCCGAAAATATCCCCCATGTCGCCGGAATACTGCGTATAACCGCCCTGTCCGCCGAAGGGATTTCCGCCACCGCCAAACGGATTGCCGCCACCTGCGCCCATCGCGTCATGCCCGAAAGTGTCATACTGCTGTTTTTTCTGCGTATCGGACAAAATTTCGTAAGCTTCGTTTATTTCTTTAAATTTTTCTTCGGCTTCTTTGTTACCCTGATTTTTGTCCGGATGATATTTTAAAGCCAGCTTCCTGTAAGCCGACTTAATTTCATCGACAGATGCCGTTTTTCCTACACCAAGAACTTCATAATAATCGCGTTTTGCCATTTGCTTGTTTCCTTTACCTATTGTCTTTCAACAGATTCAAAATAATCTTTATTACCATATCTTTTTCTTTTGGATTACTTTCAGCTATCATAAGCGTAAGTGCCGCCAGAGAATTGTTGTCTATTATGCGCTCTTTGTTCTTATTAAACAATATTTTATTTGAATCAAGATAAACAACAAACATTGCTGCGGCTATTCTTTTATTACCGTCGGTAAAACAATGATTTTTAACGGTAAAATATAATAAATACGCCGCTTTTTCCTGAGCAGTAGGATAAACTTCTTTTCCGCTGAAAGTCTGATAGATGTCTCTCAATATCGAATAAAATCCTTTCTCTCTTTCCTGCCCAAACAAAGCAGAAGTAAAATCAGATTTCATTGCATTGATAACTTTTTGGGCTTTATCATACGTAAACTTATATTTTTCTTTATTGCCTTTTGGAATTTCTAAAGATTGATGATCGTATCCGTCTAAAACTTCTAAACCCTTTGAATAAGATTCTAAAACTTTTACAATGCCTTTTGCTTCTTGGGAAGCATCAGCAGACTGCGCAATATTTTTTGAAAACAACGCAATAGCATTTTGAAGTTCTTTGTATTTTTCTTGAGCAGCTTTTAATCTCTGCTCATTTATCGTATACCCGTTAACTAAATGTTTTTTCAAAACGCTTGTTGCCCATATACGGAATTGAGTGGCTTTTTGAGAATTTACTCTGTAACCGACAGAAATAATTACGTCCAAATTATAAAAGTCAACCAAACGTCTAATAGCGCGCCCGCCTTCTGTTTGAACTATTTCCATTTTGGAAATAGTTGCGGCAGAATTCAATTCTTTTTCATCATAAATATTTTTAATGTGCTTATTTATAGCTGGAATATTAACATCAAAAAGATTTGCTATTTCTTTTTGCGTAAGCCAAAGCGTATTTTCTTCCAACTTTACTTCAATTTTACCTTTATAAATAATAATATTTAGTTTTTTATTCATATAAAAATTCCCTTGTTTTTCACGATTATTATTTCAATTTTTTCTTAGCCGGCTTACTTGTTTTCACATCTACAAATTTTACATTAAAGTTTTTCTCAAAAAACTCCATAAACGATTCCGCCATTGGATCTTTTACACTTTTAGGCTTTTGCACTGTCTTGCTCATATTAAATTCCTCCTATCAAATTTTGATAGGTTATATTATAGTATACAAATGTATCCCAAATCAATTTATATTAAATATATAATATGATATATTTGACAATATGATTCATTTTCTATCATCTCTAGAATTTTTGTGTCAAAAACAACGTCACTCTGCAATATCATTTCAAATGTCCGCTGCTTTCTGAAATTATTTTTGCCGCATCAAAAACCAATTCATAACACGGACGTTTCTTTGTTTTCTTTTCGGTATTTTGACAATTTTCTTTCAATCCGAGCAATTCCGCGCAGACTATTGAGCCGTTCTCTTTTTCAAATTTTTTTGCGGTTTCCTGAATTAAAGAGTACAGCTTCTTTTTATGTTCCTGATTTTTTATATCGGAATATCCGTGCTTTAAACCGATTATCATAAACGCAGCGCTGACAGCCCCGCAAACCTCGCGAAGCCCGCCCATTCCCGCTCCGAACGATGACGACATTCTTAGCGCTGTTTCTTTATCCAAACTCAAATCGTCGGCAAACGCCAAAATAACCGACTGCGCACAGTTGTAACCCTTTAAATAATTTTCCTTTGCATGTTCCGCTTTATTCATATTATTTTACCCTTCTTTTATCTTGCGGTAAAAAGTTATCACCGCTAATTATGTGTCATAGGGACACTTTACCATTTAATTCAAACTCCGCTACGCGTTTGTACGGTTTAGAATCTATTTGCATTACACATAATCCGTCAACCACAACATCGAGAGGCAGAATATTATTTTGCTTTAATATTTCAAATGCTTTAAGCATTTCAGAGTCTGTAATTCCGTCTGCCAATGTGCAATGCGGAACCCATTTTTCGATACGCCAGTACCGCTCCATATTGTAAAAATTCTTTGTCATCTTATTCAAATATCTTTCGTGTACCGCCTTGAGTTCATTTGTTACAATAGGTGCATAAAACACAACATTCTTCTCAGTAAAAAATGCCGATACAGAGGAAAGCGTTGTCGTAAAAGAGCTTTGCTCATTTGCAAATTTCCTGGAGACTTCAACAACCTTGCTTTCGTCATCTGCGTCAAAAACGGTTATTGTAATATGATTCAACTTGAAGGCTTTCTGAGCAACGCCATTGTTCGCAAGATGTTCTCTCACTTTGCCAATCTTTGTTTGACTGGCTTTGTCTAATACTAACAAGATTGCGTATTTCATTTCGCCTCTTATGCCATGTCATAGGGACGGAGGAATTGACATTAATTTTCTTAATCGCTCCCTATTGACTGCCAAAATATTTGCAACTTTTCTTATGCTCAAACCACATCGCACTTTTAATTCTCTCGCTGCTGCAACAAGCTTTTCGTCATCTTCTTCTAATTTTGCTTTTGATAACCCGTATTTAATAACCAACTCATCTAACACTTTTTCTTCATCTTCTTCAACATTATCATCATGTTTAAGCCAATCGCTATGGCTTCTTTCTTTCATAATAGCTTTTATGTTTGACGGCGTTATATCATAATACTTTTTAGCCTCATCAAAATCAACAATTCCGCGTTTTGTTAAATAGTTTGTATAGCTTGAAAATCTGTAGTCTTCAGACTTTTTAACGATACCTGCTTTAGCAGGATTATTATGAATGTACGCAAGGCAACTCAGCAGATACTTTTCATCTTGTATAACCTCGCTTTTAAACCTGTCTCTGAAAACATAACCAATGCGGTTATTTTCATTGTTATAATATCTTGCATATTCAGAATTTACGATTTTCATATATGCGGCGATAACGGCTACATTTTCAGCAGAAAGCAAAAGATGTGCATGATTATCCATAACGCAAAAAGCAAATATGCCTACAGGTTTCTTACTTTTAAATTTTTGAAGACAACTTAAATAGTAGCCTTTTGCATTGTCGTTAAGGAATATATTTTCTTGTGCTATCCCTTGAACCATTATGTGAAAATATTTCCCGTCTAAATTTTTTCTCGCCATTCTTGCCATAATGTAATTTTATATTTCTAAAATATTTATGTCAATTCCTCCGTCCCCTTGACATATATTTATTTTTTCTTTTCCGTAAAAGAAATATTTTTGTCTGCGTCAACTTCAAAAATATAGGTTTTGGTTTCTATCGGCTTTATGTCTTTTTCCCAAGGGCGCAAATATTCAAAAATCAGTTCCGTTTCGCCTTGATTAATCCCTTCAAAAATAAAAATGAAAGTTCCGCCACTTCCGACAAGGGCAGATTCTTCCGTTTTATATTCATTTGAAACTTCTTGTACAATTCCCTCTTTTGTCTGTCTGTAAGTCCAAGAATAACCTGTTGTCGGATTCCCATCTAAAGAAATAACAGCTTGCTTATCAAAAGAAGCACAAGCTGATGTTCCTAAAGTACAAAATACGATAAGATAAATAAAAACAAATAGTTTTTTCATATTATATTTTAATCTTCCAGCTATACTTTTCATATTTATCAAATTTATCACACTCATACTGTGTTTCTAATTCATATTTATTTTTACATCCCTCACAATTCATTATCCATTCTTCTTTTATTTTACTATAATCATCCATCAAAAATTTAATACTATATGTTCCTTTGCCACACAGACAAGGCTCTTCTTTTTTAGACATTTCTTGCATACCCATCTTTTACTCCATATTCTTTCTTAAAGCATTCATTAATATCACTTCCGTTATTTTTGACACACTTATTTCTTTTTATTTGAATTACCTGTCACGGGCTTACTTGGACGACTTTCATTAATACTTCCCTTTATACTACCATTATTACTTGGTTTACTTGGTCTTGATTCATTCAAACTGTCAAATATTCCCGCTCCTCGATTCTTTTTTTCTGTCATTTAAATTCTCCTTTTAAGATCTAAATTTATCTATATTTATAAAAAACGAATGTGCAAATAGAAATAGCGACATCAAAAATAAAATATACGAACTAAATGAAAATCGTTCTATCCAATTGCCTATCTTTTCTGATTCACGACCTAATTCATCAAACTTTTTTTCATCATAACTATTATTGTCAGAATAAGCCATAATACCTAACTCTTGCATCTTTATGTTTTTTTGTTTTTGCCACTTCGATAAAAACATTGAGAACAACAAACAAATCAAACTGATTGAAATACATTGAAAAAGCAATATAATTGTAAGTGTTGTAACTATATGAAAATGTTGATATGCAAAAATTATTGCTCCAAAAACAACTGTAATTAACCAAAGCACGCTTTTATCAAGCTCTGTTGCATAAGTAGAAGCTCTGTCTATCCTTTTTGACAAATCATCTTCTCTGGCTTTCTTTTCAACATCTTTGTTATCAACTTGTTGTTCTTTATCAAAAATATCGATAATGACCTTCAAAATCTTTATAATTTTTTTCATTATTACTTTTTACAAAACCTCTAACTTAATTTCTAAAAGGGGACAGAAGAACTGACTTCTTCCATCCCCTTATCAATACAATCTTATTTATTATTATCATCAACAACTTCTGCGTCAACAACCTTCCCGTCCTCTTCTTTCTGCTCAACTTGCGGTTCACCCTGCGGCTGCCCTTGTGCGCCGGCCTGCTGTTGCTGCTGGGCAGCTTTGTAGACGGCTTCGCCGAGTTTTTGGCTGGCTGTCATGAGTTTTTCTTTTGCGGTTTTTATTGTTGCCGTGTCGTTGCTTTTTAGAGCGTCTTTTGTGGCGTTTAACTCTTGTTCTACGGCAAGGCGTTCGTCGGCAGAAATTTTGTCGCCGTGGTCTTTGAGGCTTTTTTCTACGGAATAGACCAAGTTATCGGCTTCGTTTCTGGCTTCGATTTCTTCTTTTCTTTTTGCGTCTTCACCTGCATATTGTTCTGCTTCTTTTACGTATTTGTCTATATCGTCTTTTGACAACTTCGTTGATGATGATATTTTAATTGACTGCTCTTTGCCGGTGCCTTTATCTTTTGCGCTTACGTGCAGGATGCCGTTTGCGTCTATGTCAAAAGTAACTTCAATTTGAGGCATTCCGCGGGGAGCAGGCGGTATTCCGTCAAGCATAAATCTGCCGAGCGATAAGTTGTCTTTTGCCATAGGTCTTTCGCCTTGCAGCACATTAATTTCAACGCTTGGCTGATTGTCTGCGGCTGTTGAAAATATCTGCGAACGTTTTGCCGGAACCGTAGTATTTCTGTCAATCAAAGGCGTTCTTACGCCGCCCATTGTTTCAAGACCAAGAGTAAGCGGGGTAACGTCAAGCAACAAGATGTCTTTGACATCTCCCGTCAAAACTGCGGCTTGTACGGCGGCGCCAAAGCATACGCATTCCATAGGGTCTATGCCGCGTTCAACTATTTTGCCTACGTGGTCTTCAACAAATTTCTGCACTATCGGCATTCTTGTAGGGCCGCCGACAAGAATAATTCTTGTTATATCGCTTACTGAAAGTTTTGCGTCTTTTATTGACTGATCTATTGAGCCTTTGCATCTTTCAACGATAGGCCTTACGAGGTTTTCAAGCGTTGCTCTTGTGAACTTCATCGTCAAATGTTTAGGGCCGGAAGCGTCAGCCGTGATAAACGGAAGATTTATATCGGTTTCCAAAACGTTTGAAAGTTCAATCTTTGCTTTTTCAGCGGCTTCCTGCAAACGCTGTACGGCCATTTTATCGTTTCTCAAATCTATGCCGTTAGTTTTCTTAAAATCGTCGGCAATATAATCAATTAAAGCTTTGTCCATATCTGTTCCGCCGAGCTGTGTGTCGCCGGAAGTTGAAAGAACTTCAAAAGTGCCTTCAGCGCCCATTTCCATTATGGTTACGTCCAAAGTGCCGCCGCCAAGGTCAAAAACAAGTATTTTCTGCTCTTTTCCTACTTTGTCTATACCGTAAGCAAGCGATGCCGCGGTCGGTTCGTTAACAAGCCTTACAACTTCAAGCCCGGCAATTGCGCCTGCGTCTTTTGTCGCCTGTCTTTGATTATCGTTAAAATATGCGGGAACTGTTATAACAGCTTTGCTGATTGGTACTCCCAAATAAGCTTCCGCGTCTTTTTTTATCTTTTGCAAAATGAAAGCGGAAAGCTGCTGAGGCGTAAAATCTTTGCCGTTAATGTTATATTTGAAATCCGTTCCCATTTTTCTTTTGAAAGCGCTTACCGTACCGGTCGGATTTGTAACTGCCTGCCTTCTTGCAGGCTCGCCAACCAAAAGCTGGCCGTCTTTTGTGAAAGCTACATATGAAGGAAACGCTTTACCGCCGAGCGTTGTTCCTTCAGCCGACGGAATCAATGTTGTTTTTCCGCCTTCCATAATTGCCGCTGCCGAGTTTGATGTTCCTAAGTCGATACCTATAATCTTAGCCATGAGACTGCTCCTTTTGTAATTATTTTTTATATTCTTGTTGTTTTTTAATCTTAATTGTCTTGCGCATGCGCGTTTTTCGCCACTTTTACCTTTGCCGCTCTAATCAGTTTTCCATTCATCTTATAGCCCTTCTGATATACCTCAAGAATTGAGCCGTCTTCTTCTTCGCTTTCTACCGTGTCTAAGGCTTCGCAGACATTCGGGTCGAATTTTTCGCAGGTTATTTCTTCAACGCCTTCTTCTTTAAGCATTTTTGAAAACTCTTTGCTTATCATGTCCAAACCGACGATTATGTCTTCAGTTTTACCTCCGGATTTTGCGCTTTTTAAAGCTTGCTGCAAAACATCGTCTATAGAAATCTGCTTTAAAAGGATTTTTTCTTTTCCCCAGTCCAGATAATCTCTTTTTTCTTTTTCCGAGCGCCTTCTGAAATTTTCAAAATCAGCTTTCAGCCTTACAAGCTGATCGTAATAATCTTCGGCCTGTTTTTTCTTTTCATCAAAAGACTGTTTTAAAATTTCCAGTTCGGAAAGTTTCGCGTCTCGTGCGTCTTCTTCGCAGCAGCAGTTTTGTTCTTTTACGTTCTCTTCCAACTTAGCCCCCTTTTTTAAAAACCTCGTTCAGCATTTTGGAAACGGCGCTTACCAGAGACATCATTTTATCGTACGGCATTCTCTTAGGACCGATAATGCCCAAAACGCCGATTGTGCGGTTTCCGTCGTTGTATGATGTAGTTATTATGCTTAAATCTTTAAGTTCGGCAGGAAGATTTTCAGAGCCTATTTTCACGTTTATTGCGCCGGAATCAAAATCTTCGCTGATTAATTGTATTAGTTTTTCTTTATCTTCATTAAGCTTTATAATTGATTTTATAGGTTCAAAATCAATAAAATCCGGAATTGAAGCCGCGTTTGACGTGCCGTCAATATAAATATCATCCTGTATCGCGTAAAATATATCTCCTATTTTTTCAACGACCTGATATATCTCGGCTCTTTTTTGCTTAAAGTCCGCAACTTCCTCGGAAATTATCTTATTTGCCTGCGCCAAAGGCACGCCTCTGAGCTTTTCATTTAAAAAGCTTCTCAGTTTTGTAAGCTGCTCTGGCGATAAAGACGCATTCACTTTTTTATGTTTAACCATTCCGGTATGAGTAAGCAAAACTATCAAAAGCTGATCCGGCGCTATTTGTAAAAGCTCTATATTGCTGATTTCGTCATACTGGGCTTTCGGGGCGAGAACAAATCCCGTATATTGGGAAAGTCCGGAAAGTATTCTTGATGTTTCCGAGAGAAGAGTTTCGATTTCTTTATGCTTTTGCTCGTACTCTTTTTTTATTCTTTCCTCTTCTTCAATCGCGAACTTCTGAAGCTTTACAAGAGAATCCACATATGCTCTGTAACCTTTATCAGTAGGAATTCTTCCTGCAGAAGTATGAGGCTGCGTTAAAAACCCGTCTTCTTCAAGCTCGGCCATAAGATTTCTTACCGTTGCAGGAGACAGTTTAATATTGTACTCATCTATCAAAACATTCGAACCTACGGGCTTCCCTGTTTTTATAAAATGATGAATTACGGCATTCAAGATTTTACTTTTTCTTTCATGAACTACTTCAATGGCTACCTGACGCATCTTTCCCTCTTAATTTTGAACTACTTTAGCACTCGCAATAGCTTAGCACTCAACAAACACAAGTGCTATTTTAGTAATAATTATATTTTTTGTCAAATATTTTTTTGTCTTTGATTCGTAATTCGTCATCCGTAATTTGTAATTGTCTCTTATAATTTCACATATATTTCACTTATTAAATTTTTAAAATTTATATATAATATATTATTATAAAGGTGAATTTATGAACAAAGCATTTAAAATTCGAATCATTTCTTATAGCATCTTGCTGAGCATTTTATTAAATATTTCTATAAGCTCAATAATTTTAAATAATGATAATCTTGATTTGTCTGTCACGTTTTCCTCTATTGCCAGCACAATAACATATTCTTACAATCCGATTCAGCTCACAAAAGAATTGCAGGATAATTTATTAGGCGGATTATATAAAAATACCGTCAAGCAAAATAAAAAAGAAGAGAAAAGAAATACGGATGAAGATAAAAGAGAGTTTTTATTCATTGACAGTTTGGGGCGTAATGCTGAGCGAAGCAGCGTAGCTGCGAAGTCGAAACATCTGTCTTTTGACAGCAGGTTCTTCGGCGGAGTTTACGCCGCGCATAGTCACAGCGCCCAGGATAATATGCTTTTCCGATCGGCAAGTCATCAAGATATTCCGGCTGTTTTTTACCTTATGCTGTTGGCGTGGCTTGTAATAATTTTTAGAAAAAAACGAAATGTTTTTACGATATTCTCAAATAAAAACATATAATTCGGCAGGTTAGAATTATATGTTTTTTTATTACTAAAACGGTGCCATTCTGATAGGGTGTTTAAAATCGGAGAGTTGATGAAAAGTACATTATTAAAAAAATTTATCGCATTATTTGTGGTAACGGCTTTTTTATTTTCATCGTTAACGCCGAACATCAGCGCGGCTATTATTAGCGCTGCCAGCCAAACTGCCGATAATACGTTTGACACAGCAATTTTTTTCTCCGTTATCCCGCTGTCTCAAGGCAAAATAACCTCCGTCAACAACAAACAAAGCGATACCGTGGTAATAAACATCCAGGACCTTCATTCCCACGCTGAAACTCAAAGAAACATTTCAAAAATTATAGATTCAATATCATCAAAATATAATGTTTCCGTAATTTATACGGAAGGCGGCTATGGTAAAATTGACGTCAGCTGGATAAATGCCGTAAAGGACGACGAACTTAAAAATAAGATAATAGAACAGCTTTTAAATAACGGCGAATTAACCGCAAGCGAATATTACGCCATGACCTGCGCAAACCCTAAGCCGGTCAAAGGCATTGAAAATAAACAAATACACATAAAAAACATAAAAAGACTTGCCGATATAGAAAACAGCAAATCCAAATATGAAGAAATCATCGGCAAAATGAATAAAGAAATAGGCATTTTAAATAAACTTTACACAAACGGCAGAAATATTCGCTTTAACAAAGCGCTTGCCAAATATGAAAACAAACAAATATCCGATTCAAAATTCTATTCAATATTGGAAAAATACGTTTCCTCTATCAATAAAAACCCCTCGAAATACAACAATACGACAAGAATCAGCATCGACAGCTATCCGAATGTAAATCTTTATTTAGGCATGATAAAAGAGTCCAAAAAAACAGACGCAAAAAGAGCATCGCTGGAACTTCAGGCCTTAATCGAAAATCTTAAAAATACCATTCCTTACAGCCAATACAAACAATTGCTCGATGACACAAATAATTTTCAGGACAACGAAAAAGTGCTGGAGTTTGTCTTCGCGCTTTTAAAAGCAAATTCCGTCGCAGCGCCAAAATACGGAAATTTAAACAAACTCGCGGCAATAAATGAATATACAAAATTACTAAACCCCGTAGATTTGCTGAACGAGCAGCGTAATCTCACGGAAAAAATAAAATTCGCATTGTCTTACAATAATACGGAAGCGGAAATAGCTTTTATCACTGACTTTAAAAAATATTTCAAAGATTATCTTACCGCTTCCATTACTTATGACGATTGGTCATATGTCAAAGAAAACTTAAATTTATTTTTATCGATATACGCTAAATATTCGGCATTTAACAATTTAAAAGAAATAGAATCCGATTTTGCCGAATTAAATAAATACTACGATATAAATACCGAAAGAAATGAAATATTCTTATCTAATATTTTTGACAAATCTTTCATCCCATCGCGCCTTGAAGTAAATGACAAAGCCGATGATATTTCCCCGGACAATATCCTTAAAAACGCCAAAGACGTAAAAATAGTAATAACCGGCGGCTACCACAGCGAAGGCTTAAAAGAGCTTCTGTCGCAAAAAGGAATAACGTCCATAGTAATAACTCCGAATATAACTACGGACATCAGCAAAGCGCAGGCAACATATACCGAGCTAATTAAAGAACAGGCGCAATTTCAGTCCGAAGCATTGGCCAAGATCTTGATGTCAAACATTTCCGACATAAATCAGACTGTAAAAATACTGCGAGCCGCGTACGCTTTGGGCTTAGACGGCGCTCAAATACTTGATAAAATAAAAGCAGACCTGGAAAATATTTCTGCTGAATCGGAACTAATTGACAAAATAAAAATAAGACTCAAAAATATTTCTATTGAAGGCGATGATATAGTTATTATCGATAATAATAATAAAATAACAGCACCTTTGAGCGGCGTAAAAAAAATTGATTTAAAAAATATTGAAGAAGCCATAACAAGCATTCCGGGACTGTCTTTGGACAAAATAGGAAATTTATTCAACTTGCAAAGATTACAAACCCCGCTTGCAACGCTTAATAATATCGAATATGAAGTTTTAAAACAAATCTCCCTTTTATTGTTCAATGCGGGAATATATTTTGCAGAAGGGCCTATAGCAAAAATAGAAGCAACTGGTTATTTAGGCGAACGTTTAGACGAAATCTCACCGGATAGATACGTATATTTTATGCCTTTTATGCAAAATTTATTGCTTAGAGCACAAATGAAAAAAGATATTACCGTACATATTGCGGAATCAGATGATGATTGGAATGCCGCTTTTGAAATCTTTAATAATGAGCTGGCTAGTAATAAATGGTCACAGGAAACAATACGCCAGTCGCAATCGTATTCTAAAAGGATTGGAGACCTTGTTATAGTCGCTAAAGTAAAAGGATCCGCAGCATCTGCAGCGTTGATACATAGTGATATGCATATTGCAGCTTTTGCAACAGCGTCTGATTTTAAAGGTGTAGGTTTAGGAACTTTGATTATTAATAGGATAAAAGAGCTCGCGGCGGAAATTGGATTGAATAAAATAACATTATACAGTAAAACCAAACATTCCTATGAAGAAAATGGTTTCAAACCTGTACCATATAACACTAACGATATGATGGAATATAATGTCGATTTATCGGCATTTGAAGACGTAATAAATAGGTGGGTAGAAGCAGGCCATCCCGCCAATGACTTGGATTCTTACTCTCGCTCGTTTCGCGTGAATAACCCGTCAGATGAAGAAACAAATAACATCGTAAATAGGCTAACATCTAAATATCCTGATTTGGATATAACAGTGTTCCATGAACACAACTACGCAGATATTAGAGTTTCTCTCAAAGAATCATCCGGCAGGCCCTTAAGTATCAACGGGCGGGTAAGAAAATTTTTAGGCTGGGTTTTCTATAAACCTGCAACCGATAAAAACGGACAGCCGGATAAGCTTAAGAGAACAAAAGGCCAAAAGTTTTACGATGAAAATCTTGCTCCTGTATTTGAAATGTTCAAAATAGCGGCAGTCGCGTCAGGCAAACAAACGCGGGACTGGTTTTTAGGATTCCATCCGGAATATAACGAAGCGCTTGACATTGTTTTGAGCTACGATACTTGGGAAGGGAACCTTTCTGAAGCTTTTCTTGCCAAAGCCCAGCCTGAGCAATATAAAGAACTTATTGAAGAGCGAGAAACTGTTTACGGCTTCGAAAAAGGATTAGCCGATATTATCTCGGCGGCTCAAAAAAATGCGTTTTATAAAGGACCTATTAAATTCATAGCAAATCTGGCATTGGCTATAGCAAGCGTAAAACCGCACAGACAGCATAATATAGAACATCCCGAAACGGCAATGAGTGCCGGCAAATATCAGAAGGACGGCAATGTAAAAACAGTACCGGCAGCATCTAAATCAACACCTTACGATGGACAAGATACAGTACAATTTATACGGGAAAAGCTGGAAGAATTAGACAAAGATCCGAAAAATAATCATGCGACCAGATCGCAGTATTTGGAAAATGTCCGGGCAAATATTGATTTATCTCAAGAACAGCTTGAAGGGCTTTATAAAATAGCTTCGCATCATCATCGGGGCCAGACAAGAGAAGATTTACATACGCCGTATATGGCGCACATTTTAGGCTCCGTGGCAATACTTATAAAAATGGGTATAACCAAACCCGAACTTATTGCCGCGGAGTTTCTGCACGATGCTATGGAAGATTCGGCAGATTACGAGAGCGTTATGGAAAACGGTAGAATTAAAGATGTGAAAACTGCCGAAAAGAGCAGAGATGCCGTACGAGAAAATATAAAAGACGGTCTTTACAAAGCCGGGTTTGATAAAGAGCAAGTTGATGAAATTATATCATATGTCACAGCAATGACAAAAAAATCCCCGTACGACTTAGCTATGCCAAAACAACAATCAAAATTCAACCCATACCGTTATTACTACGGACTTATAACCAAAAATTTAGTGGAACCAAAACTCGCCGATAGAGCCAACAATATAGGCTATTTGAAAGCCAGGCCCCCTGCGTCTATGGTAAAATATTTATTCGAAACAATGAAAGAATTTTTACATGTACAATACGGCAAACCGGAAAAGGCTGCATCATTTCTTAATGCGCTTAAAGGAAACGATCCTGCAAAGGAGATATTTATGACGGCGTTTTTGGAGGCGATAACAGATAATATAGAATATACATTCCTGCCGTTTATTAAACTTTGTTTAGGTTTTTTCTCTACAATATCCGGTGAGGCTGCGGATACGGCGTATGTTGTATATGCTACAAGCGAAGATTTGAAAACACCCGGATTTATTGAAAAATATAGTTCTATTCCGGAAACTATTTTTGTCGTAAATGATTCTATTGAAGGAGATTATATCGGAAAAGCAGGTGATACTCCTTTGAGAATGAGAACAATACCAATACTAAACAGCAAAGGTGAAAATGTTAAAGTTAAAGTATTTTCGGCAAACAAAGTTGAATACTATAAAATAACTCAAGCCTTGCAAGGCAACAGAAATTTGGAAAAAATATCGAGTTTCGTTGTTATTGATAAAGACAATGACAACAAACAAAATATAAGCTTTGAAGGCGATATCATAAAAGTAGGCATTGACTTGATAGAAGACCTTAAAGGCAAAGAGTTTGAAGATTATATAGCTTCACTCTCGAGAATCCAAAAAAAGTTGCGCAATGCTCAGGCGGATAAAAATATTCTTGATATCGCAAATCTAAATGCCAATGACAAAGCAGTCAAAGACGTTTTAAACGCTCTTTCAAAGCAAACTGATTATCAAAACGTAAAGATTATGCTGAATTCCGACCAGTTGGATAATTTAATACAGCAATTAGAACCCGGTAAAAAAAGCCAGAGAACATTAAGGGATTTACGTTTACTGGGTATAGAAATATTTTTAGCTGTTGACAGTATAGATAACCCCGCCAAATCAGGATATACAAATATAGGCATCAGCGGCATTCTGGTCGGCAAAACTACTTTTATGGACTTAAACACCGGCAAAGAAATTCAGGCAAGACTGTTTTTAACAAAAGAAGATTTGAAGAACTACAACGGAAAGCTTGACCGGGCATTGAGCGATAATTATCAAGGATATAACATAATAGGTTTAGATCTTATAAAAAACGAGATAAACAATACCAGAAGCATTTTGCAAAACAATAATATTTTAGCTGTGGCGCTCGGCTGGTTTGGAAAAACCTTTAAATTGAGCGAAGTACCAGAGCAGGACGCCGTCAATATGGCGCAGCAGCTGGAGTTCGGCAAGGAGTTAAACATAAACGGAGATTTAACAAAAGAAGCTGCGGAAAATATAATTAAAAATTTGCCGGAAGCGCAAATAATGCTTGGTCAGCTGGACACGGACGAAAAGAAAAAATCTTATACTCAAGCCCTCACGTCAAAAATTTTAGTTTTAAATATGATAGAACGCAAAATAGTTGAACTGAAACTTGAAAAAGGAAAAAAAATGATTATAGAACAGGATGCGGGAATGCAAAACACACTTACGGCATTGATACAGAAAGGAGTGAATAAAATAGAAAATTTTAATGCTGCCGACTATTTGCAAACAATACAGGTTGAATTTGACGCGGATCTGAAATTCGGCGAAATAATATCTCATGCGTTAAAAGACGACGCAGCCCCAAAACAAATCGAACAGGCGATAGCTGTTGTGGTAAACGACACTTTTACCCTTGCGCCGGTTTTTGAAACAATCTCCGGGAAAGAAACGGCAAAAAAAGAACATCAAAAGATGGCAGGCTTAAAAGCAATGCTTACTGCAGCGTAATAATAGATAATAATTAACAGTGAATAATTTTAAATAAAAATCTGCCGGAGGTGAATGCCATCCGGCAGATTTTGCAGAAAAACAGCGATTTATCAGATTTAACTAAATAAGAGGAAATGAAAATGAAGACAGAAAGAGTATTGATATTAGTTTTGACGCTAGTCATGCTGACCTGCCTGACAGGTTACAGCAGCGGCGGAAACAATGATCCGTCCGGCGCTCCGTCCGACACTTCCCCATCGCCACGAAAATTAATTGTCGGCCACTGGGAATATGCAAATGCTCATGGAGAGAGGCTTGTGTTTATTTTTAAAGAAGACGGAACATGTATAGATTATGCTCCAGATTACAGCGATCCTTACTACGGCAGCTACAAAAATTGCACCTACTCAATTAAGAGCGATAACAGTTTAGTTCTTGACTATATAGACGATGATGGAGAGGATGCCCGGGAGATATACCGGTGGCGTGAAAGAGGGAGTTGGATGGAATGGTATGTTACAGGTGATAAGCTGAGATTTGCTAACAATGAATACTCCAGAAAATAAGAGATTTATGGATATGTATTGTCATTGCGGGCTCCGACCCGCACTCTCGCCGTAAATTGTAGATTGCGGGTCTGAGCCCGCAATGACGAACTTAATTTACCTGCTGTTAAAGATTTCCTTCATATCTGCTGGAAGTTTTGCGTGAAATTCTGCCTGCTTGCATGTTTTGGGATGTGTAAAAGTTACGCTGTAGGCGTGAAGCATCTGCCTTCTATACTCTTTACCTTCAACCGTTTCAGGGCCGCCGTACTGCGAATCGCCTATTACGGGATGATTGATGTATTTCATGTGGCTTCTTATCTGATGCGTTCTTCCGGTTATTATTCTTACTTCAACAAGAGTGCAGTCTTTTTTTCTTTCAAGCACTTTAAATTCCGTTATAGCCATTTTCTTAGCCGCAGGATTAACAGACATTATTTTTCTGTTTTCCGGGGACCTGCCCAGCGGAGCCTCTATTCTTCCCCTGTTTTCAACAATTGTGCCTTTAACCGCGGCATAGTAAATCTTTTTAACGGCTCTTTTCTGCAGTTGTTTTGAAATGCTTATTTTTGCTTTTTCGTTTTTGGCAAAAATTATTATTCCAGACGTGTCTTTATCAAGCCTGTGAACCATAAAAGGTATGTATTTCCCCTTGGCATGGTACATCAGCGCGTTCAGAAGAGTGCCTGAAGGATGCCCGTATGAAGGATGCACGACTATTCCCGGCTGTTTATTTACAAGAATTATATCGTTATCTTCATAAACAATATCAAGCTTTATCTTCTCCGGTTTTATGCCCTCATAAGCTTCTTCTTTTTCAAATATAACGCTTATTTCATCGCCTTGTTTAAGTTTGCGGCTTGGCAAAACAGCTTTTCCGTTAACGGTAATTTTTTCTTTTTCGGCAAGTTTTTGAAAATAAGAGCGCGAATACTCTTTAAAATGAAGAGCTAAAAAAGAGTCTGTTCTTTCTTTTTCAGGTTTATCAAATATTATTTTTTCTTCCATTTTTTATTAGCCCGCAAAATTATGATTGAACCGGCCGCAAGTAAAATTATAGAAACCAGCTGCGCTATTGAAAGTCCGGCAAATGTAGCTCCCCTGAAATCTCCCCTGAAAAACTCTAAGCTGAATCTTAAAACAGCGTATATAATAAGGTATAAAGCAAAAGTTTTTCCCGCAATGTGTTCTTTTTTATTATAGAAATGCAATATTACGAAAATCATTAAATTGCCTAAAGCTTCATAGATCTGGACAGGGTGCAGATGAACGCCTCTTAAAGCCAAAGTGTCGGTATTATTAAAAACAACAGACCATGGCAGCGAACACTCTTTGCCGTAACAGCATCCGGCAAAAAAACAGCCTAACCTGCCAAAAAAATGTCCCAATCCCAACGCGGGAGCTATCGCGTCGCTTAAGCGCGCCAAAGGTATTTTTTTTCTTTTCGCGTACCATATTACATATAAAACAGCGACTATAAAACCGCCGTAGTAAACAAGGCCGCCCTGCCAAATTTTAAAAATATCCAAAGGAGCGCCGGCAAACTCGCCTAGGTTTGTCAAAATATAAAGAATCCTCGCGCCGACTATTGCCGCGACTATCGTATATAAAAATAACGAGTATAAATTATCCTGCGAAATAATATCGGATTTTACTGTTTTAGCGACATACAAAGTAGCGGTAAAAAAACCCACCGCTACAAAAAGACCGTATGTATAAACGGTAAAATTTCCGAAACTGAAAAGTATAGGATGCATAAAAACCTCTTAACGGCAGAAGATAAGATGATAGGAAATTATGAAGATAAGTAACGGAAAAGACAAAACGAACCAAGCTTCTCTTATCTTCTTATCATCCTACCCTCTTATCTTCTTCCCTGCTTCTTTCTTTTTAAAAATGTCTATCACAATAATGGCGACTCCGATAGATATACAAGAATCGGCGATATTGAATGAAGGCCATCTTAAAGAGTTTATTCCAAAATCCAAAAAATCCACAACAGCTCCCCTGAAAACTCTGTCCGCCAAATTCCCGAAACCGCCTGAAATTACAAGGCAGAAAGCGTATTGCTGGAGTTTTGTAACTTCGTTTCTGTTTCTGTAAATCCATACGCAGAAAAACAAAAGCACAGCTGCCGTAAATACGGAAAGCAAAAAATTTCTGCCCTGAAAAAAGCTGAACGCAACGCCGGTATTGTGGATATTCGTTATATTAAAAAAATCAAAAAACGGGATAATATTTATCGAACTTCCGTAAACGACAAAAGTATTGATTAAAATTTTAGATATCTGGTCTGCGATAAAAAGAATAACCGCTAAAATTATCGGCTTTTTCATTATTTTAAAGCCTCTGCGCATCTCGGACAAATTGCGTTTTCATCGACGCCGAATATGTGTCTCCAGCATCTTTCGCACTTTTTATAATCGGATTTTGACGATTCGACCGTAAAAATATTTTCATCGCTTCCGTCTTCCACAAGGTCTATGTCCCAGCTTCCGAACGCCAGCTTCACCAGTTCTTTGTCTTCAAAAACTTTATCGTATTTTGAACCGTATTTTATTTTAAGCGCGGCTTCCAAATTTGAACCTATAATTTTATTCTGTCTGAGTTTTTCATTCTCAGCCATAACGGCTTCCCTGCCGGCAAGAAGTTTATCCCACTTTTCAAGTATTTCGGCCTGAAGGATATATTTGCTGTTTGTATGCGGAAAATCCGTAAGTATTACGGATTTTGGCAAGTCCGGCATAAGTTTAACCATTTCGCGCCAGGCTTCTTCGCTTGTAAACGCAAGTATGGGAGATATAAGCCTTATCAAAACGGAACATATCTCGCACATGGCAGACTGAGCGCTTATTCTTTCTTTGCTGTCCAATCTGTTACAATAAAGAGTATCTTTCTGCGCGTCCAGATAAAAACCGCTTAAAAATACAACGCAAAAATTGTTTACGGCGCTTACGGCTTTATGAAACTCGTAACTTTCATACGCGGCAATCGACTGGTTTATCAAATCCTGCAGCCTGCTCAAAGCGTATTTGTCTATCTCCTGCATATCTTTGAAAGATATTGCTTTTTTAACGTTAAAATCGCCGATGTTTCCCAACAAAAATCTTATCGTATTTCTTATTTTTCTGTAAGCGTCGCTCAAGCCTTTGAGAATTTCATCCGATATTCTTATATCTTCCCTGTAGTCGCTGGAAGCGACCCAAAGCCTTAAAACGTCCGCTCCGTATTTTGATATTATTTGTTCCGGAGCTATCGTATTGCCTACGGATTTAGACATTTTTTTGCCTTGCCCGTCTACGACAAATCCGTGCGTCAAAACATCTTTATACGGAGCCGTCTCTTTTACGGCCACGGCGGGTATAAGCGAAGTCTGAAACCAGCCTCTGTGCTGGTCGCTTCCTTCAAGATATAAATCAGCAGGAAACTCTAAATCTTTATAATCTCCGCTCGACAAAACAGCTTCCGATGAAACGCCGGAATCAAACCATACGTCCAGAATATCCTCTTCTTTTCTGAAACTGCTGCCGGAACAGGACAGACATTTCGCGTCAGTTCCTTTTAAAAGCTCTTCAGAGCTCATTTCAAACCATACGTCGGAACCCTTTTCTTTAAATATTACCGATATTTTGTAAATTATTTGCGGATCTATCAAAGCCTCGCCGCAATCTTTGCAGTAAAACACGGGTATCGGCACTCCCCACAAACGCTGACGGCTCAAACACCAGTCCGGGCGGCTTTCAAGCATGCCGGTTATTCTGTTTTCGCCGTATTTGGGTATCCAGTTTACATGTTTAACCGCTCCCAAAAGTCTTTTTCTCAAATCTTCATGTTCAACGTCCAAAAACCATTGAGGCGTTGCGCGGAAAATTACGGGTTTTTTACATCTCCAGCAATGCGGGTATGAATGCTCTATTTTAAGTTTTGCTAAAATTTTTCCTTCTTTTTCAAGCTTTTCAATTATCAGGGGGTTCGCTTTAAATATATTAATTCCTTCAAACTCCGGCACTTCTTTTGTGAACTGCCCTCTGTCATTGACGGGGGATATTACTTCAAGCCCGTATTCAAGACCTGCCTGATAATCTTCCTGTCCGTGCCCGGGAGCTATATGCACTATTCCGGTGCCGTCTTCCATACTTACAAAGCCTGCCAGAATGCCTTCGGACATTCTGTCTACGACAGGGTTTTCACATTTTATGCTTACAAAATCCGCGCCTTTGGCTTTAAGTTCTTTTGTAAAGCTTTTTGCTTTAATTTTTTCTTTTACGTTTTCAGCCAAAGTTTCGGCAACTATTATTTTTTCATTTCTGCCGTCTTCAAGCTCAAAAACCGCCGCTATATATTCGGCGTCGCCTTTAAAAGCAAGCGCGACATTTGCGGGTAATGTCCACGGAGTCGTTGTCCATATAAGCACTGAGTAATCTTTAAGTTTGGATTCTTTATTTTTTAAAGTTTTCGGCAGTTCTTTGATTTTAAACTTTACAAAAATAGAATCCGACCCGTGATCGGCATATTCGACTTCGGCGTCAGCCAAAGCCGTTTCGCATGACGGACACCAGTAAACGGGTTTTTTCTTGCGGTATATATAGCCTTTTTCCGCAAGCTGTCCGAAAACTTTAACTATTGAAGCTTCGTATTTCGGGTCTAAAGTCAAATACGGATTATCCCAGTCGGCTATAATGCCAAGCCTTTTGAATTCGCTTTTTTGTATGTCTATGAATCTTCTCGCGAAATCCGCGGCCTGCTTTCTGAAAACAAGCCTGTCAACTTTATTTTTATCGGTTTTTAATTCTTTTAAAGCCTGCATTTCTATCGGCAGCCCGTGACAGTCCCAACCAGGAGTAAACGGAACATAATGCCCGGACATAGAACGGTATTTCACTACAAGATCTTTCAGAATTTTATTTAAAGCTGTGCCCGTGTGAATATGCCCGTTGGCATAAGGAGGCCCATCGTGGTAAATAAATTTTTCTTTATTCTTATTTTTTTCGCACAGCTGCGAATATATTTTATTTTTTTCCCATTCTTCGACAAAAGCAGGCTCCCTCTGCGCAAGATTCGCTTTCATCTGAAAATCCGTTTTAGGCAAATTCACGGTTTTCGAATAATCTTTTTCGTTAGTTTTGTCCATTGTAATCCTTTTTTAGAAGTTCAGCAGCTCGGCAGCTCAGAAGCCCGGAGGAGCTCTGGTCGTTTAAGTCGTTGCCGTTGCTTATCTTCTTATCATCCCATCTTCCGCCGTTCCCGCCGTTGCTGAGCTTCCGAGCTGCCAAACTTCTGAGCTTCCGCCGTTTCTACGGTATCGTATCCAGCACTTCGTCGAGCTCTTCTTCGGAACGTCCGCAAATTTCAATTGTTTTTTCTCTGCCGCGTTCGCCTTTTCTTAAATAAACCATCGAACGGTTCACGTCAAAAAAATCAGACAAATATTCGCACAGATCTTCATTAGCTCTGCCTTCAACCGCCTGAGCGGAAATTTTTACCCTTAAAATGGAACCTATCCTGCTTACTACCTCGTTTCTTTTTGAATTAGGTATCACTCTTACTTTTATAATCATTTCCGAGCCCCCTATTTGCTCAACTCTTTCGATCTTTGCGCCGCCTGTTCCATGGCTTTAAGCACAATATCTGAAAGATTTTGAGATTTAAAGTATTTTAAAGCCGCCTGCGTAGTTCCGTTAGGCGACGTAACATTCTGTCTTAATACGGCCGCGTCAGCTCCCGCTTCGGCAAGCATTTTGCCCGCTCCGAAAACTGTCTGTACGGCAAAATCCCTGGCATTCATTTTATCAAGCCCGAGCTCTTCTCCGGCATTCTGCATAAGCTCGCATAAATAAAAAACATATGCAGGACCCGAACCGGAAAGAGCCGTAACAGCGTCAATTTTATCTTCGCTCATAAGGCGGGATATGCCCATAGCGCCGAATATAAATTTTGCCGACTGCAGATCTTCGGTATCGGCAAATTTTCCGGAACACAAAGCAGTGGCGCCCAAGCCTACGGCAATAGGAGTATTAGGCATTGCTCTTACAACCGCGATCTCTCCGCCTAAACTTTCTTCTATAAATTTTGTGGTTATGCCGGCGGCAATGGAAATAACAAGCGCGCCTTTTTTTATAAAAGGCTTTATTTCCTCCAAAGTCTGCGCTATATTCTGCGGCTTCACCGCTAAAAAAATTATATCGGCTTCGGAAACGGCTTCGCTTTTATCGGCCGAAACATAAATGCCGTATTTATCCTTAATAGCGTCAAGCTTTTCCTGCATAATGTCATTGCATATTATTTTTTTAGGACGGGCAAGCCGTAAATCAGCATTCAGCATCGCGCTTATTATCGCCTGCGCCATATTGCCCGCGCCGACAAAAGTTATTACTTTATCATGCATTTGCGTAACTCCTGTTTCCAAAAATTGCCGAACCTATACGCACAATATTTGAACCTTCTTCAACGGCAATTTTATAATCGTCAGACATACCCATCGACAAAATAATAAAATCGCTTTTCCCAAACGATTTTTGAATATCCGTAAATAAATTATAAACTTGTTTAAAATAAGGCCGAGAATCTTCAGGGTTGCCGCTTAAAGGAGTGATTGCCATTAATCCTTTAATACAAATATCGGGCATTTCCAAACACTGTGAGTAAAAATCGCGGATATCTTCTGGTTTTATGCCGGTTTTAGTTTCTTCTTTTGAAACTTTCACTTCGATAAGGCAGTTTTGCATTTTACCGGCATTGCGCGCGTGCCTTGATATCTCTTTCGCAAGGCTCAAACTGTCTAAAGAGTGAATTAAATCAAAATTTTCAACCGCTTTTTTTGCTTTATTAGACTGTAAGTGGCCTAAAAAATGTTTCGTAATGCCGTTTAAACTGTTTCCGAGCCGTTCAAACTTAGGCAATGCTTCCTGAATTCTGCTTTCGCCTATATGCTTTATACCGCATTCCAAAGCCTGCAAAACATTCTCAAAAGGAAAAGTCTTTGTAACGGCTATAATCTCAACATCCTGCCTTTTTACAGACTCAATATTTCTGCGGACAGAATCAATATTTTCGCATATTTTATTCATATCATAATTTTATTGAGAAAATTAATTGTAATTATAGCATATTTTTGATTTTTTTGAAAATTTTTTTAACGGCAGATGCAGAGATGCAAGGATGCAGGGATGCGAAGCAACAGCGAACAAACGGCCGATAACAAATTTGTTATCGGCCGTTTGCTGTTTTTGTCTTTGCTGTTACTCTGCCTCTCTGCGTCTGCGCATCACTGCCTCTTCTTTTTAATATTCCGGCATTGGAGGCATTCCGCCGCCCATAGGCATTTTAGGATTTTTTTCAGGAATATCGGTAACCAAAGTTTCAGTTGTAAGAATAAGCCCTGAAATTGAAGCTGCATTTTCCAAAGCTGTTCTTGTAACTTTTGCGGGGTCAACTATTCCCGCTTTTATCATATCGACATATTCATTGGTATCCGCGTTATATCCGTACGCCGCGTCTTTGGAATTTTTGATTTTGTCTACGATAACGGACGACTCAAGTCCCGCGTTTTCAACTATCATTCTCAGCGGTCCTTCAAGCGCTTTAAGAACAATAGAAATTCCGGTCGCTTCGTCTTCATCGGCGGCTTTCACTTTTTCCAGCACTGTCTGGGCTTTAAGAAGAGCTACTCCGCCGCCTGCGACTATGCCTTCTTCAACTCCCGCCCTTGTTGCGTTCAAAGCGTCTTCAACTTTGAATTTTTTCGTTTTCATTTCGGATTCGGTTGCCGCGCCGACATTAACAACAGCTACGCCGCCTACAAGCTTTGCGAGCCTTTCCTGAAGTTTTTCTTTGTCGTAATCGGATTTTGTTTCTTCAATCTGTTTGCGTATTACCGCGATTCTGCCTTCGATCTCTTTTTTATCGCCCATTCCGGAAACGATTGTCGTGTTTTCTTTATCAACAACAACTCTCTTTGCCTGGCCGAGCATTTCGATTGTGGCTTTATCAAGTTTCAAACCTGTTTCTTCCGAAATTACCGTTCCGCCGGTAAGAATCGCTATATCCTGAAGCATATCTTTTCTTCTGTCGCCGAACCCCGGAGCTTTTACAGCCATAACTTTCAGCGTTCCTCTGATTTTATTGACAACCAAAGTCGCCAAAGCTTCGCCTTCAATATCTTCGGCAATTATTATGAAAGCTCTCCCTGTCTGGACTACTTTTTCAAGCAAAGGAAGAACTTCCTGCATTGTGGTGATTTTTTTATCGGTTATTATTATGTAAGGCTCTTCAAGAATTCCCTGCATTCTTTCCGCGTCGGTTACGAAATAAGGAGAAGAATAACCTCTGTCAAACTGCATTCCTTCAACGACATCCAAAGTAGTTTCGGAAGATTTTCCTTCTTCAACGGTAATAACGCCGTCTTTTCCGACTTTTTCCATTGCGTCGGCAATAAGATCTCCGATTTCTTTATCGCTTGCAGAAATTGAAGCAATCTGCGCTATTTCTTCTTTATTTTTTACCTGTTTAGCGGTTTTCTTTATTTCATCTATAACAGCCGCTGTCGCTTTTTCAATACCTTTCTTTATGTGGTTGGCGTTTGCGCCGGCCGTTATATTTTTTAATCCTTCGTTTATCATGGACTGCGCCAAAACCGTAGCCGTTGTTGTTCCGTCGCCCGCGATGTCATTGGTTTTTGAAGCGACTTCTTTTACGAGCTGCGCGCCCATATTTTCAAAAGGATCTTCAAGTTCGATTTCTTTTGCTATGGTCACGCCGTCGTTTGTTACGGTCGGCGAACCGAATTTTTTATCCAAAACTACATATCTGCCTTTGGGTCCGAGCGTGACTTTTACCGCGTTAGCAAGTTTGTCCACGCCGTTTTTCATAGCCTTGCGCGCTTCATCATTATAAATTAACTGTTTTGCCATTTTACTTTCTCCCCTTTTTAACGACAGATAATAGAGTAGAGAGAATAGAGAATAAATATTGTGTTTCGGCTTCGCCGAAACTTGTTATAGGTTTTCGCAAAGCGAAAACTCACTATCTATACTCTATTCTCTATTATCTATTCTCTGTCTTTTTTATTCAATTATTCCCAAAATATCATCCTGAGTCATTATAAGATATTCCGCATCATCAATTTTTACTTCCGTTCCGGAATATTTTCCGAAAAGAACTTTATCGCCCGCTTTAACGTCAAGGGCAATAACTTTTCCGTCATCCGTTGTTTTACCTTTGCCTACGGCTATAATTTCGCCTTCCTGCGGCTTTTCTTTCGCCGTATCGGGAATGATAATACCGCCTTTTTTTACTTCTTTAGCCTCCGCCGGCTTAACTAAAATTTTGTCGCCTAATGGTCTGATCATCTTCAACTTCCTCCTTATTTTTTTATTTCTTGTTGTTTGTGGTTATGGTGCTCAAAACATACTAGCACTTACACAACACGACTGCCAAGTATATAAATTAGAATTAGTTTTGTCAATACCTATTACAAAAAGATTTATTGTCACTTTATTATAAGCATTTTAAATTTGCCGTTTCCGCTTGGTTTTTCCACATAACAAAGATACGCGCCATTATATAACATCTTTCCCTGATTATCTCTGCCTCTGTACTCGTACTCATTTGTACCTGCTACGGCATTGAAGCTGTCTTCAAATACTTTATCCCCGTAAAGCGAATATATCTTTATTTTTACATTCTCATTTCCTTTTGCCGAAAACACTATCTTTGTTGTTTGACCTCTTGCGGGGTTAAACGGATTTGGCGCATTAAAAACTTTCCCTGCCGATATGCTGTTTGCAGAATCAAACACTTCAAATGTTCCTTCAGCTGGCACAGCTTCCATATTATGTATGTTCTTTGCTTCTATTTTATATTTGTATTCTCCCACCGCAAGCATTCCTATATTATATTGATGCACTCCTTCGGACACATGTGACATCCACACGCCGCTATATATCAGACTGCCGTTGCTTAAGCTATACAATGATAAAATAGGATAGCCGTCCGATAAAGCATGGTTGTTTGGGTCTTTTACCCTCACTTTCGCAATTAATGAAGTATCTGCATATTTACCTTTAGGCAATATATGGGTATTGCCTTCAAAATATAATATTTGTGGCAACTCGTCTGCAGTAAACGCTTTTACTTCAAAACTTCCTGTTGCGGGCTGTGCTTCTACTCCAAACGTGTTTTTAGCTTCTATTTTATAGCTGTAGCTGCCAACTGCCAATGTGCCTATATCAAAATAATATGAGGAGTTTCCGGAAAATATCATTTTGATGTTTTGAATCACGCCATTAGTACTGCTGTACAAAGTAAAAACCGGGGAATCTCCGTGTATTGCAAATCCTCCCGGGTCAGAAAACTTCATCTTTACCGTAAGTACAGTATTTATATTTTTGTTGTCAGTATCAGGAAAAATATATGAGCTGCCTTCAAAATATTCTATTACAGGCGCGTCTCCGAATCTTGGAAAGAAATACTCATCCGATGTAAAATAATCAGTCCCGTAACTTAGTTCTATCTTATAAGAATACCTTGGTTTCATAACTAAATCTTTTTTGAAAGAATAAACTCTGCCGTCTGTATAATTGTTAGTACTGCTTTCAATGCTCATAATGCCGGAGCTTATGAAAATTCCGTTATCGTAAACAGATAATTTCGGATACCCTGACGCAGGCGCTTCATTTTTATAATTTACATATTTTACTCTGTACGTAAATGTATCGCTTGAATTAAATGTGACAGCCGGAGAAACGGCGTTATCCGTGCCGTCGGGATTATACAGATAAGAAGTTCTTTCGCCTGAAGGAATACTTGTAAACTGCGCGTTTTTATTGCTTAATGAAGTAAGTACAAATACCGCGGAAGAAGGCGAATGGACAAATACGGCGTCATTTTGCGTGGTTCCGGTTGAGGAAACAATAACAAACTTATCTTCTTTTAAATTTCCTGAAGGGTCATATCTTTGATAACCTGACTTATTTTCGGAAGAGTATCCGGCATAAACACCGTCTTGATTGGCGTATAATGAGCTAAAGTTTAAACTGTTAAAATCTTTATACCAAAAGTAGTCTAAGTCGTTCATTTTTATTATTTTGTATCTTGTACTGTTGGATTGATTGTATAAAGCATAGACATCTTCATCGTTATAACTTGTAGCCCTTACTATTGAAACGAAACCACCATTGTTGGTTCCGAAAGTATGGTCTCTGCTCCCCTTGTTTACTCCGTTAAGATCATATTTGACAATATATGCAACTATCATGGGGTTAGCCATCCTAAGCCTGCCGCCATAAATATAAATATAATCTTTTAAAGCAACTATTGCATTAAAATATGGTTCATTAGTACCATTACCACTAGGTATTTGAGATGCAAAATTTGATACGCTTTGACCATCTGACGGTATTTTTACAATGTGAAATTTTGCTTGATCGCCACTTTCAGATACCAAAAGATATAAATTACCCTTATAATACACAGAATCCAAAGGCACATATGTTGACGCGCTGTTTGGTTTATAAGGCACATTCCAAAATATACTCTTACTTGGCATGTAAATTTTTGCGGTTTTTATTGAGCCGTCTGAATATAAGTATGTAATATAAATATTTTGACTGTCGTCAACACAAACACTTCCTATACCGCGTAAAACTAACGTATTTACGGAATATGTGGAACAAACAATTTCTTCATTAACAAGCATATATTCTTCAAGCTTCATATCGTTTATTTTATTTATCGCAATTCTGTTATCTTTATTTAAAGCTACAAGATATGAAGTTGTTCCGATTTGAACAATTTCATTTAATCCTCTAAATAAATTATTTGTGTCAATTCCATATTCCGTCAAAACAATACTTTGAAATTTATCTTGAACCAAAGGCGCGGAATAAATATAACATGTAAATATGAAAAATACACCTGATGTCATAATAAATTTTTTAAACATTTTATTCTCTTTAGCGTAAAATTAATAGCTTATTGTTCGGCAAACTATTGCTTCACTTTTGTTATATACCTACAAATGTTATATACCTACAAAAACTCCGAAGCTTATATTCGGCAGGTTATCGTACATTGAAACTGAAACGCTTATATTTAACATATCCATTTTGATATTCGCGCCCGCTCCGTATCCGAAACCTTGAGCCCGCGCGGAAAGATGAGAATAATATGATGAACCGGGGTTTAAACCCATGAAATCGTATGTGAGAAAAACATATGGCTGAATATACGGAATAAGCCCGAAAAACGCGGTTGTTCCTGTTTTTAAATTCCATGCGTTAAATTTCCCTAATTCGCCGTCGCTGTAAAAAATATGAGTATATACCGACTGAACCGAAAGCGTAGGGATATAAATTTCGTCTTCGCTTACTAAAATCTTATATCTTAAACCGCCGCCGAAAAGAGCAGAACTGTTAAAATATGAGGCTCTCGCGATGGCATCATACCTTTCCGCAAATGCGTATTCGGCATGAATGATAGGATAAGTGATTGATGTCTCGCCGCTTGTTCTTACTATAAAATTGTCAGTTGCAACGTCCTGATAAGATACTTTTAGACTGAGCATAAGGTTTAAATCGCTGATCCGGAGATTTCCGCCTACGCCGTAAGAGCCTCCGGATATTGCCTGTCCGACGTCTTTTGCAAGTACGTCAAGATATCTTTGAGCAAGTCTTTCACCATCTTTTGAACCGCCGGAATTATAAGCTATTAAATTTAAAACATGATTAAAAGCATCAAACGGGCCTGCCTTTGCAAAACCCGCGCAAAATGTGATTAAAAAAGCCGATAATAATAATTTTTTCATTATACCACCTTTATAAGAAGTTTAGAGAGCTTGGAAGTTTAGATGATTGGAGGAGCTGTGTACGTTTCGTCTTTGCAGTTGCCAAACTTCTAAGCTCTCCAAGCTTCCAAACTTCACTCTTTTTATTATAACATCTCCAAAAACACGCTAATATTGTAATTAGGCACATCTCTGTACATAGTAATACTGCCGCTAAAACCAATTGCCAAAAGTTTGACATTTACCCCAAGTCCGTACCCCGCGCCCTGTACGCTTGAGGAAAGATTTGAATAATCCGAAGATTTGGCTTTCAAGTCCGTTGTGTCAAAACTTACAAACATATAAGGTTTTACAATAGGAATTTCGTTAAAATAAAACATTCCGGAAGTTTTCAAATTCCACGCGTTAAATTTGTTCCCGTTATCGTTAACCTGAACATGATTATATACGGACTGAACGCTTATTGCAGGTATTATCAAATCATGCCCTTTCAGTACTTCCCACCTCAAACCGCCGCCCAAAACAGTCGAATTATAGAAATGAGTGCCTCTGATTATTGCGTCTAATCCGTACGGAAGTCCGAACTCAAACTGAAATACCGGATACATAAGATAATTGTAGCCGGCTTTATCGACAATTTTATTGCCGCCCGAAACCTGCCGTATTGATAAATTCAAACCCGCATATATGCCGAAAAACCCAATGCTTTCGCCTATGCCGTAAGAGCCGCCTGAAATTGCCTGACCGACATCTCCTGCCAAAGCATCAAGATACTCTTGGGCTTGCGGCTTTGAAATTTTATTTTTGTCCAAAACATTATTAAACTCTCCAAACGGATTGGCAAACAAAGCTGATGAACAAAATAAACATATAAAAGCTGAAAAAAGTATTTTTTTCATTTTTTGCGTTTTCCGCTTTTTTGAGATTTCTCCCAAATAATTTTTATACCTTCAAGAGTCAGATCAGGGCACACAGCTTCAATATCTTTTATCTCTCCTGACATTAACTCCGCAAGTCCGCCTGTAGCTATAATATGATTAACTTTCATCTCTTTTTTTATTCTTGTTATTATTTCTTTTATAAGCCCGACATAACCGAAATAAAGCCCTGACTGTATGCATTCAACCGTATTATTTCCTATTGCCCTCAAAGGTTTCTTCATCTCAACCTGCGGAAGCTGCGCTGTTTTTAAGCTTAAAGACTGCGCCGATATAGCCGGCCCCGGAGCAATTGCTCCGCCTAAATATTTTCCTTTTAAATCTATGCAGTCAAAAGTTGTTGCCGTGCCGAAATCTATAACGATTGTACCGCCGCCATAATCTGAATAGGCAGCAACCGCGTCTGCTATTCTGTCAGCGCCGGCTTCCTTAGGATTACCCGCAAACTTCAATCCGCCGCTGTTTATATGGTTAATAAAAAATATCTTTTTATTGAAATATTTTTTTACAAACTCTTCAAAAACAGTATTTAAAGACGGAACCACGCTTGCCGCCGCAATATGGGAAACATCTTTGGCGTTAAACCCCGAATAATAGAACATATCCATCAAAATTATACCGTATTCGTCTGATGTCCTGCCTTTAGCAGTAGCTATTCTCCATACTTTTACCGGACTTTTTTTTACTTTTCCGTTTTCAAACACAAAAAGCCCTATTGTTATGTTTGTATTTCCGATGTCAAATGCTAGAAACATGCTCCGCTCCGCTTCGCAGAAGCTGAGAGAGCTGAGAAGTTGAGATGCGGAGAGGAGCTTTGGTCGTTAAAGTCCTTGCCGCTGCTAAACTTCCCAACTTCCTGTCTTCCCATCTTCTGCCGTTTTTGTTTTTGCTCAACTTCTCAGCTTCTCAACTTCCCAGCTTCTGCCGTTTAAAAATATCATTCCCTTCACTGTCAACTGCCACAATAAGCGGTATATCTTCAACTTCCAATTTATATACTGCTTCCGGACCTAAATCTTCAAAAGCTATAGTCTCGGCTTTTTTAACTGTTTTAGATAACAATGCCGCGACTCCGCCTGTTGCAGCAAGATAAACAGCTTTATGCTTCTTTATTGAATCTACGACAAAATCTTTCCTTGCGCCTTTCCCTATCAAAATCTTAACGCCTTTTTCCAATATTTTTGGAGTAAAAACATCCATTCTTGCTGACGTTGTCGGACCGCACGCGCCTATCGCTTGCCCGGGTTTAGCCGGCGACGGGCCGCAATAATATATTGCCGAGCCTTCAAGCTCAAAATGTGATTTACCGCCGCTGTTTATAATATTAACAATTCTGGCGTGGGCAGTGTCTCTGGCTGTAAAAATTGTTCCGGACAAATAAATTTGTTGTCCTGCTTTAAGAATACCTGTATTACAAGCTAAATCCTGAACATTTATTTTCATAACACTATCTTCTTTCTTCTGCACGAATGACATTGTATGCTTACCGCAACAGGAAGAGACGCAATATGTGCCGGCTTTACTTCAATAAACACTGCCAATGCGGTTGTCCTGCCGCCCATTCCCATCGGGCCTATTTTGAGGTTGTTTATTTCTTTAAGGAGTTCCTGCTCTTTAGCGGCATACGAATCATCCTGATTATGAGAATCCAATTCTCTAAGCAAAGCTTTTTTCGCCGACAGTCCTACGGATGCAAAATCGCCGCCTATTCCGACTCCGACTACTAAAGGCGGACACGCATTTGCGCTCTTATCTTTAACAACTTTAAGAACAAAATCTTTTACGCCTTCCCATCCGGCTGAAGGTTCAAGCATTTTCAAAGCGCCTGCGTTTTCACTTCCGCCGCCTTTAGGCATAAATGTTATTTCGATTTTATCGCCTTCAACAATATCAACATATATATTCGCGGGCGTATTATCGCCGGTATTTTTTCTTTCCAGCGGGTCTGAAACTATTGATTTTCTCAGATAATTCTTTTCATATCCGGCAACAACGCCTTTGTTTACCGCGTCATAAATATTGCCGCCGCTAATTTGCGCGTCTCTGCCGAGCTTTATGAAAAAATTAGCGGTTCCGGTATCCTGACATAAAGGAATTTTCTCATTTTCCGCGATTTCGGCATTTTTTATTATTTGGTTAAAAATGTCTTTTGCGATTCCCGTCTCTTTTTCGGAATTCTTTTTCAAAGATTCCAAAACGTCCGAAGGAAGCGAATAATTCGCATCGGCGCAAAGTTTCTCAACTGCATTTGATATTTCGATTGATTTTATTGTTCTCATCATCTAAATTTTTTTATATAGCCTTTAGACATCATTGTTTCCGTAATGCCGCGGCTTCTCTTTATCATTTCCGCAGCCTGATTAAAAATAGCGTCCCTGCTCATCTTTTTTCCGGCAAGCTTTTCTTTTATGGCTCTCATGCCTACAGCAGCCGCAACCTGCGGAAATATTTTCCAGTCGTCCATTGTCGGAAGAATTTTGTTTGCCCTTATTTTATTATCTGCAATACACGCGGCAAGCTCAACCGCGGCGGTTATCGCCATTGTATCGCTTATTGTTGAAGCTCTTACGTCTAAAACTCCGCGAAATACACCGGGAAATCCCAGAGAATTGTTAACCTGATTTTCAAAATCGCTTCTGCCGGTTGCTACAACAGCCGCGCCAGCTTCTTTTGCTTCCCACGGCCATATTTCGGGAACCGGATTTGCGCAGACGAAAACTATAGGATTTTTCGCCATTGCCTTTATCCATTCTTTCTTAATAATATCCGGCCCGGGAGTTGAAAGCGCTATCACCGCATCCGCGTTTTCCATTGCTTCTTTAATATATCCCTGCACTCCGTTTTCATTAGTTTCCTGACACATTTCCCATTTTTCAGGGTATGAATTCTTAAGTTCTGTCCTGCCTTTATGCAAAGTGCCTTTTGAGTCTGTCATGATTATACTGCCGGGTTTTACTCCGTAAAGCATCAAAAGCCTTGCTATGCATATGTTAGCCGAACCGGCTCCGATTAATGCGACTTTAACTTTGCCGACTTTTTTACCGACAACTTTCAACGCATTAATAAATCCCGCAAGCGTTACAAGAGCGGTTCCCTGCTGGTCATCGTGCCATACGGGTATACGGCATTCTTTTCTGAGCGTTTGAAGAACCGGAAAGCATTTTGGCTGCTCAATATCTTCCAAATTCACCCCGCCGAATGAAGGCTGGAGAATTTTAACGGTTTCAATAATTTTATTTTCATCTTTTGTGTCAAGACAAATCGGATAAGCGTCAACTCCGCCGAGATATTTATAAAGAAGGGCTTTCCCTTCCATTACGGGCATTCCTGCTTCGGGGCCGATGTCTCCGAGCCCCAAAACTCTTGTACCGTCGCTTACAACCGCAACGCTGTTCCATTTATTTGTATATTCATAAACAAGTTCCGGATTTTTGTGGATGTCAGTGCAAACAGCGGCTACTCCGGGACTGTACCAAACCGAAAAATCGTTAAAATCCTTAATTCTGCACTTTGGAACAACTTCAATTTTACCTTTATAAAAAGGATGCATTTTTCTTGCAAGATTTGAAGGTTCATGCGCGGCTTTTAAAAGTTTTTTTACATCTTTTTTCATTATAAATCCTTTTCAACGGCAAAGTTCAGAGTTCAGAGTTCAAAGTGCAATTTTGGTGTTTTCACGAAGCGAAAACGTATAAATAAGTTTCGACTCTGTCGAAACACAATATTTGAACTTTGAACTCTGAACTCTGCCGTTCTTATCTTTTATAAAGGGTAATCCCAATAAATATAACTCCTTCTTGTCGGATCATCGCTTCTTATATAATACGCTTCGTCTTTGGTTAATGTATAATCGGCTGTAAAAGTACCCGGAGGCAAAGCCTTAAAAATACCAGCTGCCGCATCGCTTGAATAATTCAATGTTATTTCATAAGAAGGATTAGGAAAATCCGGGTCTGTACCAGTGACAACTATCTGCCCGCTTTCTATAACAAACTCTGCCGCCGGGCTTGGAACAAAATTTCCTAAAATCCCTTTTATTGAACCCTGTACATTTACGGTAACCCCAAAACGACGAGTGTCGCCTGAAGCCATATGAACATCAATATCAAAAGGAACTGCAATATTTATGTCTGCGCCTTTTGCGGTCAAATGACCGGCACTGGAAAAAACAACTGAAAAAGATAATAATTCTCCCAAAATATCAGTGCGGGTAAAGTCAATATTATACTGGTATGTTTCAAATGATGTTTCAGCCAGCCCTATAAAATACTGTCTTTTGAGTTCACTGCTATAAAAGTTATTAATCGTTGAATCAGGTATCATTACTTGGGAGGAACTGCTAGATACATCATAATACAAATACCAAAATATAGGACCGCTTATGTGGGAAGTAAATACTTTTCCTGTTATAGACGCCTGCCCAAACTCCAAACTATTCACATATTTATTATCTCTGCCGTATCTTCTTCTTACAACGCTGTTATCGGAAAGATAGCCGTCGGCCAAATCAAAAGATAGGCGCACATAAAAATCCGCTTTCTTTGCCGCCACTGCTACGGCGTCAATAAAATTGTCCGGCTTTGGAGCGGGAGGAACCTCTTTGCTTGACGCAGGATTATTTGAGCAGGCATATGCGGTAAACGCGAAAACAATAACAGTGAAAACAAATAAAATTTTCTTCATGCAACTAGATAACCTTAGAACCGTCTTTAAGTTCATATAAGTGGCTTTTGTTCAAATTAAATACAAGCTCAATGAGCTGATTCGTTTTAGCCTGATTATGCGCGTCAACTTTTGCCACAAGCGTATTTTTACCGGTATTTAAATGAAGATATATTTCGCTTCCGAGCGGCTCTACCAATTCTACGGTAGCGCCGAAACTTCCGACATCTTTATTTACACGGTTATAGAATAATTTATCGTATATATCTTCCGGCCTTACGCCCATAACCATTTTTTTTCCGGCGTAGGGCATAACTTTATCTTTATGCTGTTTAGGCAAAGATATCTCAAAAGTGCCTTCGTTTAAAAATATTTCGCCGTTTTTATTTATAACGTCAACTTCAAAAAAGTTCATAGGCGGGCTTCCTATAAAACCAGCGACAAATTTATTTGCCGGCTCATCGTAAAGCTCCAGCGGCCCCGCAACCTGCTGTATAACTCCCTCTTTCATAACGCATATCATATCGCCCATGGTCATGGCTTCTGTCTGATCATGGGTTACGTATATCATTGTGCTTTGCAGCTTTTCGTGAAGTTTTTTAAGCTCCGCTCTCATCTGAATTCTGAGTTTGGCGTCAAGGTTTGAAAGAGGCTCGTCAAATAAAAACACTTTAGGTTTTCTTACTATAGCTCTTCCTACGGCAACTCTCTGCCTCTGTCCGCCGGAAAGCTGCTTAGGGCGTCTTTCAAGAAGATGTCCTATGCCCAAAATTTCAGCCGCTTCGTTTACGCGCTGCTGTATCTCTTTTTTGCTGTAACCTCTGAGTTTCAATCCGAAAGCCATATTATCGTAAACCGTCATATGAGGATATAAAGCGTAACTCTGGAATACCATGGCTATATCGCGGTTTTTCGGAGGAATATCGTTAACTTTTACATCGTCAATATATATTTCGCCTTCGGATATTTCTTCAAGACCGGCAATCATGCGCAGAGTAGTCGTTTTTCCGCATCCTGAAGGGCCTACAAGTATGCAAAATGATTTTTCCGGGATTTCGAGATTAAAGTTTTTTACAATATCCAGACTTCCATATCGTTTCCAGACATTTTTCAGGACAATGCTAGCCATCTTTCCCCCAAGCAAAAATTATTGATTTTTTAATATAAAACAGATTATTTATTATATACTTTTAGTATATTCAAGTCAAATAAAAAGAAAAGGCAGAAGTTCAGAAGCTCGGCAGTTCAGAAGCCCGGTAACGGCAACAACAAATCTTTTGTCTTTGCTGAGCCGCCGAGCTGCCAAACTTCCGAGCTTCTGCCGTTCTTGCCTTTAACTTGAAACTCCGCACTCAGTGAAAAGAACTACGCGGTTTCTTCCGTCATTTTTGGCTTTGTATAAAGCTTTATCCGCGGCATTGATTATCTCATGCACCGTTTTGCCGCCTTTCGGATAACAGCTTATTCCGGCGCTTATTGTAACACTAAAAGTTTCTCCGTTTTCATGGAACTTTTTATTATTAACCATGGTATTTATTTCCTGTGCGACCGACCTTGCCTCATATTTCGTCGCCATAGACATAAAAATAGTAAACTCCTCGCCGCCGTACCTGCATATTAAATCCCCCGGACGGGCGCAATCCGTAAGAATTCTGGCAATGGCGCACAAAACTTTATCGCCTGCAAGATGCCCGTATTTATCGTTTACGTCTTTAAAATGGTCAATATCAAGCATAATTATAAAGAAACCGCCCGAATAGCGTTTTTCCCTTTGAAGTTCGGACTGAAGCCTTTCCATGAAATATCTTTTAAGGTACAGCCCTGTTAAACCGTCATTTCTTGAACGCTCGCTGACTTCCGCAAAAAGATTGGCTCTTTTTGCCCCTAGAGATATCTGCGGTCCGAAAATTGAACCTTCTTCAACATAACGGGACGCATACGCCCTCTCGACAACTATAAGCATGCATCCCAAAAGTTCGTTTTCTATTTTCAAAGGCCAAAAAACAACGCTTTCCTGAAAAGTGCAGAAAGAAGAGCTGTTAACTACGGCATACCTGCGTTCATTTGCAAGCTGTTTATTGTCAGACATATATTTTACCCAGTCGTTTTTCTGATAAGGTTTAGAAAAAGCCAGAGGCATCCATTCGCCTTTGCCCCTTTTAAACATACTGACGCTGACAACTCCCGCGCGCCTTGTAATGGCCCTCAAAATTGTCTCGGTATAATCTTCAATAAAAACATTTTTTGACAAATCTCTTCCTATAATATAAAGCTGCATAATGCGCTCAATATTATCTTCATATTTTTGCCTTTCTTCCAAAGCAAAAGAATGCTCGGCAAGAATATCGGTATATTTCTCTTTAAGCTTAGAATTTTTTGCGGACAGTTCTTTTTCTTCTTTTTCGGTTTTGTAAATAAAGTAATACGGTATGGGAATAACCGAAATAAAAAATATGATTGAAGCTATACACGCAAAAGGATATTCGTTCATATGGTTGAAAATTACAAAAGACGCCAAAAGACTGCCGACTATCACGGATTCTTTTATCCACCTGCCGTAATATAATCCGGAAAGCATTATGAAATATGACAATACTATCGTGCCTATGCCTTTCGGTATAAAATAGCCAAGCGCTCCGAGAACGGCCGCAATTACAAGTGAAGGAAAAATTTTATTATTCATTTTCATATCTCACAATACAGTTTCTTCCGGATTCTTTTGCCTTATAAAGCGCTTTGTCGGCTTTTTTTATAAGTTCGTCTTCAATAGCCGCGGAGACGCCTTTCCCAAGTTCGACAAATCCTATGCTGACCGTTATTCTCACCTGCACCGGATGATAGCTTTCTACCGGAAGAAAAAAACGTTCTTTTTCTATGCTTGCTCTTACTTCTTCCAGCACTTTTTTAGCTTCTTCTTCATTAGTGTGAAGCATTATTACCCCGAATTCCTCTCCGCCGTACCTTGAAATAAAATCCGTTTCCCTGAAGCGTCCGCGAAGAAGATTGGCAACCTGGCTTAAAATAACATCGCCCGCCTGATGTCCGTACGTATCGTTAATTTTCTTGAAAAAATCTATGTCGATTAACGCTACGGAAAGCGGAACTTTGTTGCTTTTCGCGCGTTTTATTTCTCCTTTGATTCTTTCTTTAAAATAGCTTTGCGTGTATAAACCGGTAAGCCCGTCCGTAATGGCAAGGCTCTGTATTTTTTGGTAAAGAGAGGCGTTATTTAAAACCGCGCTGACTATTCCCGCAAGAATCGAAAGAAGCCTTAAGTCAGCATCGTCAAACGCATTTTTCTTAGGAGAAGTGCCCCTGAGAATGCCCCAAAACGCGCCGTTAACTTCAACCGGCACGGCGATCACGGAAAAATACCTGTTTTGCGTCATGGAAAAACGCCTGTCGGCCGACAAATCGGTAATAATCAGCGGCAAGCCGGTCGTTTTAATATATCTGGCGAAAACATCCCCTTGCGCGTTTTTCTTAAGCTTCCAGTTTCCGCTTCCTATAAACTTAGACGCAAGCTCTCCGGATTTTTCTATTATTTCAGACTCGTCCAGAGAAGCTTCAAATGTCTGAAGCATTCTTCCCATTGTCTGAAAGCTTTCAATCTGCTGTATAACGGCGTTTGTCCTCTTATTGTTTTCAATTATTTCAGAGTCTTTAAACGTTATGTCTCTGTCGAGAATTTCATACTCTTCCTTCATTCTGTTTTTCATCAAAACATATTGGTTTCTGTACATTTCGAGGATGAAATAAAAAGAAATCAGCCATACAATTTCAAGAATCACCAAAAGCGCGGAAAACGTATCGCCGATAAACCTCATTCCGAACATAGCCGAACCAACGGCAAAAGCAGCCATCACCCCGCCGTAAATCGGGCCTGAAAAATAATATAAGCTGATTACAAGGATTGCTGCAAGAGGAAATATAAATACCGGATTTTTAAAAAAATAAATTATCCAGACAATAAAAAGACCTCCCGATATCACGGGCAGTCCTATTGACGATAATATATCAAGAACGGTTTTTCTTATTTTATTTTCTTTCATCTTTTTTATTATATTTCATTATTAAAGCGTCTTCAACGCGTTTTTTTAAATCTTTGTCGCTAAAAGAAAAATCAGGCTTCCAGACGCCTTCTTTTTTATTTGCGGGCCAGGCAACCCAGAGTCCGTTTTTACCGTCCATTATCCTGCATTCAACTTCTAATCGGTCTTCAAAAATAACGGAAGCGAAAGCTTTTATATTTCCTTCTTTTTTTAATTTGGAAAATTTATTTATCTTAAAATCCGGAGCGGCCGCATAATCGGATTTTTTATTTTCTTTTAAAGAAGAAATCAAATATTCGTTATAATCCCTTCTCAAAACGGAAAACTGTTTGTATATTTTTCCGCCTGCCTCATAAACCGGAAATTCAACGGCATTTTTTCCGTCTTTGTTTTTTAAAACAACGTTATGAACGGAAATCGAGTTATTTATTGTTATGTCATAATCGGAATTATTTACCGTCTCAATCCGCGTAATTTTAAGTTCGCCGGCAAAAGAAAACTTAAAATAACACAAAAACAATGATATAACACACAGCGCAGTGATTATTATGTTTTTCATTTTAAATAGTATAGTTTAACTACGGCTTAAGTTCAATAAAATTAAAGTTGAAAATATTTTATATTTGTGCTAGTATAAAAAACATAATAATGTGTGTAATAAATAAAAAAGTCAGCTGTTGACTTAATTTTTTAAAAAACATATTGTTTAGATTCAGGAATACTACAATGCGTACGGTATATATAAGTTATCATAAGCATTGAACTATGTCAACGGAGACAATCATGAAAAAGTTTAATTCAAAAAAGCTCGAACTGATGAGAAGGGAGCGCCATCTTACGCAGGATGAACTTGCCAAAGAACTTGACATTTCCAGAGTGACGGTAAATTACTGGGAAAATGAAAAGCGAACCCCGAATGTTTATGAAGTTTCCAAACTCGCGAAATTTTTTAACGTAAGCGAAGAGCAGCTTATATATGATTCAAAAAGTAATGAAGCTATCGTAAGAAAAAACGCCGCGCTTGCTTTAAAAGATCTCGACAAAAACGCCAAATGGCTTTCTGAAAAACTGAAACTTCCGGCCTCATCGATTGAAAGCTGGCTTGAAGGAAAATATCCTTTAAGCAGACTTCAGATTGACAGAATTATCAGCGCGATAAAAGAAGCCGGCATTAATATAATTGAAAGCTTTGAAGCAACTTACAGCATGCCGATTCCGACAAAAATAGTCAATGTTCCGCTTATGAGCGTTCATGAAGGGAAAAAAGCCGGCTTTTTCAAATATTCCGATAACGAATACGAAGATTTTGTGGAACTTCCCATCAGTCTCTTTTCCGACGCGACATTCGTTATCAGATATACAAACGAAAATATGTCTCCGGAAATTCCAAAAGATTCGTTTTGCGTAATAAAGAAAATGATAACTCCTTTAAATGACAAAAATATGCTGATTAAAACCGACTTCGGTTACACGATAGCAAAAATTTCAGTACAAAAAGGCAATATAACGGCCGCGCATATAGATTCAAAAGACAAGCAGATAAAAACAAATAAACTTGAAATTATAGGAAAAGTTTTGGGATATTTTTCAAAAGATAATTAATTCTTACAAAACAAAAAAAGACAGGCTGAACTTTAAAATTCAGCCTGTCTTTTTTTGTTTTGAAGATAAGAAGATTAGATGATAGGATGATAAGTAAACACAACAGTTGTTAATTATTACTTGCCGCTTACCTTCTTATCTTCCTACCCTCCTATCTTCTTACTTTTGAAATGATTATAGAAGCGGCAAGTATGCTTATTAGGACGGCAAGCGACGCCGCCGTAGGAAAGTGATAAAAATGGGAAACAAGCATCTTTATTCCGACAAAAAACAGTATCACGGCAACTCCGTACTGTAAAAACCTGAACTGCTCGGCCAAATTTGAAAGTAAAAAATACAATGATCTTAAGCCTATAATCGCGAAAATATTTGAAGTATAAATGATAAAAGTATCTCTTGAAATTGACAGCACCGCGGGAATGGAATCTATGGCAAAAACTATATCGCTCATCTCTACTACAACAACTGCCGCAAGCATGGGAGTGGCATACAAAACGCCGTTTTCCCTTAAAAAGAATTTATCCGTACCGTGATCCGGCTTAAACGGATATATTTTTTTCAGCATTTTATAAGCTATGTTTTTGGACGGATCCATTTTTTTATCTTTTTTGACAACCATTTTAACCGCGGTAAATATAAGAACCGCACCGAAAATATATATCAGCCACGCAAAAGCGTTTATCAGCTGAACGCCTACAAAAATGAATAAAAATCTCAAGAGCACCGCGCCAATTATGCCGTACATTAAAACTTTGGGCTGATGGTGTTTCGGGACCGCGAAATAAGAAAAAATCATCAAAAACACAAACATATTGTCTATGGAAAGAGAATATTCCACAACATAAGCCGCAGCATATTCCAAAGCTCTTTCCGGAGTAAAAACAAAGTATATTGCCGCGCCGAAAGACAGCGCAAGCCCCACCCAAACGCATACCATCACCGCGGCCCCTTTCATCGTCACATTGCCGTGATGTTTGTTTAAAATTACCAAATCTATAAATAAAGCCGTAATTACAATGACCCAAAAAGTAGCCCACATTGTAAAATGAATGTCCATTAAATCCCCACTACAGAGTGAAGATTGAAGAGTGGAGAGTGAAGATATTGTGTTTCGGCTCTGCCGAAACCCGTTAATAGGTTTTCGCTTCGCGAAAACTCGTTATCTTCACTTTTCACTCTTCACTCTTTCCTTTATTATATCTTCAAAACCATCTTATAATCGTCCATAACAAAACCGTTGCCTATGTCCTGTTTTATTTCGCTGTCAATATAAAATCCCATTTTTTTATAAGCTTCTATTGAATTTAAATTATTTTTATTGACCGTCAGCCAAATATATTCGGAGTTGTTATTTTCCGCAATCTTTTTTATAAATGAAAGCGAAGCTTTCCCATACCCTTTGCCGCGGCTGTTTTTACGAATATAAAATTTACTTAAAAAAGCGTCTTCTTTCAGAAAAACAACGGCAAAATAACCTTCAATTTCGCCGCTGTCAGCTTTTATGAGAAAATATTTATGATTATTTTCCGATATTTGCCCTGCAATGGCTTCGGCCGACTGAAATTTTTCAAGCATGTATTCAATTTGCTCCGAAGTGATTATGGAAGCGTAATGCTCGCGCCATATTTCAAAAGCAAGCTTGGATGTTATTTCAATCAATTCTTTTTTATCAACGGATACTATTTCCATATTTTCACCTAAACTCAGCGATTTCTTCCAAAGCCTTTCTCGGCGTAGGTTTTATGTCCGAGTCTTTAGCGTATCCCAAAGTAATTAAGCATTCAACCTTATATGATGACGGAAGATTTAAAATCTTTTTTATTTCTTTGCCTCTGAACCATCCGATATAACATGTCCCAAGCCCCAACTCTTCGGCTTTTAAAACAAGATGCTCGCAGGCTATACCCAAATCTATCAAATGATAATCGACATCCTGAATTTTCTCCGCTATATTATGCACAAAAAATTTTGTCTGACTGCACACAACTATTATAACCGGAGCGTCGCCTGCCCATTTGTTCGGAACAACAAGATTATTGAGTCCCTCTTTAAAAACGCCATTTTTCAGTTCCGGAGTTTCGACAACTATAAATTTCCACGGCTGCGCGTTGCACGCCGAAGGTGCGAGTCTTGCAGCTTCAAGCATCTGCATAATTTTTTCTTTCTCTACAGGTGCTGTTTTATAACTTCTCGTGCTTCTACGGTTTTTTATTATTTCATCAAGAGTTTTCATTTACCTCTTAACCATCCTCTGCCGTTATTTTTGTCTTTGCCGTTACCCTGCCTCTCCGCCTCTCTGCATCCCTGCATCTATTTCGTAACATTAAACCTGAATTCTATTATATCCCCGTCTTTGACAATATAATCTTTGCCTTCGCTCCTTAGAAGCCCGGCATCTTTAACCGCTTTCTCGCTGCCAAGCCTGTACAAATCATCATAACTCATAACTTCCGCTCTGATAAATCCTCTTTCAAAATCCGAATGTATAACGCCTGCCGCCTGGGGAGCGAGAAAACCCTTCTTTATCGTCCACGCGCGTGTTTCTGTTTCGCCTGCCGTTAAAAATGTTGCAAGCCCCAAAAGAGAGTAACCTGCTCTTACAAGTCTGTTTAGCCCGGGTTCTTCAAGACCCAAATCTTTTAAAAAAGTTTCCTGATCGCTGTCCGAAAGCTCTGAAAGCTCGGCTTCGATTTTCGCGCATATGGGTATTGCCTGAGCGCCTTCGGCCTTAGCTTTATCTTCAACAATTTTTGTATATTTATTTTCAAGACCGGGAATGTCATTTTCAGAAACATTGCAGGCGTACAATACAGGTTTTGCGGTTATAAGAAAAAACTCTTTCAGCATTACTTTTTCATCTTCGGTTAAGTCCAAAGTTCTCGCGGGACTTCCTGATTCAAGATGCGCTTTAACTTTTACGGCAAGCTCTCTTTCAGCCAAAATTTTTTTGTCATTTAACCTTATGCCTTTTTCAAGCCTTTCAAGTTTTTTTGCCATGGCTTCCATGTCGGCTAAAATCAGCTCGGTGTCTATTATTTCAATATCTCTCAAAGGGTCAACTCCGCCCATAACATGCGTAATATCGCCGCTTTCAAAACATCTTACAACATGAACTATAGCCGCTGTTTCCCTTATATGCGCCAAAAACTGGTTGCCCAAACCTTCGCCCTGCGAAGCGCCTTTAACAAGCCCTGCAATATCGACAAACTCTACGGCTGCCGGAACTTTCTTTTTTGAATTATAAACTTTTTCAAGAAAATCCAGCCTTTTATCCGGCACGGCCACAACGCCCACATTAGGGTCTATGGTACAGAAAGGATAATTAGCTACTTCCGCCCCGGCTTTAGTAATAGCGTTAAACAATGTTGATTTGCCAACATTCGGAAGACCGACAATACCAAGTTTCATATTTCCTCTTTACTATTTCTCATATTCAAATTCAAGTCCGCCGATTCTTACCAAATCGCCCGGCTTACAGCCCATTCTTTCAAGTTCATCTTCAAGACCCATTTTTTTGAGTATATTCTGATAACGTCTCAAAGCATCCTCTTCGCTGAACTTTGTCATTTCCGTTAAAGTTTCAACTTTTTTGCCGGTGACTACAAAAACGCCGTCTTCCATATGAATTTTAAACTCCGGCTCATAAACATATTTCTTTACAGGAACAACTTCTATTTCTTCTTCGGCGTTAAATTTCAACGGTTTATCAAGCATTTTTACGGTCTCCGCCAAAAGTTTGTCAACGCCTTCGCCGGTTGCCGCTGAAATCATTATGAATTTTTTTGTTTTTAAATGTTTTTTGAATGCTTTTATATGTTTTTGGGAATCAGGCAGGTCGATTTTATTCAATACTATTATAATGTGTTTTTTAGCAAGATATTTTGAATACTTTTTAAGCTCGTTATTTATGGTTTTATAGTTTTCATAAGGGTCGCTTTCGTCAAAACCGCTGACATCTATTAAATGTATAAGAACTTTTGTGCGGCGTATATGCCTCAAAAACTCTAAGCCCAGCCCTTTTCCTTCATGCGCGCCTTCAATTATTCCGGGAATGTCGGCAGCTGTAAAATGCCTGCCTTTATAGTCAACAACTCCTAAGTTCGGAGCAAGAGTTGTAAACGGATAATCAGCAATTTTAGGTTTCGCGGCGGAAATTTTGGCAAGAAGAGTTGACTTTCCAGCATTTGGAAGACCTACAAAACCCACATCGGCAATAAGACGCAGTTCTAAATTTATCTCCGCGGTTTCTCCGGGCTCGCCATTTTCCGCAATCCTAGGAGCGGTGTTTTTTGCCGTTTTAAAAGACGCGTTTCCCCTTCCGCCTCTTCCGCCTTTTGCGGCTAAAATTTTTTCACCGGCTGTTTTTAAATCGGCGAATAATCCGCCGTTTTTAAAAACGAGCGTGCCTGCCGGAACTTTAATTATTAAATCTTTGCCGTATTTTCCGTATTTATCGCTCGGCTGTCCTTTTTGTCCGTCATCGGCTTTAAACTTAGGTCTGTATGAAAGGTCTAAAAGAGTTGTTTTATGAGGGTCTGCTTCAAAATAGATATTGCCGCCCTTTCCGCCGTTGCCGCCGTTGGGCCCGCCGTAAGGAACGCCGGCTTCCCTTCTAAAAGAAATACAGCCGTCGCCACCGCGCCCGGCTGTAAGAAAAATATTTGCTTTGTCTATAAACATTAGCTTTTATTTTACGGAAGAATATTTACGTAACATCTGTCGCCGGACTTTCTTATAAATTTGACGGTCCCCGCGACTTTAGCAAATATGGTATTGTCTTTTCCCATTCCCGCGTTTACTCCGGGAAAAAACTTCGTTCCGCGCTGACGCACTATAATCGCGCCTGCCGAAGCTTTTTGGTCTCCGTATATTTTTACGCCTAGCCGCTGGCCATGCGAATCGCGGCCGTTACTAGACGATCCTTGCGCTTTAACTGTTGCCATTTTGTGTCTCCTGATTTAATCTTGCTAAGGGTTAAGCCTTAATCTTTGTTATTTCCAGCTCTGTTACATACTGACGATGTCCCTGCATTTTCTTGTAGCCTTTTTTCGGTTTTCTTTTGAACACCAAAATTTTAGGAGCTCTTTTCTGAGCTATCACTTTAGCTACAACGCTGGCGCCAGCTACGGTAGGTTTTCCTACGGTTGCTTTTTCGCCGTCTGCAAGCATAAGAACTTCGCCGAGAACAACTTCCTGACCTACTTCGGCTTCTCCAAGCTTCTCTACTACTAAATTAATTCCTTCTTCTACTCTGTACTGTTTTCCGCCCGTCTTGATTATCGCATACATTTGACATACTCCTTTGTAATCTGTATAATCTACAAAAATTTAAAAAAAATGTCAAACACCGGCATTCAGCAAGTTGAAATCAAACGGCGCCCAATATATTTATAAGGGGCGTCTTTTATTAGGGGGAAGAAAATGTATCTTTCAAAAAGAGTTCAGGCAATTAAGCCTTCTCCGACTTTGGCAATAGACGCCAAAGCGAAGGCATTGCAGCAGCAGGGAGTAGACGTAATAAGTTTCGGAACCGGAGAGCCGGACTTTGACACCCCTGATAATATTAAGGAAGCCGCCGTTAAAGCGATAAACTCCGGCTTCACTAAATATTGCGCGGTGCCGGGAACGCCTGAAATAAAAAACGCCGTTATCAATAAGCTTAAAAAAGAAAACGGGCTTGATTATACTCAGGATGAAATTATTGTTTCATGCGGCGCGAAACATTCGCTTTACAATCTTTTTATGGCGGTATTTAACGACGGCGACGAAGTGATAATACCCGAGCCCTACTGGGTTTCTTATCCCGATATGGCGATTCTTGCCGGAGCCGTGCCCGTAATAATCAATACCGACGACAAAAATAATTTCAAAATTGACCCTGTCGAAGTAAAAAAAGCGATAACGCCTAAAACAAAAGCTATAGTTTTAAATTCGCCGTCAAATCCTACGGGCGTGACGTATTCATGCGATGAGCTCAAAGAAATCGTCAAAGTGTGCGTGGAAAACAAAATTTTGATAATATCCGATGAAATATACGAACACTTAGTGTACGATAATTTCAAATTTTGCTCGACCGCGTCGGTATTGCCGGAAGCAAAAGCCTGGACAATAGTCGTAAACGGAGTTTCCAAAGCGTACGCGATGACGGGCTGGAGAATAGGTTACGCTGCAGGACCTAAAGACATTATTTCGGCAATGACAAAAATACAGAGCCAGTCAACGTCAAACCCGACGTCAATATCAATAAAAGCCGCGGTTGAAGCTTTAAACGGCCCGCAGGCCGAAGTTGAAAAAATGAGAATCGAATTTGAAAAAAGAAGAGATTATATACTTGAAAGGCTTAATAAAATGGAAGGAATTTCCTGCATAAAGCCGAACGGAGCGTTTTATGTTTTCCCTAATTTTTCAAAGATTATAGGAAAAACTTTAGGCGGAAAAGTTATAAAAAATGATATGGATCTTGCCGATTACCTGCTTGAAAAAGCAAAAATAGCCGTTGTTCCCGGTTCCGCTTTCGGAGCCGAAGGCTGTATAAGGCTCTCTTACGCCACTTCAATAAAATCAATAGAAGAAGGAATGAACAGACTGGAAAAAGCTTTAGAAGACAGATAATAGAGAATAGTTAAAGGCAAAAAGCACGTTTATTTTTAAACGTGCTTTTTTGTTTGTTACCCTACCGCTGCCTCCCCGCATTGCCGTTTATTCATTTTTCCCTTCAAATTTTAGGTACTTTCTGCTATATTTTATATGAATAGCCATAATAGGTTTTTTAGAGAAACTCAATTATATATTTGAGAGAAATGAAATGAAAAAAATAATTTCTATAATACTTTTAGCATTCATTTTTGCGATTTTTTCGGAAGTTCCCGCGTATGCCCAAAATGTTTCCCAATCGCAAAAAGGTTCCAGGGTTAAGAGGAAAATAGTTATTGCCGACGGAGAATTGGAAGCTGAAAAGAGGCTTAGAGAAGAAGCGGAAGCCAAGAGACGAGCAGATGAAAAAGCCAAAACTGCCGCATCAGCGAAAAAAGAGAAACTGGAAGCGGATGAGGCTAAAAAAATAGCGCGGAAAGAAGCCGAACGCAAAAAAACGGAAGCTGCTAAAGCAAAGAAAAAAGCGACAGAAGACGCCAAATCAGAAAAAGAAAAACAGAAATTTCTTGAAAATGAGAGAAAAGAAGCTGAAAAAACAGCAAAACGCGAAGAAGGCGAAAGAAACGCGTCTGAAAAAGCAGAACAGAAAATATCGAAAAGAGAAGCATCGGAACAAGCCTCCAGGCAAAAAGCCGAGTTTGAAGCCGCTCAAAAGGACGCTGTTGAAGAAAAACGAAGAATTGAAATAGAAGCTAATCTGGAAATTGAAAAGCAGAGACGCGCTGAAGAAGAAGTAAATCGGCTTGCAGTAGAACAAAAGCAAAAAGAATTGGAAGAAAGAAGAGCTGACGAAGAACGTTTAAAAATAGAAAAACAGAGGCTGGAGGAAGAACGGAAGGCAGATGAAGAAGCGACGGCATTAAAAGCGCGTGAAGAGGCAGAACTAAAAGCGATAAGAGAAGCTGAAGCGGAACAGGAAAGATTGAAAAAAGAAGCGGCTGAACAAGCCGCCATGCAAAAAGCGGAATTTGAAGCCGCTCAAAAGACTGCAGAAGAAGAAAGGCTGAAAAAGATAGATGAAAAGTTGAAAGCCGAAGAAGAAGCGAGAATGTTTGAACAGCAGAAAAAAAGAGAAGCGGAAGAGAAACTTCGCGCTGAAGAAGAAGCCATGCGTATCGCCGAAGAAAAAAAGCAGATGGAAATTGAAGAAAGGCAAAAGTTTTTTGAAGCCGAAAGAATAAGAAAGGCGAAAATGGAAGCTGAAATTGCCGAGTTTGAAGCGAAGTTGGCGGCCGAGCAGCGTAAAAAAGATGAAAAGGCAAGGATTGCCTATGAAAAAGAATCTGCAAAGCGCTCTGCGGAAGAAGCTAAACGGCGCGCCGAAATCGAAGCGCATGAAGCAAAAAGAGCCGAAGAAATAAGGTTAAAAGAAGAAGCCGAAAGAAAAGCCGCCATGCAGGCAAGAATAAAAGCTGAACTGGAAGCGAAAGCCGCCGAGCTTGCGATAAAGAAGGCTGAAGCGGAAGAAAAAAACAGAGTAACAATAGAAAAACAGGCTGCCAAAGAATTGAAAGCAAAGCAGGAAGCCGGGCTAAAAGCAAAAAGAGAAGAAGAGCAATATCAAAAGAAAAAAGCAGTTGAAGAAGCCCAAGCCGCAAAAGCTGCTGAGAAAGCAAAGCAGGAAGCCGAACTAAAAGCAAAAAGAGAAGAAGAACAATCTCAAAAGAAAAAAGCCGCTGAAGAAGCCCGAGCCGCAAAAACTGCCGGGAAAGCCGAACAGGAAGCCGTCACCCGGAAAGCGGCCGATGTAAAAAAGTCTGTTCAGCCAAAACAGAATATGAAAGATACAAAAAAAGAAACAACTGCCGGCGCGGCCGGTGTGCCCAAAACGAAACAGGCAGGTCAGTTAAAGCTTAGTTTTGTTTTGACGCAGGATAAGCTTTTTACCGGCAGCGCAAAATTTGAGCTTTCGGCAAACGGAGTAAAAGAAGTTATGAAGGTCGCATCCGAAATAAATAAATATATTTCAGAGAATCAAGGGCAAAAATTCAAAGTTTTGGTTGAGGGTTACACTGATTCAACCGGAAGCGATGAGATTAACAAACAGTATTCTCTCAGGAGGGCGGCTCTTGTCGCCAATGAGCTCGCTAATAACGATGTGGATTTTGAGATAATTGAGCCTAAAGGATTAGGAGCGTCAAACTTTGCGGACAAAAAAAATACCGCTGCTCCAGAAAACAGACGGGTTGAGATAAAAGTCATATCAGAGGGCCGTCAAAAAGGGAGGTGAGTTGACCTATACCTACGCCCGCCCGTACGGCCTTATCTTTGTTGCTGATTCGTAATTGCCGTTGCAGTTTGCCGTTGATTCGTAATTCGTCATTCGTAATTCGTAATTGCCGTTCTATCTTCCGTTAAGTATTTTGCCTACGAACAGCAAAATTTTTCCTCCGATAAAATAAGCCAGAAAATATTTCCACATTTCAACGGCAGGAGCGGCGAACCAATGCCAGAACAAATCAATAATTCCCGCAAGAGGAGCCATGAAAAAAGTCAAAAGCCCGATAACAACGGATATTTTAAAGTTTCCTATAAGATAGTAAGCCAGCCAATATATATACCATCTTACGATGACATAAGCCGCTATTCCAATGCAGAGCACTCCCAGCATTTTTAAAATTGCTCCGGCCAAAGCTTTCATTGTCAGCCCCCCTCTCCGGCTGAAAAATATTTATTTGTAAACTCTTTGAAAGTGCATTCGTACTTTACGACTTTATTAAAGTAAGTGCCGAATTTCGCGAATACATCCCTGTTTATATTTACGACGGAAACTTCGGTATTGCAGCCCACCGCCTTTCTGTAGTTGTAAGCCCGCGTCAAAATATACGTAAAGTACCTGTCGGCTTCGGGAAGAGAATAACCTATGAAACACCATTTATCGGCCTCCATCAGAAGTTTTTCCGTACGGAGCCAAATCTGAATCAGATGTTTGTTCTCATAAATCCTGTTGTAGCTGGGATAAATAATATAAGGCTCGAGATTTGAAAGCTTGCAGTTATAACATTTGGTGCTCTGTATTATATCGGCGACTTTATTCTGCCTGGTAAGTTTTGAAAACACATTTCCGCATGAACGGCAAAAAAGCCAATTTACCGAACCGTGAGGCCGCAGAAGATACATCTTCCTGCTTCTCGGTTTTCCGAACCACAGTTTGCGCCCGGGCTCCAAAGCGTAATTCCCGAGTTCAATGCCGTAATCCAGGTCAAAAGATTCCGATTCTTTTTTATCGTGCATTGAAAGCAAAACTCTGTCGAGACATATGTCATAATTGAAATTAACGAATGAAAAACTTATTTTGCCGTATTTATACTGTTTGTACAGTTTAGCGCCCATTTCGGTATACGGGCTCTTAGGCTGCTTTTTTCCGTCAAGAAAGTTTTCGACTTTATGGTCTTCAAGTTTGGAGTCTATTCTTGTGGCGTACATTATGCCTTTTATCAAATCGGCATAATAAAGTCTTATTTTTTTAAGTTCAAGCCCGCCTATATTTTCTCTTTTGTCCAGAGCCGTTTCTAAAATATTAAAAAGACTTTCAAGGCTGAGGTTTTTCTGAGCTCCGTCGGCAAAAACAATATTCACCAGCTCGTTAATATTGGATGATATTTTGGTGTACTCTTTGAAAGTTACCGAATCGTCTTTTTCAGGAGGAAATGAAAACTTGCCTTTTATTATTTTATCCAAAATCTCATTCTGAACGGCAATACCGTCGTCTTTGCTTGCTCCTGCGCCCATTATAAAAACAGTTTTCTTATCGGGAGATACCGTGAAGTTTTCCACTTTGAATATCCTTTCCCTACTCGTTAAAATATTCAATCACTATATTTGCCTTATACGAATAACCCTTTATCGCGTTTCTGAAATCCGCGAGAAAATATAACCTGACTTTTTTATCTTCGATAGGAACTCCCCTTGTCATGCCCCATTGGTCCCATTTAAAACCCTGCCTGTCCCAAATTATAATTTCATCGCTTCCGTAGCCGAGAGAACCGGGCGTATTTGAAAAAGCGGCAACATCCCTTAAAGCTCCCCACACCATAAGCCCTGAACCGCCGTCATCGTTGACGAGCGTCTGACTCGACGCGTTCAAATCAAAAATTCCATGGTCAACGCGCCACATAATCGGAATCATCGCAGTATTTGCACTGCTGATATTTACCAGACCGGAAACGGTATCCGAAGATATATTTCCGCCGTATTGAAGATCATCGCCGGTATTATCAGTATAAATTTGAAGACACCAGCTGTTTCCTTCGGAATTATTTAAACCGATCTCAATATACTGCTGCGCGACCGCGTATCTTTGCCTAAAATCCGAATGCGTCCACCCTATGACCGATGCAGGCTCATTGTCGGCGCGATTTTTTAACTCAGCCGAAAAATAGGCGGACAGCTGCAGCTGTGATTCGGATTTTTTCCATAAAACGGAAGAAATATTTACCGGGATATCCCACTCGTTTGACGACCTTGAAGACGAGCCGGCATTATGCGCCATCATGAAAGGAGTCGTAACATAGCGTAAGCTTCTTTCCGTTATATATTGGTCGCTTAAAGGTATTGATATCACCTGCCAATCGGTTGAATTTTGATTAAATCCCAAACTTCCCAGAGCAAACCAAACCGGGCCGAATGCCGTTTCAAGGCCTATTTCAAAATCTTCGGCGACATTGGAAGCGGAATCTATTTTGATGCTGACTTCTATTTTGCCGTCATGAAAAGAAGACATGTCCAGCGCGCCGTCCGCAAACTTGAATCCCCATCCTCCCCAGCCGGCATAGGTTCTTTTTGCCGACAAATAATTTACGCCTTCCATACCTTCGGGAGAAGCCGAAGAAGAAGAAAACGTAATTTCCACGGTAGTTATGCTTCCTTCTTTCCATAAATCCAGCGTAAGGGCGTCATTATAAGGGTCATTATAAATGTGCCCGTCGATAACAGCTCCCAGAAAATTATCCGAGAAAATACTATATGTATTGAGCGCGGTATTTGTGCTCGGAGTTATGGTAATTTCCGACGGAATAAGATCATATTTTAAGCTTTGAAAATCTTTTGTCTGGGCGAGTACTTTCGGAGGTATTGTCATCTCGCCGTTGTTCGGAAGGGAAGAGCCTGACCTCGGAAAGAATTTAATCTTTTTTTCGTTATCGGAATTATTGTACGCTATAAACGTATGCTCGCCGTTTGATTTTTCCATAACGGTAAACGCAACGGGATTATTAAATTCATCCAAAGCGTAATAATCCGTACTCACATATCCTAAAGCGTTAAAAAAGTTTATAAAATGATAGGAATACGATAAGCTGCTGCCTTCTTCCGCTGTAATCGGCTGAGAGCTCCAGTCTGTTAATGCCTCCGAAGCGTTAAATAAAGATTTATATCTGAGAAAAATGTCTCTCCATATGGAAGGATCATTGGCTGCCGTCGTGTCGTTAAGCATTCTGTTATAATAATCTTGTGCGGCTGACGGATTGTACCCCATATATAACATAGAAGGGGTAAGCGGCAGTATCCATATGCCGTATCTTTCCTGTTTCGTAGTCGCTTTCGGATTTACCGTGCCTTCATACTCCCAATGAGTATAGTATCTTAAAGAGTTGTCAAATAAAATACCTCCGCGGTGGCTATAATCGGACGGATAAGTTTGGTTATGTATATCAAAATAATACTCTTCCGCGGCTTTGCTTTCCGTAGTATATCCGTACATGCCAAGCGTTATCCAGTCGGTATTATTTGTCATGATACCCCAAAGATATATGCCCGCCCACGCGTTCATCGCTTCGGATATTGACTCCTGATCGTTGCCGTCATCAAGGCCGCCTCCCCAATCACCGGCGCTGGCCCCTCTTCCGTTTGCCCAGCTTTGTCCTGCGTAAACGTCAAAATTCCTTAAAAACGGAAAACTTCTTTCCTGAAATTTAATGTCATTATGCCTGTAAGGGCTTGCAAAATTTCTTATAAGCAAATCCACCATTCCTTTATACTGTGAAGCTGAAGCAAATTCAGGATCATACATCGCGAGTATTGCCGAAGCGTAAACAAAATATCCGTAATGAAAGTGATGATCGCTATAGAGCTGGCTTCCGTAAGATCCGGGAGCGCCGATAATCCCTCCCCAAGCGGCATCGTATGAGAAAGAGCGTCCGCCGGAACCTTCATACCACAGTCTAAGCTCTTCTTTTAACTTTTCTTTCATTAAGTCCCGTTCCGCTATTTTTCCCGCCTGATGAAAAACAGGAATAAGATTTGCCGCTTTCGCCAGCGCTTTGCCCTTGCGGTAAGTATCATTTGCAGCTCCGGCTATGCTAAAATTATTATCGGCGGCAATATAATCTTCAAACGCCGAGCGGTTTGCTTCCGGAACTTCATAAGTCAAACTCGGCAGTATTCCGTGAAACTCATATCTTGTCTTAAAAGAATCGCCTTTATAAACTTTAAGCTTGCCGCGTATGGTCGTGTATTCGGGATTTGAACTGCCGGGAACTGTAAGAGGAACTGCCGGAGAGCCGGGCGCAAGATATCTCCATTGGTGAGGATACAATGCAAAAAGCGTTTGCCCTTCAACAAAATCTCCGGACGGCCTTTTCGGGAGAACAGTTGTTGCATATTGAAATTTAGTTGTAATTGACGAATCGTCATTTTTTTCCCAGGTAACTTTCGTGTCAGTTATGAAATTATATGCGTATTTGCGGTATTCTAAAAATAAAGGCAGAACATCGGCTTCCGTAGGATACATTGTCTGATTGCCGAGATAGGCTATGATCACATATCGTTCTTCTTCGGTTTCGGCATCCGGAGGAAAAATTAACCTCATCCCCCAATAGCAGTCACCATACAAAGGAAAGGAATATGAGGTGTTTGCGGGAAGATATATAGCAAACCATTGTCCGTTTTGGCGTATAATTGCTCCGTCATTTTTCCATCTGATTGAACCTGAGGCGTTGGCAGCATCATTAACAGTATAGTTCCATGTTTGCCATCCAAAACGCAAATCCGTATATGTTCCGCTGGAAAATTTGAGGTATGTAAAAACTCCGCCTTTAACAAATGTCGCCGTCATTTTTAAATCAGGATTTGCCTTATCGCGGATTTCCGCGGTTACAGCCCAATCCGAAAAGTTTGTTACCGTCAATGAAGAAGGATTTATGAAATAAGGCGTATACGGCTTAGTTGGATCCATAACCGGATTTGAGCTGACGGACAACTGTATAAATCCGGTACCGGAAGTAATGCCGTTAACTCTGCCATACCCATTACTATCCGGTATCGTGGCGACATTCGGAGCAGTCAATCTGACGCCTACTACTGAGCTTTGGGCATTAAAAAATCTTATGGAAGCGGGGCCTAAAAACATCATTGTTGAATACGGAGGGTTGGCTGCGCCGAAATCCGGGTTGGTAATATATGCCGACCCCCACCATCTGTTTGTAGGATACGCGTAAGGCTGGGCAGACATTCTTAAATCAGGATCCGGCATCCTGTTATTAGGGTTAGAGCTTGGCATAAAATTGCCAAGATTCCATGGCACGCCCGCATCCGAAGGTTTTTGGGGAGCGGCAAACGCAGCGGTAACCGCCGCAAGAGATATTGACAGAAAAAACGCTGTTTTAATTATTGCCTTCATATTCAATACCTCCTGATTATCAGCAAATTTTTATATTTCCGTAATATTTTTTACTATTCAAAAATAATCTGGTAGTCTTCTCTGTCTATGTCGGCGTTTGAATGAATGTCAAAGTCCATCTTAAACAGCTCTTTGAGCCTGGCCCGGCGTTCCTTAAAATAATCAACAACGTCGGGATTAAGTTTTATTTTCACTTTTCCGTGATGCATATCTACGTTCATCTGCTCTATATCGTCGCATACGTTTATAAAAATAGATTCTTTTGAAAGCACAAGCCCGAGCCCGTGGCATGTAGGGCAGGTATCGCCGAGCAGGGAAAAAAGAGATTCTCTCTTGCGTTCTCTTGTCATCTCAATAAGCCCGAGCCTTGTTATAGGCCAAATTTTTATTTTAGCTTTATCACCTCTTGCGGCCGCACGCAGCGCTTCAAGCACTTTTTGTCTGTTTGAGGCTTTTCTCATGTCTATAAAATCTATAACTATAATGCCGCCGATATTTCTGAGCCTGAGCTGTCTTGCAATCTCTTGCGCGGCTTCAAGATTTGTAATAGCCGCGGTATCCTCCTGGGAAGTTTTGGAAGTAAATTTTCCGCTGTTGACGTCTATCGCGCAAAGAGATTCCGCTTCCTGTATTATCAAATATCCGCCGGATTTAAGCCTCGCCTTATTCGAACGAAGCCTCTTTATCTCTTCTTCTATGCCGTAAGCTTTAAAAATCGACTGGCGGCCGTCATAAAGAACTAATCTGTCAAGCAGCTCCGGAGAAATAACTCTCACAAACTCAGTAACGTCTTTAAGCTCTTTCGGAGAATCTATATGCATGAGAACAACGTCTTCCGTAAAATAATCCCTGACAGTCTGAAACACCACGCCCAAATCTTTATGAATAAGGCTCATGGGTTTAGCGTCTTCAAACCTGTGCACTATCGAAGCCCATAAACGCGTAAGATACTTTATCTCTCTTTTTATTTCTTCCTCTGTGGCGTCCTCCGCTTCGGTGCGCACTATAATGCCGCCCGGAATATCGACTTTTAAATCTGCGACTATTCTTTTAAGCCTGTCATACTCTTTCTTATCGTCGATATTTTTCGATACGCCTATATTGCTGCTGAAAGGCATATAAACCAAAAGCCTTCCCGGAAGAGATATTTCCATTGTGGCTTTAGGACCCTTGGTGCTTATGGGCTCTTTATAAACCTGAACCATTATATCCTGTCCGGGCTTAATCATATTTTCGATATTTTTCTCATTTTTTTGGGCTACAATATCGTCTTTGCCCAAATACGCGCTTTTGCCAAAGCCGATATCAATAAACGCCGAATTTAACGCCGGCACGATATTTTGCACTTTTCCTTTATATATATTGTTTAGGATTTTTTCAGACTCGCGCCTTTCGATAAATAAATCGAAAAGCCTGCCGTCTTCCAAAACCGCTACTTTGGTTTCTTCCAAAGTTCTGTTAACTACTATTTCTTTTTTCACTATAATAACCTACTTTTTAATTTTATTATTTATAACTTCCATGACATTCTTTGCGGCATCGGCAATCGCGGAAGAATCCGTGTTTTTTGAAACGGATCCGTTATCCACAAAAACAATATTGCCGTAAGACAAAGAGTTTCTCAAAAACGCGCCCGATTTCGCGTCTAAAGGATACTCCGCAGCCAGCATTTGGACTCCTTTGCTTTTGCATAAAGAATCAATTCTTTTTATATCGCTTACTATCCATTCGTTAACAATAAGCGTTTTTTCGTGATAATCAGCCGTATTAATCGCCGTTATGGCGTTAATTTCGGGGATTAACTCTCCAAGGAAACTTTTCATCGCTCTTGCAAAATACAGTATTTCCGATATTATTTTTCCGTCATAAGACATATACATTACGGCCAAACCTTTGTAAGACTGATTTGCTTTATCAAACGGATTTATTAATATGCCGTCTTTGAACATCTTCAAGGCTTCGCTGACTCTCGGATTGCTTTCCGCAAGATATAAAGAACCGAGCGCGTAGTATAACCCTGAATCAAACGGATTATTTCTTAACATTTCTTTAATCACTGTTTCGGCTTCTTTAAACTTGCCGGCGTTTATCAAATTCCACGCAAGCCTGTATCTTGAAGCTGACGAAGCGTCACCGTCATTACGCGGATTATCTTCCGAAAGAACCAAAAATGACGGTATTATTTTAGGAACATACCCTTCAACTTTTTTTGGAGAAGAGCCCGCTATTGAACGATAAGCGGCGGCAAAAAGGTACTGAAGAAAAGCTTTGTTTGAAAATGCCGCCGGCGAATTATAAATACCGGCAACTCCCTCATTAAGTTTTTTTACGGCATCAATATCATTTTCATTTATTAAAGCATTTTTAGGATGATACCTCCCGGCAGAAGCAAGGTAATCGGTCAAACCGTCCAAATTATAATAATTAGCTTCTCCCGCCATAATTACCACAAATTCGGTATTATTATCAGGTTTTGAAAGAAGATCGGTTACAAGCCTGAGGCATTGGGCGGTATTCATGTCAAAAAACGAATAATTATATACCGAAACTCTGTCCGTTCCGTATTCTTTATCAAAAAAAAACTGAAGCTTATCGGAAAATATAGAAGCCCCTCTGTTGCCTAAAACTATGGTATCTCCTACGTAAAATATTTCAGTTTTTTTGTTTGCCGCTCCGTAAACAATACAAAAAAAAACCGCAGTAAGAGCGCACGAAAGCATAATCTTGAAAGAGCTACGGCTCATAAATCTCCCCGTTGGATACCTCTATATATAATTTTATTTTTTTTATACTGTATATATTGTATATTTTGGCATAAATTTCATTATTTTCCAATAGTTTTTTTAAAATCATTTCAGGTTTTACCGTTTTTCCGCTGCCAAATCTTAACTGCATTATCAGCGAACCTTCAATATTTTGAATCTTTTTTATTAAAGGCTTAGCGTCAATTTCGATAATTTTGCCTTTTTTGGACTTTTCAACCGGTATTGAACTTTGGTTTATAAAATTATCTATCTTTTCCTGCGCTATATCCGCATTTTCTATTAAAAATTCAGCAACATTTGCCAAAACATCTATTGAAGGGAAGTTAAGAGGCACCCTTTTCGCGTCCAAAATAGAGAATCCGTATGGAAGATTTGCGCTAAATTTTTCAATTACTTCACCGGCATTCACTTTTTCCGTAAAATAAAGCTCCATGTATTCGCATAAACTTTCATGTCCTACCGAAAGAGGAGGTCCGTAAGATGATTTTACCTGCGGGCTAAAACCCGCGGTATATGCCACAGGCAGCCCGGAACGCCTTGCCGCCCTTCTTAAAACTTCAATCTGTTCAAGATGCGAAACATATTTAACCATGCCCGTTTTTGAAAAACGAAGGCGTATACGCATTACGGGCGGCAAAACCGAATTTTTAGGTTCTTCATAATTTTCCGGCAGCAGGCACTGCGTTTTATCGAATTTTTCACTTTCGGCTTCGGCAGTTTCATTTATGCCTTTTATATAATCTTTATATAAAAATTCTTTTGTAACTCCGAAATTAATATGATCCCACGGGAGGACTTCGCCCTCTTTTATTGCCCTGTAAACATAAAAATCAATACTCAGCCCGCTTTCGGCAATCGCTTCGCTCCAAATATCATTGCCGAATTTATCGGCCCACTGGTCAAACCGCGCGCCCTTTTGCCACGCTTTGTAAATCGCCCGGGAAACGCGCCGGTCTCCCTTTGCGATAAAAGCTTCCAGCACGCTTGCTCTGTAGTTATGCGCTTTTATTTTTGCTGGAAGAATCTTATTTAAATAATCAATTTTCTCTTTTATTTTCTCGGGAGCCGTCATAGGCGCCCACTGGAAAGCAGTCTGCGCTTTCGGCACAAACGGAGAAACAGTAATATTAAAATCGAGCCCTTTGCCTTTCGCCGTTGATTCGTAATTCGTAATTCGTAATTCGTAATTGCCCTTTTTGGCCTCTTTTTTAACAAAACGCACTAAAGTATTTATACCTGCTAAATCCTCATCAGTTTCAGTGGGCAACCCTATCATAAAATAAAGTTTTATGACTTTCCAGCCCATGGCGTTTGCCGAAAGCAGCGTTTTGACAATCTGTTTTTCGGACAAATATTTTCCGATAACATTCCTTAGCCTGTCAGTGCCGGCTTCAGGCGCGAAAGTCAAAGTAGGCCTTTTGCTGCGGTTTATATACTGCGCGACTTTCAGCGAATGTTCATTACAGCGCAAAGACGGCAAAGATATGCTCAAATTTGAACTGCCGTACAAATTATTTGTTTCCATCAGCAGCTTATCAAGATTTTTATAATCGCTGCATGAAAGCGACGAAAAAGCCACTTCCTCATAACCGGTAGACGCTAACCCTTCTTTTACAAGCTCCAAAAGATTTTCAAGGGGGCGCTGCCTCCACGGGCGATAGTATTTTGAAGCCTGGCAAAATCTGCACTGTCCGGGACATCCGCGCGCAACTTCAATATTGAGCCTGTTGTGCACTGTTTCGGCAAAAGGAACTATTTTTTTCTTGGGAAAATATGCGTTTTCAAGGTTTAAAACGGTTTTATTCACAACAGCTTTAACTTCGCCGCTTACCGGCAAAACTGATTTTACCGTATTGTCTTCATTGTACTCGACATTATAAAGCGAAGGAATATAAACGCCTTCTATTTCGGAAAGTTTTTTAAGCCTTTCGGCTTTAGGCATGTTTTTTGTTTCTTTCCATGAATTTATTACAAGAGGCATCGCCACTTCGCCGTCGCCGATAACAAAAGCGTCAAAAAAATCGGCAAAAGGCTCGGGATTTGTCAAAGCCGGGCCTCCGCCGAGTATAAGAGGGTCTTCTTCTTTTCTGTCTTTTGCAAAAGCGGACATACCGCTTAAATCCAGCATATTAATAATATTTGTCGCGACAAGTTCGCATTGAATGGTAAATCCCACGATATCAAAACTATTTAAACCGCTTTGGGATTCAAGCGAAAAAAGGCTTATTTTTCTTTCACGCAGTATTTGCTCCAAATCCGTATCAGGGGCAAAACATCTCTCGCACCTGGCCAGCTTTTTTTCATTTATTAAATGGTAAAGAATCTCAAGCCCGAGATTTGAAGCTCCTACTTCATAAATGTCCGGAAAGCACAGGCATACGGAAAAATCCGCAGACATATCAGCCTGATGAGAGTTGAGCTCGCTGTTGATATATCTTGACGGCCTTTGCACAAGGCTTAGTATTTCGTTAATTTTCTGATTTTTCATTTTTGTTTATTTCCATATCGTAAACGGAGGAATATTATCTTATTTTTCACTCAATAACCAATCAAAAATATTTAATTGCTTTATGCCGTTATGTGATGTTTTAGGTTCAAAATCCCTTGTCAAAATAAATTTAGGATTATGGTCTTTTATAGCGTCAAGCGGGGCAAGTTCGCGCTCAAGCGTTTTTTCCTGGATAAGCGTATCGGCAACTTGGTAATATTCTATGCCGTCAGCGCCTTCAACTGCAAAATCTACTTCTTTATCGCCGACTTTGCCTATATAAACCTTATAGCCGCGCCTTAAAAGCTCAAGATATACTATATTTTCAAGTATATGCCCTCTGTCAGTCTTTCTGTCGCCCAGAAGATAATAACGCAATCCCATGTCCACTAAATAATATTTATCAAGCGTTTGAAGATATTTTTTACCTTTTACGTCATATCTGCTTATTTTATAAAGTATAAAGCTATTGCGAAAAGCGTCAAGATAATTTTCTATTGTTATAGGCAGCATTTTTATGCCGTCTGAAGTCATTGTGTCGCTGATTTTTTTTATAGATGTCACATTTCCGACATTATCAGCCATAAATTTTATGACGCTTTCAAGCCGGCTGACATCTCTTATTTTTTTATTCTCAACAATATCTTTAAGGACTACGGTGTTATATATCCCGCCCAAATAATCCCTTATTTGTTTTTTATCGCCGTCCAGCTGCAAGGCGTACGGGAAGGAGCTGTTTTCTAAATAATTACGGAAAGTTTCTTCTAAATTTCCTGTATAAGCCGCAGAATGATATTCTTTGAAAGATAACGGCAGCATATGTATTTCAACATAGCGTCCGGAAAGCAAAGTAGCCCACTCGCCGGATTGCATTTTTGAGTTGGAACCGGTTAAATACAGATCAACATTCTTTTTTATAAAAAGCCCGTCTGCCGCTTTCTCAAAGTCCGCAACGTTTTGTATTTCGTCAATAAACACATAGTTTTTCTTTCCCGGAACAAGGCGTTTGTTTACATAATCGTAAAGTTTACGCCAATCCATAAGCTCGGCATAAGCAGGGTCTTCCATATTTATACTTTGGATTTGTTTGGACGGGATTTTATCTTTAAGCAGTTCTTTCTGATATAATTCAAATAAAGTTGATTTACCGCAACGGCGCACGCCCGTTACAATTTTTATTAATTGTTTATCTTTAAAGCTAAATAAATTCTTTAAATATTCCGGTCTTTTTATCATACTATACCCCCCTATTGCAAATATAGTATAATATAAAAAAAGACATAAATCAAATTGTTTTATATTCTATAATATAAAAAATATGTTTGTTCACAATTGCCGTTTTGCCCTTGCCATTGATTCGTAATTCGTCATTCGTAATTCGTAATTGCCTTTACTGCAGCATCCATTTCTCAGAATTATCAAACGGAGAAGTTGAGCTTCCTTCGGCCGTATTAACTTTCTGAACGGAGAAAGATTCGCGTTTTTCTTCCATTATCTTGTCGTACTTCAAAGCATTGGCTTTATCTGCACCGTGCTGTTTAAGAAAATTTATCATTTCATCATTTCCGAAGGCATAATCAAGAGCGGTATATCCGCTTCTTTTTTCTTGCGCGTTCACGTCAGCGCCGTTATTAATCAAATACTCCGCAATCTTGATATTGCCCCTCATCGCGGCTATCATCAAAGCCGTCTTTCCGCTTTTTCCGGTTTTGTTTCTGTCAGCCCCGCTCCTTACCAAAAATCTGACCATTTCTTCATCGTCGTTCGCAACTGCGACATTAAGAGCCGTTCCCCAGTACGAACTGTCAATATTTATATTCGCGCCGGCAGACAATAAAAGTTTGGCCATTTCCGCGTTTTTTGCCTCACTGGCCAGCATGAGCGACGTAAAACCGTCTTTTTTTGAAGCGTTGACATCAGCGCCTGCGGAAATCAGCGCTTGCGCGGATTTAATATTTCCTTCATAAGCCGCAAGCATCAATGCGCTCCATCCGCTTTTATTTCTAAAATTGATATTCGGCTTAAGCTCTATAATCAGATTAAGAGTTTCCATTTTGTCTTTGCCGTATTTTGCAGCAACCATAAGAGCTGTCCAGCCGTCTTTCGTTGCAGCGTTTATATCCGCTCCGGCTTCGTACAGCTTTTTTACAATGCCGGCTTTGTCATGATAAGCCGCAATAATGAGCGGAGTCCAGCCTTTGTTGTTTTTAATATTTACATTCGCGCCTTTTTCTATAAGAAGAGCGACCATTTCCGGTTTGCCGTTATATACCGACATAGCCAAAGCCGAAAAACCGTTATTGTCTTTCATATTTATATCCGCGCCGTTTTCAATTAAAATATTTACCGCTTCTTTATTTTCTGCGTCGGCGGCAATCATAAGCGCGCTCTGTCCGGATTTATTCTTATCGTTTACTTTTGCTCCGCTTTTTATCAATTCTTTTATTATGCGCTCATTTCCGTTTCTCGCGGCATGCATCAGAGGAGTCATCCCCTCAATATCTTTTTTATTTACATCGGCTCCTCTCGCAATCAAAACGTGAACTCCATCTATTCTTCCGGCTTTTATTGCCGCCGATAAAGGCGTCAGCCCTTTTTTATCAGCCAAATTTACTTTTGCGCCGTTATCAAGAAGCAGATTTATCATTTCAGGCGATGCGCCGCGCGCCGCAAAAATCAAAGCCGTAGAACCGTCTTTAGCGGAAACGTTGACTTTCACTCCTTTTTCAATCAAAAGTTTTGCCATCTCAATATTATCTTTTGACGCGGCTATCATAAGCGGAGTAACTCCCAGCGGTGTTTTCTCTCCGGCGGCTTTTTTACTTGCTGATAATTTTTCTTTTACTTTTTCAATATCGCCGTCATAAGCGGCAAGCAAAACCGGAGTGACATGGGTGTCCATTCCTTCGCCTTTATTTATTTCGGCTAAAACGCCTTTTGCATTATCGGCAATCTCGGCTCTGAGCAGTTTTTCAAGTTCTTTATGTCCGTTTTCTACGGCATAAGCCAAAACATTTTTTCCTTTATTGTCGCTTAAGTTTATATCAGCTCCGGATTCAATCAGTTTTTTCACGGTGCCGATTCTGTTATTTATTACCGCGAAAAACAAAGCCGTCATATTTTCATTATTTTTATCGTCAACATTTGCGCCTTTTGAAAGCAAAAGAGAAACAAGGCTGTCGTATCCTGCGGCTGAAGCAAACATAAGCGCGGTCATATATATTTCGCCGGCTTTCGCATTTACGTCCGCGCCTTCCGCGATAAGAACAGCAGCCGTTTCCGGATGCTTATTTTCAATCGCTTCCATAAGAGCAGTCCTGCCGTTATTATTTTTAATCTCGGTATCAGCGCCATTTTCCATGAGTATTTTAATAAACTCCCCGTTGCCGGCGTAAGCCGCGAGCATAAGGGCAGTCCAGCCGGAATCATTCTTGGCGTTAACATGCGCTCTTTTATTTATAAGATCCGAAAATACTTCCGATGAATTGCCGTACCTTGCCGCAAACATCAAAGCGTTCCAGCCTTTAGCGTCCGTGGCATTGACATTCGCGGTTTTGTTTATAATTTTACGGGCTTCTTTAACGTATTCGTTCCTCAGAGCAAGCATTAGAGCGGTCATTCCGTTATTATTTTTTATGTCTACGTTTGCTCCGGCGTTAATGAGGAGGTTTGCCGTTTCGGCACGCTTATTGTCCAAAGCAATGATAAGCGCGGTTGAATTTGAATCGTTTTTCGCGTCAATTCCTGCATTTCTGTCTATGAGAAGATTAACGGTTTCCTCGCTGCCTGCTTCAGCGGCAAACATCAGGGCCGTCCACTTATTTTCATTTTCAACGTTAACATTCGCTCCTGATTCTATAAGAAGTTTTGCCGAGGCCTGATGTCCGCTTTTAATTGCGATCATTAAAGGAGTCCAGTATGAATTATTTTTTGCGTTTACGTCGGCTTTCTCGTCAACTAAAAGCGTCATGATAAAATCGCTTCCGTTTTTTGCCGCAAACATTAACGGCGTCCATCCGTTATTCTGCCTTGCATTTACATTAGCGCCGTTTTCAATCAGCATTTTTACTATGTCTCTGTGGCTTTTCTCAACAGCCTGCGTGAGAGGAGTCTCGCCGGCATAGTTTCTGGCGTTTACATCAGCCCTTCTGTCTATCAAAAACCTTGCCATACCTGCATTGCCGGAACGCGCGGCAAAAAGCAAAGCCGTCCATCCTTCATTGTCTTTAGCGTCTATTTCAGCGCGTGCGTCTGCAAGCATAATCGCGATATCGATACTTCCTTTTTCAACCGCCGCCATTAATGCCGTAATGCCTTTATAACTTTTCGCGTTAATATCTGCATTTTTATTTATAAGAGCCCTGACCGCCGCAGCGTCTCCATGTTGTGCGGCAATGATAAGAGGCGTATACCCCTGCTCGTCTTTTGCATTTATATCAATGCCTTCGCCGCGTTCTATTAAGCTCACGGCCTTATCCGTCTCTCCGGCAATTATCGACGCGGCAAGCTCATTTGCAAAAACAACCCCGCGCGAAAATACGAAAAACATCAAAATAAAAAAAATCGTCTTTTTCATTTTTTTACTCCTTGAAATCTAATTTAAATTAAAACTGTATATATTATAGGTATTATGAACGCAAAAGTTAAGCCTTGCTTATTTCTTCCCTGATCTTTTTCGCAAAAGCGCCTAAAATAAGCTCATACGAAACATCTATCATCTCTTTTATGACTTTTTCCGGGACTTTTCCGTCAAGATAAACCGTATTCCACCAATTTTTGTTCATGTGGTATCCGGCAGTTATATCTTCATATTTCTGGCGCAGTATTTCATTTTGAAAAGGCTCTCCCTTTAAAGTAATAATAGGCCTGTCCTTATAATCTCCGGTGTACGCCACAAGTTTATCTTTTATTTTAAACTGGAATGCTTCCCAATCCGGCTGATAATTTTTTGTCACGCCCTTTTTTGCCAAAAAGTATTTATCAATCCATTTATAACGACTTACTTTTTCAACGCCGATAATTTTACTCATTTTAAATACCGCCTTTTAAAGGTATTCTACAGGCAATCTTACTGCCATTCTGGAACTGCGTCTTCAACTATCACGTTTCCCAAATCTCCTCTTTCAATCTTGTAAAGATAAAAATCTTTTTCCTTTACGGCAGGCAGCTTAATCGCAGTCGTATATTTTCCGTCATTATAATTCCAGTTCCTGCTGGCGCCTAAAATACTTCTGAAATCAAATTTTTCAACCCGCATCTCTCCCGCGGAAGATTTGCCGAGCCTTATATAAGTTTTAACAGGAGGATCGTATTGCACATTCTCATTCTTTATCCGCGCGCTTTTTACCTGAAGAAAAAGCGTATCGCCTATAAGATTATATTCGCACTCATACTGCGAATCTATGCCAACCCCCTGCTTATTTTCCGTGTAAAAGCAATTACCCTGCGGATCAAAAGAAAATTCATAAGCCGTCGTATAATTCGTAAGCGTCCATTTTTGTTCTTTTATCCTTCCGATATGTCTTTTCATAACGCCGTCAAAAGCATTACCGGCATTTTTATTCGGCTTTTCGTGCGCGGCATTAATGTCTATTCTGACCATGCCGTTGTCCGTAAACTCAAGGATTTTGAGCTCTTTAGGGGCAGGCACTTTCGGACTCTTTGAAAAATCTCCGGTACTTCCGCTTTTAACGGTGCTAAAAATAATTTTTTTCATTTCCGGGTCATAAAAATAAGACCCGCTGTGCCACCCTACGTAATACGCGGCGCTTGCGGAATAACCCCAGCTGAAAATAAAAGTATTATCATCGGAAAAAAAATAATTTTTAAAAACCAGAGCGCCGGAATTGCCGTTATCCCAGCTCCAGTATTCGTTTCCTATGCTTTTGACTGCGTCGTCCGCCGCAGCGGTTAGCGCAAAAAATAAAAATAAGGCCGCTATTATCTTTTTCATTATATTTCAAAGCCCCCTATGTACGACAGCGTTTCAGCCGCTGATTCGGAACCTTTACGCATGGCATTTTCAATATTTTTACTCTTCAAATATTCAACGATAAACCCGCCCTGATAGCTGTCTCCGCATCCGGTCGTATCAATAACTTTACCGACTTTCGCCGCATTGCATTCGTATTTTAAGCCGTCTTTGAAAGAAACGCTTCCAAACTCCCCAAGAGTAGCGGTAAAGACCGCGTTAAAATTTTTTGACCACTCTTCAAGCTTTTTGGGATTTTGATTTTTCCCGCTTATAAAAAACAAATCCACCGCGTCAAAATATTCTTCCCATTCCGGATTTATATTTTCATCGTGAAAATCAACGGACAACAGAAAAGGCGCGTCTCTTTTTATTTTTATTATATTTTTAAATTCGGGCTCGCCGATAGTTGTAACTACGGCGTCCATGCTTTTCATAAACTTTTCGTCATCGGCATTTATGCGCCAATCAGCCCAAACGCCGCCTATCCATGAATTTTCCTTAAAATATCTGTCGCCTTTTTCGTCAATATGTATCATATGGTTCGCTGTCTGCCCTTCAATTTCGCGTATTCCCGCACGGTTAATCCCGTATTTGTCAGCCGCTTTTTTAACAATTTCACCGTAACCGTCTTTACCTATATTCCCCATAACATAAACGTTTTCCGCTCCCGCCTTTTTACAGCTTACGGCAAGATTCAAAGAATTACCTCCGGGCAATATTTTGCCCGTTTCCGGAAACAAATCAACACAGCAGCATGTCATCGCCAATATCCTCATTTTATTGTCCTTATCAATAAGAATCTAATTCTAATATTATAACAAAGAAAAGCCGGAAGTTAACCAAGCAAAACGCGCGGTGAAAAGATAAGTGAAGCTCCCGCGGCAGGAGTCGGGGGAGCTTCACTTTTAGAAAATTTTAATGGAATTATTTCTCTGTTTCAGTTAATTACCGACTTGATCTATTGAGCCGGATTGCCTTTTTGACATAGTCAATTAGACAGAATTTGCTGCCAATTCCTTTTAGCGTATAAAAATCTAACTATATAAATCTTTTTTCCTTTTTTATTAACTATATAAAACGCCATATAATTTTTGATTATTGCCGCTCTGATTTCGAATGCCGACAAATATATATCGTTTAATATCGGACATATTAAAGGATTTATTTTTAACAGTTCTAATGTCTTTTCTATTTCATCAATAAGCTTATCCGCTGCTTGTGAGTTTTTTAAATTGTTGGAAATATAATCAATTGCCGCTTCTATATCTCCAACCGTTTTCTCTGATACGATGATTTTATACATTATTTCCTCATACGCAAAGCGTTAAGCTTGCGTTTAAACTTATCTTCAGAAATGTTCTTCTTATTTTTAATATCTGAAAGCCCCAAGTCTATAGCTTCATATAACTCTTTTCTGCTTGCCAGTTCTTCATATGCTTCTATACTCATTACAGCAAGATCGCCCTCGCCGTTTCTTGTAACAAAAACAGGCTCGTTATATTTGTGACAAATATCGGAGACTTCGGAATAATTATTACGCAAATCAGCGCTTTTTTTTATTATAGGCATAAGCCCTCCTTTTAACGACAGAAAATATGTAATAAATAAAAGGTAAAAGTTTCTTCAAATTTCACTTTTTTTATTATAACATTTTTTATATATCATTATTATATCCATAAATAGATATATTGTCAATAAACATCTCTCGCCGGATCACGACAAATCCCCCGCGGAAGCATGATTACTGTCCGTGGGAGATTTTTTACATTTTACTTTTTATATTTTATATGCCGTTTTTATGCTGCGGCTAAAATTGCTTTATATCCGGTTTGTCTGTTGGAATTATAAAGCTGTTCTTTATACTTATTTATGTCTATAGCTATGCCATGATACAGAAATATCATTTCTACAACATTTGCCGCTGCCTGTTTAGTATTCTTTTTTGACTCTTGTATTATATAGTCATTGTAATGCTGTATATCGCCAAATTCTATATTGGGGCTAATATCTGTTCCGTCCAACTGAAATAGCGCTTTCCCTAGTAAAACTTCCATTTGTTTGTCATCTATCACCGTTTTTTTGCCGGAAGTTTTTAATCCTTTTTTTGCAAGAAAATTTGCAATTAAAATTCTTTCTATTATTATGTTGTTTACTTGTCCATCAGTATCAAATTTCTTTACCGTATTTAACAACGTTTTTACAGAGTGATTTGAAGGCAATGAATCTAGCAAGCCCTGCGCATGTTCTACATTAAGATTTTCTTCTGTTTCCAAAATAGGCATATTGTTTAAATCCAGCCTATATGCCATGCTTATCGCTTCATTCAAATTTATTTCAGTAAGTCCGAACTTTACTTTTAAGCTGCCTGTCAATGCCGCGAAGTTATCGTTTAATTGCAAAATATTTCTTCGGCTTTTAAAATTGTTATTTATAACATCTATATCTATTAAAACAAAACCTTCCGCTTGATTTAGCAGATTTTGAAAACCTATTGCATCCAAACCGCCGGCATCATCTGCAGTGTTAACTTTTATTGTCTGTCCAGTATAATAATCCATCAATAAACTGCCGTTTATTTCTCCGCAGAAACCCAAGCTTTGATAGTTTTCAGCCGTTTCATTTCCCGCTACAAACACTTCTACGCCCAATAATCTTAATGCGGATAAATTAACCTTTTGCGCAATATCCTTGGCATCTTTAGCCGAAACAGCTAATTTCATAGAAGAATAAGTTTTTACGTTTTGTAAAGCTTTTACAACGTCATTTACGCTTTTATTAGTAAAATCCGCTATAGCTTTATCTGTTTTTGTTTCTTTTAAGTTTCTCGCTATTTCTCTGGCATGATGCAAATAATAACTTAGCGCTTCAAAACCTTGAGAGTATGCTGACTCATACTCTTGGGCATTGACCTTTATAATATCGCCGTCAACTACAATATCGCCGGCTTGAATATCCTTGTCTGCTGCAATCCCCTCTAAAGACACATTTGTAAGATCGGCTCCCGTATGTTCTTTAATTATTTTTTTTAAGGCTTTTGAACCGTGTATTTCTTTAACTGCAGTATCATATTCAATTCCGTTTGCATATATTACTATTTGCCCGTTGACATTTTCATAACGTATATTTGTGCCTTCTACTTTTATACCGGTAGCTTTACCTGCAATAGCGTCATTTACAACTAAAACCGTAATTTGATCTTCCTGCTTTTGCAGAACCTGCCGCGCTTTATAGAGATCCGAATTTTTAATATACACATAGTCTATTATAAAATGCAATGGTTTGTGAGACAGCAAGCCGCCTGCTATTCCTATCGTTATTGCGGCGGCTATACCCGCGCCAACAAACATAAATCCCGTAATTGCCGCTATCAACAAAGTCCCGCCGTATAGCGCAAGTACGCCTCTTTTGTCTCTATGAGCTTCAAAGAAACTACGCGGTTTAAACGAATCCATCTGTTCGCCTCTCGAACCCTCTAACTTGCCTTCTTTCCGGCTGAACGCTATCCAAGCCGCAATCTTCCACACAGCCTCTCCTGCTCTTATTCTTCTATTAACTTCTTCACGGTTTTTGTCCATTATTGCGCTAAGTTCATTTATTTTATTTTTTACAGCCTCTGCTTCTTCTGTAGGAACCATAAGTATAGTTTCGCTGTCAGGGTCTCTACCATCCACATTGTGAAGATAAAGAATGTTTTCAAATTGTCTTATATAAGACATTAGTTCTTCTTGCCTATCCGCTATCTCTGAATAATTAAATATGACATATTTATATCCTTCCTCATCACAGTCTTCAATTCTGGCATTCTTGTTTACATCCGTTTTAGGTTGCGAAAGTTCATTTATTTTATTTTTTACAGCCTCTGCTTCTTCTGTCGGAACCATAAGTATAGTTTCGCTGTCAGGGTCTCTGCCATCCACATTGTGAAGATAAAGAATGTTTTCAAATTGTCTTATATAAGACATTAGTTCTTCTTGTCTATCCGCTATCTTTGAATAATTAAATATGACATATTTATATCCTTCCTCATCACAGTCTTCAATTGTGGCATTTATATATGCTTGCTGTGCCTCGTCAATTTTAATTACGCTTTCAGAAGGGGAATCGCCATATATATCTTTAAGCAATCTGTCGAGTTCGGCTTCCCCTTTAATTACGCCGTCAGGAATGTAATCTTTCTCAGCTTTTTCGTTTTTTTGGATTTGACTTGCTTTATAGTTTGTCCAAACTTTCCAAACCAGCCAGCCGGCTGCCGCAACACCGCCTGCAGCCAACAAAACCGGCAGCCAATGCGCTTCTAAAAAAGGTATTAAAGCAAACGGCGCAAAACTATATAACTTCTTGCCTTTTTTACCATCCGAAGTCAGCGCAGTTCCCTGCGCCTTCACTTTTTTAAAATTACTTTCAAAAATTTTCTCCATATTATTAATTACAAAATGCCAGTTACTGCCATCTATATCCTTATTCTCTCTCGGAAATGATCCAGGGTCAAGTTCGCTAAACAAAAATACATTCAACTCGACACCCAAAATTTTTCCTATTTCTAATAATTCCTTCTTTTGGAACTCTTCAAATGTTATTATAAAATCAGGAATTTTATTTAATAAAATCGCAACTATAAACTCGGACACAAAATCGTCTGATATTGCATTTAACATTTTTTTATCTTCTTCATTATCTCTTTCGTATTTATTGTCTAATTTTTTCCTTACTTGGCCTGATAATTCTCTGCCAAACATTTTGTTTAAGCCGGCTGAAAAAACTTCTACTTTTTCTTTGCCGTTTTTGTACAATAAATATTTAAGTAAAACTTCTGCCGAAGCGCTTCGAAGTTCATTATATGAACAAACAAAAGCAATTGAAGTTTTTTCATCGTTAGTGACGGCATTTCTTAAATCAGCAATAGTTTTAACCTTTGTTTCTATGCTTTTGCCTTCAGCATCCGGAGTTGACATATCCCACATTCCCTTTAACAAATCTCCTGATTTTGTATAACCTTTTACTCGCCACTCATCATTGCTTATTTCTACGCGTCCGTTACTATATTCATATTCCATCTTGGCCGATTCCGCGGCATACTTATTTATACTCTCTTGCGTTATATTTAACCCTGACAGCGCTTTCATAAATTCGTTTCTATTCAGAAGCAAAGGATATCTTTTTCCTCCTTTACCTATAACATAATCGGCATTTTTAAACAAAATTGCTGCAATCAATCTTAACGAATCTTTATAATAATCATATTCGCGTTCCGATTTAGGCTTAAGAAGTAATTCCAATTTTTCCATAAAAGGTTTCAGGTGTTCGGGGATTTTGACCTGACTGCTCTCATAATCTTCTTCATATTTTTTATTAGGTGTCTCTGAAGCCTGCGACACGGCTGAAAGCAGCCATTTAATGGCCTGAGAATAATCTGCCTCTTTCCGATTGTTAGCTTTTGTTTTTAATCTTTCAGCAAATTTATCCCACGTTACATCTTCATTAATAAAACTCTTTACCTGCTTTGATAAATCAGATGTGTATACGCTTTCTGCTGCATCATAATCTTTACCGGAAACCAGCCATACGATCCCTTTAAAAATATTTATGTCTTCTTGAAAAATATCCCCGCCATATAATAAATCATCTAATTTATGACTAAGTATATACCACTCAAACCCCTTTATATTACCGCTATTTTTGCCTCCGTCGGTTGTAAGCGGATCGGGATGCTCTTCATTCCACTGCATATGCGGAGCAATGCTTTCACGCGCAGCTGTTTCTAAAGCTTTTTGTCGAAAAAAAGGAATCTTAAACCACAACGCGGCAATTTGTACAGCCACAGGTTGACAAAAAGGTATCACAAACCATGGCAATGTAAACGGCATGCTATAACTTAAAGCATCGATTGTCTTACTAACTATGTCGTATAATCCTTGATGATATAATTCTTTTGCATCAGGATACTTTGAATGGTCTCCGGATAAAAATTTACCGACAATCGAATCTGCCGGAAATGTGCCCGACAAAATTTGTTCTAATGTTATCTTACCGACAAGCACCGCTTCAACTATTTGAGCTATTATACCCGCTTCCTTTTCAGGAGCAAGAAGCTGCGAGATGATCCTATAATTTATTGCTTCTTCTTTTTTCTCTTCCGAAAGATCTTGGAATCCAACTTCTTCCATTGTCTTTTTTATTATCTCCCCGATTATCTCCTTGTTGGCTTTATCTTGTTTGACTTGCCACAGTTCCAGCAGTCCTTCCAAAGTTTTTGTGTAATACTCTATCGTAGAATCCGAAACCAGCGCCGCGCCTTGCTGTACAGCCTTCAGCCGCTTAATATGTTTTTCTAATTTTTTGACGCTTGAAATATCATTTTCTGAAAAGTTAGCTACCTCTATAAGTTCTTGAAACGCAGGGTTGGACTTATCTTTATAATATTCTGAGAGTACTTTTTTTGCATTACTCCAAGCTATAGCGGCTTCATCATATTGTTTCCGTTGATTGTCGTTAAAGCTGCTATTGCTATACTGTTTTAACCTTAGCACATAGCCTTCTAATTCTTCAATCTTTGCCTGTTTTGCTCTGTAAGTTTCTTCTGCTTTTCTTTCAATATCTCTAAAATATTTTTCATCTTTATCGGAAAGTTTCAATTCGCCTTTAGATTTTTTCCATAAACTATACAAGCCTGATTTCATAACAAAATCCAACAGATTTTTAAAATATTTTGGCACATTAACATTATCGAATGAAATCATTGCGCTTGTTCCATTTTTCTCATAATATACTTCGTTCCCAATGAGCGGGATCAGCAACTTCTCTAAAGCCCCATTATATTGATATATCATTGAAATAGTGCCGTCTGCTCCCACTCTTACGGTAACAATTCCTTTGGCAACATCTGCAATCTTGCCGGCAATATTATAATCGCTTAACAAAGAGCCGTTAAGTTCTCCGATAATTTTATAAATTGTTTTAGCGTCATATCCTAACAACGCTTCTCTTGCGGTCGGTTTTATCTGTTCGGCAAGTTCATATTGAATGGGAACAAGTTCCGAGGCTTCAGCATTAACTATGTGCCATGAACCGTCTTCGCTTATTGCAATAAACGCGCCTGAAAGAGTTTCCTGCGCGCCTGCCGAACTTTCCACTGTAATATTAAGGCCTATGTCTTGAGCGCGAATCATAGTTTCGGGCTGCTGTTTATCAATTCCTTCTATCACATCTGTTCCCAAAGACGCTATATCTATTCCCATTCCAAGCAGTCTGTCCTGTAACGTTTTGCCCGCTATTTTAGTTTTTTTATTTATTACATTCCAATCGATGTTTTTGTCGTATTTTTTGTTGTAGGTTCCTTTGCCTATTATGTAAACATCAAGGATTCCGTCTGAAGAAGTCTGCAGAGCTATCACCGAACCCGCATCTTGTTTAAATTGATACAGTATGCCGAAATTAATCAGTTCCCCATATTTTTTTGCAAACTTATCATACTCGCCCGATTTCCATTTATCAAATTTAGACATGGCTTTAGCGTATTCTTCTTTATTTTTGAAATTCGCCTCTTTCGGCTTTTTTTCTTTAACTTTTGACTCAATCGCACCCTTATCGGATCTTGCGGCTTTTATTGCTTCTATCACATCCTTTTCTTTACCGTTTATTTTTACTTTATATTCCGAAGCGAATGATTTTATAGCGTTTATTGCGTCTTCGTTTAATTCCATATAAGCCGACAAAATATCAAAATATACCGCATTGTCTACTGAACCTATCTTTTCTAAAAATCCTCCGGGAAGAGTTGAGGCAAACTCTTTCGCCTCTTGCAAAGTTGTTATCGCTGCTGAAATCTTATATCCGAATAAAGATTTTTTCTTATAGTTAAAAGCTTGCGGCTTATATTCTTTTATTAATCTCCACAAAATATTTGAAGTTAAACCGGATGACATAAAACTTACCGGAACCTGCTCTCCGTTTTCATCCCAACGATTGTTTGCAACGGCTAAAACATCTGTGGTCGCTTCCCCAGCAAATTCATACATTATTGGCATTATGGAAGTTCCTTGAGAATTCACGACGTGATAGCTTTTCAGTTCGCCGGTTTTATCATAAGTCAAAGCCAAAAATGCGCTGTTTTTAGCTTCTTGGCTAAGACCATTGCTATTTATGGTATGTATGTTTAGCCCCAAAATGTCGGCTCTAATCATTTTTTCCGAAACTTGTTTGTGAAGTCCGGTTAAACCTTCTATTTGTGGCAAAGTTGTTCCCGTGCCGAACAAACCTGCCAGCCTGCTCTCCAAAGATTTGCCTTGGGCATCGGTATTTCTTTTATTTACCTCGTCTCTTGATATGTGCGGAACTTTATCGTTAACTTTATATTTCTCCAACCCGTCCAAGCCTATAATATAACAGTCTAAAACCTCAATTTTTTTGCCGTCTTTATCAACTTTGTCCGCAGTCTGTACAGCTATATAACCTCCGGATTTTGCCATAATTTCCGCGGATAAAACTTTGAATCTGAAATTTTCAAAACCTTTTAATGTTTCGCGCGCGCTTTTTGCAGCTGATTCATCATTATCTTTTATAGCTTGCTCCAATGCCGCATTTGCCTCGGATATCAACGCATATTCGTCAGCTAATTCCTTGTTTGAACGTAAAACGGAAAACCATTTCATTCCGTCAACGGAACCGATAGCGCTTATCAGTCTGCCGTTAAACTTTTTGTCAATATCCGACATCCACTTTTGCGCATCCTCCATTGCTGAAAACTTTGGAATTTGTAATCCGAATGTCGGAGCCTTGATATAAGTTTTTATGTCTTTCTCATGTCCTCTTATTAAAGCTTTAACTTCTTCCGATGAAACATCGAAAACAGATTTTATTTTTCCACGAGCTTTTACTTTTAGACCTGTTTCTATTTCCAATAAAAACATTTGTAAAAATCTAGGATATCTTTGCCAATTTGAAATGCCAGCTAACTTTTCTTTATTTTGCAAAGCCTCTCTTTCTATTTCGGTAATAGGACCCGGTTCGTCTTTGCCAAATAAACTTACAAAATCAAAAAAAGTCTGTTTTGAAAATGTTCCCGCAAAAGCATCAACTATTTCTTGTAGTTTGCCTTTTTTGTCTGCGTCAATAACATTAATTTGCGCGGCTGTAATTTCAAATTCTTGCCCGTCAATAACAATTTTAGTTTTGTCTTCGCTAATTGAAGCTTTGTCAGCTTCTATGGCTTTAGCTATAGCCGCTTCGTCTAAATTTATTGCAACTAATGTTTTTATTATTACAGCTTTTTGATATGGCGGAATTGAGCTTGACAATAAAATATAAGATAACGCATTTTTGGGGAGTTTTGACTGCTCTTTTATTATGTTTTCATATGCTTTTTGTGCTTCCGTTATGTCTGCGGTGACGTTCGGCGTTATTTGGATTAACGATATGTTTTTATCGGATAAGAGATTTTTTAATCCCTCGCTGTGGTAGCCGCCGGTAATCAGTATTTTGACATCTTGAGCTTGTTTCAATAATTCGAGAGCTGTCATTGTAGTGTCATTCCCAAGCGCCTCTATCGGGAATCCATTTTGGTTTTTTAACGCGGATCCCCTATTACTGTCTTCGGAGATGACAGATACAGATAATGACGACGAAGAAGAAACTCCCAACTGTTGCAAAAATATTTCGTTTCTTTTGGTGTTTAAGTCGTAGTATGCGGTTATTTCCGCAAAATCATCTGATATTTCCGCCAAATAGTTTCCGGCTGCGTATTTGTTAAATATTTCTATAAACTGCGGCAGATTGTCTTTTACATATATCCAGTCATCCTGCGTTAAATTTGCCGACATATAATCTTTGAAATATTTGAAAAAGTCAGTTATAAAACTTATTTCCGCTTCGGTGTCGTCATACGCAAGCGCGAATTTTATTCTTTCGGTAAGGTTTCTCTGCTCCGTAATCAAATCTATCGGGTTTAACTCTTTGGCAAGCTTGTTTAACTTTATCAGCCTCTCAAGGTTTGGAAGCTTACGCAGCGCCGATGGGTCTTGCCCGATAACCAGGGACAAAATTTCTATCGTTTTGTCGGTATCCTGAAAATTGATTGTTTCATCAAGAATATATTTATAATCTACGTATGAAAGCGACGACTTTAAATCGTTTACAACTCTTTGCAATTCCATTGACGCGGCTTTATTGTCTATTTCACGGCTGTTGTAAAGTATTTCGGTATAAGCGTTGACATTCGGGTAATTTTCCAGCGATATTTTTGTAAAATTGTTATACCTTTCCGGGTTTTTGTTTATTGCCTCTACGTATTTCGCGATCACTCTGTAAAATTTCGCGTCTGCAATTTCCTTGTTTTCATAATCAGACAATATTTTGTTGAATTTAACATTGCGCCTGTTGGTATAAAGTTTATTGAGAACTTTTATTTCTTTTTCTATTTTCGCAATACTGCTTTCGTACCTTTTTTTGTTATCTTGTATTGCCGCCAGCCTTTTTAAATTTATTTGATGAATCTCGCGGTCTTCTATTCCTTTTAACGGAATATAGGCAGCTGTTGCAGTTGATTCGTAATTGCCTTTCATCTTTGCCGTTGATTCGTAATTCGTCATTCGTAATTCGTAATTGCCTCTACTAGTCATGGCGTAATATTCGGCAGCCGTAAGTATGCCGTCTTCCAAAAGCTGTTCTATAACGCGGGAGCGGAGTTCCTCATCTTGTATTTGTTTTATCCAATCAACGCTGATATCGCCGACGCCGCCTTCGGCGTATATTGCCGACACTTTATAGTTTGAAACAATCAGGTTTATTATCTGATTGATATTTCTTTGAGTTTGGGCATGGCTGTGCAGGTCTTGAATATTTATTATTACTTGCGGAGACTGTTTTACATGAAGGTTTGTTATTTTGCCGAGCGTTAAAGGTAAAACGCTCTGCAGCCGCAGCGTATTTTCCGCCGCGAAACTAGCAGGTAGGGGGGGTACTCCAATTATGCCGGTCGCAGATACACTCTGTGACAAAGTCGTAACCGTAAAAATTACGGCTATAAAACTCGCCAAGATTTTTTTAATTAATGGTTTTTTCACAAATTCCTCCAATAAAAAAACATATAACCCTAAATTGCCGAATTATATGTTTTTTATTACAAATCTTATATTTTTAAAAAAGTTACGTTCCTTTCTGAAAATTACAGCAAACCACGCCAGCAGCATAAAACTAAAAGCAAATACGGAAGAATTCCCTTCTAAAAATTTGCCGTATAAGCTGTATATTAAGAAACTGTTTATATTTACGGCTGATTTATCAATATAAAATTTATTAAGCTGTTTAAAATTTTTGATTTGCGGATGAGAAAAAACGGAAATCATAAAATCGTTCTTTTTATTACCAACGGGATTATTGCTTCCATTTTTCTTTTTATCTTGTTTATCCGGCTTTTTATAAAAACAATCCGATATTTTATCTTCTAAACCTTCGGCAAATTGAATGGGGTTATAACAGTATGTCAGCGCTCCCGCCACGGAAGAAAACGCTATAAAGAAATTTGTTTTACAGTTTAAAGTTATATGGCAAAGAGAAGCATTTAACAGTATGCCTAATAAAATAACATGGGAAATAATCCTGATTTTTGTTTTATTCATAAATATCCGTTTAAGCTATACTACATTATACCAACAAATATTTCTCTCCACAGTGAAATATTTGTAAAATTGTCTACAATATTACGCATTTCGGTCAAGGGGTCGACAGGAAGTTGGGAGGCTTAGAGTGTGTTCACACATATTACGCGCATGCGTTTGGTCAAAACAAGCTCAAATGCTAGGCGCGGCGACGAAGCAATAGCGAGACTATTGATAGGAGCCGCAACAACGCAGTTGGGCTTGTTTTGGCCAAACCCGAATGGCTGCGGCAGCTTTTTGGTAAATTTTCCTTTTTTTTGCTTCGCAGATACGTCTGTGTATCTTTGTCGCAAAAAAATGAAAATTTCCTCAAAAATCCTAGCAGCGCATGTGCGTAATATGTGTGAACACACTCTAATCTCTTGCTAATGTTATTACATATACTTTGCCGCTTCCGGCGGCTTTCAAAGCTTTTGTGCATGCCGAAGCCGTTGCCGAAGTAGTCGCTATATCGTCAACAAGTAAAATGTTTTTGTTTTTTATCAAATCTTTATTTTTTACCGCGAAAGAATCTTTGATATTATCAAATCTTTCCTGTTTGGAAAGTTTGAACTGAGGTTTTGTTATCTTCTTTCTTACAAGCGCATTTTTAACCACAGGCTTGGAAATTTTTTCGCTTATCTCGTTAGCAAGCAGTTCAGCCTGGTTATATCCCCTTTTTATACTTCTGACAATGCTCAAAGGCACGGGAACAATTATATCGGCTTCATTAAAGAAAACATTATTGCGCATTACCGAAATCATACCTTCGGCAAGCTCGCCTGCCAGAAACATTCTGTCCGAATATTTAAATTTTAATATAAGTTTTCTTATGTAACCTTTGTACGCATAAGCCGATCTCATTTTGTCAAAATAAAACTCTTTCGGATGTTTGCGGCACGTATAACAATGCTCGCCTCCGTCATACAAAGGAAGCCCGCATTTTTGGCAGATAAGTCCTTCAATAAGTTTTAAATCGTTTTTGCATGACGCGCATACTCTCCGCTTTGATACAGCGGAAATATCCTTCCCGCAGCATGAACAGGTGACGGGATAAATAAAAGCTGATAATTTTAAAAGAAGATTTTTCATAACAAAACAATAAAGACAGAGAAGAGATAATAGAGAATAGATAAAAAATCAGTTGTTGCCTTATCTATTATCTATTCTCTGTTCTCTATCCTCTGCCTTTCCATTCGGCGTTTTCCATTTGCCTTCAAGCATTATTTCTTTCGGCCAGTAAGAGCTTAGAATTATATAAAACCCGCCGTCCGGAGACGCAAGCCAGTTGCTCTGCCTGTCTTTTCCGGGATTGTCTTTCTGGATATAAATATCTAACGAATCGTCTTTATTGAATTTCAGCTTATCTCTGCTTCCGAGAGAAAAGCGGTTCAAAGTATTTTTTACAAAAAAACCGCTGACGTCGTATACGCTGACGCTCCAAAAAGCATTGACGGCGGGGATATTATCTTTATCAAAATGCAGAATATATTTCTTAGAGCCGTCGTATTTTTTGCCGTCTGAGTCAATATGCGAAGACATATAAATCACATCGTAGCCAAGATTCGCGCTCGTGCCGAAGTAAGCGGCTTTTGCTCTTGCAAGATAGTCGGTTTTATAATTTCCCAAACCTGATTGGCGAACCCATCCGTTATCAATACCGTCGTTCTTTAAACTTTCCATATATCCGTTAAACCATTTCGGTATTTCTTTAAATGCTTCCTGTGTATCAAAATCAAATGTAGTAATATCAAACCGCATTCCGGGAGCAACTCCCATATCGAGCATCTTATCCATAATATCCGCGTCGGCATGATACGGCGGATTATTTATCATAAGCTGGTTCATAATATTAAAAAAATCGTTTATATTCATCGTTATTACCTGTTCAAGATGAGGTTTGACGGTTATTGTTTCATCTGCTCTGCCTTTGGGAGCATTATATTTTTTACCGTAAGCGCTTAATGGATAAAGTTTTATTTCATCCTGTATTTTTCTTACGGCCGTTTCCGCGTCCTGCTTCCCGTTTACCTGTACTCTTCCGACCAGCCATACCATGTTTGTCGCGGACCTGCGTTCATCAAAATCATCCGGAAGACTGCCTGCCCATCCCGGCCCTGTAAAAGCAATTTTTTGGCGCTGCGTTCCCGCAGTGCGTTTTCCGTCAGACGCAAAAATATTACCCCATGAGTTTACCGCGGTAAAAAAAGCGTATCTTTCGCCGGTATCAGGAATTTCGAGCAGCATAGGCTCTTTCGCCAAATCAAGCCATGCTAAAGAATAAAGCACATCCGCGCTCGGCTTAACGAAATGTTTAAGTTTATCATCCGCAAATAAACGGTTATGCCTGAGCTGGTTTACCGGAACATTGTCCGTGCCGGCAAGAGGATTTGTCATCTGCCTTTTTGAAATTTCCGCCAGGACCAGAGGAAAACCGTAAACATAGGCGTCTTTTGCAATCCGCACCGTATTAGCTCTTTCTTTTGCGGCATCGCGCGGTTCGGAAGAAATCTCTTTTGCGCATCCGGAAAATAATCCTGCCGTACAAAACGCAAAAGAAATAAAAAATAAAAATGCGTTTTTCATAAAATCCCCCGAAAATAATTAACAATGAATAATTAATAATTAACAATTATTGTATTTTTGCTTCGCAAAAATCTATTAATTAGGTTTCGCTTTTGCGAAACTCAGACATTATTCATTATTATTTGTTAATTGTTAATTGTAATACTAACCGGACAGTGGTCCGAACCATGCACAGAATTATGGATATCCGCGGATTTTAAATATTTAACAGCGTCTTGCGAAACATAAAAATAATCTATCCTCCAGCCTGTGTTTCTGGAACGCGCTGCCGTTTTATAATCCCACCAAGTGTAATTGCCTGGCTCTTTGTTAAAATGCCTGAAAGAATCTTTAAACCCGATTTTCTCAAGTTCGTCCAGCCTTTCCCTTTCAGCCGGCATAAATCCGGATACGCCTTCATTCTGCTTGGGTCTTGCCAAATCTATCGGATGATGGGCCGTATTAAAATCGCCGCATATAATCACTGTTTTTTTCTGATACTTTTTTAAATATTCAATAAAATAATCATAAAACTCTAATTTATATTCCAGCCTTTCTTCAGACGCGCCGCCGTTGGGAAAATAAATATTAAATAATACGAATTTTTCAAACTCAAGTTTCAAAACGCGGCCTTCACCGTCAAATTTTTCATTTTCTATGCCTGCGCTTACCGAAAGAGGTTTTATTTTTGACCATACGGCAACGCCGCTGTAACCTTTCTTTTGAGCCGAAGAACAGTAAAAATGATATTCCGAAGCTTCGGCAAGCTCTTTCGGAAACTGTTCTTTTACGGCTTTTGTTTCCTGAACGCAAACTATGTCCGCATCTTCGTTTTTAAACCATCCAAGAAAATTTTTCTTATAAACGGCTCTTATCCCGTTAACGTTCCATGACACTATTTTCACCGATATTCCTTTTTTAGAAGCTGAGAGAGCTGGGAAGTTGAGAAGCTGAGATAAGCTGTGGCCGTTTTAGTCTCTGCCCAACTTCCAATCTTCCCAACTTCTCAGCTTCCGCCGTTTTTACAATCCCCTCAAAAAATCAGGTTTTAAATCCGTTTTGTCTTTTCTTTTGAGAACATCTTTTAAAAGCTTTAAAATTTTTTCTTTATCTTTGGGCAGCCTAGCCTCAATCGGAACATAGTTGGACGCATGATTCGAAAAAAACAGGCACGGAAAATCTTCAAGATTTTCAATAATAGTTTTCAATTCTTCCAAAGATTCAAAATCATCCAGAGGTTCAAACTCTCCGCTTTCCATCATGTCAAAAAGAGGCGTGTTTTTAGCGACCATAAGCGTAAGCGCCGCTATTTGCTCGGGCTTTGAATCATTAAGTATTTTTGCAGTATTTACCGCGTGGGTGTATGAATGCTTCCTGCCGCCCAATCCTAAAATCACGGTTACATTGGATTTAATGCCGGCTTCCCTGAATTTATTAACCGATTTTATATTATCTTCGGGAGAACCGTATTTTGAAATCATTTTATACACAAGAGGATCGCCGGTTTCAAATCCTATATACACAAGCGACATCTTTCTTTTTTTCAGCTCCTTAAGCTCTTCGGCGCTTTTAACAGCGGCGCTTTTATTTGAAGCGTAAAGAGATATGCGCCTGACTTCTTTAAACTTTTCGATTATCCCGTCAAAAACCGCGATAAGCTGATTTTGCGGCATAATCAAAGCGTCGCCGTCGGCAAGAAATATTTTTCTTACTTCTGGGTACTCTTTTGACGCAAAATCAATTTCTTTAAATATTGTTTCCAAAGGCTTGATTTTAAACGGTTTGTCTTTATAGGCCGGGCAAAAAACGCACGAATTGTCGGAACATCCTAACGTAATTTGAAGAATTAAACTGTCAGCCTCGCTCGGAGGCCTTATTACCGTACCTTCATAGTCTAAAAACATTTATTTCTCCGTTGACGCCAATGATTGAGAAGCTTAGAAGCCCGGCAGCTCAGAAGTTCGGAGAAGCTCTGGTCGTTTTGTCTTTGCCGTTGCCGAGCTGCTGAGCTGCCAAACTTCCGAGCTTCTGCCGTTTTATGGCTTCTTCAATATTTGTTTCAACCTGCTTAATGCTTTCAGAGTCGTTCAATTCTTTGTGCAAAGCAAGCGACTCTGAAAACATTTCAAGCGATTCTCTTATTCTTTCCGCGTTTCCTTCTTTATCCGCCTCCGCAAAAATGCTCAAAGCCATGTTATTCTTTACTTTAGCGATAAGCTTTTTATTTTCAGGCTTTATTTTTTTTAACGCTTTTTCGTATTCTGCCGCGGCTTGCGCAAAATTTCCGCCGGCTGCGAATTTTTCGGCTCTGGATATTGTCCAAGCCGATGATATTCTGCCGGCGGAATTATTTACCGCGACTATAATATCTCCCAAAACTCCGGAGATTGCAAGACCGGCTATAAAACCGATTACAATAGTCGCTAAAACTTTCATTGAAAAAAGAGAATTACAGTTTAAGATTTATAAAAGGAAACACTTTATAAATCGATGAATCTCCAAGGAAGTTTACAAGCCCTATCTGCAAAGCAAAATCAGATCCCGAATCCGCAATATTGACAAAACCGAGCTGCAAACCGTTTACTGATTTAGCCTGATTTACGAATCCCCACTGCACGCCTTTGACGTTCCCTTGGTTAAGATTTACCAAACCCGACTGAAGACCGACAACATCTTTTGAAAGCGTTACTAATCCGGCCTGCCAGCCGACAGCGTCATCGGTTTTCGTAAAAATAAAATTCCATGCCACTCCTCTTAATTCAGGCGTGTAAGAACCTATACCGAGTTCTAAACCGTGAACAGCGTCATCCTGAGGAAGAGAAATTCTGTCCCACAGCGAAAGCTTAATGGGCGTAGCCGCAAAAGAAGCTCCCGCAAACAATACTACGGCACAAACTGCAAGCAATACTTTTTTCATTTTACATCCCCCTTTTTTTAATTACAATTAACAATTTATAATTAACAGTTAACAATTATTGTATTTTTGCGGAGTTTATTCTCGAAATTCGTAATTGGGGGCAAAAATCTGTTAATCCGGTTTCGCTTTTGCGAAACTCATATATTGTTCATTGTTATTTGTCTTTCACTGTTTTAAAAACTTTTCTATGTCAGCTCTCAATCTGTCAATTCCGTCTTTGTCTCTGGCGCTTATTGCAAAAACATTTTTTACGTCCGTTTCAAAATACTCGGCTATTTTATTTTCAACTTCAGGCATATTAACCTGAGGAATTTTATCGCACTTATTTGCCGCTATTTTAAAAGGAACGGAGTGTTCCTTCAGCCAATACGCCATATCATAGTCCAAATCGGTAGGTCCGACAAAAGCGTCAACAATTATGTAAACGGTCTTTTTTGATTTTCTTTCGGCTATGCAGCTTTCTATCATTTTCCGCCACAATTCTTTTTCTTTCGGGCTGACTCTGGCAAAACCGTAGCCGGGCAAATCAACAATCCACCGTCCCATTGAAACGCCGTAAACGTTTATCGTTCTGGTTCTTCCCGGCGTTTTGGATGTGCGCGCAAGATTTTTTTGCGAACAAAGCGCGTTTATCGCGCTGCTTTTTCCCACGTTGGAACGTCCGCAGAAAATAACTTCGGAAATATTTTTCGGAAGCGTTTGGGCCTCAGTTGTAGCTCTGAAAAAAACCGTTTTTTCAAGCATCAGTTTCTCAATCTCGCAAGAAGCCTGAGCATTTCAACGTAAAGCCATATAAGCGTTACCATAAGGGCAAAAGCGCCGAACCATTCCATGTACTTAGGAGCTCCTTGCCTCGCGCCGTTTTCAATCAAATCAAAATCTATAACAAGATTGAAAGCCGCTATCGTAACAACAAACAAACTTACTCCTATTCCGAGCCATGAAGAATCGTTAATAGTAAGAAAATACATTCCTGATCCGGTAAAAACCATCATTAATATATGTATGATATACACAAAAAGTATTGCTGAGGTGGCAAGAATTACCACTTTCTTAAATCTGGGAGTAGCTTTCAGCAAACCGGTTTTATAAGCGGCAAGCATGCAGAACAATACGGCAATTGTCAGAAAAATTGCGTTCATGACTATGCCGGGATACATTTTTTCAAAGATAAAAGAAAAAGCTCCCAAAAACAAGCCTTCGACTATTGCATAAAGCGGAGATAAAAACGGCGCGGATGTCTTTTTAAATATTATAATCATCGCCAAAACAAAACCCGCTATTAATAAAGGCCATATAAGATGGCCTGTTACATGAGAGTTCATCCACGACAAAACCGCGCTCACTGCGAGCAGCAGCCATAAAATTATACTTTTGTTAATTGCTCCCGAAACCGTCATTACCTCCGTTGTTCCCTGACTTCTGAAAACATCATCTCTTAAAAGCGGATTTGCCATTTTTTTCCTCCGTATAAACTGTCCGTATAAATCAGAGCAGTTCTTTTATTTTTTCATAAGCTTGTTTAGCCGTTTTTTTCTGGTTTAAAAAATAAAGAAGTTTTTGCATATCTTCAAAATTTACCCATCTTAAATCCGATATTTCTTTTTTATCGTAATTTTCAGGTTCTGATAAAGCTTCGGCTAAAAAGTAAATCGAATGCTTTTCCGCGGAGCTTCCTTTGGTTTCCGGCTGCGTCCCGTCAATTATATATACGTCTTCTTCTCTAAAGCCGTCAATAAACTTGATGTTTTTTATGCCGGTTTCTTCGAAAATCTCTCTTTTAGCGGCCTCAATGCCGGTTTCGCCTTTTTCAATATGCCCTTTCGGGAAACCCCATCGTCCGCTTCTTTTTGATTTTATCAAAAGAAACAACAGTTCATTATTGTCGATTTTATATATTACGGCGCCGTAAGAATATTCTTTCAGCATTTAAATATCCCGTGTTATTACTGAAACATATTAAATGACAGTCCTAGAGCGACATACAGCATCGTTTCAATATCATTCGGCCAGCTGTGCGCCGCGATTCTGGCTTTTTCAAAAAATACTCTGTAACCGAACTCCGTAGTAAACCACGGACCTGTTTTCAAAAACAGCTTATTATCCCATCTGAAATCTTGCCCGTAATCAAATGACTCGAAAACTCTTGCTTCCGAAACAAATTTAGCGTCTTTATGAAAAAGCAGACTATAATTTAAAACTCCTTCGGCGCCGGCGTCTTGTTCATTGCCTCTTACCGAATCATGAATTTGTCTCAAAGCACCGCCCGCCCTCAGCCTGAGAGTGTTTATTTCATTTTCAAACATTGTAAAACTTAAACCGGCAGATTCTATGTAAGTTACCGGATCCCAGAATTTATCATTCTGCGTCTGTATAAACAAAGAAGCATAAGGCTGCAAAAATCTGTATATTCTATAAATATATACCGTGCTGAACTCAAGGTAGTCCAGGCTTACGTCCGAAGTTGCTTCCGTATCGCTTTTGCCGAAGCCGTCTCTAAATGTCGTAAGCCAGTTTGATCTTTCAGAATCGCGTTCCAAGCTTAAAAATAATATCATCTGCCATGCTCTTGAAAATCTTTCGCTGCCGGTCCAATTTTTGCTCACTGCGCTCTGATTGTATGCCCAGCTCAAAATCCCTGACGTTCTCCACACGGGAGCCTGCGAAACTGCCTGCTGTTCGCTCTGCTCTGCCTGTTCTGTCTGAACCTTAACCGGCTCGTCTTTTGAACCACTTTCATCTTGCGCAAACGAAAAAGTACAGGCTAATAAAACCATAAACGCCAAACTCAACAGCTTCTTCATTACAATTACGACCCCTTTACCTTTATATTTTTTCTTTCGCCACTGTTTTGTCATTCTTAACAAGCATGTCACTTATTTTATATATTATTTCCTCTCTAGGCAACCTTTTAACTACAATTACGAATTACTAATTACAAATTACGAATCAACAGCGAACGACAAAGACAATTATTTTTTTGTTTTGTCTTTGATTCGTAATTTGTAATTCGTAATTCGTAATTGCCTTTTCGCGGAGTCGTTTAAAATTTTTCTGCGCAGCAAATCCAAAGCCGTATTGGCGGCTCTGTTTCTTACGTCTTTTCTGCTTCCGGGAAAAATATATTTAAAAGCCTGCATTTCTTTTCCGGACGCAATGCCGATATAGACAAGTCCTACAGGTTTATCTTTTGAGCCTCCGCCCGGACCGGCTATTCCTGTTACCGAAACCGCATAATCGCATCCTGCCGCGTTTCTTGCCCCTTCAGCCATCTCTTTTGCCGTTTCTTCGCTTACCGCGCCGAAATTTTGCAATGTTTCTTCTTTAACGCCAAGGTACTTTATTTTTGACTCGTCCGAATAAGTCACTACGGAACTTTTAAAGTATACAGAACTGCCGGCAATGTCCGTAATCTTCTCCGCTATAAGTCCGCCGGTACATGATTCCGCGAAAGTAACGGTTTTCTTATTTGCGGCTAAAAGCCTGCCTACGACGTCGGAAAGTTCGTCGTCTCCGTATCCGAAAACGCTGTCGCCTAAAACTTTTTCAAGTTCAAACTTTAAATTTCCGCAAATATCGTCAACCAGCATTTCGTCACTGCCGGACACCGAATACTTTACGGTTATTATACTGTCGGTTGCAAGTATGCCGAACTCAACGGCTCTGTTTTCTCCAAAGCCCGCGGCGTCCATAACAGGTCTTATCATTGCTTCAATGACGGATTCGGCGCCTCCGAATATTCTTAAAGATTGATTTTTTCTGATTCCGGAATGATAACTTCTGAAAAAAGGTCCGGCGTTTTCATCAAACATAGGCTGCATCTCTCTGGGAGGGCCGGGAAACAAAAACAAAGTTTTTCTTATTTTTCTGTCGCTGTCTTTATATTCAAAGTGAATCATCTGCCCAGGAGCCGTGCCGAAACGGTTTTCAAGCACTTTCGCTCCCTTAATTATATTCGCCTGTCTTTCGTTATTTTTTGGAATTTCGGTAATGCCGCGTTTCGCGAAACGCTCTTTTATTGAACTCAAAACCTTCTCGTCATTGTAAATTTCAAGCCCGAGACATTCTGCGGCCGTTTCTACCGTTATATCGTCAAAAGTAGGCCCAAGCCCGCCGGTAACTAAAATAACGCTGCTTCTTTCAAACGCTCTTTTAAATTCGCAGCTAAGCTCATCTTTTCTGTCTCCGATGCTTGTAATACACGACAAGTTAAGCCCGAGTTCCTGCAGCTTGGAACCGATATAAACCGCATCGGTATTAACCTTTCCGGTCAAAAGCTCACTGCCCGTACATATAAGTTCTATTTTCATTTTTTTGTTAAGGAAGCCTCTCACAGTGTCATTCCCGAATGTCTTTATCGGGAATCCATTTTTACTAATAATTTATTTTTTACCTTATGCCTTTAAATACCAACATGGATCCCCGATTACAAATTTCGGGGATGACAAAAGAGAGGATTTAAAACCTGCCGGATTGCCACGTCAGGACTTTGTCCTTCCTCGCAATGACAAAAGAGAGGATTTAAGACCTGCCGGATTGCCACGTCAGGACTTTGTCCTTTCTCGCAATGACAAAAGAGAGGATTTA
>JGI24705J35276_12238808_pt1 | contig 121301 bp, 115 predicted proteins | sample TergutNt197P4_FD_35276 | JGI IMG/M metagenome (IMG submission 35276) | reverse complement strand
TGGATTAAAGTATTTTATATAGTCCAGTCCACTTTTAATTTTTAAATCTTTTTAAATTCAGTCCAGTTTTAATTTTTAAATGACATGCCGTTTGTATGCCGTTGTTTTATTTCATCTTTTAGTGTAAACTATATGTCATAATAAAGCCGAGGTGGTGGAACGGCAGACACGCAGGTCTCAGAAGCCTGTGCTCGCAAGGGTGTATGGGTTCAAATCCCATCCTCGGCATTAAAGGCAATATAGTTGCCGAAATAAGCGGAAAAGATAAATTATATAAAAATAGCCAAATCAACCGGCTATTTTTACAAAAGAACAAAGCAGGCGGAAAGAGTATCCGCCTGCTTTGCTTTTATTTAAGGAATCCAGATTTAATTCTGTACAATTTGGTAAGTCGTGCCTTTTTTATAAATTAAAGTCAAAGATATTCCCTGTGCTCTTGTATTTGTTGCGCCATTTGTTACAATTCTAAACGATTCCGTCATCTGATCGGCAGTATCAGTGCTCCTGGCAACATCACTCCTTCCCGTCCAGCTAAACGAATTAAAATATCTGTTTCTTCTGGCATCAACGCCTATTCTTGTAGATTGCTGAACAGTATCTATCACATTTTCTTCCCACCAAGATGCGTAACGGTTAAAATAAATTTCCTGAGCAGCCATAATTTCCGAAAGAAGCGCCTGACCTTCAACGGATACGGATTTCTTTACGTGATCTCTGTATATAGGCACTGCGATAATGGAAAGAATTCCGACAATGACAATAACTATAATAACTTCTGCCAATGTAAATCCTAAATTTTTTTTCATAAAACCGCCTTTTAAAATTTTTGACGCGGCCGCTAATATCCCGCGCCAAAAATTGTAACACAAATTACTTGATTTGGAAAGTATCTTTTTGCAGCTCATTGCCGTCAGCGTCAACAACGGCAACCGACAAATCGCCTTCAAGACCCGGATAAACCGTCTTACTGCTCCATGTTCTGAAAGAAGGAGTCGTAACTTGTAAAGGAACTTCGCTTATTACAGTATCGCCGGCATACCATATGTGTCTAATTTCAGCGCCTTCGCCGCCTTCAATTCTTGTCCAATAATAAATCTTAGGAGTGTCTGCCGCGAACTCCGTTGCCGTCCCTTCAGGCATTCTGTCCGCTATAGCCGTGCATACTGCCGATGCCGAAACCGTTATCGCGCTTTTTTCCGCCGCATCATCCTGGGCAACCGCTGTTATCTCGCTTGTTTCAGCTTCCGTTGCTTCCTCTTCCTGAGCAAACGCCGCTCCCGCAAATCCCATCATAACCGCAAATGCAACTACAAGACTGGCCTTTTTCATTTTGCTTCCTCCTTTTTTAACTACAGAGCGGAGAGTTAAGAGTGAAAAGTGAAGATAATGAATTTTTGTTTCACAAAAATATATTTTACTAGGTTTCGGCTTCGCCGAAACATAACATCTTCAATCTCCACTCTTCAATCTTCACTTTTTCTTTATTTGACTTCTATTTTTTCTATTGCTTCTTCTCCCGTTTCTATGTCATTTCCGGTCAAAATATAATAGCTTACTTTTGGGATACCGACAAGATTGTCTTTTGAATTTATATATATTTTTGACAGGAATGCAGCTCTTCCGTTAATCATTATTTCGGCTCTAGGCTCGCCGTTTACCATCAAAACCCTTATAGGGCGGTCTTCAACGGCTTTCATCCGCATGTCAAACCAGCCGCCTTCATTGTATTTAATGCTGAAACCGTAGGCTTTTTTTTCAAAAGAGCCTATTTCTTCACGGCTGCCGTCTTTAGCATATAAAAGCCAATAAGAATCAATCGGATTTGTCTTATTTATCTGCCCGTTTTCATCAATGTTAACATCGTATTGAACAATATTTGCATTCTTACTTCTTTCAATTTTAAACAGATGTTTTGTTTCGGCAAATACAAAAGAAGCACACATAAACAAAACGGCTAAAGCCGACACGCACAATTTTATACTTTTCATTTTTTACTCCAAAATTCTTAATCCTTTAATTTTATATTATTATTTATTTCCTTTCAACATTTAACAGCAGAGAAAAGAGAATAGATAATAGATAAAAGTTAAAGTGAGCATCTTTTTTCATTTACCTTATGCTGTTGTCGTATCTATTATCTATTCTCTTTTCTCTCTTCTCTGTATTTAATCTATCTGCATATATAAAAAAACCGGCAGTTTTTACAGTTTTCGCCGTCTTTTTTATCAAATTCAAAATATTCGCCTTCGGATATTTCATCCAATACGGTTTTTATAATTTCTTTACAGCCTTTGTACACATTGTCCGCATCGCCTGCATTGGAAAAAAAATCGTATATTTCCGCTTTTTTAATATTATAAATACCGCAGCCCTCCGCATAAGACTCTTCGGATTGTTCAAAAATATATTTATATAAAGGAAGCTGAAGAGATTTTACCGCTTTTTTTATATTTTCCCTGTTTAAGCCTGACGCGGTAATCTCGGCAAACTTTTTAGAAACAAGCGCGGCTGTTGCATTGCCGGTTTTATAATCAAGAATAATGCAATTGTTTCCTTTTTTATCTATCCTGTCAATAACGCATTCAAGATTGTATGTATTCCTGTCTGTTTTTAAAACGGCTTCATACTTTTTTTCAGAACAATAAATGCCGTCATATTCTCTGTTTTGCTCAAAATCAAGAACTTTGCCCATCCTGTAATCAAGCACTCTTTTAATTAAAAAAGCGTCCTCTCTGAACTTAAGTTCAAAACTGTTTTCAAAAAGCCTTTCAAGTTCATTAAAATAATGCTCTTTAAATCCCGGCTTTTTAAGCTCCGAACCATCCATTCCTTCATAAAAAACCGACCGGAGAAACTCATGTATAAAACTGCCCATCTCGCTTCCTGAGAGCTCCGCGCCGATTTCAGCGGCTTCGTCAAGCCCTAAAACATATTTGAAATAGAATTCAAGGCGGCATCTCAGATAAGTATCTATTTTGCTGTAAGAATACTTCATTTTTTTCAGATACTCTTTTATTTTACCGGTTTTTTCGTATCTTTTTTTGACGCAATCGCTTATTGCCAAAGAAGACAGCGCGATTTTTTTAACTTTTGCGTTTTCCAAACTGCCGCCTTCGAGCTGTTCTTCCCATATAAGACGTTCGATAAATCTGCTTCTTTCTTCTTTTTCATTGTCAGGATAGATAAGATTTATTTTTTTTGCCGAAGCAATAAGCCTGTTAAAGTGGTAACTTTGTATTTCATGCTCTTTTTTCGTCATCTCGATTCCTAAAGCAAACATTATATCTTTCGGCACAAGAGGCGATTCCTTTTTTACGGCAGGAATCGCGCGATCGCTCATCCCTACGATAAACACGTTTTCAAAAGAAATATTTCTTGACTCAAGAAGCCCGAGAATCTGCAAACCTTTTAAAGGAGACCCCGGAAGCGGTATTTTTTTAGCGTTTAAAAGCTCGGAAAAGATATTTAAAATATCGGTTTGCGCAAAACGCACCTGCGCCACTCTGCCGTACTTCATCTGCCGCGACAAAGAAAGTATTATTTCTACGGCTTCGGAATTCAGCGGATAAGTTGAAACTATGCTTAAATCGCACAGCTTCTCCGTAAAAAAACGAAGTTCATCTGCAAATTCATTCAGTGTTTCAGGCTTTTCCCATGCGGAAAACAAGGTATTAAAAATATCCGATAATACATTCTTTAACTTATCTTCATTTATATATCCCGAAGCTCCGGCTGAAGAGTTTGAAATTTCTTTCAGCACTTGCGAAGCGTTAAAAATCTCATTAAAAGAAACAAATATTTTGCCTGACAAAGAAGTTTTTGCATCCCTGTCAAAAGCCTGCTCCAATTTATGCGCGATTATTCTTGTAAGCGAAGAATCCCCGAAAAATCTCATATTTTTCACAAGAGGGTTTGAAAGCGCTTTTATAAAATCTTTTACATAATAATTTTCGTTTTTCCTTGAAATCTGAGCTTCCGTTACGGCTTTAAGAAGAGTAAAAACCGCTGTCTTTGACGCCGGGTATCCGGCTGAAACATTATAATTATCCGTAATTGCCGAAACTTCGGAGATTACCGACTGCAAAAATTTAGATTCGGGAACTATCACTGCGGTTTTATCATATTGCTCAGGCTCAAGTTCTTTTATAAGGTTTTTTAAAAGAGCGGCCTGCGACTGGTCGTCATAAGCGCTGAAAACATTTAAATCTGCGCCAAACTGCTCTTTTTGCAGCTGAGGAAATGGAACATTGAAAAAAGAATATATTCTCCGAAGCGAATCATAATTTGCAGGATTCCCCTGCGTAATAAGAATCAGCTTTCCAGCGTCGAATATTTTTTTAAATATTTCCAGCTCTGTTTTGTGAAGGTAAAAAGGAGCTATTACGATAAACTCTTCAAATTCTTCATCGCCCGGCACAAAATTTTTATCTGAAGCTTTTAAAAACGAATATCCTTTTGTTGTTTTCTCTGATTTTTCAAGAGAAGCATGAAATAAATTCCTGATTTTGAATATATTTTTTAAAAGATTGTTTATATTTTCCGGAACATCATATCCTATATCGGCGTTTGCTTTTATATTTTTAAGTTTATCTTCCGGCACTTTTTCCAAATCAAGCTGCTCAATAAAATAAACTATCTCCAAAGCCCACTGCAAAAATTCGGCGAAACTTCGTTTCCCTTGTAAAAGTTCGGGAGTTTCATCACGCACCGCTTCATAGACAATAAAAGCAGCCTCAATATCCGGTATTTTTACAAGATTTGTATGCTTAAATACGGAATTCTCTATGAAGTCATCGCTTGTAAAAAAAGCCGGCGAGACAAAAGACGCGCCCGCTGCAAGCGCAAGCTTCTTTTTTATAAAAAGAAACTGCCTTTTTCCGCCGCTTATAAAAACGGTTTTCTTTTTGCCTGATTTGATATAGTAATCGCAGACAAAATCAATTATGTTTGCCTGCATGGAAATATTGATTATTTTTGAACTCATTTTTTAACTACAGAGTGAAGAGTTGAGAGTGTAGAGTGAAGATAATGTGTTTTCGCTTCGCGAAAACTTATTAATAGATTTCGGCGAAGCCGAAATTCAATATCTCCACTCTTCACTTTTCACTCTCCACTCTGACTTTTTCTCCTTTTTCAATATCGACAATATAACCCGAAACAGTTTTTTCCGCGTATATTTCAGAAAGACATTCAATATAATTTAAAACCTGTTTTTTATTTTCTTCCGCTGCCGCGTTTGAACTTTTAAAATCCGCGGCAATAACATCTTTTACTCCGACAATCACTTTATCTATCCTGTAAGTCTCTCCGCTTGAATTGACCACTTCCAGCTCATTGAAAATTTCATCGTCATTTCCGTCAAAAAGGGAGATAATCTCCTTTTTTTCAAACAAATTTAAAAGTTCATCTTTTACCCATTCCGTATTATCGTAGAGAAACTTTCTTTTTGTAAATTCAGACGCTTTTTCAATTTCAGCTGCAACGCTCTTGTTTTTTACTGATTTTATGCAGGATAAAGCAAAATGCAGCATTGTTCCACGTCTTCTGGAATCATTAATATCAGGCGCAGCGGTTTTTGACTGAAAATAATTTTTTATCTCTTTATACCCAGAATCAATATTATCGCTGACGGTTTCAACGGCATGCCGTTTGATAAGATAACGCTCTTTTGTTCCCTTCGCAATATCTTCTTTTCCGATAAGCACGAGCACGCTGTTGTTTGAACTGCCGGCTTTTGGCGGAACAAAAGCGTAAAACTCGCACTCCGCTCTTGTCATGGAAACATATAAAACATTCATTTCGGACATCAGCGTTTTTGCCCTCTCGCGGTTGTATGCCGACTTTAACTCCTGCGAAAACTCCGACAATTCTTTAGTGATATAAGTAAGTTTGATTTCTTCTTGGGAGTTTTCAAAAACAGGTTTGTCTATTTTGGCATGCGCAAGCTTTAAAAACGGCGCTATGACAACGGGAAACTGCAGCCCCTTGGCTTTATGGACAGTCATAATTTTAACGCCGCCGCCGGACGAACTTTTTACGTATAAGCCGTCATCGTTTTCTTCAAGATTTTTAAAATAATCAAGAAAGTTTTCAAGACCGCCGTCGTCTTGTTCAAAGTTCTTTATAAGCTCTAAAAAACGCATTACAAAAACTTTGGAATCTTTGAAATTTTCAATAACTTTAAATTTTTCAAAAACCGACAATACAAGCTCATAAACCGGCGTAAATCCCGCCTGAACGAAAAACTCTTCAAAATACTTTTTCCATAAATCTTCGTAGCGTTCGCCGAATTTTTTATAAAAAACATCCAAATCTTTTTTATTATGGGCTTCAAAGACGAATTCGCGTATTTTTTCAGAGTTCACTCCTGAAGATTCGCGGAATATTTCGCCTGTTATAAAAGAAACAAAAGACAGGCTGTCCATAGGCGAATCTATGAACATCAGAAGCGAAACAATCTGTTTTATTATATTGTTATTTCTGATGTTTAATGTTTGGCTGGACTCAACGTTTATCCCTTCTTCCAAAAGCCATGACCCCGCAAGCGAAACTTCGTCATTGCTTCTGCATAAAACGGTAATGCCGTTCAAATCAAAGCGGCCGGAAAGCTGTTTGACCGTTTCGATTAACAATCGTTTGGTTTCGCTTTCAATATCTTCAATCTCATCGCCCAGAATTTTAATTTCAATGTATCCTTTTTGCTTTTCGGGATGGCAGTTCTGCGTAGATTGAGAATACACCGACAGCAAATCTTTATAACTTTCTAAAAGCTCTTTATCTTCATTCAAGTCATTGAGATATCTTTCAATATTTTCTCTTGAAAAAATGAAGTTATTGAACTCAACTATTTCCTTATGGCTTCTGTAGTTTTGATTAAGAACAACGGTATGGTTTTCATTTTGCGAAAGTTCCGGCAATACATTATAAAAAATTTCCCAGCTTCCGCCCCTAAAATCATAAATCGCCTGCTTGACGTCTCCCACATAAAAAAATGTGCCGCCGTTTGCAATGCTTTCATCTAAAAACCGCTTAATTCCGGCCCACTGCACCGGGCTTGTATCCTGAAACTCGTCTATTAAAAAGTGCCTGTATTTTTCCGACAGCCTGTAATATATTTCCGGCATGACGGGATTATCGCCTTCAAAAAGACTCAAAGCTTTTTTATTTATATCGTTAAGGAAAATCAGTTCGTCTTTTTTAGCCTGAATTTCAAATTCATTATTTATCCTCGAATAGATGTCGGAATAAACGCCGTAATAATTGTAAGCGTAGAATATACACAGTTGTGATATGTCTTTACGTATTTCTTCCCACAAAATACCGCCTTTTTCGTTCTGCGCCGCGTTTTTTTTATATTTTAACTCCGAAGCAAAAGCTTTCGGTATTTTATCGGGATTATACAAACTTTCTTTCCCTTCAAAAACTATTTTTTCCGCGGCTTTCGCGCAATTTGAATATATTTCAAGCTTTGAAAACTCTTTTAAAAACCGTTCCGCTTTTTTTATTATTTCAGAGGCTTTTTTTGATATTTCAGCATCGAAATACAGATTATTTACGGCTATGCTTTTTCCGGTATTGCCGGCTTTTTTGAAAACTTTTTCAATCTCGTTATATATGTCGTTTTTGGGGAACCATCCTGTTTTTTCAGACATCAGATATTGGGATATGTAGCGGATTAAAGTCTCTTTAAGACGCGCTGAAACGGAAGAAAGACGAAGAAATGAATCTAAAGCGAATTTCAGATTTTCCGAGTAATCTTTTTCTATACGGAAGTTCGGGGATATGTTTATATTTATAGCGCACGCTTTTAATATCGAATTTATAAAGCTGTCTATCGTGCTTATGTTAAAATTATCGTAATTGTTCAGAATTTCTTCTAAAACCGCGGCGCTTTTTTTCTGGATTTCTTTGGATGACAGCCCTGTTTCATCAAAAATGCCGTCGGTATCAAGCGATAAAGCGGCTTTTTTTAAATACTCTATAACCCTGTACTTCATTTCAATCGCCGCTTTATTGGCAAAAGTAACGGCTATAATATTTTTCAGCGGAATATTGTTTTTGCCAGGGTCAAACTCCAGCAGCAGCCGGATATATCTCTTTGCGAGACTGTAGGTTTTTCCCGAACCTGCCGAAGCCTGCACGGAGGTTATCTGCGGTATTTTATTATTAAGCATTTATTTTATCGTATCCGCTATTTTTTCAACTTCCCGGATGTACAAATTAAAAGTTTCCTCATCCATACCGTGCACGGAATGAAAATATTTATGAACCAGCGTTTTCAGCCCGAAAAAGGAAAAAATCAGATCGTCATAAATTATCTCAAAAGCTTCATTCGCTCTCGTATCATGAAAAGTTTTTTCCGACATCGCCATTGTATTAATTATTATTGCCTTCTTATATTTTATTGAAGGCTGCATGTTTTTGCCGTTTTGAAAATCAAAAGCAAATCCCGGAGTAAACACCCTGTCAATATATCCTTTCATCATAGCCGGCATTCCCGCCCACCACACGGGATATATAAAAACCAGCGTGTCGGCTTCTTTTATCATATTTCTTTCTTTTTCAATTTCTTTAGGAAATTTTTTGGCCGCAAGTTTTCCGAGATCTTTTTTTGAAAGCACGGGATTAAATTTCATCGCGTACAAATCTCTGACTTTATATTCAACTCCGTTCTTTTTTAAAGTTTTTGTAAAAGCCTCAAGAATCTGCACGTTAAAGCTGTTTTTATTGTCGGGATGGCAAAAAACAATAAGCACTTCCCTGCCTTTTTTAAAATCGATAACATCATATAATCTGTCCGAATACACGAACCGTTTATCGAAAATTTTTTCTTTAAACAGTTTCTCAATCTCCGCGGAAGCGTTTATCTTGCTGTTACCCCAATTCCAATCTTTAAACATCGGCTGGGCATCCCAATCGCAATTTATATAGCTCAAAGCTTTCACATTATTTTGAGTTTCAATAAATCTGAAAAGACTTCTATACCACTCGGGCTTTTTTTCTTCTTTTAAATTCGGGCCAAGCATAGGCGCGCTTTCGGCAATCATAACGGGTTTTGAGTGCTTTTTGGCAAAGTTCATCATAGGAATCCATTGGGGGCTGGCAAAATATGAAATCGCGCACCAGTCAACGTAATCGTCTCCAGGATACCATGCTTCTATGCCGCGTGGATTTAAAGAAGCGTAAGAATGCCATACATAAGCGACATTTGTAACGTTTAAGCTGTCCATTTTTTCAACAATGTGCCTGAAAGCTTTGACATATTTTTCAGGTTCATAACGGTTTTCGGGATAATCAAATTCATATCCTATGCGCAAAAATACGGGAACCTTCGCGGCTTTTATCCATTTGGCAAGCTTTTCTATATTGCCGTCAAGCGAACCGTCAATAACGCTGTCCATGGAATTTACCAGATAAAGCCCGATTTGAAGCGCCGTTCCCGGATACTTTTTTACAAGATAACTGCCGGACGTTGCTCCTGCCCCGAAATCAGCCTGGTTCTCAAGTCCTTCCAAATCCGCCAATGCCGTGTAAAACATAAACCCCGCCGGCACTTTTTTTATTATTTTAACAAACTCATCGCTGTCTCTGTTATTTTGACCGGCAAAAAGAAGCACATTGCCGTCCGCCGGAACAAAACGCCCGGTAAGCCCCTTTTCTCTTTGCGCAAATAGCGATGCTGAGGCAATGAGTACAAATAGCAGCGCAAATATTATCGTCTTCTTCATAATTTAAAACCCCTAAACAAATTAACAATTAACAGTTAACAAATAACAATTATTGAATTTTTGCTTCGCAAAAATCTATTGATTAGGTTTCGCTTTTGCGAAACTCCGGCATTATTCATTGTTATTTATTAATTGTTAATTGTCTTTCCCTGGCCATATCGCGATCCATATCTTTTCTTTTAATACTTTCTTTTTTATCATAAGATCTTTTGCCTTTTGCCAGCCCCAAAAGTACTTTTACCATTCCTTGCGCGGAAAGATAAACTTCAAGAGGAATTACCGTAAGCCCTTTTTCTTTAACTTTCGCATTCCACTTATTAATTTCGGATTTGTTCATTAAAAGTTTTCTTTTTCTTTTGGCGTCATAGTCCGAAACATGCGATGACATATGTTCATAAGGCGCGATAAACATATTATCCGCATACGCTTCCCCAGCGGAAAAGCGCACAACGCTGTCGACAAGACTCACATTGGAACGTCTTATCGACTTAACTTCAAAGCCAGATAAAACTATTCCGGCTTCTATTTTTTCAAGTATTTCATAGTCGTGGAAGGCTTTTCTGTTGGTAGTAAAAACTTTTCTTTCCATTTTTATACTGATACTGCAAGAGGAAGATTGACGGTGAACTTTGAACCTTTTCCCAAAATGCTTTCCGCCTTGATCGTGCCGTCGTGCATTGTAACTATCTGTTTTGAAACCGTAAGCGACATACCCAGAGCTTTTGCCTGTTTTGTCGAAAACATTGGGTCGAAAATTTGGGAAAGGGTCTCTTCATCCATGCCTGTTCCCGTATCCGAAATTTCAACGCGCGCATCATTGCCGGACTTATATGCTTTTACCGTTATTGTCCCGCCTTCGGGCATCGCTTCCTTTGCATTTTGTATGATGCTTGAAAAAACCTGTTTTATTCTGCCCGGATCGGCATAAATAAGCATATTCTCAGCCGAAATTTCAAACGAATACTTGTCGCTCTTATGTTTTTCAATTACCTCGTTAATAAGCGCTTTCAAATCGTAATTTTCCGTATGAAGCTGCTTTACTCTGGTTGAGTCCAGTAAATCGACTATCATATTATTCATTCTGTCCACTTCGCTGCCGAGCATCCTCAGCATCTTGTTGGGAACTTCGCCTTCGAGTTTAACGGAATTTGTAAAATAGTACGCTATATTTTTTATGCTGGAAAGCGGATTTTTTAAATCGTGGGAAGCGACCGAAGCAAATTTATTGAGGACTTTTATTATTTCATTCGTAACTTCTTCTTTTGACAGTTGTCTTTCTTTCTCCATAATATCTTTCATTGTTATACTCCTTTTTAACGGCAAAGTTTAAAGTTCAGAGTTCAAAGTTCAAATATTGTGTTTCGGCGAAGCCGAAACCTATTTATAGGTTTTCGCGGAACTTAGTTCCTGCGAAAATTCCTAATTTGAACTCTGAACTTTGCACTTTGAACTCTATTTTATCGTGTTTTTTCCATAACATCCAAAAGTTCTTGCGAGTCAAAAGGCTTATTGAGCACGGGAATGTTCAATTTTTTCAGGCTTTCGCTTACCGCGCTTTCAAAGTCAAATATAAAAATGATTTTTGCTTTATCGTTTTTCTGCTTTATGTTTTTGTAAAAAGTTTCTATATCGGCAATTTCGCCGGTATCGCAAATTATATGGTCGCTGTTTTCAATATCATGTCCGTTGAAAAAACTATCGGAGGAAGAGTAATAAACAACGTCATATCCTTTTGCCACTAACGCTATTTTCAGATTGTTTGACCATATCGTATCTCCGCTTATTAACACGGTTTTCTTTTTTTTGTCGGAATTTGAAAAAAACTCGTCCGCGAAATCTTTACTTAGCGGCATACTGATACATTTTATATTTTTTATTTCTTTAAATTCTTTACATGCGCCGGAAGTTATAACCGCTATTACGGACTGCTTTAATTTTTTCGCCGTTTCTTTTATTTTTTCGTAATTGCCGTGTCCTGGCTCAACTATAAAAATAAGTTCGGGCTCTCTTCTTAGCGTAAAACTTTCCGCGGATTCACAGCTGTCTTTTTCTACGGCTACAAATCCGGACGATTTCAAGGCGTCCGTCAGAAAGTCTTTTGTTTCATTATTTCCGGAAATTACAAGCCCGACTTTTTTCGCGCTTATCTCTTTTACCGTATTAATAATATCGTCAATTTCAAAAGGCTTGCTGATGCACGCAAACGCGCCTTCTTTTATGGCTTCTTTTATCAAATCGTTCATTGCGTACGCGGTCATCATAACTACTATGGTTTCAGGGCTTATTTCTTTAATCCTCTTAAACGCTTCGACCCCGTTCATGCCTGGCATTCTGATATCAAAAAAAGCTATGTCAAAAGCGTTGTTTTTTACGAGCTCAAGCGCCTCAAGCCCGTCTCCCGCGGTTTGAACGGAATATCCTTCTATCTCAAGAATACTTGCGAGAGAAAATCTCAACCCTTCTTCATCGTCGGCAATTAAAATATTTAATTTTTTTTCCGTATTCATCATATTACTCCATCGGCAGTGTTATCGTAAACACAGTGCCTTTTCCTTCGACGCTGTCAACGGTAATGGCGCCGAAATGAGCGTCCACGATTTCTTTAACTATCGAAAGGCCCAGCCCTATGCCTTTAAGTTTTGTAGTATACAGAGGGTCAAAAATATGCGCGGCTGTTTCGGCGCTCATTCCTATTCCCGTGTCCGTTATCTTTATTTCGTATGAAGTATTTTTCTTTTTGCAGGAAACCGTTATTGTACCGCCGTCGGGCATTGCGTCCCTTGCATTCGAGATGAGATTTATAATAACCTGGGTCATCTTATCGGGATCCACAACTCCTTTAAAATGTTCAAAATTTTTCACTATTTCAATATTCTGAGGCAGCGCGACGTTGGATATCGCTTTATCAACAAACTCGTCTATCCACATTTCAAGTTTATTAAGTTTTTTTGCTCTTGAATAATCCAGCAAATCGGTAATAATTTTGTTTGCTCTGGACACGTCCGAAGAAAGCATATCAAGCATTTTTTTAGCTTTAACATCTTCAAAAACGCCCATTTTTGACAAATAATACGATATATTTTTAAGGCTTGCCAAAGGATTTCTTAATTCATGCGCCACGGATGCCGCAAGACGCCCTATGGTGGCGAACTTTTCGGATCTCAAAAGTTCCTGCTGTATGCTTTGCACTTTATCCAAAGTTTCTTCAAGCTCTTTGCTTCGCTGTTCAAGCATAATCTTAAGCTTGAGCAAATCCTGTTTCTCATTGTCAAGTTCATCAACATAACTTTGCAGGTCCTGCGCCATGGAATTGAAAGATTCCGCCAGATCGCTTAGCTCGTCGCTTGATGTCAAAGGAACCCTGTACGACAAATTTCCCGCGGCGATTTTTCTCGTGCCTAAAGCAAGTTCCTTAATAGGATTTAAAAGAACCCTTATAAGAAAAAACGAAAGCAGTATGCTTGCGATAATAACTATTACGGTAAGGCCTATCACGGACTTTGTTATTTTATCAACTTCTTTATTAATTCTTTCAAGAGATACTCCTACTCTCACAATGCCGGCAATGTCGCCGCTGTCGTCATTCTCGCGCATGTAATTATTGGCAAGAGAAGCGCCGACGTTGAGGCGCAGCGTGTCATACGTAACCATCGGCATTAAAACTTCAAACACTTCTCCGATTTTTTTAGTTTTAAAGCTGTTTCTTTTCATCAGCTTCTTATCGTAAAGCAAAATATCCGAACTTGTAGGCTTGCTGTCCAATAAATAACTTTTAACTTCAGAGTCAGTTGTCCCGGATTCGGCTAAAATTCCGCCGCTTCTGTCATATATAACGGCATAAATGACGTCTTCTTCGTACAATGTGTTTTCGGTTAAATTTTTGAGAACATTCGGAAACTGGAGCGAAATGTTTAAATCGGCGGAATTGGCCAGTCTTTTTGCTATGTCCATTCCCTTTCTTTCCGTGAAACTTATCAGAAAATTTCTTTGGGAATATACAAAATAAGTCGTCAGGGTTATTGCCGTGGACACAATAACAGAAGCAATCATCAATATAAATTTGAATTTAAGAGTAAAGCGGATTTTTGTTTTCATTTATTCCATTCTTGAAAAAGTATTAGACCATATTATTAAAAAATGAGTAACAAATCAATAACAGCCGGCAAAAATCAGGATATACGGCAGCCGGTAATTACTCATCGTCTTTAATAATAGCCGTCAAAAGCTTTTTTGTAAATACCAAAAATCATCTTTAAAATAAAAAAAGCCGATCTTTTGACCAGCCAAAATTTTATTCATATTAGCCGACGATAGGGTTTTGACTATGACGACAAAATTCAACTTGGGCATAGTCTGGGCATTCGTCGCGTTTGTGTTTAATACTGCAAGATTTTACTAAATATCGGGCTTAACATCAATACCTAAGTCGAACTCCCACCGTTCCTTCGTTTTGCCTGACCAAAGCAAGCAAAAGATGTTCCGCGCTTATTTCCTGATTGCCGTAATCAGCGGCAATGGTTTGCGCGTCCGCAAGAGCTTCCTGAGACTTGATTGTGAATTTTGATAAATTCATTTTCCACCTCAAAAAACAGATAATTAGCACTCGTATTATGTAAGCGCTATTCTAATAATAAAAAGATTTTTTGTCAACCTTAACGAAACGAGGCAGAGATGCGGAGAGGCAGGGAGGCAGAGAAAAGACAAAAGACGTTGTTCTGCATCCCTACATCTCTGCGTCCCTGCATCGCAGTTGTATTTTAGCACCTGACTTTCCCGCTTATGTTCCCCAAAGTTCTTTGGGCATAAAACTAAGTTGTCACTCTGCGCGGGGCCTGCACTGAGCGAAGTCGCAGTGTCGCAGAGTCTATAAATTCATAGAGGATAGGTCGCTCACATCTCGCGCCCGCCGTTACCATGCGCTCCTTACTCGTCGCGCAACGGCTGGGGCAGGCTCGTTAGCGGAATAACTTCTTATAATTCAACGCTATGACAACAATGGTAATGTCAAAGACAAAGAAAAGGCAACGGAAAAAACAAAATTAGAATCTATAATTCATACCTATGGTTGCGGATCCGACATTCAGCACTTTGGTCGCATCTGCGCCGAAATAGAAGAAACCTGTTGTATCTGCGCTTCCTAATTTTTCGAGACCTGTATTAAACGATAAAAAGTTTAATCCTACAAAAAGAATTATTCTGTCCGTAAGATCATACTTTACATTGGGAGCAACGCTTATTCCGTATTGGAGATTCGGATCTGACATGTCGGCATATTTGGAATTGTTATAATACAGGTTTCCTTTCAAATACAAACCTAAATCGCCGATTTTTGTCACCTTATATTCTATAAAAGGCGCTATGCTGAAAGCGGTATACTTGCCATAACCGGGAAGATTAGCATATTCATTATTTGAAGCATATCCGAAATCAAGACCGACGTTAAAATCTTCATTTAACACATAACCGATTTCAGGGTTAAAACCGAAATAGCTTACCGCTTCTGAATTGTAAGAAAAACTTCCGCCGGCATACCAATCATACGCAAACGCCTGTACTGATAATACCGCTAACATCGCTGCTACCGCTAAAATTTTTTTCATTAAATTACCCCTTTTGTTTTTTTAGTAAAATCTGCAAAATACAAAACCGGCGATTTTCACCCCCTTGTTTTTATTTGCTTACATTGTTTGTTTGTATTAATTAAGCATTTTTTTTAGCTTTTTGTCAAAATCTTGTAAAATTTTTATAAAATTTAATTATATTTGCAAAACTATAATGGTCTGAAAAAATAGGACAAATTTTTTGTAGAATTAAGGTGGACTGATTTTCAGACAAAAAAAAGCACACCCAGTAAATTTAAACTGAGTATGCTTTAAAGCCTGATTTATCTGCCACAATAAGCTGGCGATTCTTATGTTGTTCTTAAATCTTTTCCTATTCCTGCCACAAAGCCGCAATAGGGACTGCCTGCAAACCTTCCCCGAAAGAGAGCGTATCCTCGCCAGAATATAAAACTATACCTTTATATTTTCTTTTGTCTTTGACGAGATTATCTCTGAACCATATCTGATGCGCAAAATCTTCTTTTGAAACATTATGACCCGATTTAACTTCTACCCCAAGCAATGCCCCGTCTTCCCGTTCAATAATAAAATCAATTTCCCGCTTTTCCCTGTCCCTATATTGGTATAATGAATATATGTTGTCCAAGTCAATCTGAGCTGACAACTCTTGAAATATAAACGTTTCCATAAGCTTGCCGTAGCGGTCAACATTTAAAAACACTTCGTCGGGTTTCCACCCTAAAACGGAAGTCATAAATCCGGTATCTGTCGCAAATATTTTATGACTGCGACCGACGCGGTCATAAGCGGTTTTTATCCACGGAGCAACTTTTTCAAACAAAAATAACGCTTCCAGAGCGTTCACATACGAAGTAACCGTTTGCTTGGATAACCCGAGAGCGCTGCAAATTGACGTAATATCCATAAATTTCCCGGACCATGAAGCCATGATAACGATAAGTTCTTTTAATGTGTCTTGCCGGGCGATATTAGCAACGTCTTTCAAATCTTTTTTTATTAAAGTATCTCTGTAATCTTTATGCCAATCTTTACGCGCTTTTTGGGTTTTTAACCTGACAGCCTCCGGGAATCCGCCGCGAAACGCTAAATCAAAAATCGTTTTTTTATCATATCCCTTTGCTTGCGCCGGAAACTCTTTAGAAAATGCTCTGTCTAAAAAAACAGGTTTTCTGCCTAACATTTCACCAATAGTCAAAGGACGTAATCTTATATTTTTAATCCTTCCCGCCATACTTTCAGAAACTTCCGGCAAGGCGTTTATGTCGGCAGAACCGGTTAAAAGATACTGCCCTGAGCGATTATTATTATCGACAACATATTTAATTTCAGGGATCAGATCCTTAACTTTTTGGATTTCGTCTATTACCATTGTCCCGCTCTTATTCTGAACAAAACCTGCAGGATCATTTTTAGCCGCGTCAAGAAATACTTTTTTATCTAATGGGCGGAACACGCTGTTTTTGGCTAATACTTGTTTTGCAAGCGTTGTTTTCCCTGTCTGCCTTGCGCCTGATATTACGACAACACGACGCGTTTTAAGCGCTTCTTTTACGCTTTTTGTCAGCCAACGGGTATATTTGCTCATTTCTTGCCTCTTATAATTTTTAAGAATGATAACAAATATCCCGCGAAAAGTAAAGTCAAACTGCCGCGAAAAGGAAACTCTAAAGCCCGCGAAAAGGAAACCGTAAAGCCAGCGGGCTGACAGATTTCTCCATCAGCCCGCAGGAATCAGACAAGACAGTTCAAAATACATAACATCGCTATGGGCTTTATGCATAAAAGAGGCTTTGATTATTCCTATGATTTGTGGGCATACTTTGGGCATAGTCTAATCGTTAAAATCCTTTCAAACCCTTTCAAATCGTTGTTTTAGTTAATGCTTTTTGTCGTCGGTAAAAAGAAAAAACTCCCGATTTTACTCGGGAGTTTGGGTTTATATATGATAAGCCGACGATAGGGTTTGAACCTACGACCTGCGGTTTACAAAACCGCTGCTCTACCAGCTGAGCTACGTCGGCATGGCGGATATGATATAAAATATCTATGGTTAAAGTCAATAAACGGCAGAAGTTCAGAAGCTCGGAAGCTCGGTAACGGCAACAACAAATCTTTTGTCTCTGCTGAGCTTCCGAACTTCCGAGCTTCTGAACTTCTATATTCATTTGACAGCGCTATTTTTTAATGGTATTATCTTCGATACATATGTCTATTTTTTCAACAGTAAAGAAAGAATTGAAAAGAAAGATAACGATTATGCTGATTCCGCACGGTAAAATAAAACCGTTAAAATTAAGCATATCATTGCTGCTTTTTTGCGTCTTTATGGTTTCTTGGACTTCAATGACTCTTTGGGCTGGATATCTTGCAAGCCGGCACATTGATTATTTAAAAACAAAAGCAGATAATAAGATTATGCAGATAAGGTTTTTATTTTTCGCAAACCAGCTTGAAAAAACAAAAAATATGATAGCAAAAGTACAGAATAATGACGATAAGCTCAGATATCTGCTTTCATTAAATTCAAAAAAATCAATAATAGAAGAAGATATTCATCAAAATGTAGGCGAAGGCGGCCCGTCAATAGCCCAGGCAAACGCTCTTTCGGTAATTCTTTCCGGAAACATAAATAAAATAGATTCCAAGTTCTTATCGGAACAGACTTACAGAATAAACGAGCAGTATAAATATATTCAAAGCAGTTACAGCGAAATAATGTCGCACATACAGCAGCAGAGATCATTATTCATGGCGACGCCCAGAGGATGGCCGGCGGAAGGAAGAATTTCATCCCATTACGGCTTCAGATACAATCCTTTTTTCCGAAGCAGAGATTTTCATTCGGGGCTTGATATCGCGAATGAAAAAAATACTCCTATATATGTCACAGCCAACGGAAAAGTTGTTTTTTCAGGATGGCAGTCCGGATATGGAAATATAATAGTTATTGATCACGGGTATAATTATAAAACCGCTTACGCCCATCTTGCAAAAACGCTGGTTAAAATCGGAACATATGTACAGCGCGGCGATTTGATTGCCCAAATGGGAAGCACCGGTTCCGCCACGGGATCGCACCTTCATTACGAAGTGCATTATAAAGGCAAGCCGGTAAATCCTGTTTCTTATTTAACGGATCATTTTTATAAAGAGTTTGAGAGGAATAGATATGACCAAAAAAAGCTCAAAAAGTTTGCTTGACAGCGTGGAAACGCTTATCGGCGCCGGCATGCTGATTGTAGGAAATCTTAAAACGGACCGCACCATAAGAATCGACGGAAAAATTAAAGGAAACATAGAAACGACCGCCGGCGTTTTAATAGGCGCAGACGCTTTAATAGAAGGCAATATTAAAGCGGAAATCGTAATGCTAGGTGGAACCGTTAAAGGAAGCATTGTAGCTCCGGAGGGCATAGAAATTCTTCAGAAAGCAAAAATGCTCGGAGATATCAAAACAAATATTCTTACGATAGCCGAAGGCGCTGTTTTTGAAGGAAAAAGCGAACTTTTCAAAAACAACAACGGAGAAGAGATAAAATGATGAATTTTATAAGAAAACACAAACGTAAGATTTTTGTTGTGGTTATCGTTGCGTTTCTCGGAGGAACTTTTATGGGAGGCGGAGCATATCTGTTCGGCCCGGCAAAAGATCACGACGCTGCGGCAACCGTTAACAAATCCAAAATTCCGCTAAAACTTTTTTCATCAATATATACCGCGTCAACAGACATGTACAGAAGAGCGGCAAAAGAATCTCCGTCCCAGCAAGAGCTTGAGCAGGTGAAAATCCAAACTCTTCAGGCGCTTGTCCAGGAAGAGCTTTTTTATCAAAAAGCGCAGGATTACAAAATAATGGTATCCGACGCGGAACTTAAAAATGACATACAGAGCTCGGCGATGTTCAGGAACAGCCAAAATCAATTTGACCCGAACATATATTATTCTTTTCTGCACTCAATAAGAATGAGCCCCAAAGAATACGAAGCCATGAGAAAAAAACAGATTGCCGGCGAAAAGCTTAAAATACTTTTAGCGTCTGCAATTAAAATCAGCGACTCGGAATTTGAAGCCGCCGTTGCCGAAGGTTTTAAAGGTTCTAAAGAAGAAATGATTCAGATAAAAGCAAATGACATTTTAAACGAATGGTTTATGAAAATCGTCAAAAGCGCAAAAATAGTCACAAATAATAATATTTTCCATCAATAAATTGATTTAAGCCTGACGCCGAATTTTAGTAATTCTTTGAAAAGTTTTATATAAGGAAGACCTACTACCGTGTAATAATCGCCGTAAATTTTTTCAACAAAGTTGTCGCCGCTATCCTGAATAGCATAGGCTCCGGCCTTGTCCATATGTTTGCCGAAAAGCTGTCTGAGTTCGTTCTCGGACAGCTTTCGCATTTTTACCGCGGCGCAATCGTAAAACACGGATTGTTTTTTGGAAATATCGTCTATTATGGTTACGCCCGTATAAACTTTATGCAAACTGCCGTTCAACTCCTTCAAAATGGCTTCGGAATCTTTTTCATCTTTAGGTTTACCGACAACTTTGCCGTTTAATACTACTATCGTGTCCGCTGCTAAGATCAGTCCGCACGGCCTTTTTAAAGCGACATCGTTTCCTTTTCTTAAAGAAAGATCCCGCACGATATAAGAAGGCTTTATAAGTTTAGTGTTTTCATCAATTCCGCTCGGCACAACTTCAAAATCCAGCCCCCACTCTTTAAGCAAAGATATCCTTCTGGGCGAAGCTGACGCAAGAACTATGTTTTTATTTTTCATATTATTATATTATTTCTGATTCCGCATTCCGGACAAATGCGCGGATTTTTACAATTTACCGTAATATCATACCCTTTTCTTGAAATTATACAAAAACCGCAGTTTTTGCAGTATGTGGATTCTTGTTCAATTCCGTCAAAATTTCCGAGATACACATATTTAAGTTTAGTTTTGGCAATATCGTACAAATTAAACAATGTTTCCCGTTTGGTTTTCGCGGCGGTAAATTTATGGCTTGGAAAATATCTGGATAAATGAAGAGGGATTTCATCATTTATGCCGGCTATATATTCAATCATTTTTTCAAATTCTTCCATATCGCTGTTTTCGCCGTCTATTACAAGATTAGTAATTTCCAAATGCACATTCATTTTATGCAAAATTTCTATTGATTTTAAAACCGGCTCAAGGCTGCCGCCGCAGTTTTTATGATAAAAATCATCGCTGAAAGCTTTCAAATCCACGTTTGCCGCGTCTATGAAACATGCCAGTTTTTTCAAGGGTTCTTCTTTTATATAACCGTTGGTAACCAATATATTCTGCATGCTCTTTTTTCGGGCAAGCATGGACATATCAAAAACCCACTCATAATTAATCAGAGGTTCATTATAAGTGTAAGAGATAAGTTTTATATTTTTTTCAACCGCAAAATATACGGCGTCCTCCGGAGAGAGCTGAATGTTGCCGGCGGGTTTTGACGATGCGATGCCAGAATTCTGGCAAAAACCGCATTTCAGATTGCAGCCGAAGCTGCCGAATGACAAAGTTTTTGAGCCTGGATAAAAGTGATATAAAGGTTTTTTTTCAACCGGGTCTAAGTTCAAAGCGGAAATCATTGCGTAAGATTGCGATATCAGCGTTCCGCCAATATTTTGGCGCGCATTACACAAACCGTACCGGCCTTCCGAAATCATGCATTCGTGCGGACAAAGCCGGCAAAGAATACGGCTTCCCTGCCTGTTCCAGTAGGACGCCTGCTTAGCCCGCATATTCTTTTATCCAGTCAAGGTAATCTTTATTGCCGGAAGATATTTCTGTTGATATTATTTCAGGAACTTCATAAGGATGCGTATCTTCGATACATTTTTTTAAAACGTCAAACTTCGCACTGACGGTCTTCATTATTAATAAAAGCTCTTTAGAGTATTCTATCTTTCCTTTCCACCAGTAGAAAGAATCGATATTCTTAACAATATTAACGCATGCCGCAAGATGGTTCTTTAAAACGGCTTTCATTATTTTATCGGCTGTTTTTTTATCCGGCACGGTTACAAAAACCATAATATATTTTGATTTTTTCATTTTAAAAGATACAATAGCACCGCTTTCTGCACATGAAGCCTGTTTTCAGCCTGAGTAAATATACTGTATTCATATTTATCCATGACTTCGGCGGTAATTTCTTCTCCCCTTATTGCCGGAAGGCAGTGCAGCACTATGCATTTTGAAGAAGCTTTTTTAAGAAGATCCGTATTTATCTGGTAAGGCGCGAAAACTTTTTTTCTTTTCTTTTCTTCCGTCTCGGCGCCCATTGAAGTCCAAACGTCGGTATAAAGAACATCCGCGTTTTTCGCGGCTGATATATCGCTTGTTATCTTTATTTCCGCGCCTGTTTTTGCCGTATACTCCAAAGCTTTGTTAAGAAGCGCTTTTTCCGGAGCATACTCTTCCGGACATATCAATGTAAAATCAAGCCCTAAAACAGCTGATATTGCAAGCATTGAGTTGGCGACATTATTGCTGTCGCCTATAAAAACGATTTTGTATTTTTTAAGACCTTCAACCGTTTTAACTTTATGCAGTTCCATTATTGTCATGATGTCTGCCAATATCTGGCAGGGATGTTCGTAATCCGTCAAACCGTTTATTACGGGAATTGAAGAATATTTCGAAAACTCCTCAACGTCGGAATGTTTAAAAGCCCTTATCATAATCCCGTTAAGATAACGTGAAAGCGCCAAAGAAGTATCGTGTACGGATTCGCCTCTTTTGCGCTGAAGGTTCTGCGCGTTAAGAATAATCGGAAAGCCGCCTAACTGCACCATGGCGGCAGCAAAAGAAACCATTGTCCTGGTAGAAGGCTTCTCAAAAATCAATCCTAAAGTTTTACCAGCAAGTTCGGTAATATGCTTTCTCTTATTTTTAAGTTCAAAAGCTTTATTTAACAGCGATTTTATCTCTTTTTCAGATAAATCATAAATTGAAAGAAGGTCTTTTTTTGCCATAATGCTCATCTCTGTTTTAAAATTTCAGTATATAAAACTGAACTTATATTTTATCAAAATAACATTTCATAATCAATTTTTTATATGTAAAAACGGTTTACATTGATATTTTTTTCAGTAAATGCGAAAATATAAAAGTTATCATGAAAAATATTTTTTTATCCGTACTATTAATCATATCTGTTATCATACAGGCTTTTTCGCAGGATATTTCAAATTTTAACGGAAAAACCGTCGGTAAGATAAACGTGCAAACATCCCGTATTTCCCCTGAAATCGTGAGAAAAAAATTCTTAATGAATGAAGGCGACGTGTTTTTTGAAGAAAACTATAATGACGCCAAACGTGCTTTGCATGATATGAGGGTTTTTAAATCTATCGATTTTAATATAACGGATAATGAAGACGGCTCTGTCGCGATAGACATTAATGCGAAAGACGGATTTTATGTTTTTCCTCTGATTTTCGGAGTCGGCGGCAGCAAAAGCACTTTCGCAGCAGCGCTTATCGAAGCAAACTTATTCAAAGCCGGAGAAACCGTTATGTTGTTCGGAGCCTTTAACAGCGACGGATTTACATCAATGGCAGGGTTCGGCATTAAAGATAATTTTTTCAGCTTAGCATTCAGCGATATGAAATATACGGAATATGTTTATGCAAACGGTTCTTTTTCATCATCGGGATTATTCACAGCCGAACCTGACAATGACAAATTCGGCAAACCCGTAAACCAATATGATGTACGCAATAACACTCTTGGAGTATCATGGAGCAGGTCGTTTCATGAAAGAGCAGGCATATCGCTGGGATTCAGCACCGCCGACGTAAGTTATAAAGGAAGCATGCCTCCGGACGATGAAGGAATGCATAACAAGATAATTATAGGCATTCGAAACTTTAAAAATATGAGGCCCGGCGGAAGAAGCGCAGGTTTTGGAGCTCTTTTCGGAATAGGGCTTTCCGACATGGCAGACAGGCTCGCTGATTTACAAAAAGAAAGATTAGGTTATTTTACGGAATTAACCTATCAAAACGGCGGAGATTATATAGGTTCGGATTTCGCAATATCAAAAGCCGGTCTGAAATTAACCGGAAACATAGAATTTAAGACAAGAAATGTGCTTTATGTCGATTTTGCCGCGGCAAAAAATTTTGAGGCTCCGTTTCATGAAAAAATAAAATCAAAAGACGTTTTAAGCGGCAAAGGAATATATTCCAGGGAATTCAGAGGCGATGAGGCTGTCGGTACCGGGATATCTTTTGTATGGCATCCCGTAAGAAACAAAACCGGCGTTTTATCGGTCATGCCGTTTATTGAAAATGCCGTTTTATGGAACGGAGACTTACGGCATAATCACGGCGGCGCCGGAGCAAGCGTTTCATATCAATTTTGGCGCGTTCCTTTTCCGCTTGGAATTAATTATACTCAAAATTTAAACGACGGCAGCAGCAATGTTTCATTGCTGTTCGGCGGCGGATTCTGAGATTTTATAAAATTTTTTCGCATTCTTTTTGACAAATAAAAAAACAGCGGCATGTTTGTATATAACGCGCCGCTGTTTTCTTTATTTTTATTTACTGACTCTTTATAAAGGCAAAATTTGAAAGTTCGGGAGTTTTTGTCGTTAATGATTCCGCAGCAACAAGCACTCCGTAAACCATTAAGTATAGTCCGGCCAAAGCCAATGAAAAATTTGTTCCGAAGAAAGGAAAAAACACAATTAAACAAGATATAAAAAGCCCGAAAGCTCCGTTTATTAAAACCAGCTGCCATTTATCAAATCCGATTCTTTTTAGCACAAAAGACGCGGAAAATTTTGAAATTCCGCTAAACATAATCCAAAAAGCAATTATATACGTTATTGTAACCGTATTAGGCCTTAAATTCCAAAGAATAAAAAATCCCATAAAAATGTTGAGAAAGCCCTGAATTAAAACCCATCCGGGATTTAGTAAAATTTCTTTTTCCGAAAAGAAAGAGAGCAGACAAAAAATACCCGCAACAATAAAACCGACTCCCACCGTCAATGCCAGCATTTTTAAATTCGACATCATCAGCAATAAAACAAACACTCCTAAAATAAACATTACTGCGCCCATAATACAAAGCAAAATTTTTGACTTGCCGAGATTCATCATATTCCCTCCGTTTATTATGATATTAAGATTATACTTAATTACGGCTCAGCGAACAACAGAGAATAGAGAAAAGAGAATAGATAAGATAACTTGCTGGTAACTTTGAATTATTCTCTATTATCTCTTCTCTATTCTCTGCCGTTGTTGTTGAAAGAATAAAACAACAATGCTATAATCAGATTTATGGAAGGGTGTCCGAGCGGTTGAAGGAGTTAGTCTCGAAAACTAATATACGGGTAACCGTATCGAGGGTTCAAATCCCTCCCCTTCCGCCATAACGACAATGATGTGTCCCTGCGGGACATGGTGTGTGCTTCGCACATGATGTATCCTGCGGAAATGATGTATGTACTTCGTACACATTAACGACAAGGACACATTACAGCATGTTGCCGCAAAGCGGCAATACATCATTAGCATAGCGACATCATGCGCCGAAGGCGTACATCATGCCGTTGTCTTTTAATACTATGCTTATTCATTTATCTTTCTGCACTTTTTAATTACTGCCCTGTCTTCCCTCAAAGCATAAAAACTGCCTTCTATAACCACTTTTTCGTCTTTAACAAAATCTTTTAATTTCAGAGAATCCGTTCTTGGCAAAACACATACGGCGTATTGCCGGCCGCCTTTTTTATCCGATAGAGAAACATACGGAGTGAGATATTTGCTTATGCCGGTATCTATTACATAGCCCGTAACTATAACAGGATCGTCAAACTCAAGCGAAATTATTCCCTCATTTAAATCGCTAACGAGAGAGTCAACGGATATTGGAACGGATTTTTGTTCTCCTTGCAGGCAGTGCGTTGTCATTACAAAGTAAAATACAAATGCCGTAAGCAACAGCATCTTTTTTTTCATATTTTCCTCCTGATTTCATTGCTTTAAAAATGCCGCATCGTTATTATCGGCTTAGATAGCTTTTTTTTATGTCGTTCAATGCTGCGTTTTTTAAATCAATATATTCCGATTCTGATTTTAAATAGTTTTTTTCTATATGTTTTTTTATATCATTCCATGTTGCGTTTCTTAAATCAATATATTCCGACGCTGATTGCGGATTTTTTTCTTTTATAACTTTATAAGAGACATAAAAACAATATTCAAATATTTGATTAATTTCATCCATGGAAATATATCCGTATTTCACAAATTTTGTATCTTTTGTTATATTAGGAGAAGTGACAAAAACATTTTTATGAGCTTCTTCCCTGGCGTCAGTTCCCAAACGTATTGCGTCATAAACCCCTCTGAACACTTTTTCAAATATTTTCATCTGTATAAAGTCTTTTAAGAAATCGCTTTCATTTCCTTCTATCATTTTAACAAAAGAAAATTTAGTACTTTTATCTATTTTTTCAGCTTCTTCAGCGGTCATTAAACTTTCATCTTTTTCAGAGTGAATGCGAATACTTTCAGGGTCCATGCGAAGACCTTCAAGCCGGAAACCTTTAGGACTTTCCACGGGTACAAAATCGCTTGATTTTTCATAGCTTTTATCCTGCATACTATCATAATTCCGCGCTAAAGATGTCGCCGGAGCGCAAGCAGCCGGCTCGACAGAATATATTGCGTCAGAGGCTTTTTTCTTTATACTTCCAGCTTTAGCAGCTTTTTTTTCAATTTTATAGGATTTTACACGGGCTGCTTCCATTGGCGCTGCCCTTTTCTCACTTTCATCATATTGCGCATCATAGCTTGGAGCCGGACTTTCTGTCATTCTGATGTCTTTGACATCAGAATATATAGCGTCTGAGAATACTTTGGCCGGTTTTGCAGGGCGGTCTGTTTCCTGGAATCTCATGTCTTTCGAGCTTTCTACCGCTGCGGTTTCGCCGGCAATTTGTTGGTTGACCTGTTCAGCAATATCACTGCTCATTAACAATTGTCCTTCATAAGAATCAATATCGCTCTTAACCACCTGCCCTTTATTGTTTATCAAAACTACCGCTATTAAAACGCTGAAAATCGCGACAAAAGCAAAAGCTAAACGCTTAGGATTCCTTTGCGCGGCAGGCGCGATTATTTTATTAAAAATTTGTTTTTGATTTATTTCCTGCGGGTCAAAATCAAATTTTTGGAAACGTTCTATTATTTCTTTATATGTGTTTTTCATTTTACCTCCAAAAAAACTCTTATTTTATTCATGCTTCTGTTAATTATTGTGCCGACGTTTGATTCGCTTATATCGGCAACTTCCGCTATTTGGCGGTTATTTAACCCCGAATAAAATTTCAGCGAGATTATATCCTGCTCTTTTTTGCTAAGCGTTCCCATAGCCTGAAGCAGAAGCTGTTTTTCCTGATTATCTATGAGCGTCTCTTCTATGCTTTTCTCATCAGATGAGTTCGTATCTTCAAATCCCGTCAAAGATAAAACTTTTTTTACATAGTAGAGACGATAATACATATTTATTTCATTTCGGGATATCGTAAAAAGCCATTGGCGCATATTGCCTTTGCTTTCGTCAAAAGCGTTAAAATTTTTAAGTACTTTTTGCCACGTCAGAGCGGCAATGTCTTTAGCTGTATTATCTTCTCTCACGCGGGTTATAATATAGGAGTAAATAATCTTAAAAAACTCCTTATACACCTGCTCAAAATTCATTTTCAACTCCCCTTTTTAACTACAATTACGAATTACAAATTACGAATTACGAATCAACGGCGAACGGCCTTTTTTGTCTTTTATTCGTAATTGCCTCTACTATAACTATGCGCAGCTTTAAAAAGTATCACAGCAAAAATGATACAAAAAATGAGCTCTTTTGTGAAATTTAACAAAAGAGTTTTAATTTTTTGAAATTTAGATTATACTAGAAAAAAGCAGCTTGCTCTAAACAGCTTATTTTTGCATTTGAATAAGTAATATGATACTATAAAACTAGTTCATAAATTAAGATCAGGAGGTATCTGTATGGCTTATGAATGGGACAAAAATTTGGAAAGCGGAAATGAGATGATAGACAATCAGCACCAGCAGTTATTTGCAGCTTTGAACAAACTTGTGCTTGCCTATGAGCTTGGAAGCGGCCCGGAAAAACTTAACGAAACGATTGAATTTTTAATTGCCTACACGATCAAGCATTTTCAGGATGAAGAAAGATTAATGGAAGAGTATAGTCATACGGATAAAGCCGTTCATAAAAATTATCATGACGAATTTAAAAGAACCGTTGGCGATTTATCGCAGCGGCTTGTGAAAGAAGGATACAACAACACTCTTATGGAATCAACGATAAAAATTATGGCAGACTGGCTTATAAATCATATCAAAAGCGATGATTTTAAACTTGCGGCGCATGTACAATCATGCCGAATGAAAGAGAAAAAGTGACACAAATAATAGAGTATTATGCAAATTCAATCAGCTAATGCGATTTCATCAGTAAAAACAGAATCCCTTGGAAAAAAATCCAAGGGATTCTGTTTTTATTCAGTTTTGGGATGAAGCTTTTTATCAACATAATCTTTAAGAATAACGGCATGGTTTATTTTTGGGTCTTTGGCTCCGTAAAGGAATGTACCATTGTTTTTAGAAAGAAGAGTTTTAACTTCCTGAACAAAGTTTTTTATTTCCGGGTTTTTATTGAGTTCTTTAGAATCATATCAAGATTATTCTCTTCATCTTAATCGCTTTAAAGAGAGGATTCCCCAAACGTGAAACACGCTTGGGGAAGAAACCTCGGAAAAATTATTATAGCTGCTTCATCATTGTCATCGGATTCTCAATGATAAATTAGTTTATTCTATATCATAAACAGCAGTAACTTTTGCCGTCCAGCCCGTTAAATCCGTATCGGTCGTTATCGTTAAAGTTTTCGCGGAAGTATCAAAACTTAATTTTTCCGGCGATATTCCCTTAACTTGATTACCCTGTTTAATTACCGCTCTCAGTTCGCGAATTGAAGTGAAGCCCTCAAAGAGCCATGGTATAGAACTCGAATAAACTCCGGCAGCTCCGAGAATGAAAGTTGCTGTTGCCGTGAATCCGACTTGTTTTCTTAAAGACGGAAGATTAACCAAAACATAAGGCGGCGTCGGATTTAAAATCACATTTGCATCCGTAAAAGCTAAACTCGGAAAACCTATAAGCGGAATTGTTATTGAAGTGACTAAACCGAAATCAATACCGCCTAAACTTAGAAGCTGAGTCAGATTTTTATTTAATATTGCAGTAATTTGGACAGACTTAGGATTGACATCTGAAACTAATACAATATTTGCTAATAAGATATTAACCTGGGCAATTAAAGTTCCACCCGAAGCTCTTTGATTCAAATTCAATCTTATCTCGCTCTGACCTGATATTGTTGAGGCAAAGATATCCAGTTCAAGATAATCGCCCGCGCTATTCGGAGTTCCTTTTATTATTCTTTGCGCTGACTTTATCGATGTGCCAATGGTTCCCGAAAAAACTTTTCCGACTTCATATTGGCTAACATCGGCAACCGCATTTGTCAAATTATCGCCGACAATTATCGAAGCAATATTTTTTGTTGTCCCCGAAGGCGCTCCTGACGGTTCGTAATAAACAGAGGAAAAAGAGTTATAAACTTCTTCGGCAGTCAAATATTGCCCTAAATCTGCCTCCGTGACAACTTCTGCTATAGAAGTTGTACCGTTTGAAGTTTTTTGAACCATAAGCTGAAAATTACCGGAAGTGCCCGGAGGATTAGAATCATCTGCAAATTGGATTTTTCCGTCTGCAAATTGAGTTATTCTTGTTTTGCCGTTATTTGCTCCGGATGTATTTTGCAATAATATGCTTGGATTAAGATACCCGTCGACATTGCCAAGCATCATCCTTATATCTTGAAAAGAGTAATTAACGCCGTCATTATCGGCGCTCACTCCTACTTGGGTGTTATATAACCACGTATAAGAAGAAAAATTTCCGCCTAATGGCGTAATCCAGCCGCCCTCTATTTGAAATAATCCGTCCGGCTTATTTATCAAAAGGTTACCGGCCATAGTATCGCCGGCTTTAGACACCTTACCGCCCAACGCCTGTTCTAATCCCTGAACTTGCATTGAGCCGTCCGGGTTAACCGCAACATATAAATTAGCCGCGTTCCCTTTCACTATGCCCAGAGAATTGTTTGTCGCAACAGCGACAGCGGCGGTTCCGTTATTTATCCAAAGTTCGCTCTCTTCATTATAAATCCACTCGACATTGTCGAAGAGATTCTTAACGGCAAGAGAGTTTATTAAATCAGGGCGAATACCCAGAGCGTAGTTCGTTAAATCTGATTGAGAAGGCGCCGAAGCGCCGAAGTCGTGGGCCGGCAAGTAAGTTATTTTCCCCAGAATAGAATCAATTCTCGATGACAAATCGGAAACAAACCCGTTTATATCCTCTTTAGAATATATCGCAATCCACGAAGCGCCTTGCCCTCCGTAAATATTATCATCATCCGGAGCTTCAGGCATTCCTTGAATGGAAACTAAAGCGAGCGGCGTTAAAACTTTTACCGCTATATCATCATTTTTGGCAGTTTTTGTTATTTTAGACATGTCCGTTATCTCCTCGAATAATACAACTGTCCCAAAAATCGGGCTTATTGTCTGAGTGTTATTCTCTGAATCGGTAAAATCGAGGAATAAATCATAAACGCCCTGAAGCTGGCCGAACGCTTCAAACGCCGTATCCGAAGGCGGTATTGTTATCGATATTATATTATTTACTTTATCGATGATAATCTTTTGGTTTGCCTCGCTCAAATCGGCCAAGAGAGCGTTATTTACCGAATCTCTGATTTGCATTCTCGCATTAAAATAAGGCTCAAGCGGCAGTACGACAGCGTTGCCGGCAGCGTCCGGCTCCTTATCGACAAGCTGAAGTCCTATATTAAATGCCGCTCCTCTCTTTATTCTGAGAGTCAGCATTCTTTCGCTTCCCTTCAAAATTTTATTTCTGCGGCAGTCCATAATTTCCTCCTTTGTTTATTATTATACAAACGGATACGGAAATCGGTAAAAATTGGGAGAGTAAAGAGGTTACAACTTTGTAAAGCTCATTTTCTTACTTTGTTTATTATACAAACGGATACGGAAATTGGTAAAATTGGGAGAGTAAAGAGGCTGCAGCTTTGTAAATCTCATTTTCCTCCTTCAAAAAATTATAGCATAATGGCGTACACTGTTCCAATAGAGAAAAGATAATAGGTAAGACAGCGGCTAGCAGCTTTTAATTATTCTCTGTTATCTGTTATCCGCCGTTTTTGTTGAATGGTTTATTTTATTATAATAGATATAGTATAATTACATTGCTTCAATAATCTTGACGGAACTGCAAATATAAAAAATGCTGCCAACGCTTGCATTAAGGTTGTTTTGCCGTTATAAAAAAGAAAGTCCTCTGATTTATTAGGAGATTTTATATGCGTACAATTTGTGTTTTATTCACCGCGTTAGGTGTATGCATTATGCTGTACGGTATTGCAAAGTATTATAAATCTCTGTCTAATCTCAAAGTACAAATCAACATGCAAAAGCTATTCAGCAATTGGATTTATATAGTTTGTTTTATTATGATGCTTTTCTTTTTAATCGGTTATGTTGTTAATCTGGTGATTTACGCGTTTCATAAAACAATATCTACGCAAGATCTGCTGATCTCTTTTATTTTTTTCTTAGGCGCTGTTTTTGTGCTCGCGATGGTTACAATGACACACCATATGCTTACCTCAATCACGGATAACGCGGAACTAAAAAAACGTTTGCAGCAACAGGAACTGGTGTCCGCCATTTACCAAAGTTTTACGACAAACGAAGATCCGAACGAACTTATCAGAAAAGCTTTAAAAATGTCAGGCGAGTTTATGAAGGTTAATCACGCGTTTTTGTCGCAATACCGGAAAGAATCTGAAATTTTAGAATGCCTTTACGAATGGCTTGACGAAAAAGGCACTCCGTTTATCGGCGGAAAAGACAAATGGCCGTTAACCCCGGATATGCAGTATTACAAAGATTTACTCGATAAAGGCTATTCGGCAATAAGCGATTACCGCATACTGAAACATTTGGACTTCAAGACCGCCAAAGATAATAATATGCGCGCGTCCCTTAACATTCCCATTTATGTTTCCGGAAAGTTTTGGGGAGTTTTGGGGTTTATTGTCTATGAAACGTTTTATAATTGGAACGAAAGCAATATTGCTTTAGGCAAATTGATTGCCGGCGTTTTTTCCGGATCTATCGGCAGAAATATTGCCGATGAGGAACTTATAAAAGCAAAAAAAATGGCTGAGCAGGGCAGCATAGCAAAAAGTGAATTTTTATCGCGCATGAGCCATGAAATACGCACGCCGATGAATACGATTATCGGCATGACAAATATCGGCAAAAACTCGCAAGACATTGAGCGTAAAGATTATTGTTTTGAGAAGATAGAGTCGGCGTCAACGCATTTGCTCGGCATAATCAACGACGTGCTTGACGTATCGAAATTTGAAGCGAATAAATTAGTGCTTTCTTTCGCGGATTTCAATCTTGAAAATATGCTCGCGAGAGTTGCCAATGTGATAAGCCATCAGATGGAAGAAAAAAAACAGCTCTTTATCCTTTCAATTGACAAAAATGTTCCGGAAACTATAAATTCGGATGAGCAAAGGCTTAGCCAGGTCATAACCAATCTTCTCAGCAACGCAGTCAAATTTACGCCTGACAGCGGTAAAATTTCTCTTTTCGTCCGCAAGCTTAAAGAAGAGAATGGAAGCTGTATTTTGCAGTTTGAAGTAAAAGATACCGGCATCGGCATAACGCAGGAACAGCAGGCGAACTTATTTAAACCGTTCGAACAGGCCGACGGCAGCATCTCCCGTAAATACGGCGGCACAGGATTAGGCCTTGCCATTTCAAAACAAATCGTTGAAATGATGGACGGTGAAATAAAGATAGAATCCGAATCCGGGCACGGAACAAGTTTTATTTTCAATATCCGCGCCGATATAACGCAGCCTCTGCCCGAAACGAGCGAGGGTGAGGATGCCGGCATTAACGAAAAGTATTCGAAAGGCTGTTTTAAAAACAAAAAAATTCTAATCGCCGAAGACATTGAAATAAACCGTGAAATTGTCGCCGCTTTACTGGGGCCTTCCGGCGCCAAAATTGATTTTGCCGAAAACGGACGCATGGCATATGAGATGTTTGCCGCGAATCCGTCGGCCTACGACGCAATTCTTATGGATGTCCATATGCCGGAAATTGACGGTTACGAGGCGACCGGAATGATCCGCGCGATTGACAATCCCCGCGCCAAAACCGTGCCCATAATCGCCATGACGGCTGACGTGTTTCGCGAAGACATTGAAAACTCCATCGCCTCCGGAATGAACGCTCATGTAGGCAAGCCTTTAAATATTGACGACGTAATAGCAAAACTTGCGCATTATATGTCGGCAGAATGCGATGAGTGAAGATTGAGATCACTTTTGAGGCAATGCGGTTTGTAGCCGCAACGGCTATAATGCTCTTAGCAAGATATTTTTCAGCATTATAAACGGGAATGATAACGGATACGTCTATATTGCTAATAATAACGTCTCACAAAGCGTCTATTCATTTACAAAGTCTGCGATTTCTGAAATGATTCTGCTTTTTTCAAAAATATATCCGTTTTTCCCACCCAAAAGAGCTGTGTGGCGTGTTTTGAAAAAAGAATAGTCAAACGGCTGTGCCGAAATTTCATTAAAAAAAGCACCTCCATAAACAACACGGTATATTTCCGCTGCGGGAACAGGCTCGGATGCCATATGGGCGAGCTTTACCCCGCTTTCAAGCAGCGTTTCCATATGCGCCCAAAGATATTTCAAATTATAAAACGCAAACTTTGAGCGGGAATCCGTAAAATTAAGCGCGGAAAAATTTAAACTCTTAAATAAAGATTTTAATCCTGCCCGCTCGCTGCTCGAAATTTTTTCTGCAATACGAAAAAATCCGTTTGCGTCTTCCGCATAAAAATTTCTTAAGTCCGCCGCGTTCGCAGAGAGTTCCTCAAATTTTTCCTTTTTAAGCATAACCGGAATAAAATGAATCAAGTCATATATAAAATTCTTCTTAAGCCCGTCCCCAAACAAAGCAGGAAGGCGGATTATAAGAGCATCGGAGTAAAGTTTGTGTACTTCATTCTCAAGTAAAAGACGATTGCGGCCGTATGGGGTAAGCCTGTCTGTTCGGTACGATGTGTCTTCAAAAATATCTTCCTTTTGCGGCGAAGGAATAACGTCAACGGTTGAAACGAGAATAAGCTTTTTAGGGTTAATTTGCTTTATATTTTCGATAGCTTCTTTTATATGACTCAGGTCTTGCTGCGGGAATTTATCCGCGGCAAATTTTTCTGCGCGAATCCCGGCGTAAACGCACAAATCCGGATTAGAGCCAAAAGAATCCGCAATATTTTTTGAATTAAAAACGCCGTCGAATTTTTGCTGTTTATAAAGATTTGACCCGACAAAACCCGTGTAACCTATAAGTATATTCATGCTTTACCTCATTGTCTAATTTCCATCGCCGAGTTAATACTGTCTTTTGACGGAAAATATTCCGGAAACCGGATAGAATGACTCCACAATCGCTCTTTACCGATAAATTGTCCGGTGTTAATAGTTTTTATCGCATAATTCGGAAGGTTTATTTTAGCAACCATAAATGCTTTTGAAGACGGCAAAAGCATTTCATTTGAAACAAAAGAAAAGTCCCAGTATTGAACGCGCTTATCGGGTGTATCATTCAAATTTTCCGGATACAAGTGCAGAAAGAATCTCGCGGAAACATCGGTCTTTTTATCGGTTATGTAGTAAAGCGCGCTTTCATAATAATAAATTTTAAAAACTTTATCGTTATATAAAAGAATGCCTTTGCTCCTAATCCGCTTTAATTGACGAATGTTTTCGTTATGCAAGGCAATGTCGCCATGCGCTTGCCGAGTATAACCGCTATAAATTTGCCTTATTTCCCAAATATTGAAAACATGAGAAGCGCATTGAACCTGAAATATAGCCCAAACACAAACCTGCTTTACTTGCCGGACATCTAAAATATAAGAAGCGCCGTAAAACTTGGATATCGGCCAGATAAAAATCAAAGCAGCGCTTGCCGCAATGACAAGAAATTTTAAAATGACCTTGATATGCGTATTATGAATATCCTTAAAAACATCTTTAGACATATATCGGCGGATAATCGTGAAAACCGTATCCGCGGTTATGATGAAAAGAAAATAAAACGAAGGGAAAAAATAGCGAAATTCAAAGCTCTGCGTATTGATTATAAAAGCGCCGTAATAAAAAACCGCGATCAAATAAAGCGTAAGGGTACCTGAAAAGTGTTTTCTGTCGGCTTTAATAAATTGCCAAATGACACACAATAAACCGATGAGGAAGCATATCCAGGGGATGCGAGAAATTACGAAAAAATCCTGAAATTTATTATAACCGTCAACAAATTTCCGTCTAAGTTTATTATCTACCATGCCCAGACTTTGCATTCGATCCGCTCGATTATAATCAAATCCTTTATCAGCCAACGGTTCGGTGATTCCTAATGTTCGTCCGGTAAAATACAGTTTTGTCTTTAAGCAGTATTTTGGTTCATGAATAATCAAATTAGCATATCTGCGCAAAATTTCTTTTTTGATATTTTTACTTCCTAACTTGGAAACGCCAAAGATATCCCATTGCCATCTATTTACGCTTGCAGATTTATTATTTGCCGCCAAAGCTTTCAATGTGCTTCCGTCATCCGCTATAAAATCCAGATAATTACCGTAATCTTTCTGCTTATCTTCGGGCATTTCTTGTATAACGCTTAGAATCTCCCAAACAAATCCCGAGGAAGAACTGTCAAGCACTTTAATTCCAAGCATATACGGAAACAGGCTGACAAAAATCAAACTAAATAAAACAGCCGCAATTTGCAATACGAACAACAGCTTATTTTTATATTTTTTATAAAAATAAACCGCGGGAATCGCAATAATAACCGGCGCGATCGTAAAGGCGTTTTGCCTGAAACCAAAAGCGATATAAAAACATATAAACAAAGCGGCGAAATACGATAATTTATGAAAAGTTTTCCAAGATTTGAAATCTTTCAGACTTTCACCAAACAACAGCAGCAGTCCGAAATTAATGCCTATAACGCTTCCGACGGACATTTCGTAAAAAATGCTATAGCTGTAAAATATCGGGCAAATAATAAACAAGACGACAGCGGCTGTTTTGTAATGAGATACAAATTTGTCTATCATCAGGAAAGATGAAAAGAAGAATAATACGGCTTGCACAAGCGTAAAAGACGCAAAATTATTCGTAAAAGCGTATAAGAACGCCATAAAAAATGACGGCGTAATGCTTATCCAGCTGTTGATATTAGAAAAATTAAAAGACTGCATTCCGTCTAAAATGGCCTTGGCCATATTCAAGCGATTGTATGAGTCGGTATACATAACTCCCGGATAAGAAACCAGCGTAAAATATATGCCCAAGCAGACGGAAAGTATCGCGAAAAGCGCAATTTTTCTCTGATTATACGTTTCATTGCGCAAAAAATTTAAATCATTCAGCTTATTCATATTTTATCTCTGTCATATTTTTGCAATTACAACGGCGGAATTAGAGTGTGAACCCACTCTAATGCTGCCTTTTGAAATGCTTTCGTTAATATTCATTTTACCTTTTCAATCGACTCGATAACATATCGCCGGTTATTAAAAACGATTTCTAAAATTACCGAAAGATACTTGATAACTATAGATAAAATCGCAAATAACATAAAAAACGCCATTGACATAAAAAGCATCATAGTCGTATATCCGGCAACAGGATTTCCCAAAATATATACAGCCGCTACATAACCTGCCGTTCCTAAAGTAACAAGCATCATAGCGAATGTGAAAAGCAATGCGACCTTATAGGCTATGCCGGTAAACAGAATTAAAGCGGTTACGGCGGTATCATACTTGTCCTTCAGAGTTCCGCAGCGTTTGGAATCGCCCGTATAATATATGTAATCCATCTTCAAACCGCAATTGGAATATAACGCTTTGCGGTAAGGAATTGTTACGCTCATCGAATGAATGCGGTTAATGGCTCTGCGGGAAAGCACGCGAAATGTTTCGCTTTTAAGTTTATGCTGCGCGCCCGAATGAGCGTAAAGATTATAAATCGAATAAAATAATTTCGAGGACATTTTCTGATCTTTACCGCAGGAAACAATATCAAATCCCTGCAGCGAGCGGTTATATACCTGCATTATCAAGTCGGAATCATAGTCCATTACCGTTGAATCAAATTCAAAAACAAAATCGCCCACGGCAAAGTCGACTCCGGCATGCATTGCGGCTTCTACGCCCTGATAATAGCCCATATTTACAATACTTAAAATACCGCTGTCAAAACTGTCCGCGAGTTCCTGAATAATTTTCTTGCTGTTATCCGTTGAAGCATCGTTGGCGCAAATGATTTCAAATTTCTCAAAATTCACGCTTAACACGCCGTGCAACATTTTAAGAAAATTTTCTATTTCTTTTTCCGCATTACGCACATAAACTACCGCTGAAACAAATTTTTTTTGTTTTATGCTCATTTAAGCAGCTCCTGTTCTAATTCGTAAACCGTGTTTATTTTACCGGACAGCACGCTTACAAAACGCGGATTTTCATTGTAACGGCGTAATACGGTCGGACGGGAATCGTCTATTTCGGAAGCCTTGAGTATCGGTTTCATCGAATACAGCGATTTAACGTACTCGAAGCCGTATTCGTCTTTCAAATACTTTTTAGCCAAATGCGACATAAACTCCCAAGCGCTCTCCGGCTTTGCGGGGCACGCGTTGCAATTTCCCAAATTTCCAGGCGAACAAAATCCGCCGGAACGGGACTGGCATGCGAATGTAGGGACGCTCTCATAACTTGTGACATGCGGCGTGAACGTAACTGAAGTAAGCGAATGGTATCCGGTTTTGCCGAAAGGCATAATGGAAAAGAAAGCTCCGTCCATTACGGTTATTCCTTTGTTTTTAAGTTTTTCGCCGGTTTTACATATTATCATTTCGCAAAGTTCATATTTTATTTGAAACATGGGAAATCCCAACATAGCGTGTATTTGGTTAACTCCTGCATACGCAGCGTTAAGGACAAATTCTGTTTTATGCGTTTGTCCGTTATCAAGCGTAAACGCATAATATTTATCGTCGTTTTTAATGCTTTTTATTTTCGCGTTATAAAAAATTTTTACGTTTGGGAGTTTTTGAATTTCGGAAATAAACCAATTCTTAAGCATATGCGCGTCATAAGTATATTCGGTAGTAAGAAACGCGCCGTCGCACATGCCGTCCTTGAAGTATGTTCCGGCCGGGATTTCGTCACAGGGGATATCCGCGTTTTTACAAAACTTTTTAAATTGTCCGGCGCTTGTCCAGCCGAATCTTGAGCTCGTCGCATAAATTTGGTCAAATTTATCATGCACGCAAAAGCCGTAGTCTCTGTTAAATCTGTCAAAATATTCTCGGGACTTAACGGCGGTAGATATGGAACGCGGGTAATGGTATCCCATATGAACCCGCGCTTGATTTATATACGTGGCTCTTTCAAACGGTCCGCCGTCGCATTCCAATACAAGTACGTTTTCACCGCGCCTGCCGCAAAATAACGCGGCATGCATCCCGTACAAACCGGCGCCGATAATTATTTTATCAAACATTGTATTTTCCTATCGCATTTTCAAACAGTATTTTCAGCAAAGAACCGTTGCCGCGAAAACCTTTTATTTTTGTGGGCGTTTTCTCGTTTTTCGGATAAGCTCTTGTTACGGGAATTTCGCAGGTTTTAAGTCCCAGCCTGCTTGCTTTAACGGATAAATACGCAAGCAGTTCATAACCCGTAAAAATATCGCGGAAAGGCTGAACGGCAGGATGCGTAATATACTTTTTTGAATAGGCTCTGTATGCGTTTGTCGTATCGGTGAATCGTCTTCCCGCCGTAAGGGAAATAATGGGCGCGTGAATTAAATTGACGGCAACCCAACGCGAAAAAGGCGTATTAACGGCTTTGCCGCCTTTTACATAACGGCTGCCTTGCACAAAGTCATATCCGGCATCAAGCTTTTCTATAAATAGAGGAACATCCTCTATACTGTCTTTATTATTGCCGTCAATGGTTATAAAACCTTCGTAACCGCGTTCAAGCGCCCGCCAAAGTCCCATTCTTAATTGAGCGCCTTGCTTGCCCGGACCTGTTTTTGTAAGCAGCGTGTTTACGCCCAAAGTCTTTAACAAATCCTCATCGGTAGAATTATCGGTTGAACCGCCGTCGCAAATAATAATATCCGCAATTGCGCAGACATTTGCCGCTTTTGCGCGCAGCAATTCTTTGCGTATTCGCTCCCCTTCGTTAATTATCGGTATAAGAATACAGTATTTTGTTTGCCTTGGTAAATATTCGTCGCATTTAAAATCAGGAACTCCATGCAAATTGCTAAATATCATAACCAAAGTTCCTTTATGTATATAACGGCTTTTTTTACTAAATCGATATCATTGGGATTTCCCATTTCAACGGATAAGAATTTATCATAATTCAAGTTTTGCAATACGTTTCTCAATTCGCAATGCAATGCCCTGTTTTCAATAGGCGCAAGATACGGCTCTGAAATGTGAATATGGTTTATTAAATCGATATTGTCTTTCAGTATTCCGATATTTTCATTATTGTAAATGATAGTTCCGACATCAACATTAACTTTGATGCCTGGATTGCCCAGTTTTCGGCACATTTCAAACGCTTCCGATGTTGTGTTGATAAAATTTGTATTGTATATTGTCGGGTTAGGTTCGACGGCTATGCATGTTCCGTTTGCCGACGCGTAATTGCCTATTTTGTTAAAGAAATCATACGCGACAGGCAAATAGTTGTCAGGCGGCATATCCGACGGAACAGCACGGTTTTTCGGACAGCCGAAAACAATGTTCGGACAGTTCACCACACGGGCAAAATCAACTGCTTTTTTAGTGTAATCCGTAAGTTTTTGACGGTCGGCATTTGAACCGAATACGGATTCGGCAATGCCAAACCAAATAGACTGCATTGACGATATTGCAAGCCCGTAATTTTTTTTAAGTTTACGCGCAAACCGCTCTGCTTCGGTCAAATTATCGTATGGAGCATGCGGAAAAATACGCGTAGGGGCTATTTCAAGCCCGGAAAAACCGTTGCAGCTTAAAAAACCGTACATTTCTTCGTCATATTCGGCAGACCACGCTATGTTCGAAACAGAAAATTTCATGACTTTCCGACCTCTTTAATACAGCAAAAATTCAAAAGCAAAACAAATTTTTTCGAACCTTTTATAATGGCTTACGCGGTATTTACCGCCGCCGAGACAAGTCTTTTATCAAACAATTATACATAAAATACAAACTTAGCGAAATGATAGCCAGTACTTTGGAAGCCATATTTACAACCTTATCTTTTTTCTACATTGCCGTATTGTTCCGTCTCCGTTGTCGCGTCAGCTTGAACAAGTCCGCTGCCATTGTTAATTTATTTTACCTTGTATGTATTATAATCGCCGAGTTTATTATCGGCTTTATTTAAAAATTCAAATACGTTCTTTATCGGCATAGATTTCAAGATTTCATAATCCATCTCCCACCAGCGCGAGTCAACAAGTTTTTTTGATAACTGTTCGCCAAATCTGGTCTTTATGACTTTAGCCGGAACTCCGCCGACAATTTGATACGGAGCAACATCTTTTGTCACTACAGCGTTTGCCGCTACCACGCTTCCAATGCCAATATGAACGCCCGGCATTATAATCGCGCCGTCGCCTATCCATACATCGCTGTCTATAATTGTGGCGCCGTGCACCCGGCGTTTACAAATTGAAACTTCCTGCTCCGGAGAGTATTTCTCTCCCTTCCCCGAATTTAGCGCCGGGTTGGTTGAAATTCCTGTCATATTATGCATTCCAGGAGCAATCGTAACTCGTCTTCCTATAGAACAAAATCTTCCGATAAAAACTTTATTGTTGGAATCGGCACGAATATATCCGTCACCATTCATATAACTGAACGCCCCGATAAAAATTTTTCCTTTACCTATAATCGGACTTTCTAACGACGCGTTTTTTTCGGCAATTAAATCTGTTTCTTTTGATATGCCACGCAACTTTAAGGTTTCTTTCGCTATAGACGCATCAACCGGCAGCGGCGCATCCGATAAAAATAAATTCTGCTTTTCTTTCAGCAACATAATACTTTACCTTTATTTCATACATATTACCTAAATTGCTGTTTGCTCATTAGGGTGTGTCGACATTGGTTCCTTCTTTCTTTTTCTGCCGCCAATTTCTCTTTTTGTCATATTCTTTTTATTATTTACAACCTCGCCGGCGCTCTCCGCATTCGCATTGAGAACAGAAGAAGCCGATAATAAAGCAAAAACTGCGATAAACCAAGTGCGATATGTAAACCAACTATGAACATAGCTGTGGTTACTCGCAAAAATATACCATACAGGTGACATAAGCGCGATAACAAGAAAGGGCGACGTATTTATTAGAGATTGCCTTGAAATCTCGCGCCGCTTAATGAGCCGTGCTATCCTGACGACCAATACAAATATAAAAATATACAATATCCCGCAAGCAATTAACGGCTCTATACTCCGTGAAAATACGTTTTTTAGCGTAAATTCGATTGTACCCGATTCCAAAGAGATTCTAGTTAGAAAAATATCTATCGGCAGTTTGTAATCTTTTACGAATATCGCGTTAATACCCCATTTTCCTATCCACATGCCGCCATATCCGATCGCCCACCAAATCGAACATAAACCGACCGTCCTTATTCTGTCCCGCAACTTATATGATTTATCCATTAAAAGAATTAAAATGATAAGAGGCATGCCTATCGTAATCAAAGGAAAAGATAAGAAATCAACATAGCTTGTACAACTGCCGATAATCATAAAAAAATACAAATAACGATAGTTTGGCAGAATTTTATCATAAAACAGCAGTACGGCCGCAGTGGCTGTCAACGCAATATAAGTAGCTGTTGAAAAGTGCAGCGATAGAGGTATTGTCAAAGGCATCAGCACCATAATTGAAATGATGAAATTTATTAATATGGAAAATCCAAGTTTTTTATGTATCATAACGGATACGCAAACTAATAATGCAATCAAGAGATATAAACTTATCAGACGGATTTGGGCATATCCAAAAAGCAGCAATAACGGTTTAAGTATTACCAAAAATCCTAACCAGTATCGCCCCCAATCCGTGCGCCCCATATTTGGTTCGTTACGCAGATAATCTATCAGTGAAACCACAGGGTTTTTGTTTTCTTTTTTTGAGTCCATTCTCAACAGTTTCAAAGCCGCGCTCAAGGCGCTTTCGTCATCGTTTTTTTCCCTGACGGCAATACCAAGCATTGTAGCATCTGTCCAATTATCCAGCCGTGTAGCAGTAATTCCTTTGATTATCTCGGGATATACTCCTTCTGTTTCAAACAAACGAATTGATTGTTTAAGATTTTCTCTCATCCCGTCCGTTGGCAGAGAGAACACGAATAACATCAACAAAAAACCTATAATAATACATGAAACCAAAACAAAAAATGATCGCATTGCCACACTTTTTGCTTGATAGATAATGTCCTTAAACATACCTTAATCTCCTAGAGATTTTTCTAAGTATATCAAAATCCTATACACCTGTGTTGGGATTTTTGCCGTTTTCTTTTAAACATACGGCAACATTTCACAATAATCATCAATTACAAAGATGTTAAAAATTTTAAATCGGGAGAGCATATAATATTATGGCTGTTTTTTTCGCCGTTATAAGTTCTAGTTAAAAACTCTCTTTTTTGTCCTTTAAAAATTTCAAACAGCATATTCAGCGTTTCTTTTTCCCCTTCTCTTTCCGTATCGTCGATAAGTATGCAGAATCTTTCAGGCAAACCGGATTTCGCAAAATCAAGTATTTGCGGGCGGGAATATTTTTTTTGCCCGAAAGGCCCGTCTACTAAAATAAAATCAAACTTGCATTTGTAAAGATTTTTCAAACCGGCATAAGTTAATGTTTCAGCGCCGTTAATTTCAATTTTTACGATGTCATACTCTTTAATATTCATTTTATATTTTGAAACTTCATTTAAAAAGAATTCTATCCACTGCTTATCATGTTCTATAGTCAAAGCTTTGGCGTTATTATTTTTAAAACCTGCGTATTGATGCACAAGTTTTGAGCTTTGTCCAAGTCCGAATTCCAGGATATTTTTAGGTTTCATATCGTTTAATATGCGGAAAACCGTATATAACCCGAGATTATCCATTGCCCAGCCGCCGGCCGTAAAATTTTGTTCTTTCAGCCATTTACTGCCTATTATAGTAGACTGAAATTTTTGCGCGTTAAGCGAACCGCGCGCCTGCTTGTCGATATTTTTAAGAATGTCGGTTGATTTTTTTAAATCTTGTTCATATTTTAACGCAATGCCGCTTTCGGTTTTCACAATACCGTCTTTTAATTGAGTAAATTTTTCTTCGGCTGCTTTATTTTGCAAAAGAGCCTGATTTTTTAGGTTTTCGAAATTTTTAGCAGCGTTATTTTCCGCTTGCTCAAGGCCGCTTATTAATCGACCGATTTTTTCTTCGGTTATTTTATTTTGCGAGACAATCTGGTTTTTCATGTCTTCGAAATTTTTAGCGGCGTTATTCTCCGTTTGCTCAAGACCGCCTTTTAATTGGCTGATTTTTTCTTCGACTGCTTTATTTTGCAAAAGAGTCTGATTTTTTAGGTCTTCAAAATTTTTAGCGGCGTTATTTTCCGCTTGCTCAAGGCCGCTTATTAATCGGCCGATTTTTTCTTCGGTTGTTTTATTTTGCGAAACAATCTGATTTTTTAAATCTGCTATGTTTTTAGCGACATTGTCTTCTGCTTGCATAATGCCGCTTTTCAATTGTCCGATTTTTTCTTCAGACGTTTTATTCTGCAAGATAATCTGATTTTTTAAGTCTGATATATCGCCATTTAAATGACTGTTTTTTTCTTCGGACGTTTCGTTTTGTAAGACAATCTGGTTTTTTAGATCCGCTATGCTTTTAGAAACATTGCCCTCGCCTTTCGAGATGCCGTCTTTTAATTGGCTGATTTTTTCTTCGGTAATTTTATTTTGCAAAACAATCTGATTTTTCAAATCCGCAGTGTTTTTATCCAGCAACAATAACTTATTATTCAGCGCGGCAATTTGCTTTTGATTTTGATCCAGCCGTGCAAGCAAAATTTTATGTTTATTTTTAAATTTTAATTTTAAAAACAAAAAACTAAATATTTTATAATCGCCGGCGTTTTTAGCTCCGATTAAGTTCTCAAAAAAACTTTTTATCATTCTTTTTATTTTAGCTCTTTTGTCGTTTCTGATTTTTATTTTCATGCCTAAAACTCTGAATACTTTATGGTTCGGCTCTTTATATTCGCAATACAGCCATTTTAATGTTACCAGAGATTCTATAAATTGCCGTGTTTTTTGAGTTCTATATTCCGTTTTTATCTTTTTTAAAAACTTCGGATATTGTTTAAATACGTTTTTTATTTGTTTGTCATTTCTTCCTTGTAAAACATTTTCATGCCAAAGTGCGGTGTCTTCAGTGCCTTTTATAGCGTTTGTTTTAAAATTATTGCTTTCCACAATATTTATCTTTACATTATTCAATACTGCCATTACCCAAAACCATATATCGTCACCATGCGGACACAGATTCATAAATAATTCTTTATCGGTAATATCTTTATAAAAAACATTCGGAGGATACAAAATACCGCCGATACCCGTAAAAAAATTAAGAAATGATGCGGTTCTTATAGTGGAACCGCATATTTCCCATTCTTTATATGGCTGTAATTGCCCGTTTTTGAAAGTTATCAATCGCGCTCTATGACAATGAAGTGCTTGCGGATTTTTTAAATAAGATTCATACAGCTTTTTTAGCCAATCTTTTTCATATATATTGTCATCATCGGCAGTAACAATAATACTATTCGGATATTTCTTTAATGCAGGAATCAGTTTTTTGTATGATTTTATATCTTCACACCAAGAAATAGTCAAACCTTTTTTAGTCAAATATGTAAGTTCTTTGGGCAAATCCGTTTCTTTGTTTGGGAATTGGCTGTCGGCAAGCCACAATACGATTTTATCGGCTTTTTTGGTTTGGCTCAATAATGATTCAATGGTTATATGAACTGTTGCAATTCTTGCAGGATATGAGGTCAATGAGATTATCAATTCTAATGATTGAGACGCATGTATGCGATGTTTGAGCTGTTCAAATTGTTCAAGTGGCAATTCTTTCTTCAGCGCTTTCATAAAATCTTTTCTGACCGAATGATCCATAGTTCCATAGGTATAAAATACACAATCAAGCATTCTTTGATAGTATGAAGTTTTTATAGAATCAAAAATTCCTTTTTGTTTCAATACAGACGCTATATCTTTGTATATTCTCAAAATAAGCGTTATGTCTTTATCTTTTTTTCTTAATGAAGTTGTTGAAACGGAATGATTATATCTGTAGTGCACTAATTTTTTATCTATAAACGAAATTTTTTGCGCCATCGCAAGTAAAACAAGCGAGAAATACACATCATTTGAAATTTTAACGGTTTGGAATTTTATTCCGGAATTTATTATAAAGTCTTTACGGTAAATTCTATTCCATACTATAGGCGGGCCCATATTTAAAATTTTATCCGGGATCTGCTTATATGAGAATACTTCAGTCTTTCCAATATTGGTTTTGATAACGTTTACATGCAGATACCGTTTCGTACTTATTAATTGTTCATTTTCATAGAAATAAGCGTCGCAAAGACAAATGTCTGCATTGAATTTATCAGCGTGAGCAGACATTTCTTCGAGCATAGAATGCTCAACGTAATCGTCGGAATCTAAAAAAGAAATATATTGTCCCTTGGCGTAAGCAATACCATTATTTCTTGCGGCGCCGGCGCCCTGATTTTTCTGATTTATTACCTCAAATCTTTTGTCTTTTTTCTCATATTCTCTTAAAATCTCAAGCGAGCCGTCAGTCGAACCGTCATTGACGCAAACAATCTCTATATCTTTCAACGTTTGATTCACAACGCTGTCAAGACATTGGCGCAGGTATTTTTCAGCATTATAAACAGGAATAATGACAGATACTTTAGGAGTCATATTCTCTTTTGCAATATCGTTAATATACCCGCCGGCATCTTTGTTAACCAAAAATTTAAAATATTTTTCATTATATTTTTTTGAAAAATCGCCTATATATTTGCATTTGTGAAAATTTTCAATAAAATCTATGACGAACAACTTTTTTTTCGCATTATCAAACCATTCCATTTCTCTTACTTTGCGAAACGTATCGTCATAACGCCACATTATTCTTTTAAACGCTTCAATATAATCCGCTTTATGTTTTTCACTCTCTTTACTAACAGAATTCAAGAAACTGACGGCAGCTTTATTAGCAAGCATCATACTCTCACATCTTTTTAAGGATAAAGCGCTTAGCTGGTTTTCACGGCTTTTATCATAATAATAATAAGTATTGACTACAGGAACTATTTTTTTAGCTAAAAAAGATGTTTTTGCAGTAAACGGTATATCTTCCGCATTTGAAATATTTTCGTCAAATTCAATATTGATATTCTTCAAGAACTCAAATCTATACAGAGAATTCCAGACAACAATTGAGTGTTCATTTACCCCAAGATCTTCATTATTCGAGTGTCTTTTATGCAAAAGCTGGACAATTTCGCAGTCAATTTGCTTATCAGAAAAACAATATTTATAAGGCGCCCGAGCAATATCGGCTCCGCTATTTTCAGAGGTATTATAAAGAACTTCCAAAAAATTCAAATCAACCCAGTCGTCACTATCTATGAAACCGACATATTTACCTGAAGCTGATTTCATACCGCAATTTCTTGCGGAAGAAAGCCCCCCGTTTTTTTTATTAATTATTTTTATTCGTTTGTCTTTAGACGCATACTGCTCCAATATCAAATGGCTATTATCGGTTGAGCCGTCATTAACGCAAATAATCTCTATATTTTTAAGCGTTTGATTTACCACGCTGTCGAGACATCGACGCAGATATTTTTCAGTATTATAAATCGGAATGACGACGGAAACATTAATCATCTTTTAAATCCTTCTACGTTATTGTTTATTAATTTTGAATCTCTTTCCGAGAATAAAAACATTTACGCTCGTCTCGGCATCTACGGAATAAAAAATATTTCTTGGAAATTTCAGTTTCTCTTTTATATATCCGAAGATATCATTTCCTGCAAGAAACTTTGTATATCTCTTGTTATATTTTGCAAAAAAATCGTCTGGATATTTACATTTTATAAAACTTTCAATAATTCTTTCGGCATAATTATACGATCTTATTTTACAAAAACCTTTTATCTGCAAGGCTTTTGAAAATATAAAATCAAATCTCCAGATACATCTATAAAAAGCTTCCAAGTAATCTTCTCGGCAGACATCGCTTGTATTTAAAGCGTCTATCACTTTTTCATTTGCTTTCATTACATCTTCGGCTCTGCCAATGGTAAATGTGGTCAGCCGGTTTTTAATATTTCGCCTGTAATGATAATTTGTTCCCGTAACAGGCGCCATTTTCCCGCCTGCCAAAGTTACTCTTGCGGTAAAAGGCACATCATTTGAACGCAGAAGATCCTCGTCAAAATAATAAATATTTCTGTCAATCAAAAATCTTTTTCTGTAAATAGCGTTCCATATCACGACCGAGTGTTCATTTACGCCGAGATAAGAGTTTTCCGTATATCTCTTTGCTATTATTTTGTTAAGCTCGGACTCTTTTTCCGTATTGCCGAAGTAATAATTATAAGAGGAGCGCACAACATCGGCATTTTTTTCTTTTGCTCTGTTATAAAGAACTTCATAAAAATTACAATCTATCCAATCATCCGAATCTACAAACCCTACATACTCTCCGGACGCGATACGCAAAGCTTCATTTCTTGCCGCCGCGGCGCCCGCGGATTTTTGGCGGTTTAATACTTTTACTCTTCCGTCTTTGCCTGCAAAGCTCTCTAAAATATCCAAGCTGCCGTCACTGGATCCGTCGTTAACGCATATGACTTCAATATCGCATAAAGTCTGATTGAGAACGCTTTGCAAACATTCTTTAAGATATTTTTCAACGTTATAGACCGGAATGATTACCGATATTTTCACATTATGGTTTTCCACGTTTTACTTGTCTTCCGATTGTATTCTTTTTAATATTTCAGGATAATGTTTAAACAATGCCGTAATTTGTCTGTCATTTCCTTCAGCGTAATTAATTTGATGTAACGTTTGTTCGTCATTCATATTCGCTTCTCGTTCAACATTTATGTAAGTCATATCTCTGATATTATCATTTACGGCTTTTATTCCCGTATTATTTAATACGGCCATTGCCCAAAACCATAAATCGTCGGCAGCAGGCGATAATTGCATAAATAAATCTTTTTTCAATACATCTTTATACAAAACTCGGGGAGGATATAAAACTCCTCCGCAGCCGACAAAAAAATTAAAAAAAGACGCTTCTTCCGTTCCTTCTATGCAGTGTTTCCACTTTCTATAAGCGGCTACTTTGTTACCGTCAAAAACTATTTTATGCGCTCTGTGGCATAATATATTTTTGCCGTCATAGTATTTGTAAAGTTTTTCAAGCCACTCCGATTCGTAAAAAATATCGTCATCTGCCGTCACAATAACATCGTCCGGATGCTCTTTTAAAGCGGGAATAAGTTTTTTATAACTTTTTAAATCATCCGTCCATTTAATATCAAGACCGAAATCTTTAAGATATATTACTTTTTTAGGAATATCTTTTTCTTTTGCGGGAAACTGTTCTTCGGCAAGCCATAAAATAACTTTGTCGGGTTTAACGGTTTGCGACAAAATGGAATACAAACAATAATGTATATCGTACATTCTTTCCGGGTAAGAGGTAAGTGAAACTATCAATTTAGGAGTTCTTTGCTGCGTCTGTGGCAAAACTCCCGATTCTTTCATATTTTCGAATTTACTTAAAATTAAATCTTTATTTATGGTTCTAAGCCTTTTCATGCGGCAATATTTTTTTAGTATCGCATAATCATCCTTAGAAAACTTAATTTTTTTGCGGATTTTCAGTTTTATACCGAATATTGTCAGTATTTTTACTTTGCCGTCATTTTCTGCGGAAAAAAATTTTTTAACGCTTTTCATAATATCACGGAGACCCATTTTTTAATTTTTTGTAAGTTCGGCTATCAATTCGAGGGTTTTATCAACCGTTTTTGTAATGTTGTCTATATAACCGGAAAGATTTTGCTCTTCCTTTGCCTTCATTTCAACTTCTTTCGATACTTCCCAAAGCGCTGTCAGCCCGAGGTTTGCGGCAATGCCTTTTATCGTGTGGGCAGACACGGCTGCCGCCTTAAAATCGCCGGCGTTTATGTTTGCCGTCAGCTCATTTGCGGATTTTTTTCCGTCAAAACTGTTGAGAAGCTTAAAATAAAGTTTTTTATCCTTCATAAGCCTGTTGAGCCCTTCTTCAACATTTATATAAGGAAGAAAATAATCGTTTCCTTTTTTTTCTCCGCCGGAACTTCCCGCTTGCGCGGATACGGCGTCCTCGGGCATGTATTTTTTAAGAGTGACAAACATGCTGTTCATATCAATGGGTTTTCCTATGTGGCTGTTCATTCCCGACGCAAGACATTCATGTATATCTTCGTTAAAAACATTCGCGGTTAAAGCGATAATCGGAATAGTTTTTGCCCTTTTAATATCAAGCGCGCGTATAATTTTCGTGGCTTCCAGCCCGTCCATCTTCGGCATCTGCACGTCCATAAGAATCAATCCGTATTTATCCGGGTTTGCCTTGAACATATCAACGGCTTCCGCGCCGGTTGTCGCGAAATCAATATTAACTTTTGTGTTTTGTAAAAAAGCTTTTATGATTTCTCTGTTGATTTCCGTGTCTTCGGCAACAAGAATAAATTTGTCTTCATAATTGGGTTTTTTGTCAACCGGCATGCTGTTTGCTACGCTTTTTGAGTTCAACATCACCCCTCCTAAAAAACTTTCATTTATTATATTTATTAAAGCCGACGGAAGCAGCGGCTTTTCTATAAATTTATCCACTCCTACTTCCGCGGCCTTTTCTTCAATTTCAGACCACTTTGCCGTTGATATCATTATTATGATGCAATTTTGGGGATTCTCTTTTTTGATTAAACGCGCAAGCTCTATTCCGTCAATGCCGGGCATCATCCAGTCTATAAAAATTATGTTATACGCATTTTTTTTCACGAGTTCCAAAGCTTCGATTCCGCCGGGCGCGACGTCGCATTTGATTCCGAATTTTCCCATCAATTCGACAAAAAAATCACGAATTTCTTTCGCGTCGTCAACGGCAAGCAGGCGCATATTCTCAATATTTATGCCGGGATCTATTTTCGTTTCTCCGTTTTTCGCGCCTTTGAGCACTTGCACGGTAAAAATAAATTTCGAGCCTTTGTTCAATTCGGACTCAACGCGTATATTTCCGTTCATAAGCTCGACTATGCGTTTGCTTATGGCAAGCCCGAGTCCGGTTCCGCCGAATTGCCGAGAAATGCTTCCGTCAGCCTGTTCGAAAGAATTAAAAAGTTTTTCCTGCTGTTCTTTGGCAATGCCTATGCCGTTGTCATGAACTTCGAACTTCAGAGTAAGACGGGAGCCTTCCTGTTCTGTTTTATTTATATTTAGCTTAATTGTTCCGGATTCCGGCGTAAATTTTGTCGCGTTTGTAAGCAGATTTATAAGCACCTGATTTAAACGCATCTCGTCGCATATTATGCTTTTAGGAACGCTTCTGCTTATGTTTATAATCAAATTTTGGTTTTTTTGTTCTATCCGGAAAATTACGACGCTGACGGTATTTTCTATCATTTGCTCCAGATTAAACTCATTTTCCGCAAGCTCGAGCTTATTTGCCTCTATCTTGGACATATCAAGAATATCGTTAATAAGGCCGAGCAAATGCATTGACGCAATCTCTATTTTATCAAGACAGTAATTCTTTTTCGCAATGTCAGAGGAATTTTTAGCTATTGTCGTCATACCCATTATGGCATTCATGGGAGTTCTTATTTCATGGCTCATTCTTGCCAGAAATTCGCCTTTTGCCATGCTTGCTTTTTCCGCGTCTTCTTTCGCTTTTATTATTTCATTTTCAAGCAGATGCTGTTGTGTCAAATCAGTGCCTATGCATCCGATTTCGGTTTTTGCCTCGTCAATAAAAAACAGCGACAAAAGCATGGTCAGTTTTTCCCCTGATTTCGTCTTTATCACGTTTTCAAAAGTGCAGCTCCCGTCTTTCATAAGCTTTAAAAGCATATCTTTCATAAAAGACGCATTTTGACTGTCTTGGTTAACCAGAGCAACGCCGTGCTTCCACAATTCTTCATTGCTGTATCCGGTAATATTGAGCATCGCGGGATTAACATATGTAAACTTGCCGTTCATATCGGTGCAAGAAATATAGTTAAGCGAATTCTTAACTATCGATGACATTTTAATAAGGGACCGCTCCGTATTTATTCTCATTATTGAACCGGCAAGAATACCGCTCATAAGTTTTGCGAGCTGTTTTTCGCTTTCCGTCCAAGGCGCGCATACCAAATTATCAAATATAAGAATACCCCATAATTCTTCGGAAATTATCACGGGAAGAACCATAAGCGATTTTACTCCGATGCCGGCTGCAAAAGGATATTTGCCGCTTTGCATTACATCGTCTACAATAACGGAAGATTTCTTATTTGTTACAAACGCGTCATACAGTTCATTGCCTTTTTTTAAAGAAAATGTCTTCAGCTCCGAAGAAGCGTTTTGAGAAACCGTCCACAAATTTAAAAGTTCCGCGGATTCTTTGTCTTTGTCATAACGATAAAATTTTATGGTGTTGATATTCATAAATTCGCCGGCCATCCGCATAGCTTTGTTTATCTGGACGTTTATATTTTCGCCCGATACGAAATTTTTGACGATAACCGTCATAAGCTTCTGCTGGGCAATACGTTCTTCCAACGTCTCTTCGGCGATTTTTATCTGCGTTATATCCACGGAATGCTGCAAATGTACTTTTCGTCCGCCCGTCCATTCTATCAGACTGTCCGTATTTCTGTAATATCTGCCGGTAACGGCGCTATTCTCTTCCCATATAATTTGCGCTTCCGGATTTTTCTTAAGCGTAGAAACCGGACAAAACGAACATCTTTCCTTAAACCCGTTTCGCAGAACTTTCCAGCATATGGAACCTGCGCCTTCGCCGTCTTTTAATCCGAAATGATCCCTGAACTTATCGTTGACAAATAAAATTTCATTCGTTTCGGTGTCGGAAACATAAACATAGGCATCCATTCCGTTTAGGATATTTTTCAATATCGCGGTCGAATCTTTAATATTTTCGCTTTTAAAACAATCTTTTTCCGTAGACATAAATTTTACCTTTTTTAAATATCGCGTATCTGCAATTAAAACATACTTATACAGCGGAAAGTAAGATGATAGGAAGTTATGAAGATAAGTAACGGCAAGAACGGCGGAAGATGGGAAGATAGGATGATAAGAAGTTGAGCAAAGGCAAAGACTTTAACGACCAAAGCTCCTCTCAGCTTCTTAACCTCCAAACTTCCATTCCTCCAATTATATCCTCTTATCATCCTGCAATCTTATCTTCTTACACAGCTGCTAATAATAGATTCTTTCATTTTTTTATTGCTTTTTCAACACTCTGGCGCTATTTTATATTTTTTACGGATATAAATTAATATATTTATCCATATATAATTCAAACAAATCTTCGAAACAAAGTAAAGCCGTCTATATACGTAAACATTTTTATTTTTATACTAAAATATAAAAAAAATGATATAATTAATGACATTATGGTAAAAACTTACAACTTTGAAAAATACTTCGACTGTCTTTTGAAAATTATTCCTATTAATATCGCCGCGCTTGCCGCGATGACAATATACAGGATCTTTTTCTTTTTCTATTTTGCGGACACGGCTTCTCTTAAAGGCATGTACGGATACGTATTCAAAGCTTTTTTTCTGGGGCTGAGGTTTGACTTATCGGTTCTTGCTTATATAAACGCTCCCGTAATTCTGATTTTTACGTTTTTTTTAATTGTCAGAAGTTTAAGTCTTTTTAAATTAGCTGCCGGGCTGATAAAACTTTATTATTGGATTGCTTTTACCGCTTTAGTGTTTTTAAACTTAACTGATTTTGGTTTTTTTACATATTTTCATGATCATATAAATCTGCTGTTTTTCGAGTTCTTTGAAGACGATACGTCCGCATTGCTGAAAACGATAGGCTCCGACTGGCGTTTCCCGATAGCTCTGGCCGTATTGGCAACGTCAAGCTATATCGCTTACAAATTAAGCGTTTATACACAAAAAATTCTTATGGACATGAAGTGTTTAATCGCATCTTCATACTGGAATTTTTTTGTAAAGGCTTTTATTGTTTTACTTGTGCCTTGCCTGGTTTTTGCCGCCGCAAGAGGAACGTTTTCAATGTTTCCGCTTGGCACTTTTTACACGCAGATTTCGCCGAATGCTTTTATAAATAAGTTACCGATTTCGAGCGTTCATTCTCTCGCGGACGCGATATACGCGAAATCCGAACAAAGCAACAGGATAAGCCTTGCCGATAAACTCGGAATAGACGCTGATTCAATAGATTTATCGGTATTTGAAAAAGTTACTCCCGTAAATCATGACTTAACTTCGCTTAAGCCCAATGTAGTCGTGATTGTGCTTGAAAGCTTCGGCACGGCGCCCATACTTTATAACAGCGAAGATTTCAATGTTCTCGGAGATTTGAAAAAACATTTTGACGAAGACACTGTTCTTTATAACTTTCTCGCCGCGGGAGTAATCACGATTCACTGCCTTGAGTCTATGGTTTTAAATATGCCGCAAAGGCCGCTTTCCCTGCAAATTACGCAAAGCCCATTGGCATATCGCCAATATTCAAGCGCCGCCGCGCTGCCGTACAAAAACGCGGGATATGCCACAAAAGCCGTTTACGGCGGAAGCCTTGCGTGGAGAGGAATTGAAAGTTTTTTCAGAACGCAGGGATTTATGCACGCATACGGGGAAGGCAGCATTAAAAATAAATACCGCCACGAATGGGGCATAAATGACGCGCAGTTCTTTGAACTGCTTTTGAGAGAGCTTCAGGAAACGCCTAACAGACCCAAGTTTATTTACGCGATGTCAACCGGGACTCATCCGCCGTATGAAATACCGCCGTTTTATAAGCCTCTGCCTTTAAATATTCCGCAGGAACTTATAAATATGATGCCCGGAGAAAAAAAGTACGGCAGAAAAATATTTGAGTCTTATCAGTTTGCAAATCAGCAGGCGGCAAAGTTTCTTGACGCGGTAAAAAATTCCAAGCTGGCGGAAAATACCATAGTTGTTATAACTGGCGACCACAATCTCAGAGAAATCAATCCTCCGTTAAAAGAAGATTTATTCAAAAAATACGCGGTTCCGATGTATATATATATGCCCAAAAGCATAAGAAAAAAGTTCGACGCAAATATTGCCGGCAGCCATATGGACATAATTCCTACGCTTTACGATTTGTCTCTGTCTGATACTGAATACATAGCGGCAGGAGTAAGCCTGCTGGACAGTTCAAAAAAACACATAGCATTTAACAGCGAGGGATTTATTTTGTCCGGCAATAAAGCTGTTTTACACAATATTAAAACAAGCGAAGCGCAGTATTTTAATTTTGACGGTAAAACAAAAAAAATTCAAGAGACGGAATATACGGAAGAGCACGGTGAAATGCTCGAATATTATAAAAATACTGTTGCCGCTTCCGATATCTATTTGGAAACAGTAAAATAACGGGGAATATTCCCGAAAAAAGGAGAAAACAATGGTTACGCTTTTGTTGGTTTTAATCGGTTTGCTTGTTTTAGCTGTGGTAATTGTCGCGCTTTATCTGCTGGTGACGTACAATGCGTTTGTTACTCTTAAAAACAGGGTAAAAGAAGCATGGAGCGACATTGAAGTGCAGATGAAACGCCGTTACGACCTTATCCCTAACCTTGTTGAAATAGTAAAAGGTTACGCTACTCACGAAAAAAGCACGCTGGAAGCGGTTATTCAGGCGAGAAACATGGCAATGGCCAGCCAGGGTACTTTGGAAGATAAAGCAAAAGCGGAAAATATGCTTACTGGCACTTTGAAGTCGCTTTTCGCGCTGTCTGAAAATTATCCTAATCTTAAAGCCAATGAAAACTTTTTGGAACTACAGAAAGAACTGACTGATACGGAAAATAAAATACAGGCAAGCAGAAGATTCTACAATTCGAATGTTTTGGCTATGAATACAAAACTTGAAATGTTCCCAAGCAATATCATAGGAAAAATGTTCGGCTTCCTGAAACAGGAATTCTTTAAGCTTGACGAAAGCGAACAGGCCGCAAGACAGGCAGTCAAAATTTCTTTCTAAAGAAAGAAATTTAGAAGCGAGGTATTATGGCCAATATTACAACTTACGATTTTATAGATTCCAATAAAAGAAAAACGATATTGCTTATGACTCTGTTTCCCGTAAGCCTGGTTGTTTTGGTTTATCTGGGTATTTTGTTTGTCAGTTTCATGGGAGGCTCGCACGGCGGAACGCATACTCCGTTAAACACGGCTAATTTGCTGGCAATGCAAATTTTGCCGATAATTTCCGTTATAGCCATAGCATGGGTCTTAATAAGTTACTTTTTCGGGCAGAATTTTATTCTTTCGGCAGCGGGCGCCGTTGAAATTACGAGAGAAACGGCTCCCGATATAATAAGAATTGTTGAAAATATTGCCATTACCGCGGGTCTTCCGATGCCGAAAGTGTATGTGATAAACGACGAATCGCTTAACGCTTTTGCCACCGGAAGAGATCCGCAGCATTCTTACATTGCCCTGACAAAAGGCATTGTCAACAAGCTTGAGAAACCTGAGCTTGAAGGCGTTATAGCCCACGAAATGGCGCACATCGGAAACCGCGATATACGCCTTATGCTTATAATGGTTGTCTGCATAAGCTTTGCCACAATAGCCGCCCAGATTCTTTTGAGAATCGCATTTGTCAGAGGAGGAAGAAGTTCCGGCGGCAAAAGAGGCGGCGGACAATTGCTGTTTGTTGTTTTGGCGCTTGCTCTGTATCTCTACGGGTATCTTGTCGCTCCGCTGATAAAACTTGCGGTTTCAAGAACAAGAGAGTTTCAGGCGGACGCTACTGCCGCGCTTTTAACCAGAAACCCCGAAGGTCTTGCGAACGCATTGAGAAAGATTTCGGGAAATTCCGTTGTGCAGACGCTTAAAGATAAAGAAACAATGGCTGCCATGTGCATTGAATCGCCTTTGGATTCGGATAAACGAAATTCATTTTTTTCAAAACTTTCAGGGCTGTTCGCAACCCATCCGTCTACCGAAGAAAGGATAAAAGCGCTTATGACAATGGACGGATACAGAAGCTGAAAAATATGCAGGGACGCAGATAGACAGCTTGAATTTTTTATAAAAAAATGTATAATTAATACATTCGGCTCAAAAAAATGTTATTCGCAAAATATAATGTTCTTTAGCAGCAATAAAAGTTTTAACATCATAATATAATAAATTAGTTCCGACGTAGCTCAATGGTGGAGCAATCGGCTGTTAACCGATCGGTTGCTGGTTCGAGCCCAGCCGTCGGAGCTTTTTATTGAGGAATAATTAAAGCCTGCTTAAAATGCAGGTTTTTTCTTTATCAAAACTCTATAATACCAAGGAGTTCTTATGCTGGAAGAAAATTTTAAAGTGCGGTTTCATGAAATGGCGCCGGACAGAAGCGTGCCTGTATGGGTATTACAGAATTATTTCCAGCAGGCGGCGGCAATGGACGCTGAAAATCTTTCTTACGGAATCGAAGAGCTATTTTCAAACGGCGTTGCATGGGCGCTTATAAACATTAAGTTTAAGATTTACGGAGAAATAAAAGGCATACAAAACGTAAAAATAAAAACGTGGCACTGTTTCAGCGATAAAATATACAGCCGCAGGGATTTTATTATATATGATGAAACCGGCGCTGAAAAAATTAAAGGCACAAGTTCATGGGTTATCATTGATTTGGCAAAACGCAAAATAGCAAAAACCCCGCAATCCATGCTCAGCCAAAGAATAGAGCCCATTGAAGGCATGGAGCCGGCAGCTTTAAAACCGCCGCCTTTTGAAGGAAAAACACCCGTAACATCGGCACAGATAAAAACCAGACTTGAAGATATAGACGTTAACCGCCATGTAAATAATGTGCATTTTACGGCTTGGGCTTTTGAAGGAGTGCCTGAAACGGTAAGACAAAACAGCTCTTTAAAAGAAATCGCGGTTAATTATAAAGCCGAGGCAACGGCAGGAGAAAATATTACGATAAAGACATATGAAACGGAAAATATTTTCCGGCATATTCTCACGAGAGACTCTGACGGAAAAGAACTTTCAGCCGCATATACGGTTTGGAAATAAAAAATTTTACGGTTAATAAAAAACCGCCGGATTAATGCCGGCGGTTTTTTTATTTTATCTTTCCTTACTTAATCATCTTATACATTTCAAGCATTTTTATGAAGTCGGCCCTGTAACCGTCGTCATCGGCGCCTTTGGCCTTTTTTGCCGTACTTATCACTTCGTCGATTGTCATATTGCCTTTATACTGGCTGTCTTTAACTATTTGCCCGAATTGCGCGACGCTTACGGCAAAACGCATATCGTCGGATGTTTTGCTAAACGGAACATAATCTTTTTGTTTCAGCTGTTTTTCCATAAGTTTGCTTGTGTCGGAATCCGGATCTTTATATCTCAATTTGAGCGTTAAGACATCGCCGTTATCAGATGAAGCGGCAACTTTAGTGTATTTGAGCGATTCAATATCCGGCATAAACTCGCTTTCAACGCCGGCCGGAATAATTTCGTAGATTACCGTAACGGTATGCCCTGCGCCCATTTCACCGGCATCTTTTTTATCGTCGTTAAAATCCTGCGTATTAAGAGCTATTTTTTCATAACCTACAAGGCGGTACGCAGCTACATAAGCGGGATTGAACTCTACCTGTAATTTAACGTCTTTGGCAACGGTAAACAAAGTGGCTCCAAACTCTTTTACAAGCGTTTTTCTTGCTTCAAACAAATCATTTATATAGGCATAATTGCCGTTGCCTTTATTGGCAAGCGTTTGCACTTTTGAATCTTTATAGTTGCCCATACCGTAACCCAATACGCTTAGAAATACGCCCGACTCGCGCGCCGCGACTATTTGATTTTCAAGCTCGCTTTCCGAGCTGGGCCCGATATTAAAATCGCCGTCCGTAGCAAGAATTATCCTGTTATTGCCTTTTCTGATAAAGTTCTTTTTTGCAACTTCATACGCGAGAGCCAAACCACCGGCGCCATATGTGCCGCCGCCTGCGTTAAGGTTATCGATTATTTGCATTATTTTTTCTTTTTCGCTGCCTTTGGCTCCTGAAAGAAGCTCATTAGTGCCGCTTGCGTAAGTCACTATCGACACCCTGTCTTCGGGGCGTAATTCGTCAACAAGCATTTTTAACGATTTCTTGACTAAAGGCAGCCTGTTTTCCTGCGACATAGAACCTGATACGTCTATCAAAAATACCAGATTGCTCGGCGGCAATTCGGCTTTTTTTATATCTTTGGCTTTCACCCCTATTTTCACAAGTTTAAGGCCTTTGTTCCAAGGCGAATCCGTATATTCAAAGTTCATGCTGACAGGGTCTTTGCCTTTAGGCTGCGGATACGAATAATTGAAATAATTGAGCATTTCTTCGATTCTTACGGAATCGGGGTTTGGCATACTGCCCGACATAATGAAACGTCTCATTATATTGTATGACGCAACGTCAACGTCAGCGGAAAAAGTAGAAAGCGGATCTGAAATCGTTGAACGGAAAGTATTTTCTTCGTACTTTTTATAGCTTTCGTCCTGCAAACTGTTATAATCCTGTCCTATATAATTCATATTCGCGGATGCAGCAGGAGCGGCAGACTTGTCAGCAGCAGCCTTTAATGCCAAAACACGTCCCATCTCGACACGTGCCATAGCGACTGCACGACGTTCCTCTGCGATACTAAACTCTCTTGCTTTTTCGCGTTTGGACGCCATTTCTTTTTTTGTCATAACTGAACCTACTGAGTCCGCAAGAACATTTGCCGGTTCCGCTTTTTCTTTTTCATTCATCAACCTCTGAACATCTTCGACTGCACGACGTTCCTCTGCGATACTAAGCTTTTCTGCTTCTGCGCGTTTGGGCGCCATTTCTTTTTGACTCTCGGAAATTGGCATAGCTGAATCTGCTGATTCCACAAGAACATTTACCGTTACCGCTTTTTCTTCTTCATTCATTACCATAACGCCCTGAAAAGCATCATTTTGAAGAACATATGTTCCGCTGTCGCTTTCAATTAATTGATTTTTATCTTTATGTATCAAAACTACCGCGATTAAAACGCTGAAAGCCGCTACAAAAGCAAAAACCAAGCGTTTCGGCCTTCTTTTTACAGCGTGGGCTGATGTTATTTTATTAAAGATTTGATTTTCCTTTGTTTTATCAGGGTCAAAATCAAATTTTTGAAAACGTTCTATTATTTCTTTTTCCGTGTTTTTCATTTTACCTCCAAAAAAACTCTTATTTTATTCATGCCTCTGTTGATTATCGTGCCGACATTGGATTCGCTGATATTAACAAGTTCGGCTATCTGGCGGTTATTTAAACCGGAATAAAATTTAAGAGCGATTATATCCTGTTCTTTCTTGTTTAATGTTTCCATAGCTTTAAGAAGAAGCTGTTTTTCCTGATTATCTATAAGCGTTTCTTCTATTCCTTTTTCACCGGATACGCTCGCGTCCTCAAAACCTGTCAAAGATAAAACTTTTTTTACATAATACATCCTGTAATACATATTTATCTCATTGCGCGCTATTGTAAAAAGCCATTGGCGCATATTTCCTCTGCTTATATCGAAAGTATCGAAATTTTTAAGCGCTTTTTGCCAAGTAAGAGCGGCTATATCTTTGGCAACGCTGTCTTCTATCGTCCGCGTAATTATATAGGAGTAAATTATTTTAAAGAACTCTCTATACGTCTGTTCAAAGTTCATGCTCGGCTCCTATCCTTATTTATTTGTCCGATTTTCATTTAAATCTCCTTTACGCATATTATTTAGCAGGCCCTGCTATAAATACTATGCTCAAGTTTAAAAAGTATCACAAATACAAAAAGCAGGACAGTTTTTTTTAACTGTCCTGCTTTTTATTTTTTAATGTTTTTCTAAAATGAACACGCGTACAATTGGATTCCGCATCAAGTGCGGAATGACAAAAGAAAGGATTTAAAACCTGCTTGGATCCCCGATTAAGACATTCGGGGATGACAAAAGAGTTGAATTAAAACCTGCTTTTGTCACTTTGCCGTCATTGCGACTTTTTTCTGCAAAAGCTCCCATTTCGCGTCAACTTCTTTTTGAATCTGTTCAATAATGCCTTCGCTTCCCGGTTTAAAAAGATGGCTGAATCTTCCCTGGGGTTTTAAGAATTCCGTTACCGGCTTTTTTTCTTTCGGCATTACGTTTATTTTGTAAACGCCGTTTTCAACTTCGTACGAAGGCCATATGCAGGTTTCAACTGCAAGCCTGTTAAGAGACATCGTATCTTCCGGTTTATATGCCCAGCCCAGCCTGCAAGGCGTTAAAATATTTATAAAAGAAGGACCGTCAACCGCCAAAGCTTTCTGAACTTTTGTTATATAGTCGTTCCAGTTGCCGACATAAGCCTGCGCAACATAAGGAATGTCATGGGCGACCATTATTTCGGTCAAATCTTTTCTTGTCTGCTGCTTACCGTGAATTGATTTCCCGGCGGGAGCGGTTGTCGTATGGGCGCCTCTCGGAGTCGCGCCTGAGCGCTGTATGCCGGTGTTCATGTACGCTTCATTGTTGTAGCATATGTAAAGCATTCTGTGCCCGCGTTCTACCGCGCCGGACAAAGACTGAAGTCCGATATCATAAGTTCCGCCGTCGCCGCCGAAAGCTATGAATCTTATATCTTCAGTTATTTTCCCCTGCTTTTTAAGGCTTTTATATGCCGCTTCTATGCCGGAACATGTTGCCGCAGAATTTTCAAAAGCGCTGTGAAAAAATGAATCTTTCCATGAGCTGTAAGGAAATATTGTCGTAGAAACTTCCAGGCAGCCCGTAGCGCTTGTAACAACAACAGGAGTATTGCCTGCCGCAAGAAGCGTTTGTCTGGCGACTATGCCCGCTCCGCAGCCCGCGCAGAGACGGTGTCCGCCAGTAAGGCGTTCGGGACATTTACTTAATTCTTTTAAATTTGCCATGTTATAATTCTCCATTTTAGAAGTTTAGAGAGCTGAGAAGTTGGGAAGCTGAGAGGAGCTGTGGTCGTTTTGTCTTTTTCGTTGCCTTTGTCTTTGCTCAACTTCCCAGCTTCCCAACTTCTCAACTTCTGTCTTTACTTTATTCTTACATTAATATATTCAATTCCCGTAAAAGGCTTTTCAGCGCCCGAAGCTATTTTGCCGAGCTTGTCATAAACCGCGGCAATATGATCGGTATTGATTTCTCTTCCGCCGAGCCCGTAAACATAGTTAACTACTTTAGGAGCCATAACTCCTGCGGCAAACAAAGCCGTAACAACGTCCGAATATAACGGAGCGTACGTTCCGGAGCAGGAATCCGCCCTGTCCATAACAGCAATCGCTTTAACGTTTGCCAAATCTTTCGCGATCATTTCAAAGGGGAAAGGCCTGAAAACTCTTATTTTAAGAAGACCGGCTTTTATTCCTTTTTCCCTGAGCTCTTTTACAACTACTTTTGCCGTGCCGGCCGTTGAGCCGATAACGACTATCGCAATTTCAGCGTCGTCCATCATGTATTTTTCATACATGTCATATTTGCGTCCGAAAGTTTTTTCGAAATCTTTCGCTACTTCCGCGATAATATTTTTCGCGTTTCTCATGCCTTCGGCAAGCTGCCATCTGTGTTCGAAATAATAATCCTGAAGTTCGATAGAGCCTAATGTGTATGGCTTCTTTGTGTCAAGAAGACTTCTTTCCGGCTTATATTCGCCGACGAATTTTTTTACGTCTTCATCCGGATATGTTTCAACCACTTCCATGCAGTGGGAAATAATAAATCCGTCCGTAGTTACCATTGCCGGAAGTTTCGCTTTTTCGGCGATTTTTACCGCCTGAATCATATTGTCGTAAGCTTCCTGCGAATTTTCGGAATAAATCTGTATCCAGCCGGAATCTCTCGCGCCCATCGTGTCGGACTGGTCGCCGTGTATGTTTATAGGAGCGGACAACGCTCTGTTTACTTCCGCCATAACTATAGGCAGCCTGAGACCCGCGGCTATGTATAGCATTTCCCACATAAGCGCAAGACCCTGCGCCGAAGTGCCTGTCATTGCCCTGGCGCCTGCGGCAGCGGCGGCAATTGTCGCCGACATCGCCGAATGCTCGCTTTCTACCGCGACATATTCGCTTTTTACGATTCCGTCGGCTACAAACTGTGAAAAAATCTGCACGATTTCCGTAGCGGGAGTGATAGGATACGCGGCTACTACGTCCGGCTCTATCTGGCGCATTGCTTCGGCCATAACTTCGTTGCCGGTTTTTGCGACAAGTTTGCCTTTTGAATATACTGTCTTTATCATTTTAGCCTCTTTTTTGTCTGTCATTCCCGAAAGTCTTTATCGGGAATCTATTTTTATATTTTGTTTATTTGAACATGGATCCCCGATTAAAACACTCGGGAATGACTTATTGTATAAGTCATTTTTTTTCTTCTTCCATCGTAATGGCTTTACCTTTAACAGGACATTCATTAGCGCAAATGCCGCAGCCTTTGCAATGGTCATAATCTATGCCTGTAATAACGGTTGTCTTTTTTTCGTCCGGAGCAACCAAAATTGAAGAATCCGGACATGATATCCAGCATATAAGGCAATGTATGCACTTATCTTTATGCCATATAGGCCTTTCCGAGCGCCAGTCGCCTGTGATAAAATCGTTTGCCGTTCCTGCTTCGACTATACCTCCCGCAGGAAGCTGCGCAGCCGATAATTTTATTTTACAATCGTTCTTTTTCACTTTATTCCTCCGTTCTCAAATCTTTAAATCAAGAATTCATTTTTACTGATTTTTTCATTATTTCTGCTTTTTTGACAACAACCTTGGTTTGCCGCGTCAGGGCTTTGCCCTTCCTCGCAATGACAAAAGAGCGGAATAAAAAACTGCTTTTGTCAGTTTTTCACTTCGTCATAAGCTCTTTTTATTGAAGAGAGGTTTCCTTCAATAACTTCCGGTTTGTGACGGAATTTTGCCGTGAGTTTTACTTTTGTGTCTTCTAAAACGGCATTAATATCTAAATTTCCGATAACTTTTACCAAAGCGCCGAGCATCGGAGTGTTCGGAATATTTTTGCCTATGGTTTCAAGCGCAATGTGGCTTGCGTTTACAACGTAAACCTGCGATTTGTCAATGTTAAGCTGTTTGGATATCTCTTCGGCGCTGAACGTTGAATTTACGATTACTTTTCCGGTTTTACCGATACCGTCGGCAACGTCAACACAGTCCATAAGAGACGGGTCAAGAATTACGACATACTGCGGATGTGTAATGCCCGAATGAATTGTTATCGGTTCTTCACTTATCCTGTTAAAAGACTGAACAGGCGCACCCATTCTTTCCGGACCATATTCAGGAAAAGCCTGAATATATTTGCCTGTTGCCAAAACTGCTTCGGCAAACAGAAGCGCGGCTGTTTTTGCTCCCTGACCGCCGCGGCCATGCCAACGAACTTCAATCATTTTTGCTGACATTTCTCGCTCCTTTTAGTGTTGTTTTAATTGAATTTTCAATCAAAACATTATTTTGAAACCATTTTTTTATAAATAGTAATATAACGACAATTACAAATTACTAATTACTAATCAACTACAACTACTTAACTACAATTTATACACATTTATAAGAGGATGGCTTTTATTTGTTTATTCTTAATTGCCTTTTTGTCTTTTGCCGTTGATTCGTAATTCGTAATTCGTAATTTGTAATTGCCTTTTTTACATTTCTTTTCTGCCCAAAATAGCTCGGGAAATAGTAAGCTCGTCAGCGTATTCAATGTCTCCGCCGACAGGCAAACCGTAACCCAATCTTGTAACCGTAATTCCTATTGGCTTGATAATTTCTGCAAGGTATAATGCAGTAGTTTCACCCTTTGAATCCGTATCAGTGGCAAGGATGACTTCAGTGATTTTACTACTTTTTAATCTTTTTAGCAACTTATCAATTCTTATGTCGTCAGGCCCAACCGCGTCAAGAGGAGAAAGCGCCCCGCCGAGCACAAAGTATAATCCTTTATAGTCTTTAACTTTGCTTACCGCGATAAGGTCCTGCGGTGTTTCAACAACGCATATAATATTGTGTTCTCTTGCGGTATCGGAGCATATAGGGCAGGGGTCGCTTTCGCTTAAATTGAAGCATGCGCTGCAATACTTCATTGTCTGTCTTGCTTTTTGTATGGAATCTATAAGCCTTTCAACTTCACCCTGCGGCATTTTCAATATATGATAGCTCAGGCGTTCAGCCATTTTCGGGCCTACGCCCGGCAGCTTTTTTATTATGTCTATCATTTTTTCTACGGGCTGCGGTCTGTTCATATTAAAATTTGCCTAAACCTTTAAAAACGCTTTTTGCACCGTCTTTAAGCGCGTCTTTTGCGCCTTCTTTGACGCCTTCTTTAACGGATTCTTTGAGGGCTTCTTTTAAAGACTTCGTTATCTCTCTTTTCATCTGCTTTATCATTTCGCCGTAAATATCAGGCTGCATGGAAAACTCTTTCGGAACTTTTCCCTTACCCTTTTTAATATTTGTCGGGACAAAAGCAGATGGGCCTATTTCGCCTGAATTTAAAACTTTAAAAGAGTTTATTTTAAATATTGCGTAAACTCCGTCAGCATAATACTCCTGCAGCAGCGGAGACTGCATAGTCATTTCCGAAGGATAGAATAATTTTGTTCCCTCGACCTGTTTATAGCCGGAGTAAATAATTTTCGCGAATGATTCTGCGTTATCGGCAAGTTCTTTAGCTATTTTACGCTTTTCTTCTTCGCTTTTATCCTTATATTCGTCAGATTCGCTTACGCCTCTGTAAATCTCTTCTTCAGCGAATTTAATTTGAGTGACATTTGTCAACAAAGTATTTCTGTCTAAAAAGATTTTTGAATCAAATAAAGAAAGTATGGAAAGTGCGAACTCTTCAGGAGTCACTTCTTCTTTGTTCTCTCTTTTCCTTTTTATCTCTTTACGAATTTTTTCCGGATCTTTCACAGACATATTGATTACATACTCTTTTTTATTTTGGGAATGGCTTGGGTCAAAAGTAATATTAAGATGGGAGTATAAATAATCCTGCTGGGCAGCCTTCTTGTTAAAAGGTGCAACTGTTGAGGTACTTTTTGCCTCCTGATAGTCCCTAAAAACAACTGTTTCGCCTTCAGAAGAAATAAATTTGACGCTGACATAATCAGCTTCATCGGTACTTATAAACGATGCATGCACATATCCGCCCGATTTAGCTTCCATTCTTCTATTTGTGCCGTCAACAGTTTCCCTCATGATGACAGACATGCCTTGACCGAACACTAATTCATATTCGACTTCATAAGACTTAAAGTTTAAATTGCTTAATAAATCTTTTTCTCCGGATTTCCGTAACACTTCCTCAGCGGTCATGGCAAAAACGCCTGAAACCGCAAAACATAATAACAACGCCAAAAGAATTTTTTTCACTTTCCACTCTCCGCTCTTTTTTATTTTATCCGCTTCTTAAATTTTTTTCGCTTTTCCGCCGAACTTTTTTGCTATATCCTGAATATGCTGCGGCACCGCCGTTTTCGCGCTTTCTTTGAAATCTTCCTCAACTTCATATTGAACCGCGGCTGCCTGAGGCTGCTCTTCTTCGGCAATTACAATCTCTTCTTTTTCGGGTTTTTCGTCAATCTTTATGTCTTCAACGGCTATTTTAACGGCAATATTATTGCCGGTTTTACGCTGGTAGAGTTTTGAAATCTGCTCCTGAAACTCCTGCACGCCTTCATAATCGAATTTATTCGTTACGGTTATCTGCACTGATTTTGGAGAAAGTATTTTCACAAGGGTTTTAAGCAACGACTGCGAGGTAAGCGGATGTTTTTTAGTAATTTCCGAAACTATCTCTTTCCAAACGCTTATTAAGTCAGCTCCGCCTTCAATATCTCCTGCGGCGGCAACAATGCCGCTGTCGTCTTTTTTATTCGCAAAAGCTGATGACACCGGAGACGGGGGTATTTCCGCGGCAAAATAATCCCCGCTTTTTAAATTCTTTTCCAAATCGGCAATTCTGTTTATAAGTTCCCCGACATTATAATACGGTTCCGACATTTTAAGCAGATACATTTCAAGAAGAATCCTGGGCTGATCGTGCCAGCGCATCTCTTCCAGCGCTTTTGAAATAAGATTGTTCATTCTGACATGCCGTGAAACGGTAAAAAGAGTTTTCTGCACTTCAAAAAGTTTTTTATCTTCCGTTGAAATTTCCGCGATTTCAGGATTTATCGAATAAATCATCACCTGGCGCAGATGGTCGCGCAAATCTCTGGCAAACTGTAAAATATTGTACCCCTGTTCAGAAATTTCTTTTACTGTTTTTAGTATTGCCAGAATATCGCCCTTAGCCAGATTTTCGGTAACTAAAGCTATTATTTCTTTGGGAAGAAGGCCTAAAAGACCTCTTATGTAGTCGCCGGTTATTTTGCCGACGCTTGAAGAAACTGCCTGGTCAAGCAGACTTAAAGCGTCTCTCATTGAACCGCCTGAAGCGCTCACAACTATGCTTAAAGCATCGTCGTCTATTTCAAAACCTTCTTTCTGTCCTATATTTTTTATCGCGTTTGCAATTTCTTTTGTGGAGATAAGCTTGAAGCGGTATCTCTGGCATCTGGAAAGAATAGTTACGGGAATTTTGTGCTGTTCGGTAGTCGCAAGTATAAAAACAACATGCGCCGGAGGCTCTTCCAAAGTTTTAAGCAGCGCGTTAAACGCCTGCGTGGTTATCTGGTGGGCTTCGTCTATGATATAAATTTTATATTTCGAATTTGCAGCGGAAAATTTTACATTTTCCCTTAAAGCTCTTATTTCGTCTATCCCGTTGTTTGACGCGCCGTCAATTTCTAAAACGTCAATATTGGCGCTTTTGCCTATTTCAACGCAATTTTCGCATACGCCGCAAGGGTTGGCTGTGGGTCCGTTTTTACAGTTCAGGGCTTTTGCAAGAATTCTTGCCATTGTGGTTTTTCCGCAGCCTCTCGGCCCGGAAAAAAGATAAGCATGCGCTATTCTGTTTTCGGAAATAGCGTTTTTTAAGGTCTGAGAGATATGCTCCTGACCGATAACTTCGTCAAAATTTTGAGGGCGAAACTTTCTGGCTAATACTAAGTATGACATAATATAAAAAAAGAGTGGAGATTGGAGTGTGAAGAGTGGAGTTAAAGAAAGGCTAAAAGCCTTTTAACTCTTCACTTTTCACTCTTCACTCTGCTATTTGTATGTGGAGCTGATCGGGATTGAACCGACGGCCTCATCGTTGCGAACGATGCGCTCTCCCAGCTGAGCTACAGCCCCATATACTGTTCGGAAGGATTGTATTATAGCAAATTATTTCGGATTTATTAAACTTGAATTCATCTTTTTATGTAAATTTTTATTTAAATTTAGTAAAATCATTAAATAAAGCCCCGCGTATTGCGCGGCTGAAAATAAAAATCCGTTAAAGGAGAGCCTATGTATTTGAATTTAGCCATTAACTCGGTAATTTTCGGGATTTTTTTCACGCTGTTATTTTTGTTTCTCCAAAAAATAAAAATTTGGAAGGTTAATTTTGCAAGCATGTTTTTCTTCACGACAATAGTATATTTTATTTTGACGCTGTTTTTGAGTAAATTCTTGCAAATATAAATTAAAATACGAGCCGGCAGCAGGATGATAAAAACAAAAAAAGCAAACAGCCAAGAGATATTAAACGAGCTAAAAGCTCTTAAAGACGAAACATGCGCGAAAAACCGCTCAAAATTCTTTCAAACGCATAAAGGCGGATATGGCGAAGGCGATTTGTTTTTGGGGCTCACTGTGCCGCAGCAAAGAAAAGCAGCCGGTAAATACTATAGAGATATAACGGTTAAAGAAACCGAAAAACTTTTAAGAAATAAATTTCATGAAGCAAGATATGTGGCCTTGGCAATTTTAATTGAAAAATATAAAAAGAAAAAAATTTCCGATAAAGAAAAAAAAGAAATAGCCGGCGCATACTTAAGAAACAGCAAATATATAAACAATTGGGATTTGGTTGATATTTCGGCTCCGCATATTATCGGCGAGTATTGGTTTAACAATTCGCCGCAGAATTTATGGAAATACGCCAAATCTAAAAATTTGTGGCAGGAAAGAATATCCGTTCTTGCGACCCTTTATTTTATAAGGCGGGATGTTTTTGATAAAACGCTTGAACTTGCCGTATTTTTTCTTAAGCATGAACATGATTTAATGCACAAGGCTGTCGGCTGGATGCTTAGAGAGGCAGGAAAACGCAGCGCGGACGTTCTGTATAAATTTTTGGATAAATACCGCAAAGTAATGCCGAGAACCATGCTGCGTTACGCGATTGAAAAGCTTCCGGAAAGAAAACGAAAGCATTATATGGAGAAGTGACATGTCTTTTGAAAAGCTTGATCTTCATCCGATTTTCAATAAGGGCGGGCAGATTGAAAGCGAACTCAAAAGAATTTTAAATAATGCATGGGCAAAAAAGCTGGATTTTATCGAAATTATTCCCGGCAAAGGCTCAGGGCAGCTGAAAGAAAAAGTCCTGAAATTTTTTAATCAGAAGGATATTAGGCAGAAGTATTCGCGCCTTGATGTCGATAATAAAAATTTTGGCAGAATTTTCATTTATTTTAACTGGAATAAATTAGAGTGACTTCACACATATTACGCGCATGCGTTTGGTCAAAACAAGCCCGAAGGGCTGCGGCAGCTTTTTGGTAAATTTTCTTTTTTTTGCTTCGCAGATACGTCTCTGTATCTTTGGCACAAAAAAATGAAAATTTCCTCAAAAATCCTAGCAGCGCATGTGCGTAATATGTGTGAAGTCACTCTAAATAGAGGTAATATGAAAAATATTCTGATACGGCTTGTAGTTAACTCGGCAGCTTTGCTTGTTGCCGTAAACATTATTTCCGGGATAAATATTCCGACGTGGGGCGTTTTGATTGCCACCGCTATTGTTATAGGGCTTTTGAATGCTGTTTTAAAACCCGTTCTTATACTTCTTACTCTTCCGATAAATATTTTAACATTAGGAATTTTCACGCTTTTCATAAACGCGTTTCTTTTTTATCTTACTTCGAAAATTATAATAGAATTTACGGTCGGCGGTTTTTGGGACGCTTTTTGGGGAGCGGTTCTTTTCAGCATAGTAAGCATAATTTTGAATGTTATAATAGGCAGTAATGAAATGCGGAATTTGCAGGACGAAAACAGGAGATAGAAAATAAATGATCACAAAAGAACTGATTTTAAGAATTTTCTCCGCGGCGAATATTTTAAGGTGGAATGACCACATAAGACCTTTTGATTTTTTTGAGCTGGATAAGCAGGCTCATAAAATGATAATCGCCTATATTGTCGCTAAGTTTGAAGAAGACGAAGGCAAAAAAATCGACTGGATAAAACTTATTGAAGGCGGGATATTTGAGTTTTTCCAGAGGATAATGCTTACGGATTTAAAGCCTGAAGTTTTCCACGAACTGATGTCAAAAAAAGAAAAAGAGCTGAATGAATGGGTAATGAAAAACCTTGAAAAAGATTTGAAAGCTCTGCAGCACGGCATAAAAGAAAGATTTTCCGAATATTTTTCCGATCCGGGCTACGCGAAACAGGAAAAAAGAATTTTAAGCGCGGCGCACAGTCTTTCCACAAAGTGGGAGTTCGGCATAATTTATCCGTGGAACGCGATGATCTACGGCATAGAAAGAACAAAAGAAGAGATAGAATCCAGCATCGCTACTTTTGACGATTTGTCCGGAATAAGAAAGCTGATGATAAATAAAAGATATTACGGATTTCTCGATTTGTGCGGACAGCTTCGTTTTCAGCAGAGATGGGCGCAGGCTTACAGAATTCCCAAAACAACGGTTTTGGGTCATATGCTTACCGTGGCGATTTTCGCGTATTTATTTTCAAACGAGATGGGCGCGTGCAGAACGAGAATGTACAATAATTTTTATTCGGCATTGTTCCACGATTTGCCGGAAATCCTTACCAAAGATATTATCCGCCCGATAAAATCTTCAATTACGGGTCTTGAAGATATAATTAAAGTGTATGAAGAAAAGCAGGTGAGGGAGAGGATTCTCCCTTTGATACCTGATGACTGGCACAGGGAAATGGTATATTTCGTGCAGAATGAATTTGCGGATAAAATAATCGAAAACGGCGAAGTTAAAGAAGTTAAAAACGCGGCTGAATATAACTATGACCAGTATAACGCCGTTGACGGCACGCTTACGTCTTCATGCGACAAACTTTGCGCGTACATAGAAGCTTCCATGGCGTTGGAGTACGGAATCAAGTCCGACACTTTAATGAAGTCCAAGCAGGATTTATATGATAAATACGCGGTTGTAGATAAAAATAATTTGGATTTTAAACAGCTTTTTGATTATTTTAAATGACAAAAGCAGGCTTTAATTCCGCTCTTTTGTCATTGCGAGGGAACGAAGTTCCCGAAGCAATCCGGAAAGCTGCTCCTGCTGGCATCTCTCAATGTATGCTTCAATAATAATTTTATTGTCTAGATTGCCGCGAAATTTACAAACGGATGTAAATTTCTCGCAATGACGGCAAAGATGGAAAAAATGAAAAAATTAAATAAAAAACAAATCATAATAGTCGCGGCCATTTTTGTATTTTTTGCCGCTGCCGCTATTTTTGTTTACCTGAAGCAGCTAAGGATTGAAATGACTGCCGAAGCAGGAGTTGTTGCAGGCACGATAATAAGCAGAGAGCAGGCGTATTTTAACGCGTACGGTGAATTTGACGCTTTGGAAGAGCTCTCTAAAAGCGAAGCTCTTCAAATCAGTTTGGAAGGAAATAGGTATTTTACTTTAATGCGCATTGAAGCGGTTGGTGACACTTTGATGTTATACGCAAAATCTACGGACGGCTTTTTTAAAGGCACTGAGCTTTACGTAAAATATAACATCCGCGACGGTATGACAGAATACGAAATAATAGAACAAACTAAAATCCCTCTTCCTCGATTGTAAGGTCAACTCTTTTTGAATCCGGAAAAACCTGATTATAATATTGTTTAGGCGCTGTTCCTTTTATAAAAGCTTCAAGAAACGCTCCCGGCGTTTTGCTTAATGCCAGTAAGCCTGTCTGCGGGTCAACCAATGCCCATTCGATATTATCCGGCTGGCTGAAATCGACTATGGGTTTTCCCGCTAAAGATTCTTTCATAAATTTTGTCCATATGGGGCATGCCAAAGTTCCGCCGGTGACTCTTTCCCCCAGAGATATCGAGCGGTTGTCATATCCTACCCATACTCCGGCCGCAAGCTGCGGAGTATATCCTATAAACCAGACGTCGCCGCCTTCGTTTGTAGTTCCTGTTTTTCCGGCGCAAGGCCTGTTAAGATTTTTTGCGTACCAGCCGCTTCCTCTTTCAATTACGGATTTAAGCATGTTCGTCATCACGAAACATATTTGAGGCGATAAAACTTCTTTCTGCTGCGGAAGGTTTTGTTCAAGAATACGTCCGTCTTTGTCGGTAATTTTCGTGATAACATAAGGCGTTGTTTTAACTCCTCCCGACCCGAACACGGAATAAGCCGAAACCATCTCCTGCAATGTTACGTCGCTTGCTCCCAAAGCCAGCGAATACGAGTTGGAGAGCGGCGTTGTAATGCCGAGTCTTCTTGCCGCCTGAATAACTTTCCGCGGCGTAACATGCATTATGGTTTGTATCGCGCATGTGTTTATCGACAAAGCGAGAGCGGTCCTTAATGTTACCGGGCCTCTGTATTTTCCGCCGTAATTAACCGGAGTCCATACTTTTTGAACGTCTACCAGGTCTGATTCGGGAATTTCTTCGGCTATATCTTCCAGCGCTCTGATATCGCGGGAAACTAAATTCCAGTTTGCTCCGTCATAAACAAAAACCATCGGTTCATCGTCAAGTAAAGTTGCCGCCGTAAATCCAGCTTCAAGAGCGGCGAGATAAACAAAAGGTTTGAAAGAAGAGCCGGCCTGCCGCTTTGCCTGCGTCGCGCGGTTAAACTGGGTTTCCTTAAAACTTCTTCCGCCGACCATTGCTCTGATAGCTCCGGTGTTTATGTCCATGGCAATAAGCGCGCCCTGCGCTTTAACCGGTTCGGCGCCTTCTTTTTCAAAAGCTTTCGCTCTGTTTTCGTCAAACTTTTCCAATTCCGACTCAAGCACTTTTTCCGCCGCCGTCTGCGCCTGCATATCAAGAGTCGTGAAAATTGAAAGGCCGCCTTTGAATAAAACGTTTGTTCCGTATTTCGGTTCAAGCATTATTCTCAAAAATTCCACAAAATAATGTCCCGATTCCTGCTTTGGGATTTCTTCTCTTTCCGGGAGCGGCACTGCGAGCGCTTCCTGTTCCTGCTCGGGAGTAATATATCCAAGCTGTCTCATTCTTGCCAAAACAAGATTTCTTCTTGCTTGCGACGCTTTTATATTTCTAAAAGGATTATAAAAATTCGGCGACTTTGGTATTGCCGCAAGGGTTGCGCTTTCCGCAAGATTCAAATCTTCAACGTTTTTATTGAAATAAACTTTTGCCGCCGACTGGGCTCCGTATGCTCCGCTGCCGAAATAAATTTGGTTTATATAAAACTGAAGGATTTCGTCTTTTGAATAATCTTTTTCAAGCTGGATTGTAAGCAGAGCCTCTTTTATTTTGCGCTTCAGTGTTTTTTCAGGAGTCAAAAATATTGTTTTGGCAAGCTGCTGTGTTATTGTGGAGCCGCCTTCGGCTACTTTTCTTCTCAACGCTATTCTTGAAAGCGCGCGTATTACGCCTTTTGTAGAAACGCCCCAATGGTAAAAAAAGTCATTGTCTTCAATAGATATGAAAGCATTTTGAAGGTCTATCGGAATTTCGTTTATGGGAACGAGCATTCTTCTCTCCATAAACAGCTCGGCGATTAAGTTGTTGTCTTTATCGTAGATTTTTGTTGAAAGACTGGGCGTATAATTTTCAAGCTGGCTGATTGACGGCAAATCTTCGGTCATTTTTTCCAGAATTTTTGCGCCTACAATTATGCACAAAGGCACGGCTATTAAAAAAAAGAAAAAAACTAATTTTTTAAACGTTATTTTTACGCTCATTTAACTCTCCGGTAATACTGTATATCTTAAAGATTATATTCTAAATTGAAGAATGTGTCAAAGAATAGATGAATAGAAGTTGGGAAGTTAAGAAGTCTAGAAGAGCTGTGGTCGTTAAAGTCCTTGCTGTTGCTAAATTTCTTATCATCCTATCATACCATCTTATTCCGTTCTCGCCATTGCCCATCTTCTCAGTTGCCAAACTCTCAACTTCTAATGTTGCATAAATTTGCAATCTTGCCCTATAATTAATATAATATATAGTTGACTAAATAGGGAGGTGCCCATGCTTACTTTCAACAAGAAGAAAAACATTCTTGAGCCGGAAGAGTATCATTACGAGCTTCAAGATGTGAAGGAACCAAATCTTTTCAGGGAGACTTTTCAGTACACCGAAATCCCGAAAATAGGGTTCAATAATATGGTAGTGCCTATGAATGTCCCGGATGACATTTGGATCACGGACACAACGTTCCGCGACGGGCAGCAGGCAATGGATCCGTTTACCGCGGACCAAATAGCCGATCTGTACGATTTGATGCATAAACTCGGAGGGCCTAACGGCATAATTAAACAGACGGAATTTTTTCTTTATTCCGACAAAGATAAAGAAGCCGTAAGAAAATGTCAGGAAAAAGGATATGAATTTCCGCAAATAACTTCATGGATAAGAGCAAATAAGGAAGACTTTAAACTTGTTAAAGAAATGGGGCTTAAAGAAACCGGAATTTTAACTTCCTGCTCGGATTACCACATATTTTTAAAACTCAAAAAAACCCGCAGGCAAGCTTTGGAAATGTATTTGGACATAGTTAAAGCCGCTCTTGCCGAAGGAATTCTTCCACGCTGTCATTTTGAAGATATAACAAGAGCCGATTTTTACGGTTTTGTCGTTCCTTTCGCCGTAGAACTTATGAAACTTTCAAAGGAAGCAAAAATACCCGTAAAAATAAGAGCATGCGACACATTGGGTTTCGGAGTAAGTTATCCGGGAGCCGCAATGCCGAGAAACGTAAACGGAATAATGTTCGGACTCACGCATCACGCGGGAGTGCCTTCGGAATGCATTGAATGGCACGGACACAATGATTTTTACAGAGCGCTCAGCAATTCAACAGCCGCGTGGCTTTACGGCTGTTCGTCAATAAACGGTTCTCTTTTAGGAATAGGCGAAAGAACGGGAAACACTCCGGTCGAAGCTTTGGCTATCGAATATGTATCTTTAAGAGGAACCACAAACGGTATGGATTTGTCGGCAATTACCGAAATTGCCGATTATTTCAAAAGAGAACTCAACTATGATATTCCGAAAAACCAGCCTTTTGTCGGAGCAAATTTTAATATGACAAAAGCGGGCATTCACGCTGACGGTCTTTTAAAAGAGCAGGAAATTTATAATGTGTTTGACACTCAGTCGATTCTTAACAGGCCGCCGGAAGTTGAAATAACCGACAGAGCAGGGCTTGCCGGGATAGCTTTCTGGATTAACACGCAAATGCCGGGGCTTAAGGAAAAAGAAGAAAAGCTTGATAAAAACAATCCCGCGGTATTAAAGATAAAAGAAGATATTGACGAATTGTTTAAAAACGGAAGAACAACGTCAATGACTCACGCGGAAATGATGGAACTTGCAAAGAAATATTTATCTCAATACGCGTAAAGGCAATTAATAATTAACAATTAATAAATAATAATTGGACATAGCAAAGGCAAAAAAGACAGCGCGATTTTCGTGCTGTCTTTTTTGCCTTTTGCGAGGTATTTGTCTTATTTGTTATTTGTTAATTGTAATTTGTTAATTGCCGTTTCAGGACCTTTAAAAATACCCCAGTGGGTAAATCCGATGTTTTTAAGTTTTTCCAGCTGGTTTGACATATTTTTTTGGCGGGCAAAAATTGAGACGACATCATACTCTTTTCTTAAATCTTCCGACAAAACAGCTATATCCGAATAATTATCCTTTTCGGAATCATATAATAAAGCGGCTTTTTTCAAACCGCTGTTTTGCGCCGCTTCGGAACCTGAAAAAAACGCGTCGATTACTCTCTCAAATCCTAACGAAAATCCGCAGGCGGAAACATCATGACCGGAAAAACCGCCTATCATATTATCATAACGCCCGCCGCCGCCGAAAGAGAGATTCCCGTTTATTTCGTTAACTTCGTAAATCGCGCCGGTATAATAATCCATACCGCGCACTAACATTGGGTCAAATCTTATATTAACGTCATCCGTTAAACTTTTAACGGAGCTGATTATTGTACTTAAATCTCTGCAGGCTTTATAATACTTTGCGTCTTCGGTTTCAGATTCATTTTCCCCGGATAAATCTATATTGGTTTTTCCTTCTTTCAGATTTTCGAAAACCCTTTTGATATTTGCAAGAACTGATTCTTCAAAATTTTTCTTTCTCAATTCTTCAATAATATCGTCAAGAGATTTTTTATCCAATTTATCCAAAGCTATAAGAAAATCCCTGTATTTATCGTCGTCATTTATGCCGCAGTCTTTGCTTATTTTTTTAAGTATCTGCCTGTCATTTATTCTTATTTCAAAGTTCTTAATTCCAAGTTCATTCAAAGTTTTGCACGTCACATAAATTAATTCTATTTCGCAGTTTGGCGTAGGGTCCCCTATAATATCTATGTCGCATTGCGTGAACTGCCTGTATCTTGATTTTTGCTGTCTTTCAGCACGCCACACATTTCCTATCTGAAAAACTTTAAATGGTTTCGGGAGTTTATCTTTATAATGCGCGTAATAGCGCGCGAGAGGAACCGTAAGGTCATAGCGAAGCCCGAAATCCGCAATATTGTTTTCTTCACTGCTTTCTTTCAAAGCTTCTTTTAATTCTTCACCGCGTTTGAGTATCTTAAAAATCAGCTTCTCGTTTTCTCCGCCTTTTTTTCCGGTCAGATTTTCAAGTTTTTCAATAGCTGGCGTTTCTATGGAATTAAAACCGTATTTTTTATAACTTGACGCTATTTTATCAATAACTCCGCTTCTTATTTCAGCCTGTACAGGTTCTATATCTCTTGTCCCGGCAGCGGGTAAAAAATCGTCTTTGCCCATATTATGCCCCAAATGTAAATTTCATATCTTTATTTCCCGTAAACAAACGCTTTACCGGCCTTGAGAAGCTTATTCAATTTCGCCTGATTGTCGGACTCAACATAAACTCTCACAACCGGCTCTGTTCCGGAAAGCCTGAAACCTATCCATGTATTGTCATCCAAAATAAATTTATGCCCGTCGATTGAGATATTGTTTATCACTTTCATGCCGGCAAAACTTTCAGGCGATTTTTCTCTAAGCGTATTTCTGAAAGCTTCCATAGTTTCGGCGGGAAGATGAAAATTAAGCCTTGAAGTTATAACCTCGCCGGTCATTTTCTTTATGTCTTTAAGCATTGCGGTTACCGACTTTTTATTCATCGCTGCGGCTTCCGCCATCAATAAACAGGCAAGAATTCCGTCCTTTTCCGGGATATGCCCTCTTATCGTAAGCCCGCCGGATTCTTCGCCGCCGATAATAAAATCCTTCTGGTTATTTACCATAATCTCGCCGATATACTTAAATCCGACCGGGGTTTCCATAACCTGTACGCCGATTTTTGCCGCAAGCCTGTCAAGCATATGGCTTGTCATAACGCTTCTTGCGGCAATTCCTTTCCAGCCTCTTGTTTTATTTAAATGGTACAGCAAGACAGGTATAACCTGATTCGGAGTTATAAACTCGCCGTTTGAATCGATTATCCCGAATCTGTCGGCGTCACCGTCTGCGGCAAGGCCGAGTTTAAATGATTCTTTTTTTACCATCTGAAAAAGTTCGCCGATATTTTGCTCGTTTGGTTCCGGAGCGCCGTTCGGAGAAAACATCGTGTCCCTGTTTTTATTTATGGTTTTATGCTTAATGCCGGCTTCGTCAAGAAGCGCATCCAAATAATCGTTTCCCGTGCCGTGTAAAACGTCGCAGGCTACTTTTAAACCGGCTTTTTTTAACGCCTTAAAATTTACAAGTTCCCTTATTTTCTTCATGTAAGCCGCGCGGGGATTATGCATCTCGATAATTTTATTTTTTATACCTTGTTCCAGAGGCATGATTTTTACGTCTTTTATGCCGGTTGAAGCGCAGTATTTTTCGATTTTACTTGTTGTTTCCGGAAGAGCGGGACCGCCCCATGACGGAGAATATTTTATGCCGTTATACTTATAAGGATTGTGGCTTGCGGTAAAATTAATGCCGCCCGCAAGTTTTGAATTGATTATCTCAAAAGCGACGACGGGCGTAGGAGTGTCTCTTTTGCAAAGCAAAACTTTAATGCCGTTGCCCGCCAATACTTCGGCGGAAGCTTTCGCGAAATCTTCGGACATAAATCTTGTATCGTATCCTATAATTACCGAAGCTTTTTTCGCTTCCCCGTTTATAAGCTTCGCGATTGCCTGAGTTACGATTCTTACGTTTTCATAAGTAAACTCCTCGGCAATAATTCCTCTCCATCCCGATGTACCGAATTTAATCATACAATATACTCCATTTTTAACTACAGAGTGAAGATTGAAGAGTGGAGAGTGGAGATAAAGTGTTTTCGCTATGCGAAAACCTATTAATTAGATTTCGGCTTCTCCGAAATTCAATATCTCCACTTTTCACTCTCCACTCTTCACTCTGCCTTTATTCCTGCCAAGCCTTAATCTTTTCCGTATACATCTCAATAAAACCTGCCGCGGTGGACTTATCCTTTGCTTCCGCCCAGATATGAAAGAAAGCTTCGTCCGGATCAGGCACTAAAAGAACCCATCCGTTGTTAAAATATATTTTCACGCCGTCAATAAGCTCGGATTTTTTGCCTTTCGCGTCTTCAATGGCTTTACGCATGGCCTGGCCTTTTTTATCCCATGAGCACGGAACCGTCTTATGCAAAACTTCAAAAGAAGGTATTTCGCGGCTTATTCTGCTGAGCGATAAATTTTCTTCGGAAAGCATCTCAATTATTTTGCCTATCGCATACATCGCGTCAAAAGCGTTCTGAAACTCCGGAAAAATAAATCCTCCCATGCAGTCGCCGATAAAAGCTACGTCTTTGTCGCCTGCCGCGTTCATTATATTTCTCGGGCTTGTGGCCGTTCTTTTTACTTTCGCTCCGAATTTCGCCGCAAGTTCTTCAATGACCGAAGAGGCGTTTACCGGAACCGCTATCGTCGCGTTTTTATGCGTTTTCATTACAAGATAAGCGGCTATAAGCATAGCCAGGTCGTCTTCCACGATTTTACCTTTTTCGTCAACCAGAAAAAGTTTTTCCGCCCCGGTGTCAATAAGGAAGCCCGCGTTTGATTTCAAAGTAATAACAATATCGGAAAGCTGGCTCAGCGAATTATCAAACTCTTCGGGAGATTTTGTAATTTTCGAAGAATTCGTGAACGCGTTAAGCGCCACAACGTCAATATTTAATTCCCCTAAAATTGCCGGAAATATCATTGAAGCCGACGAATACGCGTAGTCTATAACTATTTTCAATTTGGATTTTTGGATTTTTTCTTTTTTAATGGTGTTTAAATAACCGGTCTTATAATATTCAATAGCCCTCGGAGGCACGGTAATTTCGCCGACGTCATTCATATTGGCGCGCTTAAAATCTTCCCTGAAAAAGAGCTGCTCTATCGCTTTTTCCTGGCTTATGGAAACATCGCCGCCTTTAGAGTCAAAGAATTTTATATCGACAAGACGCGGGTCGTAAGGAGACTGCCTGATATGAATTCCTCCTGCTTCGCCTTCATTGCCGATTTCATATCTGACAACCGGCACCGGCGAGCTTCTTAAATCTCCGACTTTTACGCCTGCGGAAAGAAGTCCGGAAATTATCCCTCTTTTTATCATTCTTGTCGCGCGGTGATCGTCTCTTGAAGTAAGAATATAAGCGCCGCTGCCGACAAAAGCGCCGTATGCCGAACCTATTTTTGCCGCAAACTCGGGAGTTATTTCTATATTGCCCAAACCTGTTATGCCGTAAGCGTTGAATAATGCTTTATTCCACTTTTCGCCCCAGACAAGACTGCTTGAAAGTATCGCGCCCGCTTCAACTATTTTATGAGGCCATATTCTCAGATTTGTTCTTATTATGGCGTCAGCGCCTATACTGCATTCGTCGGCAATAATCGTTCCCACCTGGACAACCGCCCTGTCGCCTATTTTAGTTCCGTTTCCTATAACGTCTTCTTTAAGCCTTGCCTCTGTTCCGACGTAAACATTATCCCAGAGAATCGAACCCAAAACTTCAGCGCCTGCGCCGATTTTGGCGTGTGAACCTATAACCGACCGTGAAATCCGCGCGCCGTCCTCAATGACAACATTGTCTCCGATAAGCACCTGCCCGTCGACATTTACGTTTTTGCCTATGAGCACGTTTTTGCCCGCGATAATTTCTTTGCCGCCGATATTAATTTTTTCACCGTCCAGATTAATCGCTACTTTGCCTTCCAAAATATCATACTGGGCAAGCCTGTACTCGTCATGATTGCCTATATCTTTCCAGTAGCCTTCGGCTATATATCCGAACAAAGCTCTTCCTTCTTTAAGAAGAAGAGGATATAAATCTTTGGAAAAATCAAACGATTTATCTTCGGGAATGTAGTTTAAAACTTCCGGTTCCAAAATATAAATTCCCGTGTTTATTGTGTCTGAAAAAACTTCTCCCCATGACGGTTTTTCCAAAAATCTTTCAACTTTGCCGTCTTTATCCGTAATTACAACGCCGAACTGCAAAGGATTGCTTACTCTTGTAAGCACCATTGTAGCGTCGGCTTTTTTCTTTTTATGGTATTCGATTGCTTTGGTGAGGTCAAAGTCCGTTAAAACGTCTCCGGATATGACTATGAAAGTTTCATCGATATTTTTTTGCGCGAATTTTACGCTTCCGGCAGTGCCCAAATCGGATTCCGGACGCAGATATTTTATGCTGACGTCAAATTGCTTACCGTCTCCGAAATAATTCATTATAATTTCCGGCTGGTAATACAGCATCATTGTCATATCTTTAAAATTATGTTTTTTGAGAAGGTCAATAATATGGCAGAGCATCGGCTTGTTAGCCATTGGCGCCATAGGTTTCGGAATACTGCATGTGATAGGCCTTAATCTTGTACCAAATCCGCCTGCCATAATAACAGCCTGCATAAAGCACCTCTCTATAGATATTTGACAAAATTTGTTGAATTATAAACGAATTTTACTAAATTTTCGTTGAGAATACAATGAAATGTAACGGCAGAAGCTCGGAAGTTTGGAAGTTCGGCAGCTCGGCAACAGCAAAAATAAAGACAAAGGATCAGAGCTTCTCCGGGCTTCTGAGCTGCTGAGATTCTATCAGATGTTTCTAAAACCTAAGTCGAACCTAATTTGTACTCTTTAAAAATGCCGTCTTCATCAAAAAATATATATAATGCCCAGGGATCCATAAATCCCGGGCCTGTTATGTAGTAAATCATGCTTCCTTTCATTATATTGGATTTGTATAAACTTTTTTTATCTATAAGCTCGTAAGATGCACTGTTTCCGTTTTTATCGCTGTAATTTATCCGAAACACAGTATCACCGTCTCTTGAATATAAATAATATGCGTTGTCACCTGATATTACTGCATGAGGATCCCCCAAAAGACCTATCATTTCTTCTATATTTTTATTTGGAAGAATATTTTGTACCAAATCTTTTAACATATATTCGCGTTGGTTTGATACATAAAATTTAGCTTTTTGCCATTTTACGCTATTAAATTTATTATAATTCGCTCCTATAATAAATCCGCTTTCATCGTGCAATTTAAAAATAAGAATGCTCAATAACAGCATCATAATTAAAACCGCCGAAACAATTATGCCGGTAATAGCTGTCTCTCTTATTTTTTTGAAAAATAATGAAAGAATAAAAAGAAAAACCGATAAAGGAACAAAACATATACAAAAAAGTAAATACAAAAGGAAGTACAGCGATCCGCCCGGAATTCCTAAATAAATAAAATTTGACAAAACTATAGGTAAAGCAAATATAAAAGTAGTTATTGCCGCAATTATTTTCATTTTCCTCATTTCCCTGTTTTTTCTTTAATAATTAATCTATCTTTATTGACCGGAGCTAGCAGTTTTTATAATGTTAATATAGGTTATTATAAATAAAGTTATTGAGAATACAGTTAGGAAGACGGTAATTTGCATATGTTTTTTATTTTTGCTTGTTAAAGAAGAAATTAAAAACGGAATAATAAACAAGAATGACATTGTCATTAATGCAATTGATAAAAAATGTATTGCTACAAAAAACTTTACAAATATATCGGATAATTCCAGTTGTAACAAGCTGGGAATTAACAGGATATGAGCAAGAAACAGCGCTGTAAAAAATGATATTATTATGATTTGTACCATGGCAATTTTCCTTTTGACACAGCGTAGTTAAGGGATGCTGTAAACTTTCAGAAGTCCGACACTATTGATATTGCCATAACCATAGTAATCATAAATACAACAAATAGAACTGATGAAAAGGTTATAGAAAAAGCGGATATTTTAATAAGAATTTTTTTTCTTATAATTAAATATAAAATACCGAATACGATAAATAAAATAAAAAAGATAATTAAACTGGCAAAAAAAATATATATATATACATGTTTTCTACTGTCAAAAAAAAAGCTAAATAGATGAGGAAATAGCATAGGTAAAGAAAAAGTAAACGACATAAGGAATGATATAAGAAGTGTCTTTTCCATTATTTATTTTCCCCAGTTTCCCGTAGGTTTTGTAACTATAAATTTGTCTTTGTATTCTATAATTTTGTCAATTACTGATTGTTTGGATATATTACTGCCTGACTCTAATAATTCTATAGCAATTTGCCTGCCGATTCTGTTATTATGTAAATCCATTTCTCTTCCTTCGTCTTGACCTCTCGGAATTTCATGGTCTGCGGTAAATTTTATGAAAAAGTTTTAAGAACTCTGCGAATTAGCCAGTATATATATACCGACAATAATAAGCGTAATAAATTGAATTGATGAAAAAATTATAGAAAAAACAGATATTTTAAAGAAAATTCTTTCTTTTAAAATAAAATATAAAATACCGGTTATTATGGATAGAATAAAAAGGACTATTGATAAAATTAAATAAATATGAGTATACCTCATAATCACATCTGTTGCTTGAAATATTGCACCAATATCTTCAAATATAAAAACTCGTATTTTTTGAGGGAATACTAAAGATATTATAGGCAAAGAAAAAGATAAAGAAGAAATTATTGATATTTTTATTATTCGTTTCATTTTGGCCATTTTCCTGTTGGTATATAGACTTCAAGGCTGTCTTTATTTTTTAAAATTTCTTCTTTATATCTGTTATATGAAGTAATACCTGATTCTGATAATCTTTTTCCAATTTCCCTGCCTATTTTATTATTATGTAAATCCATTTTCGTCGTAGGTTCAGAATGCGGCATAGTTTCGTGGTTTGTAGTAAATTCTTCAGCCAATTTTTCGCCGATATCTCTTGTCAGAAGCGCGCTCCAAAGCGCATGCCTGAAGGCATCGCTTTCATCAGAATTATCACTACGGAAAAAGTTTATCCATGTCGAGTATTCCGCTACAACAGCATCGGCAAGAAAATGAAACAAACTGGTTTTATCTTTAATATTTTCTTCAATAGTTTTAAAGTCTCCTTCATTATCTCGTCCAAGCAGTTTTGAAATCTTTTTATACAAGGATATAAGCAGCTTATCCAATTCGCTTAAAATTTCATCCTCGTACTTTTCATGCTCTTCAAAAAATTTGGGAAAATCAAATCCTATAGGCTGCACGGGACGGAAAGGGTCTAAAAATGCCGTGCAATCTATTGCTATCGGATGCTGGTTAATATTAATAAATATTATTTTTGTATTGGAATAACCTGAGCTTTGCGTCTGTGTAAAAATATCATAACCGTCAGATTGTATAGGAGCGGCATTATCTATAAGTTTTGCTTTTACGGCAATGTTTTCAATGTTTTTCGCGTATTCTTCATACGTATGCGCCTTGCCCTGCACTAATTTTATTGTATCCGTAACCTGATTGTAAAAAGGCACTTGCGTTTTTGCAAATTCTGTCAGCTGAGATTTTACTTCGGATGTAATAAAGTTGTTTACTTTCAAATAAGACATCGGATCCATTTTTAAAAGAAAAGCCTGTTGGTCAGAGGGGAGATTTTCGAATTTAACATTATTTTTTAAATTCCACAGCAAGTGCTGTTTATTGACTGTTTTTATTTCCTGCCCGGAATTTGTATATATCATTATATCTTTGTAAAGCGGTATATCAGGCGATTTTTTTCTAAGCACAAACTGCTCTTTCTCAGCGGGACATCCTCTGCCGCCGTTTAAACAATATGATTTAAAGTTTAAAGCTGTCCTGCTTTTAGCGGGTATTGTAAAAGAAGCTTCTTTCCTGTTGAACTTAATGCTTTCAAATATTTTCATTTGCCTGCCCAAAAGTTCAAGGCGGTTTAAAATATCTTCATATTTGCTTTCCGGAATATTTTTCTCTGACAAGATTTTATTAAGCGCTTTAATTTCTTCAAGAAATTGTTTATGGTCGAACTTTGTATAGTCATATTCTTGCAATATAGGTATTTTTTCAAGTGAAAGCCTGTCAGGAGATATCAATTTTGTCGAACAGGAATTTAAAAGCAAACCGGCGCAAAGAAGTAAAACAAATAATCTGTTAAGTTTTTTCATTATAATCTCTTTCTTTTATATTTTTCAGCCGTTTCCGCCATCACAAGTTTAGGATTTAATTTTTATCTTTTTTCCAATCGGATTTGATTACCGCGTATACGGCTACATCTGAAAAGCTGCCGCTGCTGTCTTTCATGCCGTGCTTTTTTATGCCTTCGTATTTCATTGCGCATTTTTGCATAACTTTGCCTGACGCAGGATTATCTAAATGATGGGCTGCTTCAATTCTGTTAACTTCAGCCTTATCAAACAAATACCGAATCACCGCGTTCACCGCTTCAGACATTATGCCTTTATTCCAATATTTTTTTGAAAGGCAGTATCCTATTGAGGCGATTTCATTAGTTTTGTCTAAGCCGACTGCTCCGCATGAACCTATTGCTTTTCCGTTCTCTTTATATTCAATAATCCATTCGTAAACATCTTCGCTCTCAAGGTTTTTTAAAACAAAATCTATATAACTTTTTGTCGCTTCAATGTTCAGATGAGATTTCCACGTCATATATTTTGTGACTTCGTCATCGCTTGCCCATCCGAAAAACATGTCTTCGGCGTCTTCAGTCCTAACGCGCCTGAGAATGAGCCTTGCCGTTTCAATAGTTCGCGTCCCGATACTTTTCAAGCTTGCCTCATGTAAGAAGATGATAGGAAGTTATGAAGACAAGTTCACAAACCTTGTTTTTCTTATCCTCTTATCATCCTATCATCTTATCTTCCGCCGTTTTTTATTCCTGCTCTTCGTATTTCAGCTTATTTTCTTCATCTTTTTTCCAATTTCTGTATCTTACTATGGCAGTTGCGATAATAATATAAACTGCCATTATTGCGCTTATCATAAACCCTATCAGCCCGATAATCGGGATACCGTACATTTTAGGCGCGATGCCGGCATGCACCATTATTGACGAACCTACTATCAAAGCGCCGAGAGTAAACCCGAAAACAAGGCGTCTGCTTGCCTCTTCGATTGTTTGCAAAAGCTTCCCGAGCCGCCTGTGTTCAAACTCTATTTTCATGTGCCCTTGTTTCGCTTTGTGCAGCAATTCGCGCAAATCGCGCGGGGCTGTTTCAATAAGCTTTTTTGTTTCTAAAAGAGTTATCGCGGAAGACGCAGCGAAACGCTTTGGGCTAAGCTGGTTTCTTATTATAGATTTTGAAAATGACCGGATTATCTCGATTATCCTGAAATCCGGATCAAGCTGCCTGCCTACGCCTTCTATGGTTATAAGAGCTTTTACCATAAAAGCAAAGTTCGACGGCATTTTCAGCTCAAACTTTATTATTAAAGCCAAAAGAGCCGTCAGTATTTCGGTTATATTTACCTCGCCGAGAGGAATATCCATATATCTTTCTATTAGTTTTTGGATTTCAAATTCTATTTCGCGGGCATGGGGATGGTCAGGACGGTTAACAACTGATAAAAGAGAGCTTAAAACCATTGACGAATTTCTATACATTAAAGCCACTATAAGCGCGCCGAGTTCGTCTTTCTGCGACTGCATCAGCGTTCCCATCATTCCGAAATCCAGGAAGCAGATTTTATTGTCAGGCATTATCATTATGTTGCCGGGATGAGGGTCAGCGTGAAAATATCCGTCAATAAAAATTTGCCTAAGCATTACACGCGCGCCGTTTTTGGCAATAAGCTGCCTGTCATAATTTTCAAGATTATCTTCATATATTTTTCTGACTTTAATACCTTCTATAAAATCCATTGTCAGCACGCGTTTTGAAGAATATTCTTTATACGCTTTAAGAAGAAAAAGGCTGTTGTCTTTCTCAAAATTTTTTCTGAAGCGCTCTAAATTATACCTTTCATGGTTAAAATCCATTTCCTGCAAAATATGCTCTTCAAACTCTTTTACCATTCCTGAAAGATTAAAGTATTTTACCCGTTCTATATTATTTTCCGCCATAGAAACAAGGTCATGAAGTATTTCAAGGTCAACGGAAACCGTTTCTTCGATTCCCGGACGCCTTATTTTTACCGCGACATGTGTGCCGTCATGAAGCGTGCCTTTATGCACCTGTGAGATGGAAGCTGCGGCAGCCGGTTTTTTAACGAAAGTTTTGAACAATTCCTGCGGTGGTTTGCCGAAATCTTTTTCTATTATATTAACGGCTTCTTCATATGAAAAAGGAGGAATATTATCCTGAAGTTTTTCTAATTCGACTATCAAAGGCATGGGCGCAATGTCAGGCCTGTTGCTGAGCATCTGTCCGAATTTTATAAATGTCGGGCCAAGCTCTTCCAAAGCCATTCTGATATCTTCATATCCGGTAAATTCGTTAACAGGCTTATTATTTTTATGCGGGATAAGTTTTTTTACAAAAGGAAAAGTTTCGGCAAGTTTCATTGAACGGACAATATCGCCCATTCCGTATTTAATAAGTATTTTTATGATTTCCGTATAACGCTGCGTATGGCGTATGGTTTTAGAAACGAAACCCATTAAATTACCCCCGTAAACGACAATTAACAATGATAAATGGTTAATGATAAATTATTGTGCGAGGCTTTGCCTCGCTTATTAATAGGTGCGCTTCGCGCACTCCGCAATTAACCATTAACCGTTAACCATTTATCATTTACAATAGCAACAACTAATTTTACTTTTTAGTTTTAACTGCCTTCTTCGCTTTAAAATTGAGCTGTTTTTTTAATTTTTCTATCTCGCTTTTAAGCAAATTCGCTTCTTTTTTCGTTATAAATCCCATTTTCCCTGCGGCAGTTTTTACAGTGTCATCTATTTTTTTGGAAAGCTCTTTCTTTGCTTCTTCCGCGTGCTTTACAGCGTTGTCTACAAATTTTTTACCTGCGCCGGCTTCCATTTTGCTTTCTTTTACAACCTGTTTTGCCCATTTTTCAACTTTTTCTTTTCCTTTCAAAGCCATTCCCACACTTGCATAGAATGCTGTTTCTAAACCTTTCATTAATTCCCCCTTTAACGGCAATTAACAATTAACAAATAATAAGTAACAATTATTGTGTTTTTGCGAAGCAAAAACTTATTAATTAGGTTTCGCTTTCGCGAAACTCCGACATTATTCATTGTTATTTGTTAATTATTAATTGCCATTTTTACTTGATAAGCAGCAATAACAAAACTTGCGTTGCTATGTTTACGATATATAAAGCGAAAATCTTGTTCAAGTTATTATTAACAAAAAGCTTATTAATCATGTAATCGTCCATCTGGACGTATATTGCCTCGCTGACGGCATGTATATCTTTTTTATTTATTCCGGGCGACATGTTTTTTAAAAAATCCACAAACGGCAGACGGTTTACAAAAAAACTGACGGCCTTTTTTACAATCCACGGGGCATTTTTATCATAAAAGACGCCAAAATCAGCGCCGATGTCAAAAGCCTTATTTATTTTTTCCTGAAATTTGTCGTCCGAGGCATACCGTTCGGCTATTACCAGGCTGACGGTTTTAAAAAACGGCATCATTTTTTTATATGTGGTTTTTATAACGGTTATAATTACATATTTTTGCGTAAAAAAAACCGCCGCAAACATAAACAAGCCTGCCAAGAACAGTAATAATACAAAAAATGAAATATTGTATGCCGTATAAATATCAAGCTGTATAAATCTGATTATTCCCCAAACCGCAAAGAATATATTTATGAAATAAATCAGGATCGTCAGCACCATGCACCTTATTATCTTCGGTATTACTTTAGGCGCTTCTTCTTTGGAAAGTTTTAAATTAAGACTGACGTTAAAATTACCCATTAAATATCCTTTTAACTGCAGTATGGAGTTTGAAGATTAGAGATTTGTCTTTATTATAAGTTTTATTGGCTGAAAAAGCAAAAACGGCAATTAATAATGATAAATGGTTGATGATAAATGATAAATTATTGTGCGAGGCTTTGCCTCGCTTATTAAATAGGTGCACTTCGCGCACTCCGCAATTAACCATTAACCGTTAACCATTTATCATTATTAATTGCCTCTTGCAAAACCAACAAAAATATAGTACATTTGTATCCCTGAAACAAATGTACTCCTTTATGGCGTATCACACTAGGAAATAAAAATGGAAATTTTTGATAAATTACAAATCCTTGCGGACTCCGCTAAATATGACGCGGCGTGCACTTCCAGCGGAACAGCGAGTTCTGTTGCAGGCAGCGGCGGCATGGGCAGCACATGTCTTGCCGGAGTATGCCACAGTTTTGCCGCTGACGGACGCTGCATATCCCTTTTAAAAGTTCTTCAGACAAATATATGTATATACGATTGCAAGTACTGTTTAAACAGAAAATCAAACGCAGAAATAAAAAGGGCTGTTTTCAAACCCGAAGAACTTGCGGATTTGACCATACAGTTTTATAAACGCAATTATATTGAAGGTTTGTTTTTAAGTTCAGGCGTAATAAAAAATCCGGATTATACCTGCGAACTTATGATTCGCACCCTTATGCTGCTGCGGAATGTCCATAATTTCAACGGATATATTCACGCAAAAGCAATACCCGGCGCTGACAGCAAACTTTTACGGCAGCTTGGCCTGCTGGCAGACCGCATGAGCGTAAACATAGAAATGCCTTCGCAAAGCAGTCTTGCCCTTTTAGCGCCTGACAAAAGCAAAAATTCCATTTTGGAGCCGATGGGGTTCATAAAAGAAAGCATATCTGAAAACTGCAGGGATTTAACCGTATATAAAAAAGCCCCGAAATTCGCGCCTGCCGGGCAAAGCACGCAGATGATTATCGGCGCTTCTCCGGAAACAGACAGCCATATTTTAAAGCTTACTGAAAGCCTTTATAAAAAATATAAGCTTAAAAGAGTTTTCTTTTCAGCTTATATTCCCGTGTCCAATGACACAATGCTGCCGTCATTGGACACGCATCCGCCTTTGCTCAGGGAACACCGCCTTTATCAGGCTGACTGGCTTATGCGGGTTTATAAATTCAGCGCGGGAGAAATTTTAGACGATAACTCGCCGAACTTCAATCCGTTCATGGATCCTAAATGCAATTGGGCGGTAAATCATCCGGATTTTTTTCCGGTTGAAGTAAATCAGGCGTCATATGAAGAGCTTTTACGCGTACCCGGCATAGGCGTGAGAAGCGCTCAAAGAATAATAGTCGCCAGACGTTACAATACTTTGGATTTTTTGTCATTAAAAAAACTCGGAGTTGTCTTAAAACGCGCACAGTATTTTGTCACGTGCAAAGGCAGAAAAAATGAAGGTTTGATAATAAAACATGACAATATTTTAAAATCTTTAATGTCAAAAAAAGAGTTTGACATGTACAAAGACGCTAATTGCCCGAAACAGCTGGATTTTATTGAAGCGGAAAAACTTTTAAGTGGAGGAGAGCGGCCGGTGTTAACAGCTGGGCATAAGTAGTTACCTTCTCCCCTTGCGGGAGAAGGACTTGCGAAGCAAGAGGATGAGGGGTTGCCGTTGTCGTTTTTTAGTCATTATTACGCTAACCTTCTTGAAAACGGCAACCCCTCACCCTACCCTCTCCCGCATGGGGAGAGGAAAAACAGCTCCCTAATGACGTTAATCATATCAGGAGAACATAATGACTTTCATGCAAAAAAACATAATTTACAATTACGACGGAACTTTTGACGGGTTTTTATGCTGCGCGTTTGAAAGTTTTACGCGTAAAGAAAAACCGGCTGACATTGTAAGACAAAAAGATATTCAGCCTGGTCTGCTTGAACAATACAATATAGTTACGGATACGCAAAAAGCCGGGCGCGTCAGAAAATCAATTCCAAAAGAAATGGGCTGCGAAGCATTGCCTTTTCTGGAAAACGCGCTTATGACATGTCTTGAACACAAGGAAATGCATATGCTTGATTTTATGCGGCTGGGATATAAAACAGGTCCGAAAATTATGAACATGCTGGCAAATGACACGGTGCTGATTCTCACAAAAGCGGTAAGACAAATGACGCACGAAGCGCACAAATTTACGGGTTTCGCGCGTTTTTCAGCTTACGGCGATTTGCTGATTTCCAAAATAAAGCCGAAAAATTTTGTACTGCACATTCTTGCGCGGCACTTTTGCGAGAGAATGCCCAATGAAAAATTCGTGATTTACGATGAGACAAACAAATTTATCTGCGCTTACGCCAAAGGCAGATATATTATTTCCGAAACCGACGAAGTAAATATTCCCGAAGCTGACGAAGAAGAACAAACTTACAGGGATTTATGGAAGATATTTTACGACACGATTGCCATTGAAGGCCGCGAAAACCCGAAATGCCGCATGACGCTCATGCCGAAAAGATACTGGAGCAATATGACGGAGTTTCAAACTACTACAAAACAAAAAAAGAGCGAACTACGGCAGAAAACTCATGAACAAAAACTTTTGAAGTAAAATAAATTTAATTTGATTAAGCCAATAATTGTTATTAAAAAGTCTAGAGTTTTAACTACTTGAGTTAAATAGGCAGTTTTACTATACTTTAGTCACGGAGGGCGCAACCTTTGCTGAATTGCTTAGGTTTCGCTCTCTCTTTTTTTATTAAAGCCCTTGCCGTTGCCGAGCTGCTGAACTGCCGATCTTTCACCTTTCGCTGCCGTTAATTCGTAATTGCTTTTGTCGTTCGCCGTTGATTCGTAATTCGTAATTAGTAATTGCCGTTTATCTTTCCACTGCTATTTTTATTCTCTTTTTATTTCCGTTCCTGTCTTTCATGTATATTATATACACTCCGCTTGCAGCTTTTTCGCCTGCATTATTTTTTCCGTCCCAAACTGCCATTCCGCTTGCGTCTGCTTCTAAGTCTCGTACTACTTGTCCCAACATTGTGTATATCTTTATGTGTGTTCCCGGCGGCATATTCGCAAAATTCATCTTTGAATAATTCAGTCCCTTTGACGGCTGCAGCGGATTCGGATAATATCTCATATTCTCAAACGCTTTTAGCGCATTTGCCGTTCCCATTATGGCATATATCGATACTTTATCTATATAGGCTATTATCTGTTTGTTATTACTGTCCACTTTTGACTTTAACGGAACCCATACCTGTTTTTCTTCATCATATCTTGATATCACCAAAGTGTCTTCGTTCATTCCGGTTATGTCCGAATTGTTATACGGTATTTTCAGCTCCATCTCCTTTTCCGGCTTGCCCTGCGCGTTTATAATCGCACCTATATTCGTATGACTTAATTCTCTCACATACGATTCCGCAGGCGCTAAAATGAATTTGCTGTACTGTTTCACATCGATTTCCACATTCGCGCTGAATGTTTTTGCAGGCACTGTCAGCATTCCGGTGCTTTGAGCGCCGTCTTTTGATATTACCGGAAATGTTATTACTGCTCCTTCATAAGCGCCCCTGAAAACATACCTTGCTTCATACGCAAACTTTCCTTCGGCGCTATCTCTGTCGGCATTGCTGGCGTCTTCATAAGCTGTAAATTTATAAACAGGATTTTTACTGATTCTTATTCCGCCTCTGTACCAGCCCAGAAATTCGTATCCGGGTTTGGCGGCAGCTGCCAGTGTAACAACAGAGTTTTCTCGGTATATACCGCTTCCGGTAACTGTGCCGCCTGCTTGCGAGGACAGAACTGTGCCGTCTGTGTCCTCGTCTATAACTGACGCTGTTATCGTATGTTCGGGAATTACCACGGAAGGATTCAATCTTTGTATCGGCACAAAACCGCCGCCGAGGAGTTTTTGGACATGGTAATACGCTGCTTTTGGCCCCAATATCTGATAGCGTCTTTGACTAAGATTGAGCATTTTGGCATATGTTATGCCGTATTTTGCTTCCCACTGGCTGAGGTGACCCGGCTGCTCCATGAGCTCATAAATCATAATACCTTTAATATGATTTTCACCTCTATTCTTATACAAATATTGAATATTATTGACCAAATAGGGTCCCACTAATATATCCATATTATTTTCTTCGAAAAGGTCCATTATACCGTTTCCGTTTCCGGGAAGAAATGGAATATGCTGCGGATTAAGCTGCACCATATCAAAGTAAGAAGGAGCCATATTGTATTCGCAAATTATAATATCCTTACCGTAACGGTCATACATAAATTTTGCGACACTGTTCAAGCCGTCTATGGCGGAAGAATGGGTTGTCCTGTTGTTTTCCATAAAGGAATACCAGTCCCAGCCGATAAGGTCGATGTCAACGCCCGCTTTCGCAAATTCCTCAAAAGCATAATCAAGAAAAGCGTAATGTACACCTGTTCCATTGATCAGGATCTTCACGTCCGGATCATCCGCGCGAATTATCTTGATGGTTTGGATGGTGTTGCTGATCATGACATCCAAATATTTCTTATCCGCAGGCAGAGGTTCTGTATCTGTCGACATCCAGTAATGGCTTATCTGAGTTCCATTGCCAGATTTTTGCGCCTGAAGATTCATCTCGTTACCCACCTGATAGTATTTGACTCTTCCTTTAAACCATCTCACTACGCTTGAAGGGGTACCGCCGGTGATCAGCAGAAGTTCAATACCGTATTTTTCACAAAGTGTGATTATCTTTTCCAACTGGTCTATGGGAGGATTAGAGTCCAATCGGTAAATTTTTGCACCCATCTCAGCTAACAGGTGAATCTGTTTTTCTATATCCGCATCACCATGCCCATATCCTGTAAAAGTTGTGGATGGATAGACTGGATTGCCTGGATGACCCGCAACACCAACTAAAAAATCAGGATCATTCGGCCATGGATTTCCCGCATAAACATCGGAAATGAAACATTGCGCGCTCAGGAACAGGGCTAAAGCGAGTAAACGGCAATTACGAATTACGAATGACGAATTACGAATCAAAGACAAAAAAGTATTTTCCCTTGCCTCTTCTTGCGAAGCAAGAGGGTGAGGAATTGCCGTTGATTCATAATTCGTCATTCGTAATTCGTAATTGCCGTTCATTTTCATATTTATTTAAAGTATAAGACTACATCATTGGACATGCAAGTAGTTTTATATACAATAAATAAAGCCGGGCTGATTACAAAAACCAGTCCGGCTTTATTGTTTTTTAAACAAAAACTATACAAACCTTTTTATCAATTCTTCTTTATCGCCGTAAAGCATATCTATCATCGGGATTTCAATCATGGTGTAGCAGCCCGGCTTTTGTTTCATTGAAGCGCGAGCAGCGGAAACAAGTATCTGCGCCGTGAGAGCGGGATTATTTATCTTCATGTTAAACTCAAACATCTGATTGTGCGTTTTTCCAGAAACGCCTTTGCGCATAAGGTTTACTCCGTGCCCCATATCTTTAAGAGCGTCAACATCTTCAACTTTTATGACATGCGTTTCATCGCCGGCAAAGTAGGCGTCAGCCTTGATTTTTTTTGCGATATCGTTAAAATCAAAACCTTCTTCTGTTTCAACGTAAACCATTCTGCGGTGTATGGAAGAGCCGAGCGGAATTGTAATTGAAAGCGCTTTTTTTACGCCTTTCACAGCTTTAACCGCAACGGAATGCCCCATGGACATTCCCGGTCCGAAATTTGTATATGTAATTCCTTTCGGAGCGGCAGCTTCAAGCAAAGCTCTCACAACGGAATCCAAGCCCGGATCCCATCCGGCTGACATTATGCTTACTTTTCCGGCTTCTTTCGCGGCTTTATCGATTTCCCTGCGGACGTTCACTATACTTTGGTGCATATCAAAAGAATCAACCGTATTTATTCCGTTTTTCAAATATTCCTTTGCCGTGTCGGCAATATCTCGCGACGGAGAGCACAAAATCGCTATGTCGGGTTTTATTTTGAGTTCGGAAAATTTTTTCACGACTTGTATATTTTTAAGTTCCGGATTTTTTTCGGCATCGGCATGAGAACTTACTATCCCGGCTATTTCAAAATCTTTCGCCTCAAACAAAGCTTCAAGAGCAAACTTGCCTATGTTGCCGTATCCAACTATTATTGCTTTAATCATTTGTCCTCCGGTTGTTATTTGTTAATTGCCGCTCTGCCTTTGATTCGTAATTCGTACTTAGTAATTTGTAATTGCCGTTCTATATTCTTCCCAAACACATTCGGTAAGCCGCATATTTGAAAACTCCGCTTCAAACGAAGAATCCAAAGGACTTGACGCGTATATTCCGAAACTTACTTTTTTACACCCCTGAAACAAATGAAACATTCTCATCCGATAAAACTCTTTTCCGTCTTTTGACCACTCCGTAAGAAAATCATTATGCCTTCGGCTTAAACGGAAGTACAGCTCTTTTATGTCAGCGTTAATATCCTGCGAAGCTAAATCCGAAAAGCCGTTATTTGTTACAACGCTGCAGAGTTTTTGTATTTTTTCATTTTCATATTCAGCAGAAGCTTTAAACCAATTATTGCTGTTTTGATATATGACAACGCCGCATTGGTCAAAACGTTTTTTATAATCAAATTTAACTTTTGCGTAAAAAGAAAAGTATTTTTCATAAGTTTCAAAAACAAAAGCATGGGCATTATCATTTTTTAAACCGCAATATGTTTTCTGCCAGAAACCGGTATTCGGATTTGTAGTTATTTTGACGCTGTCTTCGCCTAAAATGAATTTTTCAGGAGGTTTTATCCATGTTCCGTTTTTTATATTCGTAATTTCCGACATAGAAGCCCCAAATATTTTATTTTAGCTTATATTCAAATCCCTGCTTGCCGTCTCTTTTTATTCTTGCAATTCCGGGGAAAGCAATATGAGCTCCGGCAATTTCCGTTTTATTTTTTGCCGCTTCCGAAAGAATCTTTTCTCTTGTCAGGGCGGCTTTTTCGGGATTCATGTCAAACCTGCTGCTGATATCCGGCCTTGGCAGCTGCAAAAACGGAGCATTGATAATATCCCCTATAAATTGAATTTTTTTGCCGTTTGATTCAAGTATATATGAAGTCTGTCCGGGCGTATGTCCGCTTGCGTCAATCGCCGTTATACCGGGCGCGACTTCGGCGCCGAATTCAAAAATTTCTACGGCGCTTCCGTACGCTTCAGCTACTTTTTTAGCGAGTTCAAAATTTGCTTTGCGGTCGGGAAATTGCCCAACAGACTTGTCGTCAATCCAAAAATCGCGCTCTATTCTTCCGATTTTGACTTTCGCGTTGGGAAAAGCAATCTTATCTTCAAAAAGCAAACCGCCGATATGGTCGCGGTGCATATGCGTTATTAATACAATCGTAATATCCTCAGGTTTTATGCCGGCTTTGCCAAGCCCGTCCATCAGCATGCTTTCTTTATTGCCAAAACCTGTATCAACCAAAATAATGTCATTACCGGTTTTTATTATAAAAGTCATGACAGCCGACTCAAGAGAACCTGATTTTAAATATTTTTCGTACACTTCAGGGCCTACGCTAAAAATTCCAGGGTCGGATTTTCTTATACTGTCGGCTATTGCCCACACTTCAGCTTTACCGAATTTAAACATTCTCGGCTCCTTTTTATTTTCCGCATACGCGCCGGCATATAAGAAAGATATGACACAGACGAATACTAAACAAATTATTGCCGTCTTCTTCATTTTTCCTCCGGTAAAATTTCGGCAGTCTCTCATTGTGCGGATTTTGAATTTGAAGCGATAAGCGCTCTGAAATTTCCGCTTGTGGGATTTTGGAAAACGTAAAGTTCAAATTCTTCCATAATAGATAACAGATGGTCGAAAATATCAGACTGGTAATTTTCATAAGGTATCCACTGGGTGGTTGACGTGAAACAATAAATTTCGAGAGGCAGTCCTTCAGGGCCTGGCTGTAGCTGGCGGACCATCAGGGTAAGCTTATCATTTATGTACGGACGGCTTTTTAAATAGGCTTGGCAGTATGCCCGGAAAGTTCCTATATTTGTCAGATATCTTCCGTTGTAAAGACTTCCTTTTACATCGTATATTTTATTGTATTCTCTTATTTCATTTTCTTTTGCCGTAAGATAATCTTTCAATAATGCGATTTTTTTCAAACGCGCGAGCATCTCTTCATTCACGAATTTTATGCTCTGCATATCTATATTAATCGCTCTTTTGATTCTTCGGCCGCCGGCTTCATCCATCCCGCGCCAATTAATAAACGACTTGGATATAAGATCATACGCGGGAATTGTCACAATAGTTTTATCCCAGTTTTGCACCGAAACGGTCGTCAGCGAAATATCTATGACATTTCCGTTAGCATTGTGCGACGGCATTTCTATCCAGTCGCCGATATGAAGCATATTGTTCATCGACAGCTGCCAGCTTGCGGTAAGCCCGAGAATCGTATCTTTAAACACTATCATCAAAACAGACGCGACAATACCAATGGCCGATATAAAATAAGTGGGCTCTTTGCCTATCAGGAAAGCGAATATTATCAATATACCGAAAAAGTTTACGAATATTTTTAAGAATTGCCCCAGCCCTTTGACGGGAATATTGGGATTTTTGCCGAGAACAATCATTGTAATGGTCAGCACTTCATTGATAATTAAAAGAATGCAGATTTGAAAATATATAATGACAATATTGTGCGCGATAAGATTATACGCGCCGTAGGTTTGAGGAAAAAAAACATCTACAAACATTTTGGCTATTATTCCGGCACCAAGATATCCGAAAGATGCAAGAAAATTCGTATCTTTTATTGCCTTGTACCATTCCGGATTTTTCAGGTGGAAGTATTTACTTTTAAGATATTTTTTGGAAGCCGTCTTAAAGATGAGCCATGACAGGCACAAAAGAGCTATAAACAGGAGAATCGTAGAGACTCCCGCAGCAGGCATGATATACTGTTCCGACACATTAAGAAATTTTAAAAACCTTATTACAAGTTCCATAAAATTATTATATATAAAATCCTTTATTTATAAAAGTTTATTCTTCTGCCGCGTTATTTGTTTCAGGAAATACTCTTTCGCGGCCGGAATGATTTTCACGTTTTGATGCTTCTTCATTTTTTTTGGCGTACGGGCATACTCCGCCTTCATGAAGATGCGCTTGCCTGCCGTGATGATAGTGGTATGAGCCTAAACCGCTGATATTTTTATTGTCCTTATGCCCGCCCTGCGCATCCGTTTTCCCCGGATGAGAAAACACATTGGAAGAAAAAAACAAAAGAAGCAGTATTAACAGAAAAATATTTTTAATCATGTTATCCTTTTTGAACTTTTCATTTTGCCGTTGATTCGTAATTCGTCATTCGTAATTCGTAATTGCAGTTAATAATAAGTATGCCGCCTTGCATGAATAGACGTAAGTATTCCCACAGCGCACACCGACGAAAGCATTGAAGAGCCTCCGTACGAAATAAACAGAAGAGGTATTCCCGCTACGGGCATCATTCCCGTAACCATGCTTATATTTATGACCGCGTAAAAAGTAAACATCGCGGCAATGCCGAGAGCTACGTATGAACCATATTTGTCTCTGGCTTCACGCGAAATAACAAAAGCTCTCCATATAAATATGAGATATAAAATTATGGTCAGCTGTGAAAAAACCCATCCGCCTTCTTCGCCGATCACCGAAAAAATAAAATCCGTATGCTGCTCAGGAAGAAAGCCGAGCTGTGTCTGCGTGCCTCTTAAAAATCCTTTACCCAAAAATTTTCCCGACCCCATGGCGATTTTTGACTGTATTACATTGTATCCGGTTCCGCGCGGGTCTGTTTCAGGGTATAAAAAAACAACCATTCTTTTACGCTGGTAATCTTTCATGGATTTTTCAACGGACATTGCCGCCAGGCTTCCGAACAATACGGCAAAGGCAAGCAGAGCCGGGTATATTATTGAAATTCTTATTCTTAGTTTCCACAAAAACCACCAGACAAAAAATATTATCGCGATTACGGCAACCGCGACATAAAAAATTCCCATAACGCTTGCCTGGAGCGAATTAATAAACATGCCTGTTAACGAGCCGTACTCGGAGACAAAAGGCTGAAGTCTCAAAAATTCAATAAACAGCGGCACACCGACGCTGAGACCTCCGAATATGCCTATGCAAAGAAGATAAAACGGTTCAGTTCCCGCGGCATATAAAAGAACAAGCGTAACAAGAAAATATGACAAAGTCGACGAAAACGCGGGCTGCATCATTATCAGGATAAAATGCCCTATCAGAAGCAAAAAAGTATATATAAGGATTGAAGGTTTTTTTATGCTTTTCCAATGTTTATCAAGAAATGACGCTATCACAAGTATGTATAAAATTTTTGCGGCTTCAACCGGCTGAAATGAGGCAAACCCGAAATTAATCCATCTTTTTGCGGCGTTTACCGTCGTCCCGAAAATTAATACAGAAACAAGGAGCAAAATAGAAATTATATAAATTTGCTTATCAAACTGCCTGTAATATTGATAGTTTACATTTGCAAGCAAAAACATAAACGCCAGCCCAAGCCCGAAAGCAAAAAGCTGAACGCTTATATATTTTGCAGAAACGCCGTAATTATAACTCGCAGAATAAACCGATAAAGAGCCTATTGTCACCAGCGCGAACAGCGAAGCAAGCAGCCATATGTCTATGCCGCCGGCAAGCTTATATAAAAAACTTTTTTCTTTTTTCATTAGTCCTCTTTAAAAATTCAATGATTAATGGTTAACGATAAATGATAAATTGTTGTGCGGGGCAAAGCCCCGCTTATTAACAGGCGCACTTCGCGCGCTCCTTCATTAACCATTAACCGTTAACCATTTATCATTAATAACCGACTAAGATTATTACTTTTTTTCCTCTTCCGCCGGGACTTCCACGTTAAAGTATGCCTCGTATATTTTTCTCGCCACCGGAACGGCGTTAAGCCCGCCGCCGCCGCCGTTTTCAACTATAACCGCAATCGCTATCTCAGGGTTGTCCGCGGGAGCGTATGTCACAAACCACGCGTGGTCATCGCCGTGAGGATTCTGCGCCGTGCCTGTTTTTCCGGCAACTTTTATCGTGACAGGTTTGGGATTGCCGGCAATAAAAACGTCTTTAAGCTGGCTTCTCCTGCCGGTTCCGTTATCAACGGCTTCAATAAGCGATTTGTGCAGCAGTTCCCAGGTTGTTTCCGAAAGCTCAATCGGCTCGTTTATCCTTATAGTATGTTTGTAAAGCTGCACGCCGTTTGTATCCACAACTTTATCTACGACAAAAGGTCTGTAGTATATTCCTCCGTTGGCAACGGCGCATATCATACTGGCCATTTGCAGCGGCGTAACCAAAAGCCCGCCCTGTCCTATTGAAAGAATAACCGTGTCGCCCTGAAGCCACGACATTTTCATTTGAAGCTTTTTCCATTCCGGATTGGGAATAACCCCTCTTTTCTCGCCGGGCAAATCAATGCCGGTTTTTTCGCCTAAATAAAATTTTTTGGCGTATTTTTCGAGATTTCTTACGCCGAGTTTCAAACCAAGCTGGTAAAAATAAACATTGCACGACTGCGCCATCGCCGAAATAAGATTCATTTTTCCGTGGCCTGTTTTTAGCCAGCAATTATACCATCTGTCCCCGAGCTCAAAACTGCCTGTGCAGTATTCCGTTTCTTTTAACCACCCTATATTCAGCAAATCTACCGCAGCCGCAAAAGTTATAATTTTGAATATTGACCCGGGAGGATACAATGCCTGTAAAGCTCTGTTGAAAAGAGGAAGATTTTTATCATTTAAAAATTTATAGAAATCCCTGGTATTTACTCTGTTGGTATCAAAACCCGGACATGACACCAAAAATTTTACAGCTCCGGTTCTTGTGTCTATGGCTATGGCAGCGCCTCTTCCGGTAGGGCTATTCCTCAAAGCTTCATATGCCGCGGACTGAAGTTTCATATTTATCGTGGTATATACTCCCGCGCCTATCTGCGGAGGAATATACCGGAAAGCTTTTGTCTGGTATCCTTTAGCGTTAACTTCAATCTGCCATCCTCCGTCAATGCCTTGCAGGAATCTGTCGTACACCTGCTCTATGCCGCCTCTGCCGACAAAATCGCCTATTTTATATCCGTAATCCGACAGTTTTTCTATTTCGTCAGCCCTTATTTCTCCGGTATAGCCCGTTACGTGGCTGTTGGGTTCCGCCAGAAAATAAACTCTTTTAGGCTCTTTAACAACCGATATCCCCGGAAGCGAGATTTTTTTTTCCTGTATTTTAAACATTTCTTCCGTTGATAAGTTATCGGCAAGTTTTACCACTCTTCCGAAGCGCCGCCCTTGCTCAATATTAGGCTTTATATCTCTTTTTAAAATTTTGTTAAGCTCTGCTATAGTTTCTTCAGACGGCATTTTCTGCTGCTCAAAAGGATAGAACAAAGCGACATAAGTAAAATCATTGCCTACCATTATGCTGCCGCTGTCCGAATAAATAATGCCGCGCGGAGCGCGTTCCCGGGTATTGTGCATTCTCTGCTGTTCTGAAATTTTCCTGTAATTTCCGCCTTTGATTATCTGAAGGTAAAAAATTCTCAAAGAAACAATCGCAAATAAAAACATAAAAAACACAAGTATTATCTTGTGTTTTTCCAAGAACATTTCATATGAAAATTTATCTTCTCTCTGCCAAACCATTTAAAAATACCCTATGAAGACAATTACGAATTACGAATGACGAATCAACAGCGAACGACAACGGCAATTACGAATAAATTGTAATCTGTAATTATTTTTTTGTTTTGTCTTTGATTCGTCATTCGTAATTGCCTTTTATATGTGTTTTCTTCCAAACTTTGTCATAGCGTTTAAAATATAGAAAATTACAGGCGTGATTACAACGGTAACGGCGATTTTTATTGAGCCCTGCATTGTTATGACGAAAGGTGTATAGCTGCTTGAACCTTCCGGGATTATGTAATATAAAAGGCTAAAGCCTGCCCAGTAAATCACATTAGCAAAAAATACGACTATAATTTGCGTGAAAATCTGGTCTTTGTCAAAACTTTTATTCATCATGCCGGCAAAATATCCGATAACTGTAAACATTATCGCCCTCACGCCGAAAACATCGGTTGAAAAAGCGTCCCATGTAAGACCCAGAAAAAAACCCATTGTTTCACCGGTCAGTCTGCCTCTTGAAAGACCAAGATACACAACCGCTATCAAAATGAAGTTCGGAAATATGCCGTAAACATTGATATACCTTCCGAAAAAAAACTGTAAAAGGCAGAACAAAACATAAAAGAAAATGTAGTATAGTATTTTCCTCATTCCGTTTCCTCTTCTTCCGGCACCAAAACAATAACTTCATAAAGCGAGTCCGAATCAAACATAACTTCGGCAGTCGCAGTCTGAAAATCAAGAGCCGGCTGTGTAGCAACGCTTGTTACTACTCCTATATATATGCCTTCTGAAAAAACAGAACTTAAAGGGCTTGTTACAATTACATCGCCGACTTCAATGTCAGCCTGAAGCGGAAGATAAGTTATTTTTATTAAACCTGAGTTAGAACCTTCGGCAAGACAATCTATTTTTTTATTTTTAATTTTAGCAGGAACTGCCGATAAAGCATTTGTAATAAGCGCGACTTTTGCCGAATTCTTATAAGTTTCGACTATGCGTCCCAAAGCCATCAAAGTACCGTCAGGTCCAGGAACAACAACGGGAAGTTCGTTGTAAAGATTATGATTAAGACCCTTGTCAATAATCAGCCATTGATACCACTCTCCAGGCTCTCTGACTGAAACTCTGGCAAAAACCGACTTTGTTTTTTTCATTTTAGCAATATCAAGAAGATGTATAAGCTCATTATATTGAGCGCACATAGCCTCATAATTTCTAAGCTTATCAATAAGCTCCTGATTTTTTTGCTTATAGAAATTATTTTCCTGGCTGACATAAACTATTGATTTAATATTACCGGCGAAATTGCCTGCGGATTGAAATATTTGGTTTGCGGCATTGACATTATGGTAAGCGGCATAGTAAACAAAATTTTTAATTAATTTTATGGGAGGAGTCATGTTTACGGCAATGAAAAGAAATCCTACTAAAAGAAGTATTATTAAAACTATATTTGAATATTTAGAGTTGTGATTTTCTTGCATTTTCTTAGGACAGTTAGAAGTTTGGAGTGTGGAGTGTGGAGTTAATGTGTTTTTGCGAAGCAAAAACCTAAAATAAGTTTCGCCGAAGGCGAAACACAACAACTTCACTCTTCAAACTTCACACTTCACCCTGAAAATAGTATTCCTAAAAGTTATTTTTCTTGGAATTTTTTATATTGTCCAACTCTTCCAGATATATGCCTGTGCCTCTTGCAACGCATGTAAGAGGATCGTCCGCCAAATTTACTGGAAGCTCGGTTTCCCGCGCTAAAAGCTCCGGCAAGCCTTTTATAAGAGAACCGCCTCCGCTTAAAATTATGCCGCGGTCAACAAGGTCTGCCGCAATTTCCGCCGGCGTTTCTTCCAGAGTATTTTTCACTACTTCAATAATCGCTTTAACAGGATCGGAAAGAGCCGATCTCACTTCTTCAGACGTAATTTTTACCGTTTTAGGAAGACCTGTAACCTGGTCTCTTCCTTTTACGTCCATGGTCATCTCTTTTTCAAGAGGATAAACCGAACCTACTTTCATCTTCACGTCTTCCGCCGTATTGTCGCCTACTATAAGATTATATTTTCTTCTGAAGTACTGCACTATGGCTTCGTCCATTTCATCGCCGGCTATACCAAGCGATTTCGCGACAACCATTCCGCCAAGCGAAATAACCGCGACTTCAGTCGTTCCGCCGCCGATATCGACTATCATGCTGCCTTCCGGTTCCTGAATAGGTATTCCCGCGCCGATTGCCGCCGCCATAGGTTCTTCTATTAAAAAAACTTCTCTTGCTCCCGCCTGCTCGGCAGACTCTCTTACGGCGCGTCTTTCAACTTCCGTAATTCCGGAAGGTACTCCGATAACTACCCTGGGATGCAAAAGACTTCTTCTGCTGTGAACTTTTTTTATAAAATATCTGATCATTCTTTCCGTTGCTTCAAAATCAGCGATTACGCCGTTGCGCAACGGCCTGACGGCAGTAATATTTGCGGGCGTTTTTCCAAGCATTCTTTTTGCCTCGATTCCTATGGCCAGCACTTTTTTCGTATCTCTCTCCATAGCGACGACAGACGGCTCTCTAAGCACTATATCCTGCCCTTTTATATAGACCAAAACAGAGGCCGTACCCAAATCTATGCCCATATCATTTGAAAACAAACTTAATAAATAATTAAACACTTTATAACTCCGTTATAGAAGCTCAGAGAGCTTGGAAGCTTGGCAGCTCAGAGGAGCTTTGGTTGTTTTGTCTTTGACATTGCCTTTGTCTTTACCGAACTTCCGAGCTGCCAAACTTCCGAACTTCTGCCGTTTATATTACCAATCTAACAATAGCCATTTCCGCGCTATCGCCGCGTCTCGGGCCGACTTTAAGAATCTGCGTGTATCCGCCCTTTCTTTCTTTGTATCTCGGAACCAAAACTTCAAAAACTTTCTTTACAACATCTTTATTATTTATTTCACCGTTAATAGCTCTTATCGCGTTCAAATCTCCCGGTTTTGCTTTTGTGACAAGTTTTTCCGAGTAACTGACAAGCTCTTTCGCTTTCGGCAGCGTTGTTGTTATTTTTTCATGGAGAAACAATTCGGCGGCCAAGTTGCGAAGCATGGCTTTTTTATGCGAACTTGTGACTCCGAGTTTGCTCCCGTTATGATTCTTTATCATTTCTTTGCTCCCTTCTTTATTTCCATGCCGAGCGACAAACCGAGCTCAGCAAGCTTTTCCTTAATTTCTTCAAGCGAGCGTTTGCCGAAATTATCAAAATTCATCATATCTTCTTCTTTAACTTCCACAAGTTCTCTGAGCGTTTCTATGCCCGCGTTCTTCAAACTGTTTGACGATCTGGTTGAAAGATCCATAATACTGAGAGGCTGGTCTAAAAGATCGGAAACCTTATCGTCTTCTTTTTTCGCAGGGTCTTCTTCGATCTCTTCTTCCGGCGTTACGCCGGTAAATATGCTCAGGCTGTTTTTCAAAATTTTCGCGGATTCTATCAGCGCGTCTTTCGGCGCTATTGAACCGTCCGTCCAAATTTCCATTACAAGTCTGTCATAGTTAAGCGTTTGCTCAACGCGCGTATTTTCAACTTCGTAATTTACTTTCGTTATAGGAGAAAACAATGAATCAAGAACTATAGTTCCGACGGAATATTTATGATTTTTTATTTCATCCGCGAGAACGTATCCCTTCCCGGACATAACTTCCATTTCCATTTCAAGCGTTGTTCCGTTATCGATATTGGCGATTTCCTGTTCCGGATTCATTATCTCGACATTCGCGTTAGCTTCGATGTTTTTCGCAGTAACTTTTCCGGCTTTCTTTATTTTTAAATAAAGTTTTTCCGAAGCTCCGGAGTGAAGCTTTACTCTTATTTTTTTGAGATTCAAAATTATCTGCGCCACGTCTTCTTTAACGCCTTTTAAAACCGCGAATTCGTGCAAAGCTCCGGTAATTTTGACGGAAGTAATTGCTGCGCCCTCAAGGCTCGAAAGAAGAATTCTGCGCAATGAATTCCCTATTGTATGACCATAACCGCGTTCAAAAGGCTCTGCGGTAAAGCGTCCGTAATATTCGGTCGCCGTTTTTTCATCCATCGTAAGTTTACGTAATTTTTCTAAATCTGGCATTTTCATGCTATATAACCTCACTTAACAAGCCTTATTGGCTGTTAGTTTATTTTGAATAATATTCGACGATAAGCTGACTGTCGATAGGATGAGACGTTTCACCCGGCATCGGTTCGCTTACCACTGTTCCGATGACTTTGCCCTTGTCAAGAGCAAGCCATCCCGGAACATTTGTCGATGTTTTTTCAAGCATTTTTTTCAAAACCGAATTGTCTTTATATTTCTCCGGAACCGTTATAGTGTCTCCTGCTTTTACCTGATAACGCGGAACGTCAATTTTATTGCCGTTAACAATTACATTGCCGTGGTTGACAATCTGTCTTGCCTGCTTTTTTGAGCTTGCGAATCCCAGGCGGAAAACAACATTGTCGATTCTGAGTTCCAAAAGTTTCAAAAGATTGTCGCCGGTAGAACCTTTCATTCTTTCCGCGGCTTCATAATAATGTCGAAACTGTTCTTCGGTCAATCCGTAAACTCTTCTTGCCTTCTGTTTTTCACGCAAATGTTTTGCGTAGTCCGACATTTTGCCTTTTGCTGATCCGTGCTGTCCGGGACCGTTCTTTCCTCTTTTTCTGTCAAGAGTGCAGTTTGTAGTGCATCTCTCGCCTTTAAGAAAAAGCTTTTCCCGTTCTCTGCGGCACAACTTGCATACTGATTCTAAATAACGTGACATCTATTAAACTCCTGTGCTTATTTTAATCCTATATTTAATTTCCCGCGGCAGCCGTGACGCCGAAAATTTATTTAATTACAAATTTCTGTCTTTTCATTCGTAATTCGTAACTGACGTTTACACTCTTCTCGGTTTAGGAGGGCGGCAGCCGTCGTGAGGAACAGGCGTAATATCTTTTATCGCCGTAATTCCCAAACCCGAACTCTGCAAGCCTCTTATCGCAGTTTCTCTTCCCGGCCCCGGGCCGTTTACAAAAACCGCAACGCTCTTAACACCCATATCGGACGCTTTTTTACCTACCGCGGCAGCCGTCATCTGAGCTGCAAAAGGAGTTCCTTTCTTTGTCCCTTTAAATCCCGAGCCGCCTGCCGATGCCCAGGCCAAAGTGTTTCCTTTTTCATCCGTTATATTTACTATAGTATTATTAAATGAAGACAATATGTACGCTCTTGCTACTCCGCCGGTATATTTTTTCTTTTTCGACGCTCCGGATACTTTTTTTTCTTCTGCCATGCTATGTTTCCTCCACATTTTTATACGAACCTAAACACCGACTGTTTGTAAATCTTTTACAACGCGCTGTTATATTCTCATTTCAGAGTGAAGAGTTGAGATACTGCTTTTGTTCGTTTTATCTTCACTTTTCACTCTGCCGTTTTACTAGCCTTTCTTTCCCGGAGCCGGCGCTTTTCCCGCGCCCACGGTTTTTCTCTTGCCACGTCTCGTACGAGCGTTGGTTTTAGATCTCTGCCCTCTTACGGGAAGATTTCTTCTGTGACGCAGTCCTCTGTAACTTCCGATTTCGATAAGTCTTTTTATATTGCCCTGAATTTCGCGTCTCAAATCACCTTCAACTTTAAGGTTTTTTGTAATTAAGTTATTGATTCTATTTACTTCTTCTTCCGTTAAATCTTTAACTCTTTTTGCGGGGTCCAAATTAAGTTCCGCAATCATTTCATTTGCTATAGCAGGCCCTATTCCGTAAATATACCTGAGCGCTATATCAAGTCTTTTATTCTTAGGTAAGTCAACTCCAGCTACACGCGCCATTTATTTTCCTCCGAATTCCTTACTTCCATTATTTTTAATATCTGCAAACATCCGAACAACCCACTTATCCCTGTCTTTGTTTGTGTCTGGGATCCGAACAAGTTACTCTTACTACGCCTCTGCGTTTTACAACCTTGCATTTCTGGCAAATTGGTTTTACTGATGCTCTGACTTTCATTACGCTGCTCCTATTGCTAGTTACTAAAATTAAAACGGATCCCCGATACAACCTTCGGGTTCGGGGATGACGCTTTGCGTCATTTCTCTCTATAAGTTATCCTTCCCCTTGTTAAATCATACGGAGAAAGCTCTAATTTTACTTTATCTCCAGGCAAAATCTTAATGTAGTGCATTCTCATTTTGCCGCATATGTGCGCCAAAATAACATGCCCGCCTTCGATTTCGACTTTAAACATCGCATTCGGAAGAGCTTCTAAAATTTTGCCTGTAACTTCAATTTTTTCTTCTTTCATTATAACTTGCCTCTTGCTGTCGGCTTTTGCTTTTGCCGTTGCCAAACTTCTTAGTTTCCGAACTTCGCCGATTTCAACGGCTTGCCGTCAGGATTTCATTCCCGTCTTCCGTTATCGCTATCGTATGCTCAAAATGAGCGCTCAAGCTGCCGTCTCTTGTAACAACCGTCCAGTCGTCACCAAGTATGTTGACTTCATATCCGCCGACATTAACCATGGGCTCAACAGCTAAAACCATGCCTGGCTGCAGCTTTACTCCGGTACCGGCTTTGCCGAAGTTCGGAATCGGAGGTTCTTCATGCATTGATCTTCCGATGCCATGGCCTACAAAGTCTCTTACTACCGAGAAACCGACATCCTCAACGGTTTTTTGAACCGCATAAGAAACATCGCCGAGCCTTTTACCCGGCAATACCTGCTCTATTGCTTTCTGCAGTGAAAGTTCCGTAATTTTCAGAAGTTTTCCGGCGGTGTCGGAGATACTGCCGACTGCGTAGGTTTTTGCCGCGTCGCCATAATACCCTTCGTAAATTACTCCCATATCAACAGAAACTATATCGCCTTCTTTAAGCACACGGGAAGCATTCGGAATCCCATGCACAACTTCGTCGTTTATCGATACGCATGCCGATGCGGGATACCCTCTGTATCCGAGAAACGCCGGCGCCATCTTCAATGATCTTACGTACTGTTCGGCAAACTCATTTATATCTTTAGTCGTAACGCCGGGCTTAATTATATCAGTGAGTTTTTGCAAAATCTCGCCTACGACTCTGCCTGCCGTACGCATTTTATCTAATTCTTGTTTTGTCTTAATTTCAATACCGCTTTTTTTGAAAAACACCAATTTTGCCTTCGGCAGAAGATGGGAAGTTGGGAAGCTGAGAAGCTGAGCAACGGCAAAGACTTTAACGACCACAGCTCCTCTCAACTTCTTACCTTCTCAACCTCTTATCTTCTTTTCTATTTGTTTAAAAACTTCTTTTTCGTTTTGCTGTCCGTTTATTTCTACGAGTATTCCCGCTTTTTTATAATAATCTATCAACGGTTTTGTCTGATTTTCATAAACAGTCAGTCTGTCTATGACTACATTTTCTTTATCATCGCTTCTCTGCACAAGCGCTCCGCCGCAGGCATTGCAGACATTTTCTTTTTTAGGCGGCAAAAAATGCATATGATAACTTTCGCCGCAAGCGCAGACTCTTCTGCCTGAAATTCTTTTTACGGCTTCATCATTATCTATATATATCGAAAAGACAGCGTCTATTTTTATATTTTCTTTTTTAAGCATTTCATCAAGAGCCGCCGCCTGGTTCAGAGTTCTCGGGAAACCGTCTAAAAGGAAACCCTTTTTAACATCGTCTTTTTGAAGACGCTTCTGCACCATTTCAACAACTGTTTCGTCGGGTATAAGCTTTCCGGAAGCCATCAAAGCGCTTATTTTTTCATCGCTTTTTTTAGCTTCCCTGAACATATCTCCCGTAGACAAATGAACGATTCCGTATTTTTCAACGATTCTTTTAGCCTGTGTGCCTTTACCTGCTCCGGGAGGCCCGAATAATATATAATTCATAAAAATCCTTTTTTCAAGACAGAGAATAGATAATAGAGAAAAGATAATAATTTTTTGCTGTCGTATCTATTCTCTCTTCTCTGTACTCTATTATCTGTCTTTAAAACAGCAACAAACGCGGTGCGTAGTGAGGTATATCACGAATCAATACGCGCGCGTTTTAGATTCAATTTTATATGTAACTTATCAAGTTTATCAAAATATTTAACGTTTTGCAATTAATTACAAATTTCAAATAATTATTTTACGTTAAACCATCTTCCTTTTATGCGGCCTTCTTTCATAAATCCTTCATAATGGCGCATAATAAGGTGCGATTCTATCTGCCCTATCGTGTCCAAAGAAACGCCTACGACAATAAGAAGCGAAGTTCCTCCGAAGAAGAACGGAGCGCTCATCACTGTTCTCAAATAGTCAGGAAGAACCGCTATACAGGCAACAAACAAAGCGCCGCCCAAAGTGACTCTGTCTAATACTCTTTGTATGTAATGAGCAGTAGGATCGCCGGGTCTTATTCCCGGGATAAAACCGCCTGATTTTTTCATATTTTCAGCCAAATCTTTCGGATTGAAAGTTATTGATGTATAAAAATAACAGAAGAAAATAACAAGCGACGCATATACCATGCTGTACCATACGGAACCGTGATTAAACAACTCTGTTATCTTTTTTGCCACAGGAAATCCGAAAACCGTCCAATCCGGAACAAACTGGGCTATGGTCAACGGCGCGGACAATATAGACACGGAGAATATAACGGCTATAACGCCGCTTTGGTCAACCTTCAAAGGAAGGAATGACGTTTGCCCTCCGTACATTTTTCTGCCTACCATTCTTTTTGCATAGTGAATAGGTATCTTTCTTTGGCCGGTTGCAACCCATACTACCGTAACAAGAACTCCCAGCACCAGAATCAGAAGGCCTAACGCATAAAGTATTGAAAGCTCATCCATTTGTATAAGCTTTATAACCCCCAGCACCGCATGCGGAAGCCGCTCAACTATACCGGCGAAAATGATAAGAGAAATACCGTTTCCGATACCTCTTTCGGTAACCTGTTCACCCAGCCACATTATTAAAACAGTACCTGTAACAAGAGTCGTTACGGTCATTATAATCCATGACATTGAAGGGTCAACAACAATGGGCATGCCAGAAGGGGTAGGCATTCTGCTTATTGCCATAGTCAAACCAAACGATTGCACCGCGCCCAATATGAGCGTGGCATACCTTGTGATTTGAGTAAGCTTTTTTCTGCCCTGCTCGCCTTCTTTCGCAAGCCTGTCAAGATAAGGAATGACATGCGCGCCCTGCATTAAGCTCATAATAATGGATGCGTTGATATACGGCATAATACCCATAGAAAAAACCGACATCCTGCTGAGAGCGCCGCCTGAAAACATGTCAAGAAAGCCAAGTAACCCGTGACTCTGCGCGGTAAACAAAGATTTTATCGCTTCGGCGTTAATGCCGGGAATAGGAATCGAAGCTCCTATTCTGTAAGCGATAATAATAAGCAATGAAAAAAGAACTCTTCTTTTTAGCTCAGGAACTTTAAAAATATCAGCGAAACTGTTATGCATATTGTATTCCTATTTAGAAGCTTAGAGGCTTGGATGTTTAGAAGTTTAGAGGAACTATGGTCGTTTTGTCTTTGACGTTATCTTTGTTTTTGCAAAACTTCCAAGCTTCCAAACCTCAAAACTTCCGCCTATTTTATTATTTCAGCCTTTCCGCCGGCTGCTTTTATTTTATCCATGGCGGACTTTGAGAAAGCCGCCGCTTTGACGGTCAAAGATTTTTTCAAATCTCCGACGCCTAAAATTTTCACAAGCTTTACGTCTGAAACCATTCCCGCAGATTTAAGTTTTTCAGGAGTAATTTCCGTTCCGGCATCAAATTTGTTCAATTTGTCGACATTAACGATTTCAAATTCTTTGCGGAACATATTATTAAAGCCTCTTTTGGGAATTCTCCTCAAAATCGGCATCTGACCGCCTTCAAAACCTATCTTCTTTGATCCGTCGCCGGAACGTGATTTCTGACCTTTACTACCGCGCGTAGACGTACGCCCATGTCCGGAACCGAGTCCGCGTCCGACGATTTTCTTTCTATGCTTTGAGCCTTTTGCGGGCTTTAAACTATTTAAGCCTATCATATTTCCGCAACCTCTTTATTTCTGATTTTTGCTACGTCCTCTTTCGTGCGAAGGTCTTTAAGCGCTTCCAGCGTGGCATAAACCACATTGAAAGGATTTGAGGAACGCATTGACTTGGTAAGAATATCTTTTATTCCTACCGCTTCAAGCACGGCTCTGACAGCTCCGCCGGCAATAACGCCTGTTCCTGGCGCCGCGGGTTTAAGCAAAACTTTTCCAGCGCCGGACACTCCGATTATTTCATGAGGTATGGTACTTCCTTTAAGCTGCACCGGCACCATATGTTTCGCCGCATGCGTGCTGCCTTTCTGTATCGCAGCCTGGACTTCGTTCGCCTTACCGAGCCCGCAGCCGACTTTTCCAGCGCCGTCGCCTACTACTACCAAAGCGTTAAAAGAAAATCTCTTTCCGCCTTTAACAACTTTCGCGACTCTGTTAACCGCGACGACAGTTTCTTTTAAACCGCTATCATTCTGATTTTGTTTTCCAAATTGTTCAGCCAACTGATCCTCCTAAAACTACAATTAATAATTAACAATTTATAATTATCGTGCGGCGAAGCCGCTATTTTTAGTTAAAACGGATTCCCGATTAAACCTTGCGGGAATGGCAGACTCGAGCATTGCCGTATCTTCACTCTCCACTCTTTACTTTTAACTCTGTCTTTAAAACTCCAGCCCGCTTTCTCTTGCGGCGTCGGCAAGAGCTTTAATCTTACCTGTATATTCATAACCTCTGCGGTCAAAAACAACTTTTTTTACGCCTTTTTCACCCGCTTTTTTAGCAATCAAATCGCCGACTGATTTTGCCGCGGAAACCGTATCCGTAACTTTCAGCTTCCCCTTTAATTCAGGAGACAATGTTGAAGCCGCGGCAAGAGTTACGCCTTTGCTGTCGTCAATAATCTGGGCGTAAATATGCTTATGCCCGCGGTGCACCGCCAAACGCGGCCTTTCCTGCGTTCCTTCTATTTTACTTCTCACTCTTTTTACCCGGTAATCAAATCTTTTTGTTGAACCTTTCATCTAAATCCTCTTATTGAAGCTCGGAGAGCTCGGATGCTCAGAAGTTCGGAGCAGCTCCGGTCGTTAAAGCCTTTTGCCGTTGCCGAACTTCCGAGCTTCCAAACTTCTAAGCTTCTGCCGTTATTATTTTTTGCCTGCGCCTGCTGCTGCTTTGCCGGCTTTTCTTATTATGTGTTCACCGACATATCTGACTCCGAAACCCTTGTACGGCTCCGGGGGTTTAACCGCTCTGATTTTAGCGGCAAATGCTCCGACTTCATATTTATCTATTCCGGTTATTGTAACAAGCGTATTTTTATCCGGCGTAAGAGCGGAAGTAACTTTTACTGCCGCCGGAATCGGAAGCGAAACCGTATGCGAAAAGCCTACGGACATCACAAGATTTTTTCCGCCTTCCACATTCGCCTTATAACCCAAACCTATGATTTCAAGCTCTTTCTTAAAACCTTTTGTAACGCCTTCTATCATATTATTTGCCAAACCTCTGTAAAGACCGTGCATCATATTGTGCTCGCGGCTCTCTCCGAGGGCTTCCAAAAGCACTGAATTTTTATCAATTTTCACGGATATCTTTTTATCAATTGCCTGTGAAAGTTTTCCGCCGGGACCGGTTATTTCCAAGACTCCGTTTTTGAACTCTGCTTTTACTTTTTCCGGCAGTTGAACCGGTTTTTTACCTAAGCGACTCATTGTTTATTCCTCTATGTAAACTTAATGGATTGCTTCGTCGCGTCTACGACGCTCCTCGCAATGACGGCTTTGCCGTTGATTCGTAATTCGTCATTCGTAATTTGTAATTGCCGTTACCAAACGTATCCTATAACTTCTCCGCCGACTTTGTCTTTTCTGGCCTGCCTGTCCGTCATCAAACCTTTTGACGTAGAAACGATAGTAACGCCCAAACCGCCTACGGTTTTAGGCATGTCGGCATAGCCTTTGTATATCCTGAGGCTTGATTTTGAAACTCTCTTTATTCCCTGAAGAACCTTTTTTCCTTCGGCTGTGTACTTAAGATAAACTCTTAAAACGCCCTGCTTGTGGTCTTCAATATTTTTGTAATTAGCGATATATCCTTCTTCTTTAAGGATTCTTGCCAATTCCACTTTCACCTTTGAAGACGGGACATCTACTTTTTCATGCAGCTTGGTATTCGCGTTGCGAATACGTGAAAACATATCTGATATTGGATCCGTAATCATTAACCGACCTCTTTAAAAAAAATATTACCAGCTTGATTTTGTGACGCCTGGTATTTCGCCATTATGCGCTAACTTGCGCAAACATATTCTGCAAAGCCCGAAATCCCTGTAATAGCCGCGCGGTCTTCCACACAGGCGACATCTGTTCCTGTACCGTGTTGCAAATTTCTGGGGTCTTCTCATCTTTGCTTCTGCTGAAGTTGTTGCCATAAAAAAATATCCTTTACTTTATTTATTATCTCTTTTTTTGAAAGGCAGCCCGATAAGATCAAGCAAAGCTTTCGCGTGCTCGTCTTTTTGCGCCGATGTGACTATAGTTATATTCATCCCTCTGGCTTTATCGGATTTCTCAACGTTGATTTCAGGAAATATATACTGTTCGGTAAGCCCGAGATTAAAATTTCCTTTTCCGTCGAAACCGTTAGGTTCTATGCCCCTAAAGTCCCTGATACGCGGAATAGCGACATTGATAAGCCTGTCCAAAAATTCGTACATCATCGCATTTCTCAGAGTAACTTTTGTGCCTATAGGCATATTTTCACGGATTTTAAAGTTTGAAACCGACTTTTTCGCGCGGCAAGTCGCAGGTTTCTGGCCGGTTATAAGGCCGAGCTCGGAAATTGCTATTTCCAAAGCCTTAATATTTTCTTTTGCTTCGCCAACGCCGATATTAATTACGACTTTTTCAAGTTTTGGAACCTGATGAACATTCTTAAACTTAAACTGTTTCAGAAGTTCCGGTGTTACGTTTTTTTGATAAAATTCTTTTAAACGAGGTTGATTCATTATTATTTCCCTTTTTGTTTCTTTAAGCGGACTGTATTCCGCTTCGGCTATATGCTTATCCGGTCGTGTCAGTGTGACGGGGCATTTGACATGTCTGTCAACTCCCCCGTCCCCCAGACACTTAAACTATCATTTCACCGCATTTGCGGCATACTCTTATTTTTTTTCCGTCTGAAAGCGCGTCAAACTTCGGCCTTGAAGCCTGATCGCATTTAGGGCATATGAGCTTCACTTTGCCGATAGCCATAGGAGCTTCTTTTTCGCGGATTCCTCCGGGATCTCTCTGCGTAGGCTTCGTGTGTCTTTTCACGAAATTGACTTTCGCGACTATAACCTTCCCTTCTTCCGGATAAACTTTAAGAACTTCGCCTTTTTTTCCTTTATCTTTTCCAGATAAAACCACAACTTTGTCTTTCTTCTTAATATTAAGCATTTCTTGCATCCTTTATTTTTTAACAATTGCAAGCCGCATCGTAGCAGCTGCGCTGCGAAGACGGGTAAACTGCCGTCTTTATATCACCTCGGGAGCCAAAGAAATAATTTTAATATAATTATTTTCCCTGAGCTCTCTTGCGACAGGCCCGAATATGCGCGTTCCCTTAGGTTCGCCTTCGTCATTGATGATAACGGCTGCGTTGTCGTCAAACTTTATATACGTTCCGTCAGTTCTGCGGATTTCTTTTACCGTGCGCACTATTACGGCTTTAACCACGTCGCCTTTTTTAATATTGCCGTGCGGTATCGCGTCCTGAACAGAAGCATGTATAACATCTCCGATACTGGCATAACGGCGTTTCAAGCCTTTTGTCAGCCTGAAACAGCGTATTGATTTTGCGCCTGAATTATCTGCTACATTTAAAATCGATCTTTCCTGAATCATTTTCTAATTCCTTTTACCTTATTGTCATTCTGAGGCAATTTTATTGCCGAAGAACCTAGACTGTCGCCATTTCGTTATCCGTTTCGCCTTCGCGCCTACCCTGCTTATCTTCTAGATTGCCGAGCGGACATTGTCCGCTCGCAATGACAGACTACTGTGCTTTGTTTATCACTTCAACCATTACCCACCTCTTTGTTTTTGAGAGAGGTCTGCATTCCATTATTTTTACCGTATCGCCAATGCGCGACTCATTGTTTTCATCATGAACCGCAAACTTTCTTTTGGAACGTATTACGCGGTCATATAAAGCATGACGGTATGATCTTTCAACTGAAACCAATCTTGTTTTGCTGCTTTTGTCGCTTACTACTAAGCCTGTACGATATTTGCGTTTTCCACGTTCAACCATTTTTCCTTCCTATTATTTCGATTGTCATCCCGAGCTGACACGCTTTGCCGTGTCATCCCCAAAATCAGTAATCGGGGATACCTCCGGAAACTTATCCTTTTTTCTGCGCAAGAAGCGTTTTTACTCTTGCAATGTCTCTTCTCAAGCCTCTTATCTCAAGGGGATTTTTCACAGGAGTCGTCGTGTGACGAAATTTCAATTTAAAAATTCTGTCCTGCATATCGTTGAGCTTCGCGTTGAGTTCCGCGTCCGACATACTTTTCATTTCCTGCCAGTTTTTACTTTTCATCTTAAATATCCGCTCTCACTAAAATTTTTGTGTTTATCGGAAGTTTATTGGACGCAAGTCTTAACGCTTTTCTTGCTTCCGCTTCGGGAATACCTTCCATTTCAAACATTATTCTTCCCGGTTTTACTACCGCGACCCAAAACTGCGGATCGCCTTTACCCTTACCCATTCTGGTTTCTGCAGGCTTTTTTGTGATTGGTTTATCAGGGAATATTCTGATCCAAACTTTTCCGCCTTTTTTAGTGAACCTGGCAAGAGTTATACGCGCTGCTTCTATCTGATTGCTGTTTATCCAAACAGGTTCAAGAGCTTGAAGGCCGTATTTGCCAAACGCCAAATAAGTGCCGCCTTTGGCATTGCCTTTCATCCTTCCCCTATGGGTCTTTCTATATTTTACTCTTTTTGGCATTAACATATAAATGTCCTTTAACTTTATGTCTTAATTTATTTAGACGCTTCCGGATTTGCAACGTTTGCCGACAGCGTTTCAGCGTCAACAAGCTTTGCTTCTTCAAGAAGTTCTTTCGCGGTTTTCTTAAAGTGCTCTTTTTTAAATATCCAAACTTTTACGCCTATCTGTCCCATGGTTGTATAAGCTTCCGTAAAACCATAGTCTATGTCGGCTCTGAATGTCTGCAAAGGAACTCTTCCTTCTTTAAGCCATTCCGTTCTTGCTATTTCAGCTCCGCCGAGACGGCCTGCAACCATAACTTTTATTCCCTGAGCGCCGGCTGCCATTGCTTTTTCAATGGTTTTTTTCATTGCTCTTCTGAAAGCAATCTGCTTTTCCAGCTGAAAAGCGATTCCTTCAGCCGCAAGCTGCGCGTCCGTTTCAGGTCTTTTAATTTCCATGACGTTCACGAATGTTTTTCTTGACGTCATGCTTTCAATTTCTTTTCTCAGCGTTTCGATTCCCTGCCCGCCCTTGCCGATAACTATGCCGGGACGCGCGGTATAAATATTGACGCGAAGATATTTTCCCGCTCTTTCAATACCTATTTTTGAGACGGAAGCCAATTTGAGTTTTTCTTTAAGAACCGTCCTGATTCTGCGATCTTCTTCAATAAAATCCGGCATTTCTTTAAGATTAAACCACTTGGAGTCCCAATCTTTAATATACCCTAATCTTACGCTTTTAGGATGAACTTTATGCCCCATATTTTTGCCTTACCCTTTTTTAGAAGCTGAGAAGCTGAGATGTTGAGAGGAGCTCCGGTCATAAAAGTCTTTGCCTTTGCCCGCCTGCTCATCATCCCGTCTTCTGCCTTTCTTTATTTTTTTTCTTCTTTTTTAGCGCCTAAAACATTTTTTTCTTTTTTTATTTCAGGCTTTACCGCTGTTGTTGTATTTGCGCTTACCGGTTTTGCGACAGCTTTTTTCTTTCTTTTGTCCGGCGTAACGCCTACGCTGGTAACAACTATCGTTAAATGCGATGTTCTTTTTTTTATGGGCATTCCTCTTCCCATCGGTCCTGGCCTCATTCTTTTAAGAATAGGACCGTTACCGACCCAGGCTTCTTTTACTTTAAGACCCGAAGGATCTTTAAGTTTGCCTGAATTTGCCGTCGCGCTTTTCAAAACTTTTTCAACAAGCGTTGCAGCGGATTTGGGAAGAAAAGAAAGTGTCTCGAACGCTTTCTCAACTTTTTTGCCCCTTATAAGCGTGCAGACCTGATTAACTTTTCTCGGCGTATATCTTACAAATTTTGCTGTTGCTCTTGCTTCCATCTTAATTTGTCCTTTTTTTATGTAAGTGAAGTTTCCTGCTTGGTCATACCGCCGTGGCCTTTAAATGTCCTTGTGGGAGCAAATTCGCCAAGTCTGTGTCCGACCATTTGTTCCGATATAAAAATCGGCAGAAACTTTTTACCGTTATGTATGGCTATTGTGTGTCCTACAAATTCCGGAGTTATCACGCTGGCTCTTGCCCACGTTTTTATAACCTTTTTTTCACCGGTTTCATTAAGCTTCTGCATTTTTTTCAAAAGCTTCTCGTCTACATAAGGTCCCTTTTTAGTTGAACGACTCATTTTTATTTCCCTTTTAACATCAGAGATTAGAGTTTAGAGATTAGAGTTTAGATAAAGAGTTTTCGCGAAGCGAAAACCTATAAATACGTTTCGGCTTCGCCGAAACACAACATCTATACTCTACACTCTTCAATCTACACTCTGTCTTTTTTAACTACGCCTTCTTTGCTTTATTACGATGGCTTACGATAACCCAGTCCCAAACCTTTGTAGGTCTTGTTTTAAAACCTTTCGCAGGCTGGTTCCATGGGCTTCTCGGCTGGTTATTACCTTTAGATCTGCCTCTGCCTCCACCGTGCGGATGGTCGACAGCGTTCATTGCAGTTCCGCGGACATGAGGTTTAAATCCCTTATGGCGGTTTCTTCCTGCAGAGCCTATCGTAATGTTTTCATGGTCAATATTTCCTACCTGACCAATCGTCGCATAACATTTTACCCGAACAAGTCTTATTTCACCGGAAGGCATTCTTATATGAGCATAGTCGCCTTCTTTCGCAAGAAGCTGTGCAGCAGCACCGGCCGAGCGAACCATCTGCGCGCCTTTGCCCGGAACAAGTTCGATGTTATGTATAAACGTACCTACGGGAATGTTTATTATAGGAAGAGCATTTCCCGCTTTTATCTCGGCATCCGGACCTGACATAAGCGAGTCTCCTACTTTTACACCCACAGGCTGAATTATATATCTTTTTTCACCGTCCTGATATTGCAGAAGCGCTATTCTGCTGGAACGGTTCGGATCATATTCAATAGCAATAACTTCAGCCGGAATATTTATTTTATCCCTTTTGAAGTCTATCATTCTGTAAAATCTTTTATGGCCGCCGCCTCTGAAACGCACCATTACCTGGCCGGTATTGTTGCGGCCGCCTGATTTTTTTATGATTGATACTAATGATTTTTCCGGAGTGGTTTTTGTTATGTCTGAAAAATCCGAAACGGACATCTGTCTTCTGGACTGCGTGTACGGCTTAAATGTTTTAATCGGCATTGTACTTTCTTCCTATTGTCGGGTGTCTTCGACATTTTTTTCAGTTATGAACACCCATATTTGCTTCTTGCTTCGACAACATTAATTATTAACTGTTAGTTATTAATTTAACTGCCGTTAAGCTTCGTCGACCATTTGAATTTCTTGGCCTTTGCCAAGTTTTACGATTGCTTTTTTCCAATCGCTTTTATATCCTGAGTGCACGCCCATTCTTTTTGCTTTTCCCAAATAGTTTGCAGTGTGCACGCTTTCAACTTTAACTTTAAACAAAGTTTCAATCGCCTGCTTAATCTGAAACTTGTTCGCGTCTTTATCAACCATGAAAGTATATTTATTGTCTTTTTCTTTCATTAAGGCTGCTTTTTCCGTTACTATCGGTTTTTTAATAATGTTTCTGATATCCATTTTATTCCCTGTCTAATTAATAAAGACAATCTTTTTATAAAGACTGTCTTTCTTTTATGCTTTCTATCGCTTCGGGGGTGGTGATAACTTTGTCAGCCCAAAGAACCTGATAAGCATTTATATTTTTTATATTTTCTACAACTACGTTCTCGATGTTGCGAGCGGCAAGTTTAAAATCGGAATTGGCGTTTATCGCAAATACGACTTTCTTACCTTCAACTTTGAGATTTTTAATAAGTTCGACAACTTTCTTTGTCTTAGCTTCTTCGACTTTAACGGAATCAACGACTATAACATTGCCGTTCTGAAACTGCGCCGAAAACGCCATATTAAGAGAAAGCCTCTTTTTCTGCTTTGACATTTTTGTGTAATAATCTCTCGGTTTCGGCCCGAAAATCACTCCGCCTTTTCTCCAAAGAGGAGAGTTTCTCTGACCTGCGCGAGCATTGCCCGTACCTTTCTGTTTCCAAGGCTTAGCTCCCGAAAAAGCCACTTCGCCTCTTGATTTTGTTTTTGCCGTTCCGGCTCTCTGATTATTCAAATAGGCTGTAGTTATTTCATGCAAAAGCGTGTTTGACACTTCTGTATTGAAAAAAGCAGGAAGCTCTATCTTTCCTTTTTCCTGACCTTTGGCATTATAAACTATCGTTTCCATTCTTCTCTCTCTCTTATAACAATTAATCCGTCTTCGCTTACGCTAACCGCGAGCGATGTTATTTCTTTTTACTTTTTTTATCCGCCTGCGCTACCTGCACAACGGGTATTCTTTTTATTGTATTGTTTATATACAATGTGCCGTTTTTTACCGCAGGCACCGCTCCCTTAATAAGCATAAGGTTTTTTTCGGCATCGACATTTACAACCTGTAACTTTTGGATTGTAACATATTCATTGCCTAAATGTCCAGACATTCTCATGCCTTTCAAAACTTTCTGAGGCCCCTGACCGCCGCTTGAACCTCTTGCGCGCGTTCTGTCGGACTGGCCGTGGGTGGTGGGCTGTTTTCCGAAATTATGTCTTTTAATAACTCCCGAATAGCCTTTGCCTTTCGTAACGGCAGAAACGTCGACATAATCGCCGGCTTTAAAAGCGTCAACTTTTATCTCCTGCCCGACTGAGAAAGGAGCTATGTCCGCGACTCTTATTTCTTTAAGGACTTTTTTAGGGGCGATATTGTTTTTCTTAAAAAAACCCGTCTGAGCTTTTATAAGCTTTTTTTCCGCAATATCTCCGAATCCGAGCTGAACAGCGGTGTATCCGTCTTTTTCAGAAGTGCGTACTCCGGTAACAATGCAAGGACCCGCTTCAACGACGGTCACGGGAATAAGATTCCCTTTATCGTCGAACACTTGTGTCATACCTATTTTTTTGCCAATTATTGATTTTAACATATTTTCTCTCTTAATGGAAGCTTAGAGGGCTTGGAAGTTTGGAAGTTTAGCAACGACTTCGCCTTTGCCAAACTTCTAAGCTCTCCAAACTTCTAATCTTCTGCCTTTATTTACATTTTTATTTCAATATCCACGCCTGCCGGCAAGTCGAGCTTCATCAGCTCTTCTACCGTTTTAGACGAAGGTTCGCGTATGTCAACCAATCTTTTGTGTATTCTCATTTCAAACTGTTCGCGCGATTTTTTGTCCGAATGAACGGATCTGTTGACCGTGTACTTCTTTATATGCGTCGGCAAAAGAACAGGACCTGTTATAGCGGCCCCGGTACGCCTTGCCGTCTCGACGATTTTCGCGAGAGAATCGTCTAGCATTTTATGATCGTACGCGCGCAACTTAATTCTCAATCTCTGAGTTGGAACTGCTTTTTCATTTGACATGTTTTCAATCCTGTTTATTTTTTTGCTTTTTCCTGCAAAGTTTGCGCTGCCAGACTATGTATCTTTTTCAAGATACGGCAACTCCCCGCCAGAGGATAAACTTTACAGAGACAGAGTAGAGATTGAAGAGTTGAGAGTGAAGATAACAACTCTGGATTGCCGCGCTGGCTTTGCCCGCTCGCAATGACAACAAATTATCTGTTGCCGTATCTTCACTCTTCACTTTTCACTCTTCACTCTTTTTTATTTATCTATTATTTCCGTTACAACGCCGGAGCCTACCGTTCTTCCGCCTTCTCTTATCGCAAATCTCAGCTGCGGCTCCATCGCTACCGGCATTATCAATTCTATATCCATCGTTATATTGTCTCCGGGCATCACCATCTCCACTCCCGCAGGCAAATTCGCTATCCCCGTCACGTCCGTCGTTCTGAAATAAAACTGCGGCCTGTATCCCGTAAAAAATGGCGTATGTCTTCCGCCTTCTTCTTTTGTCAATATATATACCTGCCCTTTGAACTTCTTGTGCGGCTTTATGCTTCCAGGCGCTGCTATTACCTGCCCTCTTTCTACCTGATTCTTTTCTATTCCTCTCAGCAGCATACCTATATTATCTCCCGCCTGCGCTTCGTCAAGCAGTTTCCTGAACATTTCTATTCCGGTAACTACCGATTTCTTCGTATCCGTTATTCCTATTATCTCTACGTTATCTCCTACTTTCACTTTTCCTTTTTCCACTCTTCCCGTAGCTACCGTTCCTCTTCCCGTTATTGAAAACACGTCTTCCACGCTCATCAAAAACGGTTTATCTATATCTCTTGCCGGCAGCGGTATTGTTGTGTCCACCGCGTCCATCAAGGCCATTATCGAATCTACGCCTTCTTTTATTCCCTGCAAGGCCTGTAGCGCAGAACCTCTTATTACCGGCGTCTTGTCTCCGGGGAAGTTGTACTTCGTAAGAAGATCTCTTACTTCCATTTCCACCAAGTCCAACAAGTCTTTATCATCTACCGCATCGCATTTGTTCAAAAATACTACTATCGAAGGCACGTTTACCTGTCTTGCCAACAA
>JGI24705J35276_12238809_pt1 | contig 121831 bp, 121 predicted proteins | sample TergutNt197P4_FD_35276 | JGI IMG/M metagenome (IMG submission 35276) | reverse complement strand
TAGGAACAAGCCCGCATCTTGACCAAATGCTACAGGAATCCGGCAAAGCCCGCTTCCTGTCTTACCTGTCCAATCCCATACCATTTTTTTTCTAGGGACGAGAAAGGTACTCATGGCACGACACCGGTGCTATGTCCGGACATTCTGGGAGATTAATACCAAATTAAACAGAATGACTGCCCATTTGGTCAAGATTTCCGCAGAGCAAACGCGGTTGCGGCTCTATCCAAAATACATTATCCTTCTATCTTCCTACTTTAAGAACCAACAAAAAACCCAAAAGTATGAATATCTTCCGAATAAAACCGAAACAAACGAATTCGACTTTATTTGTGTGTTGTAGTTGCGTATTTTTCATTGCTTTGCTAAGATTAAACTGTGAGAAATTCGGCGGGTTATATTCCTTTGGTTGCGGTAATCGGGCGTCCTAATGTGGGCAAAAGCACTTTTTTAAACACGATTGTAGGTCGGGCGGTCAGCATAGTTGACAATGAAGCGGGCGTTACGCGCGACCGAATCTATGCGGATGCCGAGTGGTGCGGTGTAAAGTTTTCGCTTGTAGATACCGGCGGACTTGATGTTGCGGATGCAAAGCGTACAACTGCAACCGATGACAGCAGCCGCATTTTCAAGGCTCATATCAAAGAGCAGGCTGATATTGCAATCGAAATGGCGGACTGTATTATATTTTTATGCGACGGCACCGTGGGTGTTACAAGCGGCGACATAGAGATTGCAAAACTGCTCCGAACCGCCGGCAAACCTATGGGGAAAGACCGCAGCCGTATAGTTTTGGCGGTGAATAAACTTGACAACGAAAAGCAAAGGCAAAATACAATTCACGATTTTTACAAACTTGGACTGGGCGAACCCTATCCCATAAGCTGTGCCCAAAAGACCGGTCTGGGTGACCTTCTGGACGCAATCGTTGAAAAACTGGACAGAGGATTACCAAAAGATACTGTTTCCGACAAATCAGACGATACCGATGACCCCGACAAAAATGGAATGGATACTTCTCCCGAACGCATCGCAATTATCGGCAAACCCAACGCCGGGAAAAGTTCGATTGTAAACAGGCTTTTGGGGGTCAAGCGTGTAATGGTAAGCGAAATTGCCGGAACTACGCGCGACAGCATCGATACTCCTTTTCGATATAACGGACGCGAGTATATCCTGACCGACACGGCAGGAATACGTCGCAAACGCAGTGTGGAAGCGGAAACCGTGGAACAGTTTAGCGTTACGCGCGCACTTGCATCAATAAGAAACAGCGATGTCTGTGTCCTGGTAGTGGACGCCAATGAAGGTCTTACCGAGCAGGACGTGCGGCTTGCCGGATACATCAACGAAATGGGAAAGCCAAGCGTTATTTGTATCAACAAATGGGATTTGGTTGAAAAGGATTCCTATACTATGAATGCTTTTAATAAGAATTTAGAGCGCGACCTTGCTTTTATGTCCTACTTTAAGGCGGTCTATATTTCCGCACTTACCGGTCAGCGTGCCGGCGAAATTATGAAAGCGGTGGAAGTTGTCTTGGCGGCATCAAAAACGCGCATCAGCACCGGTACGCTTAATACGTTGATTAACGAATTTATCGCAACCACACCGCCGCCGTTTGTGGGAACGCGCCGCGCAAAGTTCATGTACTCGACACAAGTCTCTGTTTCGCCGCCGACTTTTGCGCTGTTTGTTAACGAGCGCGACATTGTACCGGTATCGTACCTTAGGTATTTGGAAAACTGTATCCGCAAGAGCATTGACCTTACAGGAACTCCGATAAGGCTGCTTACAAGAAACCGTAGCAAGCAAGGGCAAGGGGGATGAAATGAGTTATTATTGGCTGTTTTTATTTTGCACGGTAAGCTACCTTATGGGGAATATCAACATTTCCGTGATTATTTCGCGCGCGCGTAACAAGAATATTTATAAGCTTGCAAGCGGCAATCCCGGAACAACGAACATGCTTCGTAATTTCGGTTTTAAAGTTGGCGCATTAGTATTTATTTTTGACTTCTTTAAAGGTTTTGTGCCCGCATTGGTAGGGTTTTTGGCGTTCGGCGGTGCGGTCAATAGTTACAGCCAGTCAAGTCAAATCGGGCTTTATGCCTGCGGAATGGCGGTGATGCTTGGGCACTGTTTTCCGGTATTCTTGGGCTTCAGGGGCGGCAAAGGCATGGCTAACCTTATCGGCATCTTTGCGGTTGCGCATCCAATCATCAGTTTACTTGCGTTCCTTGGAATGAATGTTTATATCCTGCTTTTTGAATACGGCGCAATGGCAAGCTTTTTATATGTGACGTTCATGGTGTCATATGCGGCGCTCCAGCCCATAAACAATACTAATATCGCTGTATGCTGTCTTTTGTTCGGGTTTTATTTTCTTATTTGGTTTACCCATCGCGCCAACATTTTCCGGCTGTTAAACGGTAGCGAAAATTCCGTGACGTACCTTAAAGCCTTACAAAAGAAAGCCGTAAAACGCAAACAAGAAGAATGGCTGAAGTCACTTGTAAATGAATAATCCGCTTGCATTTATGTTCCGTGTAATATTCACTTTAAGCTGTTCATATTTATTGCTAAGTATTTTTTTGGGATAGGAGGATACATGGCAGCAACTAGGGATTTGTTCGGCGACATTGCGACAAGGACAAACGGTGACATTTACATTGGGGTAGTAGGACCTGTAAGGTGCGGAAAGTCCACCTTTATAAGCCGCTTTATGAGGACAATCATTGTCCCGAAAGTGGAAAATAAGGCGGAACAGCAGCGCGTTATTGACGAACTTCCTCAATCGGGCGACGGGGCTACGGTTATGACCACACAGCCGAAGTTTGTGCCGTCCAAGGCTGTCTCCATCAGGGTCGGCGGTGCGTCAAGTGCGGTTATGAAAGTGCGGCTTATAGACTGTGTGGGCTATATGGTGCCGGGAGCGGCGGCGCATCATCCGGACGGACGTGTGCGTATGGTTAAAACTCCATGGAGCGATGCCGAAATTCCGTTTGAAAAAGCTGCGGAAATCGGAACCAAGAAAGTTATAACGGAACACAGCACTGTTGCAGTTATGATGACCACCGACGGAACTATTACCGAGATTCCGCGCGTGAACTATATGGAAGCCGAAGAGAGGGCTCTTAAAGAACTTAAGAAAGCCGGCAAACCGTTTGTCATTGTTGTCAACAGCAGAACTCCGAACTCGGCTGAGTGCAAGCGCGTTGTAACTCAACTTACCGAAAAACACGGTGCAGCGGTTATTGCGGCGGATGTTGAAAACTTGTCTGCAGAGGTTATTCATAATATCTTCAGCGCGCTTTTGCATGAATTTCCGGTAAGCGGCTTTAAAGTCACCATGCCGAAATGGCTTACGGTTTTGGATTCCGGTCATCAGGTTATCAGCGAAGCGGTGGATGCACTTAAAGTGTTTACTAAAAATGTAAAGCGCTTAAGCGACAACGACAGCTCCCGCGTATTTGAAAAGTCGCAGAACTTTGCTGCGCTGGAAACCGCATCGACCGATGTTGCAACCGGAATAATCAATTACAATATTGTTCCGAAACCAGAACTTTATTATAAGGTTCTAAGTTCGGAAAGCGGCGTAGAAATAAAGACCGAACAAGAACTGGTGGCTTTTATACGGCACTTCGGCTCTGTCCGCGGCGAATACGCTAAGATCAAAGACGCTTTGAAACAGGTTGATGAAGCCGGCTATGGTGTTGTAACTCCCGCTATTGAAAGTTATACGTTGGACCAGCCGCAGCTTTACAAGCAAGGGCGTAACTTTGGGGTGCGGCTTAAGGCTACCGCTCCAAGTCTTCATATTATTAAGGTAGATGTTTTCACCGAAGTAACTCCTACTATCGGAAGCCAGAGTCAAAGTGAAGAGATGCTTAAAACGCTAAGCCATGATTATGAAACCAACAAAGAAGCATGCTGGAATACGAATATTTTCGGCAAGCCCTTACAAGCAATTGTCCAGGACGGCATAAACGCAAAAGCAAACGGTATGCATCAGGAGGCGCAGCGTAAAATGAAACGCACGCTTACCAAGATTGTCAACAACGGCCGCGGCGGAATTATTTGTATACTGCTGTAAGTGTTATCAATAGTTGCATACATCTTGTATAGTTGACATGGTATATGAGAAACGATAAATTAAACTATACATGAATTGCATCATCAAAAGTTTTCTGGTTTGTGCGGTTGGTAATTGCCTCCGCACTTTCTGCGTGTGCGAAAAAAGTGGGTGCAGTCGTGTAAGTAAAACTAATTAAAATAAAAAATTATTGAGGATAAAATGAAAAATGGAGATTATATAATGAAAGAATTAAAACTGATTGCGGTGTTGTCGTTGATTATGCTAACTTCTATTGTGATGGTGGCTTGCAAAAAATATGATGATAAAATACCAGACCCAGGCGGTGAGTTTGACTACACTAGGGTTTTGGTTTATTTGACAGATGAGGTATCAGCCATTGATAAAGAATGGGCTCCTGCTGACTTTTCGGGATTTGCGTTTTCCCGAATAGTTGATTGTAGAGGAGTGGGTGGTGCGGAGCATTTGTTTTTTTATTTAACTGAATCAAGCAGAGATAATGTTCTTAAAGCAATTTACTATTTAAGGTCAAGACCTGAAATCAAAAGTGCAAATGTCCTTGAATTAGGTGTCGAATTTGGCGACTAATTTCGCTATATAAATTAAAGGAGAAAAACTATGGTAAAGCAAAAAATTAAAATTACATTGGCAATTGCTTTTTCTTTGTTGCTAAGTAATGCCGAAATAAGTCGGAGGACGTAGAATGAAAAAGTTAAAAATAATTGCGGTATTATCGTTAATTATGGTAACTTCGATTGTGATGGTGGCTTGCAAAAAAAATGATGATAAAATACCAGACCCAGGCGGCGAGTTTGAGTATAACAGGGTTCAAGTAATCTTAACAGTGGAGGCATCAGTTCTCGAGAAAGTGTGGGCACCTTCCGATTTTCCAGAATTTGCATTTTCGGAAATAGATGACAGCGGACTAATAGGTAATCAGAGATTTTTGATTTTTCATTTAATGGAGCCTAGCAGAAATAATGTGCTTAGAGCAGTTTATTATTTAAGAACAAGACCAGAGATTTATTTAGCTGATTTGAGCGGGATAATATATCCTGGCTTACAATAAAAGGAGAAAATTATGAGAAAAATTGCATTTACACTTTTACTTGCATTTACATTGATAATAGGAGCTATTTCTTTTACTGGACATCCAAGCAATAATGCCTCCGTGAGAGCATTTAGTGAAGCTGCTAGTGCAGTGCCTGGTGAAACGATAAATAGAATTAACGAACAGGAATTATCCGATGAAAAAATAATGGCAAACGTAAAAAAGGTAAATATCCAAGATGATTTCCAAAATAATGTAATAATGGTTGACATGGGCTTTTAGTAATTGCCGCAGTTTAATAAGTGTTGTTATACCGGGCAGTGTGACGAATATTGACACTTATGTGTTTGCCTATTGCAGTAGCTTGACGAATGTCACGATGTTAGATGGTGTAAAAAGTGTTGGTTCAAGTGCCTTTGAGGGTTGCAGCAGTTTAACAAATGTAGTGATGCCGGATTCTTTGACAAGTATTGGCAGTAGTGCATTTAGCGGTTGCGGTTTTACAAATCTTACTGTGCCGAATAGCTTAACAAGTATTGGTAACAGTGCGTTCCAGGGTTGCCGAAATTTATTACACGTTGCAATACCAAGCAGTGCAACAAGTATAGGCAACAGCGCTTTTGCCTATTGCAGCGTTTTGGCAAGTGTAACCATGAACGGAACAAGTATCGGTGCTAACGCATTTTTAGCTTGTAGTTATTTATTAAGTGTTATACTAACAAATAATGTAACATGCTTTTATGCAATGATATTGCAGTAAAGTCGTTCAACAAAGGTTTGTAATTATGTATACCATAACAGAATAGGATCACCAAACGATTTAAGGGTGTTTTTTAAAAAAGTTTAGAGAAAAATTAAAGCAAGTACAACAACAAAAAGCCTGTACTATAGGCTGTGTGTCGTTTCACTTGGGGCGGTCAAATTATTTTCGATATTCTTTTCGATATAAATTTCGGTATCTGTATTTTTTCATGTATTTGTAATATCGTATACGACGGCGCGTTTTCTTTAATTTGTTTTTGTCTGTGATATTCAGCATAGTAATAAATTTTTTGTTGCAATGGTATATCTTTAATCGCTTTCAAGTCCTTAAACCAGAACCGATTCAATTCCTGTTCCAATTCAATGCGCCTTGTGTTCGGTGACTTTAAATTCTTCCTGCCGAATGACATCGTTAATGTGCGATTATATCTTATAAGCCAGTTTTCCGTTGCGCTTACAAGTGTGTCGTAATTATCAAATTTCAATACGCTGTAAAAATTCCGCTCATCTTTGCCGTGTGACCGTTCCACATAACAGTTGTGCTGCGGTGTTGCTACTTTAATTAATTTATGTGTAACGTGTAATTCTTCTAGGAACGTGTCAACAAGGTTTTGTAAACTTTCATCTTTCTTGGCAATAAGGCGGTTTGTAAATTCCGTGCCGTTGTCGGTTTGTATCTTCAATGGTATATATCCGAAAAACTCAATAGCCCGGTTAATGAAGTCTTTACATGAATATGTACTTTTTTCTTTGTAAGGATATATAAACCGTTGTTGTGTTGCCTCGTCTATGATTGTGAATTGATAGTAACGTACTTCTTCGTTACCGTAATAACAATTTGTCGGTACATATTTAACATCCATTTGCCATTTAAAACCGAGCATAATTGCACGGTGATATTTGCCGGTATGTAAATTTTCTTTTTTATGTTTTTCTTCACCACGCAAATTGTGACGGCGGCAATATGAATACAATGTCGGGTATGTTCTTTGATATTCAATATCCTGTTGTAATAAAGTCAGCAGTTCAATGTAAGATATTTTCGGATACAAATTTAACAGGCAAACAATTTTATCATGTTCATATGGCTTGTGTTGTTTTGGGTGAGGTGAAAGAGGCTTACACGATTTATCAGTTAAACCCTCGTCACCGCTTTTTTGATATGCTACCCACCAGTACCACAAAGTACGCAAGCAACAGTGAAAGGCTCGTATTACTTTTTCAATGCCTTGTGTTCGCTCAAGCATAAGCATTTCAACGGCTCGCTTCCGCTGATTGAAAGTAAAATTTTTCATTAAAAAACACCCTTATAATTCGGGCATTTTATCATGAAAGGTATAATTTGTCAAATTGGTATTTAATCATTATGCTCGTGCCAATGCTCTGAACGCGTCATAATTTCGAGATTGCTCCAATGATTATTTTTCTTGTTTCCATCACGATGATGCACTACTTCACCAGCTTCTAACTCACGCTTATATTTTTGTTGTGCTTTTAAAGTATGTTCATAAACATAACCATCTTCGCCAGCCTTTGGATGTTCAGGACGATATACTTTAATATATCCGTTTTCAGTTTCATACCATTCGCCATTTTCATACGCTTTGTAACAGTCATAACACAAATCGTATTTATAATCACAAAGCGCACCGCACTTAAAACATTTTTTCATTTTTTCAAGTATAGTGATTTTTTAATATTTGTCAACCTGCTTAAAACGGCATATTCGGGTCGTTAACTGGAATCATAATTTGTTCGGGGGTGTGAAGTGAATATATTGTTGTCGGTCGTCCTGCCGTGTCATAGGTCACTACATGCGATACACGTTTTGTTAAACCGTCAAATTCCTGTTCGGGTTCGGGTATGTCCTCAAAAAATGTTTCCTTGATTTTTGTTTCGGTGCCGTTTTCGTCAACCCTGATTATGTGATGTATTCGGCGATAAAATGCGTCATAGATTTTTGGTTGTGTGTGCTGTAAGTCTTTATAGAGGTCATAGAACGGGATATTTGAAATAAAGTATACTTTGTCAAAGCAAGCTGAAATTGTACCGCCTTTGATATTTAATTTAAGAGGGAACGGCTCAAGCATTTTGTTAAGTTTCGTTATCATTTTTTCTTGACCCTCGTATTCGTCCAAAATGATGACCGGTTCATGGTCGTAACCGTCAAACATAAACTGACCGTAGTTGTCTACCACAAAGCAATTTTGCAAGCCATGTTTTTTTAATATTCGGGTTGTCTTTTTTGTGCCGGTTACACCGTAGTAAAAGAATACTTCAACATTGCGGCAGCGTTTCGAGTATTCCTCTTTTTTGAAAGTACGGCGCAGCTCTTGAAACCGTCTGCCATACATTAAAGAGTGCGAGGGGTACAACTCTATAAATTCAGCGTCACTCACGCCAGTCTTGGCAAGGGCAACAATGTTATTCATGTCGGTACGTTGCCGCTCTTGCGAAAATATACCGTCCTCATAAGGTTGACCGAACCGGCTATCTGTTTTAGTACAATATGACCGATTTTCAACGGCAGTACCGTTACAAGAGTTTATATAACTACCGTATGGAATTATTGACTTTACAAAATTAAAGTTTTTGCGGTTTTGCAGAATTACAAACCATTGAACATGAATTGTGCCGGTTGTAGGGGCGGTTTCTCTTTGAAACACAAAATATTGAATATCCGTACCAAGCATTAACTTGAAATATTCGTTAAGTTCCTCATCACTCATGTTTGGATTATTCCAAGTACCATGCCAAAGTTTTTGTGTCTTTGCACTTTCATATTGCTTTTTGTTGTCAATAACACAACTTTGTTGTGATATATCGCCGTCAGGCGTTATTATTTCGACTTCGGTTTCCATGATTTTCCCCCCTCGCAATATTAATCAACTCACTTTTGTCTGTGCCGCAATTTTCGGCAGCGCGATTTTAGTAAGCCAGGTGTCAATAAACTTGTTGACTTCTTTTTGTTCAGGTACCGGGTTGTTTTTGAATCCGCGGCATTGGACGACTTCATAATTGCGGCGCGGGTTCAGTTCAAGCGTGCAAAAGCTTTGATCCGGAGAATCAGTTTTGCGGACAAACAAAATAACCGTGTTGCCGCTTGGAATACGATTAACATAATTTCCGACGCAATGACCTAAAGTTTTGCCTTCGTGAATAATGTCCAAAGCCTGGCGTGGTGTAATAATTGAAAACTGGGAACCTTGATAATCAAAAAGGCTGATTTGTTTTGATAAAATTCCTTCTACTTTCGAATATAATGCCTTGTTTTGCATTTGAGTTTGAAGATCACAAGCGCGGTCGTGGGCAGCTTTGAAGTTCTTAGGTTTCAAGAACATCGTATCGGACATGTTGTATTTAAGAAAAATGCAGGCTCTGTAATAGTCCATGTAGTCATTTATAAAGTATAAACCGGCCTTGTCTAGTCCTTGCCGCTTGGCATAGTGATGAAGGCTTTCCAGACCAAATACAGAAACAATGGTATCTGCAGTCTCAAGGTTTACGTGTCTTAAAACACATTCTTTTACAAATCGCATCAATTGTATAGTAGGCCTAACCCTCTGAGTTTCCATGTATTGCAATGATTCCAGTTCAGAAAGCGAAGGATTGTTTTTTACCGCGAACCGGATATATTCCTTAGACTGAAGTTTTAAAAAACCCTTAATTGTATGCTGGGTAATATCCAAAGTATTCCTATAGCCTTCTCTCCTGCAAAGAATATCAACAATAAGTTTCGATAGTTTAAGTTTAGTAAGTATCTCCAGCTGCGGCAGCCTTTGCCACTCTTGCATGTAGGCGATCGGGCTTGTTTTTGTCTGTAATACATGCTGCTTCAGTGCTGAATATTTGAATGCCGGAATATTTAAAAGCCGAGTAAGGTTACGCGGATAGACATAAGTCATATCCGGAAGCGTTTGATACATATTCTGCCAGATGCCGTTGCGCCAGCCGAAAGAGCCCATCTGATTGTAAAATTGTGATAATTCAATTCGGGTAAGCGTCCAGTACTCCCGCTGCCGTTCGTCAAATAAATAACTGTACTTTTTATTTGATGTCCACTTCTCAACTTGGAAAGTCCGGAGCATGAAACCGTTTTCAACCCTGTCAAGATATGAGACATATTCCTTTTCGCCGAATTCTGAAGATAATTTTTCATTCCGGAAAATGATTTTCTTGCCGCAGTTCGGACATCTTCCAGGTTTACCATTTAGAACTTTGCCTGTTAATATCAAGTTCCCTGTATTACAGCACTGGCAGTGACCGATATAACTTTTGCTGTCTTTCCGAAAGATTAGCTTGTGCCTATTCTTCCAAACATATTTATCAAGCCATTGATTAAAATCTTTCGGCAGCGGACGGTCGGCCAAAGACATCAGTCTTTCTTTTTCCTGCTTCTTTATCAAGTATTTGTTTCTTGTTTTTTGCGGTGTATGCATACACATTTTTTACCTCACACAAAATCGAACAAGTCAATTGTGCCGCCTGACTTGGCTTTACCTAAGCCTAAATAATCAGTAATAAACTCAACCGACTTGTCATGACCGAAATAATAGCAGCCCGACTCTTGATTTTTCTGAGCATATTCGCGCATCGCTTTAAAGCAGCCTTCCGCGGTTTTGGCAGAATCAATTTCAGTTTCCGGCGGATATGATTTCAGGATTTCTTTCATGCAGTTTAAAACATCTGCCAGCTGCTGTTTGTTTTCGTGGGTTTGTAAGTCCTGCTCCATCATTAATAAAAATTCATTCTTAATCATATCGCAGCCCTCGCGATTAAGGCCTTCAGGGCTTTTTTGCATTTATCCTGCTTGTCCGCAGAAAGTGTATTTAAAAGCGAAATGACGGCGTTTAAATGCTCCTGCAGCTCGTCAAACTTGATTTTAAACTCAATAAATGACTGGTCGCCGGCATTCTCAAGCTGTTTCTTAACTTTCGAAAGTTCCTGCTCTTTGGCTTCGATTAAACCATTTCGGGCTGCCAACTGCTCTCTGGCCGCAGCAAGTTCGCTCTCCATTTTTTTGTCATTTACAATCTCTTTTTCCGCCGGCCTGTTTTTTAATTGCTTGATTTCCGCGTTCAGCTGCTCAATCTTTTTTCTCAGTTCTTCATCCGGATTCTTTTGTGCAGTTGACTGCACAGATTTTAATTCGGACTCCTTTTGTTTAAGTTCATCCCAGGCATGGTCTCTTTCCTCCTGTAACGAGCTATAATCATTCTTCAGTTCTTCCCGTTCATTCTCTAAGGCTTTAATTCGCTTTTTGAGTTCTTTAACTGACTCATCTTCAACTTTACCCTTAACTACAATCTGCTCGCGTTCGTCTTCGGTCAGCCGAGTTAGTAATTCTAGTTTAGTGATTCCAATTTTTTGTGCAGTCGACTGCACAAATTCTTCGCCAAATGTTTCAATAACTTTGATGTAGTTATAGGCCTGCCGTCTTTTCAGTCCAACAGCATTTTCGGTGTAGTCTTCGAATGTATCAAATCCGGCTTCGGCATATAACTTGTCATCGCGCATCTTCTTCAGGTTTACCGCAAGACTGATAGCAAATTCGGTCATGATGTCACCGGACCGCATGATAGCCTGGTGTGTTTCTACAAACTTTTTTTGCGCATCAGTAATTTCATTCTGGTTTGCAATTATTAGTTGATTTAAATTGTTCATTTTTTTATTTCCTTTTATTTACGGCTGCATCATATTATTTTTTGTTTTAATAATCGTTTTCGTTATCTTCTTTTTTGATTTCATCGAGTAATTCACAATATCCTAATTGGTGACATTACACGGGGTCTTTATCGCAGTTGTCACAATCACCCTCTAAAAGTGCAATTTCCAACGAATTATGTTTTTCAAGGTCTTTTAATTTTGTAACTCGTTTTTCTAATTCGGTTTTATAAAATTCCGCATCTTTCAAGTTCAAACTGTCTATCCAGTTCAAAATACCCATACCGCCCTGTGAGCAATCGCTCAATTTTTTAATTTTTTCAAGGCAATTTTCATAAGCAAGCCTTGCACCATTTTTAAAACCGTTAGAACCTTTATAATCACGATATACATATTTCAAACGGTTTTTAATTTCGATAATTAACTTTTGCTTTGTCATTTTCCACCACCCAAAGGACAGCTTGACGGTCTGCGCTTGAACAAAAACAAACCTCGCCACTTAAAACAAGTTTTTGAACACTTCGGGCATTCGTGACAATTTTTCGGCAATTCACCATTTTCTAAATTTACTTTTTTCATTTTCATTTTTCCTTTTAATCGCTATGCGATTTTTCAGTTCGGTTTTTACTTCCGCAGATTACTTCCGCAGTGCCCCAGGTAATATTTACTGGGGCACACCGCGCGGGCTGCGCCCGCGCTCACGGGGTCGGCAAGCGACCCCTCGTGTTTAGCGCGGACAAGGCAACCCCCTCCCGTCCCCCTTGCAGGGGGAGGCTTGCTAGATAAGGCGCGAAAAGGCGACTTTCGAGATAAAGGCTGGCGATTCGCGAGCCGCCACCTAGGACGAACCCATTCACCGACACCGCTTTGCGGTTCGGGGGTTCGCTTCGGCGGGCTACGCTGCCGCTACCGCCGAGAGTGGCGCATTGTACGTAACAGGGCGCGTTTGAAAAAACTAGGTGTAATTCAGTCATTTTTCGCATTCCTTTTAATTACTTTTTTTTTCTTTTATTTGATATAGTTTGCTATGGACAACAACAAATGTAGCAAATGCGGACAAAACAAAGAGTACAAAGAATATCCATTGTGCGTTGCTTGCTGGAAACAAGAAATGAGATATTGCGCCAAATGCGGTAAGGACATCACTAACTTGCCAAGCAACTACAAATATTGTAAAAAATGCTTTGGCTAATCAATTCTCGACTTCACACGTTCTATCGCGTTACAGAGAGCCAACAAATCATTCGCAAGCAGCATGTTTTCTTTACTGTAAACATCAAGCAATTTTTGCACACGTTCTTTCATCCTAAAGAAAACAAGATACAAAATTTCATCATCAGACATTGTGCAAGTTTTTTCAAAAAATTCATCCATATTTCATTTCCCTTTAATCAAATGTTAATGTCTTGCCGACACGCATTTTTGTCTTTTGCGGTCTTTGGCGTTTGAAAGTTTCGACAGTTTCGGGGTCATTTTCAAGCTTCATTTTATCAAAAATTTCAGGTTCGCAAATTTCGTCTTTGCCGTTGTAAAGGTCGCTAAATGTGCGGTCATCGTAATCAAAAGGCAATTTAGAGTTTAGATAAAAAGTCTTTTTGCCTGTCTGCATACCGGTTACGCGTTCGGTGTTGTTTTCACGTAAATACCGATACTTACGAAAGCCGATGTATGAGATTAGTTTTTGTAAAAACTTGTGAGGCGGAGCAAGCACTTTACTAAAACGTTCCGTTTTAATAATAAACCATTTCAGCGGAGAAGCGACCGCTATAAACAAGTAAGGTTTCAGCACCCACCGCTGCGAAAGCATATACTCGTTAAACGACACAACACGCCGCACATCGATGTAAATATTCTCGCTGTCTTGTTCCGTGCAAATACACCGTCCATTTATAAAGTGTCGTATAAGGCGAAAGAAGTCACTCACAGCGAGGGCAAGACGCGCCTCTTCGGTTTCGCTCATGCGTTGTTTGGCGGTGTCTACGGACATCATCGCGCCGACTTCATCCAAAAATAAGACGGTATAAGCAGGCAAGCGTGACCGTTGTTCAATGTGTTTTTTCTTTACTTTGCTAGTCATAAAGCCGTCAACACGGACAGGGATATTAGTCATAAGGCAAGGCACACAGTTGTGTTTTTTGAAATAGTTATAACTAAAATTCACCTCATCCCACTCACGCAGGACGGCAGCATTTTTGATTTTGTCTTTGCGCCAACCGTTAACTTTGTCTTTCATCACATAATGCTTTTCAATCAGCTTTGCCCACATCTTGCGCGACATAATTAAAGCCTCGTACAAGCCGCTAGAGGACTTGCCTTGCCCGGGCGCGCCGATTTTTACCACAACAATGTTATCAAGCGTAATAAGCCTGTCGTGCCGCCGTTGTCTTATTTTGACTACACAAAACACAAACAACTGAAACAAAACAAAAACATAAATTATTATGTACTTTGCCGACCATATCAAAAATATTGCATAAGGTATTGCAAGGACGATAAACATTAACACCGAACCAAACGCAAAACCGCCCATAAACACATCTTTAAAGTTGTATAGTGCTTTTAATATATCTTGCCAATGAAAAGCAGTAATAATTTTCGGCACAAGTTTTACCGGCTCAAACGTAAAACCAAAGTACAAATAATGGACCAACAGGTATTGCAGAACATAATACAAATTAGCGAACACTTGTAAAGGGTCGATTTTCTTGCGCTGCTTTACAAACTTTGGCGTTTTTGTGTTTTTTGCTTTTTTCATTTATTCCCCCTCTTTTATTACCGCTCAAGCTTAATCTCAGCGGAACAGCCGCACCGGCAGACTGAATACAAAGACAAGACCGCGGCCGACAAAGCCGGTAACTTTCCAAACGGCTTTAAAGAAGCCGCTGAACGCTGACAGCACCATAACAAGCACTACAAGCCCAATAACGATTAATAACGTTGTCATCAGACACCCAGCTTCCCAGCAAGCCATTTCACAGGCACAGAGATAATTTTTAACAATATCTTAAGCAAAGCCCACCATACCGGGAAGAGCACCACAAGAAGGACTATTGCAACGGTTATCCAAAACAGATCAGTAGCGCCATTAATAAAGCTTCTGATACCGTTAATACCGCTATTAATTATGCCGCCAACATCCGACCACGGCGGACCGTCAAGAGAAGTTCCGAGTATTGTGTCAACGATGTAATATCCCGCGCTGTCACCGTTCGGAAACCGCCAGTCCGGATGATTCTTATCTTTGGAGAAATTAACTACAACCGTGTCTAACTCACCCATTGGGGTCGTTTTGCTTTTAGTTATGTAAAAGTCAACCCCATCATCCAGTAGCTGTTCAGTAGATACCACATTCCGCAGCACTCCGCCTTGAGCGTACATTTCATACATCGCGGATGAGTCAACGGCAATTATAGAGCCATCGTGATAGACCAACGGAAGTCCGTTTGCAATGTTAAACAAAGGATAGTTAAAAAAATCTACACATTGATTTGTAGTCGAACGGACGTATATATTCATACCATCTTCTGTCACTGTTCCCTGAACTTTTGGCAACGGATTAAAGCCTTCTTCACGTAATTCATTCCGCAAATCTTCGAGTGTTGTTTTCTTGTAAATTTCTACAAACGGAACACTAAAGTTACCCGGACCGCCAAATATTAACGTACCAAAGAATAAAACAGGGTTTATTGCAAAATAGAGTAAATTCGCGCCCACCGATTTTAAAATAGTAGCGGTATCCCAATCTGCAATATATTTATTATCAATTAAATTGCCGTTCATGTCATAGTAGCGGTACTCCGTATTGAACCAAGCCCCTGGATGAAATATTGTTGCAATTCCGTAATCAACTTTCTCACGGTACGTATATATAAATTTTTCAACTTCATCACTCCTAAAATGAATCATGAAAATTTCTCTATCAAGTTTAATTGCGGTTACAGCAATACTGCCGGAACGCAGATAACGTTTATCTAAAAAACTATTAAGGTATACTGACATCTTTGTATCTGCGCCGGTCACGTATTCCTGCGCTTCAAGGTTAAATTTTGTTATAGTTGAGTTTGTTGTGTCCATAATAGGACGACCGTCATAAGTTACAAGCAGTCCGACTTCTTTAAGGAAATATATCTGCTCATTATCTTTGGTATAAACAGGCTCGGAATAATAATCGCCCGGACCGTCTTCTGTTGAAGCCGCCAGCGGTGCAATGTCCATGCCGGAGAACGTAAGCGGCAAGACTTGCGGCTCTGTTGCGGCGCTTGCCTGCATCCCGGCGCTTAACGGCGCGGCAAAAGCAAAGATGGCGGCGAGCATCAGAACTATTGCAGTAATTAAAATTTTTTTCATTTGAATACCTTCCTTAAAATCAAAATGGCAATAGCCCCGGCAGCAAAAATAAATAAGATTTCGGGGATAGTTGTCATATCTGATTCGTTAGTCGCCGGCTGTGGGTCATCAACTATGTAACTAGGGTCATAACTGTAAAGCGGTATGAAAATAGCATCGGACGTTATTATGCCTTCCGTTGTATAACCTTGTATGTTCATCCAGCGCAGGAACGGACGCTTGTCAACTTGCGGAGCTGCCGGTACTAATTCGGCAGGAATATACCGATTAACCGTCCGGATGACGGATAACGTGTTACCGTTAAGGTCTTGGAACGTGACATCGAACTCAATAGACACCGTGCCGGCAGTAACAGTTATGCTTGAATAATCAAAAGTTTCAATCGTAACATTTTGAAATACACCGGCGGCCGAACTGTCCGGGTTTTGGACAATTACGATGTTAGTACCTTCGCCTATGAACTCCAGCAAATCGTGATACTTGTTTTCCGAATAATCTATCTCATATTTCCAATTTTTACTGCCGTCCAAACTTAAGCCTAAGCCCAGATAATAATAGATTTCTGCTTTATCCGTACCGTTATCAAAAGAGAAGTGCAATAAACAAACCATTTCACTGGCGTTAAGAACTGGATAATCATGCTTAAGATTTGTAAGCATAAGGTTATCAAGCGGCACGGTCACCGACGAACTCGGTCCAAGTTCCAAAGGACTGGAATCCGCCTTAACCTGCATAACCGAAGCAGAGCCGGCAAACAGAGCAACAGTAAAAGCGAAAAGCACGAGCATGGGTATAACAATTTTTTTCATACGCACCACCCGAAACAAATGCCAACCGAGTCGCCCGCGTTGTCATAGCTCATCACGCCCGTGTTAGTGATACATCGGAAGAAAGTGTTTTTGCCGATGAAAGGCGATCGCAACCACCAAAAATTAGCGGACCCACTACCATTAGATAAGTTTTTAATCCTATCCGCGCCAACTGTGCCGTCTTTAACTGTGCGATAATATTCATATTGCTCACCCTCTGCGTTGTACCCAGCATCGACTGTGTTATTGTCTATTTCTTTTTCTGAAAACAGCCATAATTTGTCTTGGCTTTGCACAATATTAGTTGATAAGTTACCTACAGTAGTAGGCTTATTAACCAATTTTATAACCCCTTGTAAATCACTTGGCAATTCTGTAAGTAATGTTTGTATCGTTTGTGTTCTAAACAAACACTGGTCCCACCCGCCAGTATTTATATTACTTGCATTCATTGGGTAAGTTGTTGCAAGTAAATTTTTCATCCCGATGGATATTCCGGCATAACCGCTTCCGTCAGATAGTTCATCGTGATTGAAGCCGAGTATTAATACAGTTATTACTTCGCCAGTGGAAAGCTCGATATCTCTTTCGTCACCAACAGCATAGTTAAAATCTTCAGGATTAGCACCGGCGGTAATCGCAGCAGAAACGGAACTAACCGTTGCCCAACTATCCTCGGCGAATGATATATTAGATATGACAACTGCCGGAGTTGTTTTATTATCTAAAAGTTTTTTAATATCCCGGAACGTCGAGCCGTCTATTGCAAAAGCAACAATTACGGCGACAAATATAAATAATAAAATCTTTTTCATTTTCTACTTCGCTTTTTTCCTTGCTCAATATCGGCATATAGCGTTTCGACTCCGCTTACCACGCGGCAGCCATCATACTGCTTGCGTGTTACCCAATACTCCGCGGCTCTTTTTTCTTCTGGTTTAAAATAAACCCGGGTTGGAAATTTCTTTCCGGTATCAATTTGAATTATGTGACCAACGATTTTTTTCATGTTTTTTGTCCTTTTAACCCTTTCGGGGTAGCTCTGTTAACCCATAGAGCCAATAGGTCATTTGCTGGGGGAACAAATGAATGGCAGGCGGTTTTTAAAAGCCACCGCCATTAAACTATTAATAATATTTCTTTCTTGCTTCTGGATTCTGCTTATCGAGAGCAAATTGAATACCTTTCAAATTTGCGGTTTCGATTGTTGAACCTTTACTTGCGGTTTCGACAACACCCAAATTAAAAGCAAAAGTTTCAAGTTTACCATGCTTACGCTTTCCGCCGTAAGTTCTACCATAAGGATTTTTCCCATATCGATTTCTATATGACATAATTCTCACTTCCTTTTAACCGCCGAAGCGGAATATTTACCCTTTCGGGCTGGCGGGGCTTTGGTTGCCCCAAACCCTTTATTTCTGCCCTCGTTTCCAAATGGTGTATTCCTCACGCAAACCCAAGAAACTAATAGCATCCTGCAACAATCGCCAAGATTTGAACATTTCCTTTGCCGTGTTCGCGTCCTCATCCAAAATCATTTTGGATAGATTATGACTTGCTTTAAAAAGTTTTAATTTTGTTTCGTCCATTATTTACCATCCTTTAACCACGGCTTAGCAATAAGTGCTTCACGCGCTTCATTTTCCGTTTTGCAAAATCTCACTATGCGTGTTCCTTTTTGTGTCTCATGCACAACATACCAAGGCTGAGCAGTGTCTTTGGGTTCGTGTTGGATAAAATATTTCCCCATTACAAACCTGCCTTTCTTCTTTCCGCTTGTCTTAAGCGAAGATATTCTCGTTTTTCGGCTTTATTTAAATCACAATACCTTTTGCCAAATAACTCAAACGCAAATGTTTTTTCGGCATTCGCCCAATTGTGTTTTTTGTGCTTTTTCATTTAGTACCTCGCATATTGCGATATAGTTTTTTACCGATACCTTTCAAAAAGAAGTTTTTCTTTATGCCGTTTTCAAGGTCAGTTTCGCAGTACACCCATTTAATGTCATTTGTTGTACCCTCGTAAATAGACCCTTTGAACTTTGATTTTTTAATTGACTTGATGTAATTGATTTCATCCTTTGACAAAAACTTTTCGTCACTTGCGGTTGTTCCGTTCGGGAACTTAATAACAAGCCGATACTTTTCGCCGAACTTATTACTTTCGTCAACCACCTCAACATTTACATCAATTGTTTTTGTACCCGATTTTTCTTTTACGACAGTATCGAGTTCCACTGTCTTTTTGGTTTCTTTTTCTGCGGTCATTTTCGCATTCCTTTTATTTTCGGTTTTTACCGCTTTTCCGTTGCGTTTATTAGGCTCGTCTATCTGCCATTAAGACTTCGCCAATTCTAATATCCTGCGCACAGATATTAAAAAAGGCTCACAGTATTGCGGACCTCTTAACTACCTCTCGGCGAGTTCCGGTTAATTTATGGAATAAATTAACCGGTCAATTAAGGTTTGCTTTACTGCAAAACCTTTATATAAACGACAACAAATAATGTAACATATATTGACACCAATGCCTTTTCTTGTTGCCTACAATTAACTATATATTCAGAAGCGGCAAGCCAACCGAGCGAGTGGAATTCAAATTGGAACCCCAGTATCCGTCCGGTATTATGGGGTTGTACCTTATCATCGGATAAATCTTATGTGACTTCATTTACTAAAGCACCTGCAAACTTTTCAAATCCGTCTGCTTCTGGGTTGTATGGTTCATTGTATCGCGCCAAGTACACTTTCCTTGGCTGGGCAACAGTAGCAAATGGTCCGGTAGAATATCCTGTAGTAGTCTACACCGCTTTTTATTCTGGGTTTAATATCGGTGCTGTGCCCGATTATACTCTTCTTTTTGCAATATATGACGCAGCTTAGTACTTTGGATTGACTTTGTTTTGCGAATTGGGCATACTTTGGTATGCTCTTTTTGTTTTTTGGCGTTGCAGGTGCGGTTTTTGGGTTGGATTTGACCGCCAAGGCATTATTTTATCCGGGCGTAAACATTAACCTGATTCCCGGAGTTATAAGCATACATTCGCTGCCCGGGCTTAATACAGGCGCTTCGTTCAGCATTTTTTCCGGAAGCGTGTTCTGGCTTGCACTGTTTTCGGGTGCTGTTATTGTTATCGGTTTGATTTTTTATTTCAGGTTAAGAAGCCGGAGCGTGCTGCTTAATATTGCGCTTGGCGGAATTTTCGGCGGGGCTTTGGGCAACCTTTATGATCGTATTTTTCTTGGCGGAGTACGTGATTTTTTCCGGCTGGACTTCATGGACTTTCCGATTTTTAATGTCGCGGATGTTTGTCTGAACATAGGGTTCGTGCTTTTGGCTGTGTGGCTTTTGCTCTTTTATAAGGGTGCAAATGCCAAGCATTAACAAACGTATTGTCGTGGGCGAAGGCGGGGAGAGGCTTGATATATTTCTGGTGCGTCACTTGGACGCCGGCATCACCCGAAGCCGCCTTAACAACAATATTAAGGCGGGGGAAATTAAACTTAATGGTAAAGAAACCAAAAGCGGTGCAATACTGCGCGCCGGCGACGTCATTGATATTGATATCGCGGAAGATTCTTTGCAGGCTGTTCCCGAAGATATAAAACTTGACATTGTTTACGAAGATAAATATTTGATTATTATAAACAAACCGCGCGGCATGGTTGTGCATCCCGGAGCGGGCAACAGGCAGGGTACACTTCTTAACGGACTTTTGTTCCGTGCGGGGGCATCTCGTGAACAAGACACGCCGGATAAGGATGAACAGCCGCCAGAGCGTGCAGGAATTGTCCATAGGCTTGATAAAAACACAGCGGGGCTTATGGTCGCGGCATTGACGGCGGAGACTTCGGCGCGTCTTTCCGAAATGTTTGCCAAGCATGAGATAAAACGGACTTACATAGGGCTTGTGGAGGGCAGGCTGGAAGGTGACGGAGTTATTGACCGTAATATTGCAAGAGACCCAAACAGGCGCACACTGTTTAAGACAGTGGAAAAACGCGGACGCCAGGCAGTTACAAGATATAAAGTTTTGGAAAATTTAGGCGCAGGAAATCAGGTTGGAGTGCAAGGAAAACGCGGTGTCGCCATGAAATGGTCTTTGGTTCAGTTTAATCTGGAGACCGGGCGCACTCATCAAATCAGGGTGCATTGTAAGGCGATCGGACACCCTTTAATCGGTGACATTGAATATAATCCGAACTCTTCCATCAAAACTGATGGACAGCTTTTGGAAAGCGTGGAAATCGAATTCGTGCACCCCATTACGGATAAACTTATACGCGAAAAGATTGGGCTAAGCGATAAGTTTCGTGGGATACTTGCGCAGATAAAGCCCAACTAAACACTTGGCATCAAAGAAGCTGTGTCAGGAAAGGGGGTAAGTTTACGTAATTGCGAGATTTATTTTGCTCTTTGCATTCTTTCCTTGCCCGTGCAAAAGCATCTATTGAATACGTACAATGGTTAATAACCCCATCAAATTCAATATGTGAATTAAAATTAATTCGGACTGCTTTTCACAAAAACTTGGAAAAAAACTTGACACAGACGACGACGACGACGACGACGATACTGTTTTATCCGTGTGAAAAACTTTGTTTTGTGGAAAGGGCTTTGCAATCAAAGAACACATGGAAATTTAAATTTCTTACTTTCAAAGGAGAAAAAAATGAAAGAATCATTGAAACGGCTGCTTGTTGTTATTACAGTAGTGACGCTTGCCATCTTTGGTACTGCTTGCGGTAAGTCGGACAACGGCGGCGAACAGGACGGCGGCGGAGGTAACTTAAAAGCCGCAATGACACTGGCACAAGTGGCTGAGGCTTTGACCGCACCTAATGCTAACTTTGTTATAACACAGGTTATGGAAGGAGAAGGTAGATGGAATGATTATGGTGACGGTGATGGAGTTCTAGTTGGGCGCTATAATGTTAACGGTCCTGTAAGTAGTGTCGAAGGTCGTGCAGATAAAAGTTTAGACCTAGCAATGCTTGGTTTAAAGCCAAAGCAATATTCTCTTTTGAAAGATGGTTGTTTTTATTTATGGGTTGATACTAATTATGAAGCGGGACATGATCTCATATTCGATAATACTTTTGCCTATGGCGAGAATAACGGCTGGATAGCTGCAAACATTATTAAAGAAACAGATGCCACAAATGATGTAGTCCCTTTTGGAGTGGCAGTTGCATTTGCTAGTATATTTGCAAATCCTGATTTATATCTGAATAAAAATGATTCCGGCGATTATTCAATAAGAAAAGACGGTTTAGAAAATCTTGGATTAATTCGCGGTTTCGACGCAGAAAATTTTGATTCTTCAATTAAAACCACCGAAAGCGGCGTGACAATTTCTATGGAATATGATGCAGTCACGGACTATGATGATATGGGTAACCCAATTGTGAATCACGTAATCACGACTTTATCAATAGAATTCGGAGCATCAACGCTTACTCTGCCTGATGATTTGCCGAAATTTGAATGATTGATACTATGAACGCTTAATCGCGCACACTCGCGGGTCTTGGTAATTTTATGACTTTCTTTGCAAAAAATGTTTGACAGTACGGTTTTTTATATATATTATTGGGTATATTTATAGTATAAAGGGGGAATAAAGTTTGGCGGCATCAAACAATAATGGGGGCATAAGTTGGAAATCATTTTTCAATCTGATTGCCTATACTTCGTTGGTTCTTATCGCAATTGCATTAATAATTATCAAGCTTCTTAAAGCATCTGATGTTACAAATGCGCTTCAGAAAATTGCGGAGATTTTGGCTTATATGACGGTTGCTTTTTATGCGTTCTTTTACGCGAACAGAAAGCGCGGCAACAAACGCATTGTATATCTTTTGATTTGGGTGGTTGCGGTTGCACTTATTGTAATCCACTATTTGGCGTAAGCTTAAGGACATAAGTCGTTCGTTCTGCGGTTATTTTGCGGCCGGTAAAGCGGTTGCACCCAAGTGTAACTCTATTCTTGCTTGACAAATGCATTAGTTTTTTTCAATATTAAACTGTGAACAATAAACGGGAAAACATTCTGTATACGTTTTGGGGTTATGTGCGCCAGTATTTCACCCTAAGGCCTATGCGGGTTGTTTTCTTTTTTTCGTTGCTGGCGGTTTTTTTTGCGGCGGTTGCGGTTAATCTTATAGGCGGCGGTTTCATTCTTAAAGTCTTTTTAGGGGCATGCGCTTTTTCTTGTCTTTCTACTATGGTTGACAGTGTGCAGGCAAAATCAGAGTTCACCGGTATAATCGCTTCAATGGAACACAAAAATAGGCGGGTACATAATCGGCGGAGCGTAAATAAACCTTTGGATTTTGAAACAGATGAATCCGTTGCGGCTTTTGGCGCGGACGAAGTTTCTTATATAAAACGCAAGAAAAGGGAATTTAACTATTTGATAGTGATAAAATTGATTTTTATGATATTCTTTATTGCGCTTTTGATGTGAAAAAAAATAAGTTAATTAATAATCGGTTTGGTCACCAGTGCTTCTGGATCATACAAAAAGAATAAAGCAGTTGTCTTTTTGGCTTGAAAGGTTTACAATAGTTGGGAAAAGGGCAGGGAAAAACATGGAACAAAAAATAAACAGGAAAAAAGACAGTGTTGAAATTGAACTTGTATTTGACGGAAAGGAATGGGAAAGCGAAGTGAACGCGGCTTACGCTGTAACCGCCGGACGGTTCAGTGTCCAGGGCTTTCGGAAAGGGAAAGCTCCTAAAGGCGTAATTGAAAAGACTTATGGCGAAGGAGTCTTTACCGAGGAGGCGCTTAAATCGGCTTTCACCCGTGAATACAATAAAATTTTGGAAAAGTCACCGGATATCAAGCCGATTGACTATCCCCGCGTGAAGGAATTTAAAGCTATTAAAGACGGCGGGATGAGAATAATCGCCGAAGTCGATATCGAGCCTTCGTTTACTTTAGGTAAATATAACGGTTTTGAAGTAAAGAGAACTTTGACGGAAATCACCGATAAAGATGTAACCGATTTTTTGAAGCAAACTGCCGAATCGAGGGCAAGGCAGGTTGCCGCTGCGAAAGACCACAAGATTGAAAACGGAAATATTGCCGTTATAGACTTTGTGGGGAGTGTTGACGGGGTGGCTTTTGACGGCGGTGCGGGAACAGGGTATCACTTAGAGATTGGAAGCCGCTCGTTCATCGATACTTTTGAGGAGCAGTTAATTGGACATACGGAGAGTGAAACTGTCACCGTCAATGTTAAGTTTCCGGAAAACTATCCGGCAGGCAACCTTGCCGGCAAGGATGCAAAGTTTACGGTAACAATAAAAAGCGTGCTTGTTAAACAAGTGCCTGAACTTGATGACCGCTTTGCAAAGGAGTCAAGCGAGTTTGATAGTCTTGACGGCTGGAAAAACAGTGTGCGTGAAAACCTTGTGCGGAATGCCGAGATAAGATCGCAACGGGAAGCCGAGGGCGAACTTTTCAAAAAGATTGTCGACGACACAAAAGTGGATGCTCCGGACAAAATGGTCGAGGTGCAGCTTGACGGCATCATGAACGATATAGAACAGCGGTTGATGATGCAGGGTGCCAACCTGGAAGTTTATGCCCAATATATCGGTACAACAGTGGATGATTTGCGGGAAAGTCAGCGCGAAAATGCGGTTATGAGTGTTAAGACCCGGCTTGTTTTCGAAGCAATTGCGGAAAAAGAAAACATTACCGTTACCGCGGACCAAGTTCAAGCCGAAATCAAGGCAATTGCGGACGCAAATAAAAAGAAAATTTCGGATGTAACAAAAGACAGGGCTCAGGTCCATATTATTGAACATAACCTGCGCTTTGGGAAAATAATGACATTCTTGCTTGAAAACAATAAAATTATTTAACAAGTATTTTCCATTACAAGATTGATATAATTGATTGAGAAAGAGCCGCCGGAACGCAGGCGCGAATGCGCCGAGTATTGGCAGGTACAAGTATAGTCTTGATGAGCGAAATAAAAGTTGCAATTTAATATAAAACATTATTAGTACTTTGTATTGCACTGTAGTAATTACTCCGGCGAACGAAACATTAAACCGATTATTAAGGTGTGTATCGCCGGAACGTAGGCGCGAACGCGCCGAGTATGGCAGGGGCGGCTGGATTTGAACCAACGAATGCGAGAGTCAAAGTCTCGTGCCTTACCGCTTGGCGACGCCCCTTAATTCGTTATATTTTACATTATTTTGCTTGGAAAAACAACGCTTTTTAACAAAAAAAATCTGCCGAGAGTCCGACAGATTTTTTACTTGAAAAAGTTACAATGAAACTTCACCGTCAAGGTTAGAGCATGGAATATCTACATCATTAAAAGTATTTCCGCTATAAGTATAATGTACTACAGACTCATATACTTCCTCTGCCATATTAGGAAGAATTCCGCATGAGTCATCATTTCCGGTATATTGTAAATCTTCAAAGATGTTATTCGTAAAAGTTGCACTTGCTGCTTCCAGTGTAATACCATTTTGAGCTGTAAGTTCCGTAGCACCTATACCTTTAATATGGCTATTTGTTATTTCAACTGTTGAAACAGCGGCTCTTAACAAAACACCTGTTTTTTGAAAGTTGTTTATTTCACAGTTTGACATAACGAACTTGTACCTGAGTTCGGAACCTGTCCCGTAAACATTTGCACTTGCGTTAGTTTGCATGCCGAATTTTTCTGTAGTAGGAATGATACTGGTTACTGTGACATTGTTCATTGTCAAATTCGAATTAATAAACAAAATCCCGTTAAACCTTGTGTTCGAATCGATCGAATTGTTTACCAATTCAGGTGTTGTTCCCAAAACGGTAAGCATATCAAGTTCTACCGTTGCTCCTTCGATTACAATTATCCCACTGCTATTTTCGGTTAACATTACACTACCGTTCATATCAACACGGTCTGATGTTATGATTTTCATATCCTTGTATTCGTTTGTACCTTTAATTACAACACCCGCTTGGCTTTCTCCGATGATTGTTATGTTTGTATTTAAGTAAACTTGCACATTATATGTGCCGTTTTTCACAAACCATACCTGTCCGTCCGCTTGATTTGCCATTGCATCCAAGAAAGCTGCATCCGAGTCGATTACAGTAGTATAAATATCAATTACGATATCCGAATTTATAGTTAAATTTTTTCCGTTTAGCATTTTCACACCGTTAACATTAACGATAACGTTACCGTTCTCGGGTTCCTGCCACGCAACTATTACTTTGGTACTTTCAGCAACTTTGCTGCCGCTTGAGATGCTTTTCCCGCCATCTGTTGTGACAGTAAACGAGATTAATTCAGCAGCATCTTTATTCCATGATACCGCATATTTGGTCGTCTGAACGCCGTCTCCCATTATCATGTATTGTGAACCATCTTTCATTGTAATTGTGAATGTAACAATTCCTGTCCATTTCGGAAGTACGGTGTCGTTGAAATTTTCCTGCGAGTATGTCCTTACCCATCCTTCATAAGTCAAGTACGCACCTGCTGTACTTGATTCGCAGAAATTTACCTGAAACGGCATATATTCCGGTTCTACATCACGGTTCCAGTACTTAGCATTAGCGTCCCAAGTTGTTTTTAAACCCATGCCGGAACTGGTTGCAGATACATACTGTTTCCCCGAAGAATCGGTTACAGTGTATTTCATGCTTTCAACCTTGCTTAAGAAATCTTCTCTGTCTTTAAAAAGACTATAGTTGATACCGCCGGTGACTGCCATGAAAGCATTTCCGCCCATATAGTTCGGGTCTCCATTTGATACCCAGTCAGTTTGGTACCTTATGATAAGGTCGTCATTTGCGGAAGCTGTAATATGGATTACAGCATTCGCGGTTACTTTAAACAAGTTCCCGTTATGTAATGTTATAGTCCCTGCCTTAACGGTAACAGGCTGGTTTGCGTATTCCACCCATTCTACCTTGATAAGAGTGTCCTCGTCCACTTTGCTGCCGTTTTTTAAAGCAACTCCGTCGTTTGTCACAGTAAACGACCTGATCGCAGCATCCGTATTCCACGATATCGCATAGCTGTCGGTTTCCGGTGGTGTCTCTGCGCTTACCTTCCCACATGCAGCCAGTCCAATAATTGCAAATGTAAATACAGAAGCAACTATTAACATTCTTTGAATGTTTTTCATTTTTTCCTCCCCTTTATATTGAAGTTGACGCAGTATACACGTATGCATAACCCTTGTCAAGTGCGTTGATTTAATTTTCTTATAAATTTTCTATTCGACAAAAATTCGACATTTTAGAAAAGCGCGCTAACTTAAATTGCTCTTTCAAGCAAAATGGGTTATGATTTATTACGAAACATTTTAGGGAAGTTTGAATATGTAAAAGAGGAGGGTATATGAAAATAATAACCATGAAAAATTCAAACGAAGCGGCAGCGATTGCTGCAGATGCCGTTGCGGCGCAGATAAAAAAGAAGCCGAATAGTGTGCTTGGGTTTGCAACCGGCTCCAGTCCGATTGAAACCTATAAGAAACTTATTCAAATGTACAATGACGGGCGCGTTGATTTTGCAGGTGTGACTTGTTTTAATTTGGATGAATATTGCGGTCTTGGACGCGATAATTACCAAAGTTATTATCAATTTATGAAGCAAAATTTGTTTAATCATGTGAATGTAAACAAAAAAAATATTAATATTCCAAACGGCAAAGCAAAGAATCTTTTGAAAGAATGCAAAGATTATGAGAAAAAAATCGCGGCTGCTGGCGGAATTGACTTACAAATCCTTGGCATAGGGCATAACGGACATATAGGCTTTAACGAGCCCGGTGCGCTATTTCACAGCCTTACCAATGTGGTGGAGCTTTCCAAGAGCACGATAGAAGCAAACGAAAGGTTTTTTTCCAATGTAAACGAAGTTCCAAAATTCGCAATTACTATGGGGATAGGCACAATAATGGCGGCAAGAAAGATTATTTTGCTTGCGGGACCCAATAAACGGGAAATAATTGAAAAGCTTAGACAGGATGTCGTATCGCCGCAAGTTCCGGCATCGATTTTGAATTATCATCCCGATTGTACTGTTTTGTTTGCTAAAGAATGACCATGCCCGGGCAACGTTGTGCTTGCGCTCCGGCGGCTTTAACTTTTGACTTCAGTTAATGTTTCGTTTCGCCGGGGTGATTTATTACGGTGCAATATAGATGCTAATAATGTTCTGATAAAAACTTTTTCATTTACATAGTTCGACAAATATTTTATATTGTGTAAATGGCAATCAGTAAGATTAAAAGCTTTGGACTTCAAGGCGTGGACGGCTATATCGTGGATGTCGAAATTGACTTAAGCAAAAGCCTGCCTAAGTTTGTACTTGTGGGGCTTCCTGATGCAAGCGTCAAAGAAAGCCGTGACAGGTGCACAAGCGCGATTAAAAACAGCGGCGCCGGTTTTCCTATCGGAAAAATCGTTGTAAACCTTGCCCCCGCAGATACGCGCAAGGAAGGGGCATTTTATGACTTGGCGGTTGCGGTGGGAATTTTGGCGGCTGCGGGCGAACTGGACGAAAAGGCACTTGGTCAGTACGCGTTTATCGGCGAATTGAGTTTGGACGGTGATATCCGGCGCGTTAACGGTGTTTTGCCAATGCTTATTACCGCCGCAAAAAAAGGTATCAAGAAAGTTATTATACCGGCGGAAAATGCGCACGAGGCAAGCTTTATATCATCGGTTTCGGCAGATAACGGCAATACGAACCAATACACGCAAAAAATCGAACCCATAGAAATTTACACCGCTTCCAGTCTTACACAAGTTCTGAATGCTTTTGGCTTTTCCAGCGGGGATATAAACTTTGCTTCGCCTTATCAAAACGGCGTTGTCCAATACCTTAAAAGAGTAACACCGCGAAGTTTTGAAAGCGTGAAAAGGAACATGGCATACGGCGCGGACATGAAATACGTTAAAGGACAGTTTGTTGCAAAGCGGGCATTGGAAATTGCGGCAGCTGGCGGACATAACGTATTATTAATCGGACCGCCGGGTTCTGGCAAAACTATGCTTGCCAAATGTTTTCCTACTATACTGCCGGATATGACCTTTGCGGAAAGTATAGAAACTACAAAAATTCACAGTATAGCGGGAGCTTTGGATTCACGTACCGGAATAATCGCTCTCCGGCCGTTCCGGACACCGCATCATACTGCATCGCTGGTTGCGCTTGCCGGCGGCGGTCCAAAAGCCAAACCTGGGGAGATATCGCTTGCCCATAACGGCGTGCTGTTTCTTGACGAGATGCCGGAGTACACGCGCCCGTGCCTTGAAATGCTGCGGCAGCCCTTGGAGGACAATAAAATAACAATCTCCCGTGCAAACGCTTCGTTTGAGTATCCGGCAAATTTTACGCTTATCGCAAGCATGAATCCTTGTCCGTGCGGTTATTACGGAAGCAGAACGAACAAATGCACATGCCGCCCGGACGACATCGTCCGTTATTTGCGGAAAGTATCCGGACCGCTTATGGATAGAATTGACCTTCATATAGAGGTAGACAGTGTGAATTATGATGATTTAAGCGGCGAACATTTGGAGGAGCCAAGCGAAGACATCAAACTTCGCGTGGATGCCGCGCGGAAAATCCAGTTGGAGCGTTATAAAGGTACGACCGTATACAGCAATTCAGATATGAACACGGGACAGCTTAAAAAATACTGTGCCTTGGATGGGGCGGGTAATAAAATGTTAAAGGAGACTTTTGAAAAGCTTCAGTTATCGGCGCGGGCATATACAAGGGTTCTGCGAGTTGCACGCACGATTGCAGACCTTGACGGAGCGACAGACATAACCGCCGAGCATATCGCAGAGTCAGTCGCATACAGAAATCTTGACAGGAAGTATAAATTATGAGCAGAGCAGAAAATATGGAAATTAACAAAACAAGTAATAAGAAAACTGATGTAAAAACTGATGCAAAAGCGGCGGATGAGACAGTTTCCGGTATCTGTATTGATGCTGCAGTTGACGGTGTGAATGATATTATTATTCTTACTCCTGAAAGTCCGCAATGGCCGAAAACTCTCAATAATTTAATGAATCCGCCTAAGGTTTTGTTTGCGAAAGGGAATCTTGATTTGCTTTCAAAACCAGCGGTTGCAATTGTGGGTACAAGAGACTGCACGCGCTATGGGTTGCAGGTTGCCGAAAACTTCGGAAAACAACTTGGCAAAATGGGCATTGTTACGATAAGCGGTCTTGCCTATGGAATTGACAAAGCGGCGCACACGGGCGCGTTCCCGAATACGATTGCGGTGCTTGGCAACGGGGTTAATGTTTATTTTCCGGCTTTTAACAGAAAATTACAAGACGATATCGCCGCGAACGGAGGGTTATTGCTTAGCGAATACGAACCGAATACCGTCAGTACCAGGTATTATTTCCCCCAGCGCAACAGGATTATCGCGGCACTGGCGCAAGCAGTAATCGTGGTCGAGGCAGACTTGAAAAGCGGTGCGCTGATTACAAAAAATTATGCGCTGGAACTTGGGCTTGATGTGTTTGCCGTTCCCGGTCCGATTACAAGCCACGCAAGCCGCGGCACTAACAGAATTATAAAAGACGCTCAGTGTGCAATAATCACAGATATTCAGGATGTGCTTGATTGCTTCGGGCTTACGGTCAAAGATGAAAAAGCCAAGTCCGTGACGCAGATTTCCTTTGAAGCAAAGACGATAATTGACCTGCTTCGCCCCGGGGAACTTCACTTTGATGACCTTATTACTGCAACGCGGCTTCGTCCGCAAAACCTTACAACATTGTTGACAAATATGGAACTTGATGGTTTAATTGAAAAATTGGCGGGGAATATGTATGTATCAAAGCTTGAAAATTCCGTTACAGCAAAAACGAAATAAGAGGGTACATTGAAACTTGTAATAATCGAAGGTATCGGAAAAAAGGATACGATTAAAAAATATTTGGGCAGCGGTTTTGAAGTTATGGCAACCGGCGGTCATTTTCGTGACCTTCAAAAAAAGGCTTTATCCGTTGATGTAGATGATAATTACAAGCCCAAGTATGTTATTACAACGGACAAAAAAGAGACCGTAAAAAAAATAAAAGAACGTGCCGAAAAATCCGAGGCTGTGCTGATTGCAACCGACCCTGACCGTGAGGGAGAGGCAATCGCATGGCATCTTGCGTATATTTTGGGCTTGAAGCCGGAGCAGGCACAGCGAATCTCATTTAACGAAATTACAAAGACTGCGGTTAACAAAGCCCTTGAAAATCCGCACGGAATTGACATTGCGCTTGTTCATGCACAGCAGGCAAGGCGAATTTTGGACAGGCTTGTGGGTTATAAACTATCTCCGGTTGTCAGTAAAAAAATCAAACCCAGACTTTCCGCCGGACGCGTGCAAAGCGTAACCCTTAAATTGGTGGTACTGCGCGAACGCGAAATTCAGGCTTTCAAGCCGGAAGAATACTGGGACTTCGGCGCACGCTTGGAAAAAGATAAAATCGATTTCCTTGCAAACCTTATCACTGAACCATCCGGTAAAAAAATAAAACTTATAAGCCAAGTTGGTGTGGACAAAGTTGTAAGTGACCTTGCGGGCGCAAAATATACTGTTGCCGCGGTACGGCGTTCGGTAACCAAGGCTCATGCGCCTGCTCCTTACACGACAAGTTCGATGCAGCAGGACGCGCTTAACAAAGCAGGGCTTAGCCTTAAACGATGCGGTATGGCGGCTCAGGATCTTTACCAGGGTGTTAAAATAGGCGAACACGGCGATGTTGCACTTGTGACCTATATAAGGACAGACAGCGTAAGGGTCAGCGCGGAAGCACAAACGGCTTGCAAGAAATTTATTATAGAAAAGTTCGGATCGGACTATGCGCCGCAGAATTTTAATTTTTTCAAGTCTAAAAAAAGCGCGCAGGATGCCCACGAAGCGATACGACCTACGCATATGGAATTTACTCCCGCTTCGGTTGAAAAGCATTTGACACCGGATCAAGCGAAGCTTTACCGGCTTATCTATAATAGGTTTTTGGCATCGCAAATGGCAGAAGCAACTTTCAACAGTGTTTCGGTGGACATAACCGCAAACGGTTACGGTTTCCGCGCAACCGGCAAGACCCCGATCTTCCTTGGGTGGCAGGCGGCTTACAGCGAAGTTAATGCCAAGCGGAAAGCTAAGGCAGAAGAATCAGACGGTGGCGAAGAAAAAGAGGGCGAAGACAGTGACGGCGGTGATGTGAAACTTCCGGAACTTAATGAAGGTGATATTTTGAAATTCCTTAAACTGGAGTTCGCGCAAAAATTTACAAAACCTCCTGCGCGCTATACCGAAGCTACTTTGGTTAAAGCGATGGAAGAAAAAGGTATTGGCAGACCCGCAACCTATAATCCGATTATACAAAATATTGCTTCTCGCTATTATACTGAAAAAGACGGGAAAGCAATAAAACCTACCGAGCTTGGTTTTATTATTGTTGACTTTTTGGAAAAGTACTTTCCGGATATTATGGATATTTCGTTCACCGCCCAAATGGAGGATAAGTTGGACGAAATTGCCTATGAGGGGCTTGACTGGCACGGTGTCGTTGACAACTTTTATAAGCCTTTTATAAAGGATGTGGAGAAAGCAATGGATGGAGCGGACAATATAAAAATAGTGCTGGAAGAAACAGATGTTCCATGCAGTAAGTGCGGGCGCATGATGGTTGTCCGCACAGGGCGTTTCGGAAAATTTTTGGCGTGCCCGGGCTTTCCCGAATGCCGTAATATTTTGCCGTATGATAAGCCGGTATGTAAATGCCCGAAGTGCGGCGGGGATATCTATAAACGCAAAAGCAAAAAAGGCAGAATCTTTTACGGCTGCAGCGGCTATCCCAACTGTGATTTTGTGGCTTGGGATACCCCGACGGGTGAACTTTGTCCTAAGTGCGGCTTTGCAATGGTTACTAAAGATAACAAAGTCCAATGCGGAAATAAGGACTGTAAATAGCTCTGGAAAGCGGTTGCTTGCGAAACAGACCGAGTTACGCAATTGATAGAATTTACAGCTATTCATAATTTTTTTTCGCCGCCCGTGTAAGAATCACTTTGTGCAAAAATATTTGCTTGCGAAATACTAAAACAGGGATTATAATAATCGGGTAAAAGGGTAAATTTATGGGATTTCATATTGAAGGCACAACGATACTTGCGGTTAAGCGCGACGGAAAAACTGTTATAGCAGGCGACGGTCAGGTAACTGTTGGTCAAAATGTAGTTTTGAAAAACAACGCTGTAAAGGTGCGGCGCATGTACAATAATAAAGTCGTTGTCGGATTTGCGGGCTCGGTGGCAGATGCGTTTACTTTAAGTGCGCGGTTTGAAGAAATGCTGCAAAAATTCTCGGGCAACTTACTGCGCAGTGCGGTCGAGCTTGCGCAAAGTTGGCGCAGTGATAAGTTCCTGCGCAACCTGGAAGCGATGATGATTGTTGCAGACACGGACAAAGTTTTAATAATTTCCGGCGATGGGAATGTAATAGAGCCGGAGTTCGGCATTTGCGCCATCGGCAGCGGGGGAAACTATGCTTTGGCGGCGGCGCGCGCGCTTGTTGCCAACACAAAACTGTCCGCACGGCGTGTCGCCGAAGAAGCGATGCGCATTGCCGGCGAAATCTGCATTTTCACTAATAACCACCTTACAGTGGAAGAAGTTTAAGTAAGAAATTATTTTTTCATGAAATATTACTTCTTAGTGTTTTACATATTTTTGTAATCCAAAAAAAAGTGATATCATTCTGTCTTTCCAAAAGAGTATTCATTTTGTATGGCGACCCCTAACGGACTTGAACCGTCGGCCTTATGCGTGACAGGCATACGCTCTAACCAACTGAGCTAAGGGGCCTTAGCTAAATATTCTAACACAAGATCATAATCTTGCGCAAGTATATTTTTTAGGCAATAAGTCCACAAAACACGCAATCTATTTCCATAATAATAGCTTTGATTGTTTTTTGTTTGAAATTGTCAAATGTAATTCAAAAGAAGATGCAAATATTTTCTGCGTTTTAGTTAAAAGTTCATTTCATACAGAGTATCTCTCTAATGGTTTCAGGTTTCATGCTTTGCTAGATACTCAACAAGCTCGAAAGGAGTATTCGGTTGTTTCATGTTTTCAAGCAGTAAAGATTCTTTATATTCAATGCGATTTTCTTATAAAATATATTTGATTATAGAACAAGTTTCCAATAAACTACACATTATGAACTTTTAGTGGTAAAGTTACACAAACTTCTTCGCAGGAGTGTGGAAATGATTAAAGATTTCAAAAGAATACTCTTTGAACGTGGTATCAAAATCAAAGACCCGAACCGAGTTCATTTGGCAATAGTTAATGAGCCTTTTCTTTCGTATATAGAAAACGGCGAGAAAACCATTGAGTCAAGATTTACAAAAAATAGAATAACTCCTTACCGCAACATACAATCGGGTGATGCTGTTTTTATGAAAGAAGCTGGTAGACCCGTGCAAAGTTTCTTTACGGCAAAAGACTCGCAGTTTTTTGAAAACAACCCCGAAATCTTTGAGTATATAAAACGAAACTTTGCTGAACAAATTTGTGCTAGAGATGAGTCGTTTTGGGAAATACGCAAAGACAAAAACTATATTTCATTAGTTGGTGTTGATAGCGTAGAAAAGATTGATGATTTGAAAGTTGACAAAAAAGACAAACGAGCATGGTTGACTTTTGAAAATGCATATAAAAACATTTTGCTAACAAGTTGTAAAATTGGAAGTGGCAAGACCTATGTTGCTCAACAACTTGCTCAAATGTTTCAATACGACCAAGCAAGTTTTTCAAGTTATATTCGCTATAAAAGTGAAAAAATGGGTCTTGAACTCACAAGAGAAAATATGCAAAAAATAGGACACGATACGGTCGAAAACGATTTGGACTCTTACATTTATTTCATGTTAAATTGTGCCGTTGACAAGAAAAGCGATACTTTGATTTTAGACGGCTTGCGCAATACCAAAGTGTTAGATTCAATAAGACAAGAAAACAAAGGCACGCGCGTGATTTATGTCGAATGTGACGAAACACTAAGGCAACAACAATTAACAAATCGAGATGGTTCTTTCAACCCACAAAGCGACGCACACGAAACCGAACAAGAAATGGAACGGTTGAAAAAATTGGCTGACGTTGTTGTTAAAAATACTGACGACCCAAAAGAGATAAATAGGCGAATAAATCAAAGTAGCGGTGGTCAAATATCACTTTTTGATGTGGCAGATTTGTAAAAAGTGTGGTAAAATAAGGGCATGAATAGTAAGATTAACTGGTTCCCCGGGCATATGAAAAGTGCGCTTGATATGATCCGGTCGGAGTTGGGGCTTTGCGATGTTATAATTTATGTTTTGGATGCGCGGTGCCCGAAGTCGTGCCTTAATCCTAAGTTTGCGGAATTCACGGCGCGTAAACCTGTTCTGTTTGTGCTTAATAAAAGCGACCTTGCATCTGCCATTATTTCAGGTCAACTTGATTTTGCAAATAACGCCGTTTATTTGAAACTAAACTCTACTCTAAGCGGAGCGGGGCAAAAGATTATTCCGGCGGTTGCAAAACTTGTGACGGAGAAGATTAAAACCGCCGAGTCTAAAGGAGTAAAAAAAACTATCCGGACGGTCGTTATAGGCGTCACAAACTGCGGGAAAAGTACTCTTATTAATAATCTGGCGGGTTCACGCAAGGCGTTGGTGGGGGATAAACCCGGTGTTACCCGCTCTAAACAATGGGTTGCGGTTAAGGATAACTTTTGGGTTCTTGACACTCCGGGAACACTTTGGCCGTCGTTTGAAAACCAGCAGGTTGCAAAAAACCTTGCTTATGTAGGAAGCATCAAAGATGATATCTTGGACATAGTCGATTTGGCAAAAAACTTGCTGGAAGATCTAAAAAAGTTGGATGCCAACTGTCTTGTAAATCGGTTTGAAGCCGATACCTTCGAAGGCATTTGCAAAAAACGCGGATATATCTTAAAAGGCGGCGCATTGGACGAGGAGCGCGCTGCAAAGGCAATACTCACCGAGTTTCGTGCGGGAAAAATCGGGCGTTTCAATCTGGACGAACTTTTATGATATCAAACAAACAAAAAGGCGATATGGGAGAAGCTGTTGCTATGGCGTATCTTGAACTGCATGGATTTACTGTCATAAAGACAAACGAAAGGAACAAACACGGAGAAATCGACATTATTGCGACCAATAAAGATAAAAAAAGCAATATAATATATCATTTCATTGAAGTTAAAATGCGTTCCGGCAGCAACTATGGTTATGGACGAGAAGCTGTTGATTCGGCGAAGCAAAAGCGGATTCGCGGCGCAGCACAATTCTATTTGATTGAAAAACAGCTTTACGACAAAGTGTTCTGTTGTTTTGATGTACTTGAGTTAAGCGGCGGACTTAATAATTACGAAATTGAGTTTTTGGAAAATTGTTTTTAAGCATAACGGCTCGCATCGGTTGTTTATCCGCTGCTCTTTCAAAAAAACCGTTTGCCTAGCGGAGATTTTTTTGTTACATTGTTGGAACAAGGGGAGGGGCTTGCTTTGTATTTAAACGAAAATATAGGGGAACAAATGCTTTTGTTCGAAGAAAGACTGGAAAAAAGTATCCTGTATGTAAAGAACGAGTTTTCTATGGTACGGGCGGGACGTGTCAACCCGGCGATTGTCGAGCGCGTTTCGGTCGAATATTTCGGAACGCCTACGCCGCTTAGGCAGCTTGCCAATATAAGCTGTTCGGATTCGCGGACTATTGTTATCAATCTTTGGGATACTGCTATTATCCGTGATGTGTGTAAAGCACTTGGCGCGGCAAATCTGGGACCAAGTCCTATCGATGACGGGCGCGTGATACGTTTGATTTTCCCGCAGCTTACGGAAGAACGCCGTAAGGAACTTGTTAAACAAGTGAAAAAAATTTGCGAAGAGGGCAAGGTTGCTATGAGAAACGACCGCCGCGATGCGATGGAAAAAGTGAAAAAAATCTGTAAAGAAGAAAAAGTCGGCGAGGATGAACAAAAAAATGCCGAGAGTGATATACAAAAAATGTTAGACAGTTATGTGTCCAGTCTTGATAAATTACTTGAGAAAAAAGAATCCGAAATTATGGAAATCTAAGTTATGTACGAGGAACAAATTGAGCGAAGTTAATAAAAAAATCGATTTGACCCGGCTGCCCAAACATATCGCGTTCATCATGGACGGCAACGGCAGGTGGGCAAATGCTCGCAATTGGGCGCGTCAGAAAGGGCATGAGGTCGGATACAAAAAAGTTTTAACTGCCGTTAAACGTTGCTGTGAACTTGGTATAGGAATTGTAAGCATTTATGCTTTTTCAACGGAAAATTGGAACCGCCCGAAAGCCGAAATAGACGGCATTTTCAAAATTCTGCGCGAAAACATGGAAAAAGACACAAAAGAATTCGATAAATACGGCGTGCGCGTTATGACGATGGGCGATGTGACGAAGTTCCCTAATGACCTACAGGATAAACTTACAAAAGTTATTGAACAGACCAAAAACAATAAAAAGTGTATATTGAATTTTTGCATAAATTACGGAGGCCGTGCCGAGATTTTGCGCGCGGTTAATTTGCTTATCAAAGACAATTTGGAAAAGTCTCTGGCTGGCGGTGCGGTCAGTGAAATAAACGACGAAGCTTTCAAAAAATATCTCTACAGCACAAACCTGCCTGACCCCGACCTTATCGTAAGAACCAGCGGCGAACAGCGTATCAGCAACTTTATGCTTTACCAAATGGCATACTCTGAGTTCTATTTTCCAAAACTTTTCTGGCCTGCGATTACCGGAAAATTTATCGACAAATGTGTAATCGAGTTTCAAAAACGCAAACGCAGATTCGGAAAACTTTGAATTTATGGTTGTAAGTGGTGAGAATACTTAAGAATACTTTTGGTTGACAATTGTTTTGCGGCGCGTTATCATTAAAAATATGGACAAAATTGATGATAAGAGTCGTATTCGCTCTGCGGATAAAGATGTTGAATCCGGATTGAACGGTGACCGTGTGGGCTCTGCGAATAATGTATCAGAGCCGCGATATAACCGCGAGCACTCTGTGGAAAAAAAAGACTCTGCTTCTGCATCGTCGGTAACATCTAACAAAAAAACTGCGTCTGCTCCGGTGCCTCCTAATCAAAAAGCGGTAAAAACTATAAAGAATTCAACGGTGCGCATATATACCGGAATGCTGCTTATTTTGGGATTGGCTATTGCTTTGTTTTTGCGCTCGGTTTGGGTTTATTTCTTTGATGTTGTTATATTGGCAATAATTTGCGCTTGCATTTATGATATCGTGTATGTGAAAAACCTGGGCTGCAAAGTTCCGCAAACGAAGAGCACTAAATTCAAACAAGACCGTGATGAAAGACTTAAAATCTCATACTTATATATGTATTTGGGAATCGCTTATACGGTGTTTCTTTTCGGATTGGTTTATTCACCGGCTTTTAGTTTTTGGGCGCATTTAATTGCGCAGGCTGTGGTATTTTGCATTTGGTCGCTTTACATTTTCTTTTTAAACTATGTAGATGAGGGTCTTGTGCGTCAGTGCAGGCTTAAAAAAATAGGGGTTGCAAAAGAAAGTATGAAAACAGTCGGCAAGTATTGGAGCGTAGTTTTTTATCCGGCAGTTTTACTGTACGGCTTGTTCGCGCTTAACCATATTGATCCATCGGCTGCCCCCAATACCGAGTTCGGTTTGTTTTCGCTGGTTTTGGTCTTTGTGATAAGCAGCTTCACGGATACTTTCGCGTATATGACCGGCAGTTTCTTTAAAGGACCTAAACTTTTGCCCGAAAGAATCCGCTATATAAGTCCTAATAAAACTTGGAGCGGCGCATTCGGCGGTATTGTCGGCGGCGTTCTTGGCTCGCTTTTGGTTATAGCGGTTTTCAGCGGGATAACGGAGTTCAGTAACTTCATGACCGCTAAAATCGGAGATTCGACCGCAGTCATTTTGCTGTTTGCCCTTATTGGGATTTTGGGAAGCTTGTTCACCCAAGCAGGCGATATCTATGCAAGCCGCTTTAAACGCAAAAGCGAAGTCAAGGACTTTGGAAAATACTTGCCTAGTCATGGCGGCGCGATGGATAGGGCGGACGGCATAAGTTTTAATACCGTATTTATTTCGATTTCAATGTTGATAATTGTTTTCTTGGGTTAATAATAATTAAAGAAGGGTATATGGCAATTTTTGGAACTTTAGGATATATAGCAATCGCCGTGGTAATTTTGTTTTTCATGATTGCCGTTCATGAATTCGGACACTATATCGTAGGTAAATTGCTGGGTTTCAAAATTACTGAGTTCGCCCTTGGCATGGGAAAAATACTTTATAAACGCACTAATAAAAAAACGGGTGAAATTTTCACAGTGCGCGCTATTCCGCTTGGGGGTTTTTGTTCTTTCTATGGCGATGACGGGCTTGAAAGCAAAACTGTCGGACAAGACAGTAAAAAGAAAAAGAAAAAGTATGAAAGCGGAAACACGGACAGCACAAAAAAAGACAGTGAAACTGCGGCCGCCGACAGTTCAAGAAAAGAAATTGGGTTTAATGATCAGCCTGAATGGAAACGCTTATTGGTATTGTTTGCAGGTGGATTTTTTAACTTTATAAGTGCGGTCTTATTTTCGATAGTCTTGCTTTTGATTGTCGGATATAATCAATTTGTCGCTTTTCAGGGAATCGAGCAGACAGATAATGCCGCTTATTTGCAAGAAGGCGATATTATCCAAGCGATATCTGTTAACGGCGGGCGTTTTCAGGAATTTACACTGCTTGACGGCTTTTCATCGGTGTTGTCTAAGGTAAGCCCGGATGATACTATAACTTTCCAAATTCAGCATACGAACGGAACGGTCGAGCCTGTGTCCGGTTTTAAACTTGTGCGTATAGACAGCGAAGGACGCCTTGGAATAGGCATAACCGGAGTTTATACAATTAAAAAGCCTATCGGGTTCTTTGAGATTTTGGAAAAAAGCGTTGTGTTCTGCTTTCAAGTTGCATGGATGATTCTTGTGTTCCTTTGGGGGCTTATTACCGGAAAAATAAGTTTAAGCGGAGTCGGCGGTCCGATTGCAACCGTGTCTGTTATGACGCAGTCGCTAAGCAGCAGCCTGTTAAATATTTTCCTACTTGTGCCTTTGATAAGCGTGAATTTGGGACTGTTTAATTTGCTGCCGTTTCCCGCTCTTGACGGAGCAAGGATGGTTTTTGTAGGACTGGAGTGGGTTCGCGGAAAACCCGTTAATCCTCAACTTGAGGGGCGAATTCATATGATTGGGATTATCGTACTATTCGGACTTGTATTCCTTGCGGATTTTAATTACCTAATGAACGGACTGGTATTTTTGCGCAATTGCTGTTTAAGGCTATGAAAAAAATAATCCTTAAATGATACTGTCTAAATGATACCTAATATGAAAAAGAGAGAAAAAGCGAAACCTTATCTAAATAACTTCACTTTCTTTGCGGCTTCGCGGCGGACATCTTCACCGAGTGCCGCATAATGCTTTTTTGTAGTATTCACATCTTTGTGCCCAAGAACGTCCGCCACTACATAAATATCTTTTGTGCTTCGGTAAAGGTTTGTGCCAAATGTGCTTCGCAGTTTATGCGGCGAAATATTCTTAAGCGGCACCGCAATCTTTGCGTATTTCCCGATAAGTTCTTGCACGGCGCGTACACTGATTCGCTTGCGGCGCAAACTTAAAAAAAGAGGGGAGTCGTCATACTTAAGCGCAGAATCTCCGGCAGTTTCAATGCCGCCAAAGTACATTTGCAACTGCTGGCAAAGTTCTTCAGGCATATATAAAATTGCCTGATTGCCGCCTTTGCGGGTAATTTTAAAACTTGAATTTGTCAAATTAATATCACCAACATTAAGCCCGACAAGCTCAGATATCCGTATACCTGTCGTTAAAAAGAAAATGATAATCGTCGTATCACGCAAAGAGTTCGCCGCAAAAAACTTGCGCTGTCCTTGACTTAGGCTTTCACCGGTGCTTACTGTATCCACAAGATCCAATATTTCCGCTTTGTCAAGGCGCACGATAGGTTTTTCGTGCAGTTTTGGCATGGAAACTTTTGATGGTGCATTGTTTTTGATTTCGTCTTTTTTATAAAAGTAATTATACATCGACCGCAAACAAGCCAGCTTCCGCATTACGCCTTTTTCGCCGTTGCGATTAAGCCCGTCTTGACCCGTTGCCAAACTATGTATGAAAAGTTCGATATGAAACGCAGTAATCAGGTCAAGGTCGGAGAGTTCAAGTTCGGCCATTTTCCGCCCTTGCAAGACATCGGTTTCATGCACTATGAACCAGAAAAACTGCTCCAAGTCATGTGCATAATTTAAGCGTGTAAGAGGGCTTGTAGTTTGCGTTATGCCTAAAAAAAACATCCTGCAAAAACCGGGGAGATTGCAAAGCAGACCCTCAGTTCGCTTGATGGCCAACTTTTCACGCTCAAGATGGAAATTCGACATATACAATCATATCATGGGTAAGGTTTTCTTTCAAAGCTTTATGCGCATGATTTTATAGTCTGCTTTTTCACTCTCAAGTTCAATAGGTAGACAAATAATGTCTAGGTAGACAAATAATGTCAATGAGCAATTAATCAAGTGCTCACCTTACCTTATTTTGTGTCGACCGCTTTTTGCTCGCTGTGCACTAAATTTAATGACTTGTTTTTGTAGTATAGCGCTTTGTCATTACTGTTTGCTAAGGAACACTTATTGTCTACTTCCAAGTTCAAAGAATTATTGACAAAGTGTTTCATACATTGTAAACTGGCAAGAGTTGATGTTTGGTAGATATTGCTTAAACTATGATAATCAACATGCTTCTGTGGCGCAGCGGTAGCGCAACGCACTTGTAATGCGTAGGTCCTCGGTTCAAATCCGAGCAGAAGCTCCAGAAATATTCATCTAAACATGTGTATTCCATTGACATTCAGAGCGGTTTGGGCATAGTAAAAAATGAACGAAAGAAGTTTTTTAAAAAGAATTTTAGATAAACATCCGACATTATGGGAGATTTTTAAATTTATTTTGATAGGCGGAATTGCAACAATAATAGATTTCCTGGTTATGGGCTTGGTATTGTACGTTTGGAGTCCGATTTCATATTCATACGACTTTATACGGGTTTTCATTGGGAATGCAACTCCGCTTGTCATTGCAACTGTTGTGGCAACAGGTCTTGGTTTTGCTGTCAGCCTTATTTTTAATTATATATTCTCGATAATTTTTGTATTTAACGGAAACGGAAATTCTACTAAAAAAGCTAAAACCGGGAAAGGATTTCTGATTTTCACTGTAATTGCCGCGATAGGTTTACTTATAAATGTGTTGGGGATGTGGCTTTTTTATGGAGTAATCGACTATAAACAAGAGTGGATAATCAAGATTGGGCTTACTATTGTCGTATTGATATATAACTACATCGTACGCAAGAAAGTTTTGTTTAAAAAAATCGACAACTAAGATTAAGTTTTTCTTTTGTATATTAAAATACCTGTAAATGCTGCAATGAAAAATCCAATTCCAACAAAGGTAATTACTCCGGCAATTGTTAAATAGCTTTCTCCGGTATATTTGACCGACAAAGTGCCGTTTTTGTTTACTGTGACTTTTATAAACCCTTTGTCGTCTGATGATGGTGTAATATTAATTGTTTCCCCATCTGTTGTGTGATATTGAATTTTATATCCCTTAAAATAAAATGTAGGTAATTCGATTGTAACTTCGGCGGTTATATTTTCAAAGCAGACAGTATAGTTGATGCCAGTTTTTATAAAGTCTGTTGCATAACCTCCTCCCGACTTTTCCCAGTCGGGAGCACTTGAAATGAACTCAAACGGATGTTGCCGTAAATATCTTGCCATTTCACTGTCCGGTTTATAACTGATGACTGTTTTGCAGTAAGCATGCTGATTTGAAAAATTTATTTTTACAAATTTCGTTCCATTTATGTCAGCTGGTTGCACATGAATATATTCATCAGTTAATTCATGACCAGCATTATTATTGATTTGACTGTAATCGTAATTGCGATAAATGAAATATCTGACAGCAATATCCTTGTCAAATAAACTATAAGGCAGATTTAAGATTACAAAACTGTCATCGCTTGGTGCTTCAACAACAAAAGCAATTTGGTTTAGACTCTGATAGTTTGCGAATTCCCATATTGGTACATTGTTATCAATAACCATTTTATCATTGGCGCGTGTTAAAATGTAATTTATATCGTTAACGGAATTTATCGGATAATAATCTTTTGCTTTACCATATTCTGCAGTGCCCACTCCTGCGACGGAGGGGAGAAAATTAACTTCGTTAGTAATGGTATTGATAGGGATGGATCCGCCAATAGCTGCATACGAGAGAAAAGCAGTAATCAGTACAAGTCCAACTCCGCTTGCAAAAATTTTAAAGTATCGAGTTTTTAAATTTTTAAAAATATAAACAATCATGATACAGGCAAAAAGTGAAAACATGGAATAAATGCGGTATGAAAACTGGATTGACCTTAATTGACTCGGCAGAATAAACCATGGAAAAATCGGCAGAATTAACGAAAAAATACAAAAACTAATGATTAAAAAATGTTTTTCAAGCGGTGTTCGAATTTCTTTTGGTTTTTTATAGTATAAAGTTAAAAATAAAAAAAAGATTGCAAATATCGGTAAAGTCGAAAATATTAGCCATTTTGTCGGCAACAAATAGGCAAGGCTTTGAACCATCATTGACCATGGGTTACCCGCCAATGTGCTTGCAGCACTGTCACTGTAATTGATAAGCATAGGATACCAATAAATAGCTCCAATCAAAATAACCGTCAGTCCCGCCATAGCTATCGGCAAAAAATAGCGTTTTGTAAATAATTTTTTATGATTGATTAATACAAATATTATAACAAAGATATTTATATAGACAAACAATGTAAAGTGGAAAAATAAAGCCACCATATCTCCGCTTACAAAAAGCGGGAAAAATGCTTTGGGATTATTACGAAAAAATAGCTCAAACAACCCCCAAAGAATCAAAGGCATTGCAAGAATTAAATGTATTTCTGCAAAAGCAAAACGGACATATAAGTTAGAAAGAGTGTATGGAAAAACCATATAGCAGCAAGTTGCAAACAGAATTATATATAAGTTTGTATCCTTGAAAACTCGTTTAAGAAAAAAATATGTAACAAAACCGGTTATAAGTATCAATAAAAAGAATTGGATAAATAAAGCGGTCGAAACATTAACACCCAAAATGTTTATTATTGCCACACATATACCAGAGGGCAGCATCGAATAAAACAAGCCCAGCGGGTAGCCAAAATCCTGCGATACTATCGGATAAATCCGTGAACCAAATTGCCCGTCTTGCCATGCTTGGTTAAGTGCTTGGATTGCATTATAGTGCGGTAACTGATCACTACCAATATTAATATTGGTTGCAATTAAAACAGGCAATGTTACCAAAAATGCCGTAAGAATTATTACTGCATACGGCATGATTTTTTTGAAAAAATCTTTTGTTCGCTTTTTGTCCATTTGGGAAAACTAACACTCCTTGCTTTATTTTGTCAACCAGTCCAAAAAAAATTTTAAGAGTATCGTCTTTCGAACCGTATTCGACAAATACAAATTCGAATTCATAATCGCTTGGTTTTTTTGCAGTTTCGCAAATAGTTTGATAAAACAAATCAAGTACTTCCTACTCGTTATAACAGGGTACAACTACCGAAATTTTCTCCACTTTTCATTATATAATATTTCATTGTCAAAGAAAACTTATTAAAGCCGAACAATCAAAGAGTTTATACGTTAAATTTGAAATGGATGATGTCGCCGTCTTTTACTGTGTAATCTTTGCCTTCGCTTCGCACTTTGCCCGCTTCGCGGGCTTTAAGCATATTGCCTGCCGCCACAAAGTCGCTGTATGAAATGACTTCAGCGCGTATGAAACCGCGTTCAAAATCGGTGTGAATTTTGGCGGCGGCTTGGGGTGCTTTAGTTCCTTTGGATATAGTCCATGCCCTTACTTCGGGTTCGCCTGCTGTTAAGTAACTGATTAACCCAAGCAGGTCATAACTTGCTTTAATAAGTTTATCCAGCCCGCTTTCGTTAATGCCGTATATTTGCATAAGTTCTTTTTGTTCCCGTGGGTCAGAGAGTTGGGATAGTTCTTCTTCAATTTTGGCGCAAACGGCAATTGTGGTTCCGTGAGATTTGATTACATCAAGATACTTCATCGAGCCGTTTTCGCCGGTGTTGGCGCAATAAATCACGGGCTTTGTTGTAAGCAACCCCAAGGAACGGTCGGAAGTGACCGCAGAAGCAGGTTTCCCTGCGAGCAGAACTTCTTTTATTTTTCTTAAAGAAGCAACTTCATCCGGATTGCGGTTTTTTTCAAGACGTTTGTTTACCGTTTCAATGTCGGCGAGAATTAATTCCAGATTGATTGTGTCAATGTCGCGGCTTGGGTTTACATTGCCGTCGACGTGAACGATGTCGCTGCCGTCAAATGCGCGCACGACATGGATAATAGCGTCGGCTTCGCGTATTGAAGCCAGAAACTTATTACCAAGCCCTTCGCCTGTGCTTGCGCCTTTGACAAGACCCGCAATATCGACAAATTCGATCGTTGTATGAACAATGCTTTTTGCGTGATAATGCTGCCCAAGGAAATCGACTCTTGCATCCGGCACCGAAACAATACCGACATTAGGTTCAATAGTGCAGAAAGGATAGTTCGCGCTTTGCGCTCTTTGGCGTGTAAGCGCATTGAACAGTGTGCTTTTGCCGACATTAGGTAAACCGACAACTCCGATTTTCATTATGCTTCAATATATCACAGCGGCAGATAGTTTACAAAGAACTTATTATGTTTTGTGTTTGTATTTCGCAACTATTTTCTTATAAAAGTCTGCGACTTCTGATGCGATGGATGCCCAACTTTTGTAAACTTGCTTTTGGGCGTTTTCTTTGATTTGCGCCAATTCTTCTTTATGGGTAATTGCCCAAATAACTTTATCTGCCCAGTCTTCCGCAGGATTGCTGTTTTCGTTTTGTGCGCGTACAAGAAATCCGTTGATTTGGTCGGTTATGACTTCGGCTGGAATGCAGTTTTCAAACATTACGGTTGGAAGTTTCAAAGCAGCAGCTTCCAAGAGCACCAGACTTGATGTATCAAACATTGACGGCAAAAGCAGTAAGTCAGCGCGCAGATAATGAGCGGCAAGTATCTGCCTGTCCATAATCTTGCCAGTCCAGATAATCTTATCTTCCAATCCAAACTGTTTGGAAAGTGCTTGTAGGGCGGTTTCTTCAGGACCGTCTCCTATGATTATAAATTTGAAATCGTGACCGCGGTCTGCAATAACTTTTAAAGCTTGAAATGCAAGTACCAAATTTTTATTGGATACAATCCGTCCGACCGAGATAAAAATGTTTTCATCTTTTTTCAAGTTGTATTTTTCATTTATTTCTGCAACAAGAGCCGGAGCGTTGTCGGGATACGTTAAGTCCGCACCGTTGCGGATTACAGTGATTTCTTTTCTGCAACCGTAATTTCTTAAGACATTCGCCGAGCCGTTGCTTACTGCAGCCGCATAGTCCATTCGATTAATATTATTTTTAATATAGCGCATCATCACGCGATACCTAAAACCCTTTCCAAGTAGGCGTTCAAAGTCCTCGTGAAACTTTGTATGAAAGGTGAAAACTGTGGGAATTTTATGCTTTTTGCCGTATTTACCGAAGAAATTACACATTGTAAAGGGTGAGTGGCAATGAATCAGGTCAAAATGTTCTGATTTAAGCCATTTCTTGAATCCGGCATCTTGGTTCGGCAAACCCATACGGTAGCCTTCTTGGGCACTCCACGACTTACAGCGATGCACCGGAAACGGTTGAGTATCTTGATAATCTGCCTTTGGATTGTCGGGGTCGGGTGCGCGCGGTGCGGCTATTTGTGCCTCTATATCCGGCATATCAAGAAAGTTTTTTGCGTAATGCGTCATAACAAGCACCGGACCGTCAAACTTCGGATAATAAGTATCACTTACCAATAAAACGCGGATTTTATCATTCATTTTTCACCTTTTTATTTAAGAGTTGTTACCAAAATGTTTTCCGTACGATAATTACTTGCCATAACTATTCTCCTTCTACTATAGTAGATTAAAGGGAGGGGCAAGTCAATGACATTGTTAATCATGGCGGCAGGAATGGGGTCAAGGTACGGAGGAATTAAACAGATAGAACCTGTTGGAGCCGCGGGGGAGCTTATCATCGATTACTCGATTTATGACGCTATTTTGGCGGGGTTTGAAAAGGTAATATTTGTGATAAGGCGCGATATCGAAAAAGATTTCCGCGAGGCGATTTTTGACCGGATACAAAAGAAAATCAAAGCCGAATATGTATTTCAGGAACTTGGAGATTTACCGGTTGGGTTTAAATTGCCTGAAGGGCGTAAAAAGCCGTGGGGTACCGCTCAGGCAATTTGGGCGGCGCGGGGAAAAATCAACGAGCCTTTTTGCGTTATCAATGCGGATGACTTTTATGGAAGAGAAGCTTATGAAAAAATCGCAGGCTTCTTTAAGGGGCTGAAAAAGAATTCCCAAGGTCAATATGCACTTGTAGCATACAAATTGGCGGGTACGATTTCCGAGCAAGGGACAGTGTCGCGCGGCATTTGCAAAGCGGATAATTTGGGTAACATTGTCGAAATAAACGAACGCCTTAAAATTGAAAAGCGTGGCGGTACAATCGGTTATATTGAAGGGGAAAGTTTCACACCGCTTGCATCGGATTCCGAGGCTTCCATGAACTTTTGGGGATTTACACCCGACTTGATGCCGGTTTTGGAACAGGAATTTAAAGAATTTTTGACGGTTAATATTAATGACCCAAAAGCAGAGTACCCTATACCGGTTGTCATCGGAAAACTTCTTAAAGACAAAGCGGTTACTGTTAATATGCTTAAGAGCCGCGGTAAATGGCTGGGGTTTACATATCCCGAGGATAAAGCGGTTGTTATGGCTGAAATAAAGAAACTTGCAAAAGCAGGCATTTATCCGACACCGCTTTGGAAATAGAAAGTTTAACTTATGGGGAGTGGGAGAGGGGAATATGGCGTGTCGTCACTCGCTCCTCAGCTACATGCCCGAGCAAGTCGGTCATCGAACCTATAAGTTTGGAGCACCAAGTAGTGTCGAAGTCGAACACTCTTTGACGCAAGATATGATAAGCGATTACAGGTTAATTGTAAAGCAAAATTATTTTGGAATTGGTTTGAAATTGAACGCGAAAAGATAGTCATCTGATTATCTTTTTATTGCCCACCGCACCCACCCAAGATTATAATTCAAAGTTTTTTCTCGTGAACATAGGAGCAGAAAGAAATTCGCCAACAGTCATTTTGAAACCATCGGCAATTTGTATTATGATAGAAAGATTAACCGACTTATTCCGCAGTTGCATTATACCCATCATTGTTCCGTGCAATAGTCCTGCGTCTATTGTAAGCCTATATAATGTCATTTTCTTTTCTTCTAACAAGTCATTTATTCTTAATTTGACCGCCTCGCAAACTGTCATATTGCCCCCTCATTATGTATTTCCAATTACGCAGTAATTACTACATAGAGAATACCAAAACGAGAATATGTGATGTATGTCGTGCAAACTACATAAAACAGTTGACGAACAAAGCCATATGTAGTAATAATTACATATGGCAAAAATAACTTTGGAAATTGAAAATGATTTGATTACATTTTTCCGCAAACATATTGACGACACCGAGCCTGTCGAAGTGTTGCTTGTAAAGATGTTGAAACTGTTGAGAGAATTGCTTTTAGTAGCGAATGAGAAAAAAAGGCTTTTGACCGTCAATGACTTTCTCACGCAATAAAAGGTCGCTTTGTATCAATTCATTGTTTGCAAGATTAGGAACTCCTGCGATTGATTTTTTTATTTGTGCAAGTTTTTCCATACTGCTTTCAGTATCGTTAAGTCGCATTATTGCAGGTCTTTGCGGTAGAGTTATATCAGCCAAATTATTATGCACATCGCCAATAAAACTCGCCGCGTCATTTAGTAGCCAATCAGGTGCTTTATATTTCGCCCAAGTATCGCCCTCAATAAACCCTTGAACATTAAAAAATGTAGTTTGGTCTACTTGTGTTAAGTATTCATTGTCTGCGCGTTTTGCGTATTGTGGAACAGTTTTCATTCCTTTTGCTCTTAATGTATTGCAGACAACAATTTCGTCCTGCATATGAACATTCTCATTTTTGCGGTCTAACACTTTCACAAAATATTTGCCTTTGTCTGTTTCGATAATATAGTGTGTATATCTGCCGACCTTGTTTTGTTCAACTGAAACCAAAGAGCCAAAATTGTATTTTGTTATCGCAGTATTTACGATTGTATCGTGTATTGAGGATTTTTCAAAATCACTTATCAAATTTTTTCGTTTGTCCATAAAGTATTGTATCAGAAAAATAGGACAAAATCAATATTCTATGATAGACTTTTAGAGAGGTGCAGGAAAATGTTATTTTTAGTTCGACACGCGGAAACGGATAGATACTTAAAAAAAATAAGTCAAGGTTGGGCAAATAATCCAATAAATGACAATGGTATTGCACAAACTGAAATTTGCGCCGACAAAGTGCAAAGGTTGAAAATTGCACATTTCTTTTCGTCCGATTTGTTGCGTTCAAAACAAACTGCCGATATATTAAACAAAAAATTGAAAATGAATATTATATATGATGCTCGTTTGCGTGAAATCAATTCGGGCAGTGTTGAGGGAAAAATTAAAACCGAATTACCAGAGGACTTTATTGCTGATTATAAAAAAAATCCTCATAAATACGGCGCAGAAAGTCAAGAAGATGTTTTTAACCGCGCCCGCAGTTTTATTGACCATCTTGCAAGCAAAAATATTGATAATGCTTTAATAGTCACTCACGGCGGTTTTATAAGATTGTTTAGATTTGCATTAGAGCAAAAAGACTGGGACACCGAAAAATATGCAACAAAAAAATACCCCCGAGTTGCACATTCGGAGGTAATTGAACTTGATTTTTCTAATCATTTGAAAAGCGACAAAGACTTATAAATTGTCAAACTCGTCTATTTTCGCAAGTGCCTTTTCGATTGTTTCCTTAAAATAGCAAACACTTTTTTTACTGCTTGTATTCTTTACGGATTTATCGGTCATCGCCTGTTGAACAACGCAAGTATCTTTTTTGCCATCACAATGTTCTGCGCTTTCTAATACCTCTACAACTTCGGGGGTCATTCCCTTTTTTAATTCCTCACCCACCATTTGCAAATAAAATTTTGCGTAATCGTCTTTGACATAATCTCTTGCCATAATTATTCGTCCCCCAAAACTGGTTTTGGTTTACCATTCGGCAGACTTGACTCGGTGCTAACTTTACCGCGCTTTATTCCGTTTGTTCGACTTACAACATCAATAACATCAAACAAATTGCGCCCCATTGTAGTTGATTTTTTCATTTCGTCATCGGGTTGCACCAAATCGGGTATCATAACGGAACGCATATCAGCCGCGTTTGCCGCTTTAATGCCGTTAATCGAATCCTCAACAACAAGTGCATTTTCAGCAGGAACACCAAGCATAGCCGCCGCTTTTAAGAAAATGTCGGGATTTGGTTTTCCGCGCTCAATCATATCGCCAGTTATAATTGTATTGAATAATTTTTGCATATCCTCGCCTGCGTGTTCTAAATAAAACATTGTATTCTCTTTACTGCGCGAGGTTGCAAGAGCAGTTTGGATTTTGTTCTTTTGCAAAAATTCCATAAGTTCCTCAAAACCCTCTTTTTTAGGTGTGCCTTTATCCGCAATGTGACCTTTTGTCAATTTTTGTTTGAGTTTTTTAACAACATCATAATCAAAATCGACACCAGCCTCTTCCTGCATTTTTACTCGCGCATCTTTACCGCTTAAACCAATTTTATCATACAAAACTTTTTCGGGTGCAGGTATTCCCAATTCAGTAAATGCCTGTATCCATTTTTGAACACCAAGCCTTTCGGTATCAAAAATTGTTCCGTCCATATCGAAAATTACCAGTTTAATCAATTCGTTCATTTTTGCTTTATCCATATTTTCTCCCTCATTATTTATAGCATTTTGTTGACCCATTTGCAATACCCCTTTTTTCCTTTGTGCGAATAATTGCGGCAGTGATTTTTCTTTCGTCATATCACAAAAAGCCAATCCAATCGCATATTCGGCAAGGCGGTCAAGTTTGCGTTTTGACCACTAGAAACCGAAATATATTTTACTAGATTACTTGCAATTTTTATGCTATTATGTTATAATAACTACATATGGATAAGGCAGTAATTTATGCTCGTTATTCGAGCGACAAACAAACGGAACAGTCTATTGAGGGGCAAGTCCGAGAGTGCAAAAAGTTTGCAGAGGCAAAAGGCTATTCGATAATATGATAGCGCAATATATAAAAACACTTTGAAAAAGAATGGTGTTCGCGTGTTGAGTTCAAAGGAAAATATCACGGACGACCCAGCAGGGATTTTGATGGAAAGTGTTTTAGAGGGAATGGCAGAATATTTTAGTGCCGAGTTATCAGTTAAGGTTAAGCGCGGAATGATTGAAAGTTTTTTGAAAGGTCAAGTGACTGGCGGTGGCAAAGTTTACGGATATGATAGTGTTGACAAACATTATGCAATCAACGAGAAAGAGGCGGAAATTGTCCGTAAGATATTCAAAGACTTTGCAGGCGGTAAAACAATCAAAGATATAAGCGATTGGTTATCACAACAGGACATCAATAGTAAAACGAAAAAGCCGTTTTCGTATAACGCAATAATGCACATTTTGAAAAACAAAAAGTATATCGGCACATTGACTTGGTGCGGTCAAAGCCGAGAAAATGCAATCCCTGTAATCGTAGACAAAAACATATTTGCACAATGCGAAGCGCGAATGATACGCAACAAGCGCAAGCCATCCGCTATGCAAGCAGAGGAATACTATTTGCTAACCCACAAAGCATATTGCGGTTATTGCAAATCTCATATGGTGTCCGATAGTGGCAAGGGCAAAATGGGAGTTATTTATAAATACTACAAATGCAGGAGCAAGAAAAAGGCTCTTGCTCCGTGTTGCAAATCGCAAGTTGACAAAAAATGGTTTGAGGACTTGGTTATAAATGAAACTTTGAAACTTCTTAATAAAGAGGGAATGATTGAAACAATCGCAACCCAAGTTATGATTTACAACGACCAACGCAAAGAAAACCCCAACCTTGAAAGATACGAAACGCAACTTGCGGAAACTGAAAAGGAAATTCAAAACCTTTTGACCGCAATTAAACAAGGGATTATAACATCAGCGACCAAAGAGGAAATGCTAAAACTTGAAAGCGACAAAGCCGACCTCGAATGGAAAATTGACGGCGAAAAACTTAACGCTCCGATTAAACTTGTATATGACGAGGTTGTCTTTTGGTTTTTGATATTTGCAAATGGCGACAGAGCCGACCAACAGTTTTGTGAACGCTTAATTGATACCTTTGTAAACAAGGTTGTTATTTGGAATGACAAGGTTTATATAACCTATAATATAAAAGGTCGTGACGGCGACAAGATAACGATTGACGAAATTATTAAAGACTTTGAGGACGAGGAAAGAGAAAGCATAGAAAAAGCCGAACATAAAAAGTTCGACTTATACCAGTATGGAGCGGGAGAAGGGAATCGAACCCTCGCTGCAAGCTTGGGAAGCTCATGTTCTGCCATTAAACTACTCCCGCATGAGTGATTGTTGGTGTCGGGAACAGGACTCGAACCTGCAAAAACTGGTTTCTAAGACCAGCGCGTATGCCAATTCCGCCATCCCGACCCGAATTGCAACTTAATAATAAAGAACTTTCGGGTGACTGTCAAGTAGGGAGTATAAAGTGAATAGGACAAAAACCGAATTCGCTTATTTAGGCTTTTTCTTGTCGCTTTTTATGTCACAAATCTTTTTTCACTACTCATTGAGTCACCCGTGTCAAAATTGCCCTCTTTTATGGACTCTTTTCTGTAAACATATGTTATTGTTAGGTAAATCAGTTTCATTTTTTGCGGTTATTATTACAATAAGTGCTTTTTCGCTGTCAGATAACATACTTTCAAGATTATTCGAAATTTTAATAAATGTAACGTAATCTGTATCAAAGGTTTGCTTTGCAGGTTCTTTGGATTTATTGAATTTAATTTTTTATAAGAAGGTATTGCATCTATGTTTTATTTCTACAGCATTAGTATACCGATACTTTGAAAACTTTGAACCGGTTCGCAAAACCCTGTCCACAATATGTGCCGCACATTTGGTAATACGTAGCGGCTGATTACCTTTGTTAAGAAGTTTAATTATGTACATACCATAAGGCTCGGTTGCGTCTGCTATTTCTTTTGATATTTCAAAGTTCGGTTCAATTTTTGCTTTATTATGACGATTTTCTGCGATCAACGACACCAAAAAAGTCATAAAAGTTGTTGTAGCAACGGTAATGACAGTAGTTATTACTGTGAAAAGAACATTACTCCTCATTGAGGTTTTCGGTATCAAACTCTTTCATCACTTAATTCTCCTTTTAAGTGAGTGTAACTATTCTTGTTCAGTATCATAAAAGTTTTTAAATTCCAAGTCAACATTTTTAATTGCAGAGATTGTTTTTTGAATAGCAATCCTATGATCCGCGGACTTGACTTTAGGGACAAAGTCTTTAAAAACCCGAGTGCAGTATAGCAGATGATTTGGGAAATCGGCGGGGGGGGATGACAAAATAACGCTTGGTATTTCGTCAAAATGACACTATTCAAAAGGCTGCCATATTCTGATATATGGATAAAGTTCATGCGGTAAAAGGACTGACTTCTGAACAGGCGCATGAAAGGCTTGAAAAATACGGGAAAAATACATTTGAAAAAGAAAATTCAAAGCCGGCTTTGATATTTTTCCGTCAGTTTCTTAATCCGCTTACTTTCATACTTATCTTTGCAGCCGGGCTTTCTTTTTTCCTTAAAGAATATCCCGACAGCATCGTCATTGCGGTAATAATCATCATAAATTGTTTCTTAAGCTTCATTCAAGAGTACCGCTCTGCAAAAGCAGTCGAGAAACTTTCAAAGCTTGTGGAACGGAGCGTAACAGTCATAAGAAACGGCATGAAGAGCGTAATAAATACTATTGAACTTGTGCCCGGTGATGTGATTATTTTGCGGAACGGTGATATTGTGCCTGCGGATGCGGAAGTTGTCGAATCTAATGACCTTTTAGTCAACGAGTCACAGCTTTCAGGTGAATCTGTTCCTTTGGATAAAGCCGCAGGCGATAAAGTTTTTGCGGGAAGTGTTATCGAGAAAGGACTTTGCAAATGTACCGTTTATGCAACCGGGAAACTAACGGAGCTTGGGAAAATAGCAAAGTTATCAAGAGAAACCCACACAGCAACGCCTATTGCAAAGTCTCTTAGTGCTTTCAGTTTTACGCTGCTTAAAATTATCGGCGCTACAATAGTGCTTTTGATTTCGATTAAAGCATTTACTATGAGTCCCGGCGAAAGTTTCGGCGAGACCCTGCTTTTTATTATCGCGCTTGCCATGACTTCGGTGCCGGAAGCCCTGCCTATGATTACCACTATCACGCTTTCAAGCGGTGCTATAGCACTTGGTAAACAAAAAGTTATCGTTAAACGACTGTCCGGCGTGGAAGCGCTTGGGCGGATAAATTTACTTTGCACCGATAAAACGGGGACGCTTACCGAAGATATACTGCAAGTCGTCGGAACGGTATCCGATAACCCAAACCTGCTTTCCAAGTTTTTTTATGCTTCGATTGAGGACAAAAACCTGACCGACAGTAAGCATATTAATTCTTTCGATAAAGCAATATTAAACTTTGTGCCGGACGAAATAAAAAAAGAATCCGAAAAACTTAAAAACATCAGGGTTATTCCATTCGAGCCGGCAGAGCGCAGACGGCGTATTGTCATTTGTGATGAGGCGGAAAACAAATACTATTTTATCGTTGTCGGGGCTTTGGAAATTCTGCTGAAACTTTGTGAAGTGAAAGATTACTCATCATATGAAAATGTGATTTCCGAAAGCCAAAATAACGGCGTAAGGCAGCTTGCCCTTGCTTATAAAGAAATAGAGTATAAGGATGGTTTGGAAGTTTTTCCAACTGAAGACAACCTAATTTTACTAGGCAGCGTGTCAATGGCAGACCCTTTGCGCAAATCCGCCAAAGAATCGATTTTGCAAGCCGGCGCGCTTGGTGTCGGTGTCAAAATTCTTACCGGCGACAGCAGGGAAGTTGCATATTACATAGGCAGGCAGGTCGGGCTTTTGGCGGAAGGCGAAAAAGTTTTTACAGGGGAGGAACTTATCAAATTAAGCGAAGCGGAACTTGGATCAGTGCTTGAAAAACATTCTGTATTCGCTCGCGTCACGCCCGCACAGAAATACAGTATAGTCAAGAGCCTGAAAACTTGTTATGTTGTAGGTTACCTTGGAGATGGGATAAACGATGCGCCATCGCTTAAGGTTGCGGATGTCGGAGTTGCGGTGCACAATGCCACGGATGTTGCCAAAAACAGCGCCGATATTATCTTAACCGAGGATGGGCTTGACGTGATTATCAACGGAATAAAACTTGGGCGGAGTGTGTTTGTAAATATAGGCAAATACATAAAGCACGCGATGATAGGAAACCTTGGCAATTTTTTCTCTTTAATCTTTTTCTATTTGGTTTTTGCCGCAGACATTCCGATGCTTGCAATACAGCTGCTTATCGCAAACCTTATTCAGGATATGCCTCTTCTTACAGTTTTTTCTGACAATGTTGAGCCCGAAATTATAGCGAAACCTCAGACTGCGGATAAATTTAAGTCACTTATCGTGACTTTTATGCCGCTTGGATTTGTTGCGGCGGTTTATTATCTTTTGTTTTTTCTCTATACAGGCACGACTACAACGCCGCTTACTCAAAGCATATTGTTTTTGTTTTATAATATCACCCAGATACTTGTGATTGTCTCTATACGCACTGAAAGAGGCTATTTATGGCAAGGCTCGTTTCCGTCCAAACTGCTGCTATCATCGATTTTGTTTTTTATAGGGCTTTCGGTCGCGATTATTTATATTCCTTTCATTGCATCTTTTATGGGGCTTACCGCCGTGCCTATCGGAGATTTTGCGGTATTATTAGCATTTGCCGTGTCGTTTATATTTCTGCTTGATTTTTGCAAGGTGCAAATTTATAAATTTGGGCAACGCACGAGGGATAGAACATTACAACGGTAAATCTTTTTTCTTGAAAGTCAGGACCCCAAAAATGTAGGTTATTACGGCTACAGCCAGCAGAATTCCGAACTGCCAAATCATATTGGTACTATAGCCAAGTATGTCCGTTACATTGAATAAGGTATTAAGTGTAATGTATTTGAAGTTCCCTAAAATCATCGCCAGATTCCCCATTTGTGCAAGTATGTTGAAAACGAAAAACAGAATTGGAATTCCCGCACCCGCCAAAAGTGACTTGCCTGAAAAGTTAAAAATGCATGATGCAAGGTACGAGATGCCGCTGATTGCCAAGTGAAACATGACTATTCCAAGGTTTAAAAGCAGGAAGCCGCCGATTTCAATTCCTATTCCGGTTGCTTCAATCATTATAAGTCCTGTGACTGTAACCGCAAGAAACATCATCATAATCGAGCCTATAAAGAAAAATGCTTGCGTCAATGAAACTTGGTTTCGCTTAATCGGTTTCGACATAACGGTTGCAAGCGAGCCGTTGTCAATTTTTGCGGCAATAAGGCGGTTGCCTACGATTATGATGTAAATCATTGGCAGCATCGTTGCAAACATACCATAGAATTGGGTAAGTATTTGGCTTATTTCAGCATCTTGTGACACTCCGCGCCTGTTCGAGATGTTACTGCTGCTTGCTACTCCTATCAGCAGCACCATCATAAGGCACAAGCCCAGTGTTATTCCCAGCCAAAGTTTCCAATTTTCTTTTACAGTCCGCTTGAATAATGATTTTGAAAACATTATTTTTTACCTCCGTTTGTCTTGCTTGGTGCATAGAATTTCATGAAGTAGTCCTCAAGTGTGAGTTTCACTTCGGATATATATTCTATTTCATAACCCAAGAGCAGTTTCAAAAAAGCTTTTGTATCTTTATCATCAATTTTTACCTTAACTCTGTTCTTTTTGTGGTTAATTTCCGCGAAATCCAGTTTTTCCTTTTCCATCCGTTTGGATTCGCCGGCTTTATTGAATTTGACTTTGAAAGTTTTGTATCTTGGACGTTTAATCTCGTCCATATGAAATGTGGTTACGATTTCACCGTCACGGATTATTGCAACTCTGTCGCAGGTCTTTTCCACTTCTGAAAAGATGTGGCTTGAAAGAAGTATTGTTTTGCCCTTGGCTTTTTCGTGGGCAACAAGTTCCGTAAATGTTTCCTGCATTAGGGGATCCAGTCCGCTGGAAGGCTCGTCCAATATCAAAATTTGCGGGTCATGCAACATGGCGCAGACTATACCAGTTTTTTGCTTCATACCCTTGGAAAATCTTTTCACTGTACCGTTAAGGTTTTTCAGCTGCAGAAGTTCGATTAGTTCATTTGCTTTGTCAAGATTCTTGACCCCGCTCATTTCCGCCATCCACTTAATAAGTTCCATTCCTTTCATCTTTTCCGGGAAACTTATCTCGCCGGGAATATATCCGATATCACGGTTTGTGATATGGGAATGTCCCCAAGTTTCAATTCCGTTTATGGTTATCTTGCCACTGTCGGGTTTTATAAATCCTAAAAGCTGTCTTATTGTTGTGGTCTTACCTGCGCCGTTCGGACCCAAATATCCAAAGACTTCGCCTTTCTCAACTTCGAAAGACACATTAAAATTACCACGCTTGTTGCCATAGTCTTTGGTCAGGTTTTCCACCTTGATTACCGCCATCCTTGTTCTCCTTTCAAACGAATCTAATCAGGTATTCTATCACTTTATGTTAACTTGTCAACCATTCCCTAAAGCTTGTGCTTTTAAGATGAAAATGTCCTAAAAACTTCCTAGCACTTTGCTTACAACTCGTTTTTTCGTAAAAAGTTTTCTTTTATATGGCACAAAATGTTTTATATTTGTCTACTCCTTATTTAATACCTATTTTTCTCTTTTGTTATCTTCCGAAATTTATTGACAAGCATATTTTTTGCTGATATAAGTTAGCCGTAACTAACTTTTGAGAATTATGACTCTTGCGGAAATTAAAAAAGGCGAAAAAGCGAAAATTAAAGAAATCAACTGTGTCGGCTCCGGCAGGCAGCGGCTTTTTGATTTGGGTCTTATAAAAGGCGAGATTATCAAATGCACGGGTTTTGCTCCGCTTGGCGACCCTATGATTATCGCAATAAATAACTTCGAGATGGCAATACGAAAAGCCGATGCAGCATGTATTTTGATTGAAAAGGCGGGATGAGGGAGAATCGTCATGAAAATTGCACTTGTCGGAAATCCAAACAGCGGGAAGACTACGCTTTTTAATTTATTAACACATCAAAATCAAAAAGTTGGAAATTGGTCGGGTGTTACCGTAGAGTACAAAATCGGGAAATATTGCGGTAAACTGAAACAAGATAAGCCGCGTGAATACAGTTTGCAAAAAAGCTATGAGTCATGCAATTACTGCAAAAGGAACAACACCATAGAGATTGTTGACTTACCCGGCGTGTATTCACTTAATGCAATTACAAAAGACGAAAAAGTTACCGTTAATTATTTAAAAGATAACAAACTTGATTTAATAATTCAAATCATTGACAGCACGGTTCTGGAGAGAAGTCTTGCCTTGACATTGCAACTTTTAGAACAAAATATCCCTATAGTCTTGGCTTTGAATATGCAGGAAGAACTGAATCGAAGCGGAACTGTTATAGACTACAAAAAAATGGAACAGGAACTTGGCGTTTCATGTGTACCTATTGCCGCACGAAGCGGTAAAGGTGTCCATGTCTTAATGGAACACGTTGTTAAGGGAATATTGAATGACAAAGAATATAAACAGCCGCAATTTACCGCCATGGGAGAAAGCCCCGAACAGCAAGCCGAATATAGGCACAAATATATTGCCGAAAAAGTTAGACTGTTCAAAACAACGGCAGAATTGAAAGAGCATAATTTTACTGAGAAAATAGATAAAATCATTTTGAACAAGTGGCTTGCCTTTCCTGTTTTTGCTGTAGTTATTTGGCTTATGTATTTTGTTTCGGTGCAAACTGTCGGGCATCTTTTTATCGGCTGGCTTGACAGATTATTCTTCGATATTATCGGCGAAAACCTGCGTACTTGGCTTATTAATATCGGCGCGGCATCCTGGGTTACTTCGCTTACTGTGGACGGAATAGTCGCTGGTGTCGGCTCGGTCCTTACATTCATACCGCAAATACTTATGCTGTTTATATTCATTTCCTTTCTTGAAGGGTGCGGCTATATGGCTCGTGTGGCTATAATCATGGACCGGCTTTTCAAAAAACTTGGGCTTTCGGGTAAATCGTTTATTCCTATGATAGTTGGATGCGGCTGCTCGGTCCCAGCAATAATGAGCGCTAAAACAGTAGACGGTGACCAGGAGCGGGGAAATACAATCATATTGACACCGTTCATTCCTTGCAGTGCAAAATTGCCCATATTCGCCCTTATCGCCGGAGCGTTGTTCCCGCATAATTCTTTTGTTGCGCCGTCAATGTATTTCTTGGGTATTTTAATGGTTATACTCGGCGGTTTGTTACTTAAACTGTTTAACCGCCGCAAGCGCAGTACGGATATGCTTCTGATAGAATTGCCGCATTACCGCCTGCCTGCGGTAAGAAATGTATCAAAAGAAATTTGGGACAAAGCAAAGGGTTTTATCATCCGCGCAGGTGTGGTAATTGTTCCTGCTACAATCATTTTGTGGTTTTTACAAAGCTTCAACTTTTCAATGCAACAGGCGAACATCGAAAACAGTATGCTTGCGCAAATAGGTAAAGTTATTTCGTATATCTTTATTCCGTTGGGTTTCGGAAATTGGGAAAGCACAATCGCTTTTTTAAGCGGAACGGTAGCAAAAGAAACTGTTGTCGCAACATTCGGCGTTATATTGGGCGGCGATTTAAGCACTCAACTGCCTTTATTGTTTACTCCGCAGTCCGCCTATGCATTCATGGCTTTTGTTTTATTGTTTGTTCCCTGTGTCGCAGCGATTGCTGCAACACGGAAAGAAATCGGGCGCAAAGGTATGTGGCTTGCGATTGCCTTTCAAAGCGGTGTAGCGTACCTTACGGCTTTGATAATAAACCAAGCCGGCAATTTATTCGCCTATTATCCCACTACTGCAATTTCAATCATCGCAATTTTGGTTATAGCATTGATTTTTGGACTTGTTACTTGGCATCTTATTAAAAACCGAAAGAAGGTGGGCGGCTGCAGTATGAATTGCGGCGGTTGTGTAAAATCTAAAGAATGCGGCAGGGCAGAGCAATGAAAAAAAGCGGCGAAGATTATTTAGAAGCAATATATATTCTGTCGAAAACCTGTCCGAGTGTGCGCTCAACAGATGTCGCAAAAGCACTGAAAGTTACAAAACCAAGTACATTCAAAGCAATGCAAAAGCTTGCCGAGCAAGGCTATGTAACAAAAGAAAACTATGGAACAATTACCTTGACTGAAAAAGGCATAGTAATTGCAAAAGCAGTGTTGGAAAAACACAACGCTCTTTGCAAGTTTCTGGTTGATGTTTTAAGCGTTTCGCCCAAAAACGCCGAAAAAGACGCCTGCAGTATCGAGCATATCATAAGTGACGAAACAACCGAAAAACTATACAATTTTTTGAAGCAGCACAAATTTTGTGGCAATTGCAAAAAATAATTTTAAAATTTATCTGTGTTAGTAGTTTTTCTTGATATATTCGTATACATCGTCCGGATTATCAATAACTTTATCTGCCCACATTTCCGAATATGATTGTTCGCCACTTCGCGGTAAGCCGCATATTATTGTGTGTTTTCCAAGAGCAACTGCATAACGCAGTTCCATATGTGTCGTTACCACAAGGCAAAAGCATAATGAGCAAATCGCATTTACGTATTTCTTCTTGATTATTCATAACTGCAGCGTACATATAATTTGCGGTACGCAGATATGCACTATATGACTTGTGTTTGCTTTGGTCGAAAGGTCCTTGTTGCTTTTCAGGCGGACATTCCTGTACTTTTCTGCATTCGGAATCAGTAAAATCGTAAACCTTGTGTCCATCTCTTCGTAAACGAATCGACATATCCCGAACTTTTTCTCGATTTTTCCAAGACGACGCAACGAATACTTTCATTCATTTCTCCTTCAAAGCTACACCATTAAACAGTTTGGTGGTTCACCACAGGGGTACTTTATCTTTCTTGTGTTCCTTCAAGAAAAACTCGCTTTTCAAATCCACCGCGCTCTTGTGCTTTCTGCTTCCGCAAGCCTTCAAGTTCTAAAAAGGTTTTCTTTTTTGATGCAAGAATACCGTGCATGACTTCTAGAATATCGGCGAGTTCTTCTATGTTCTCGTCCGCTAAATACTCTTGCACTTCTTCTTGCAATTTTTTGTTAAGTTCATGCATAAATTCCTCATCGCCAAGCACGCGAGTAATTGGAACTTCGCCATTCGCCTTGATGATTTCGGGAATCTTGTCTCGTACGAGTTTGTTAAAGGTTTTCACAATCTCTCTTTCAAAATTTACCCCTGGAAAGGGTGATGGTGGAGTATCGGTGTTAGAAAACGAACCGCTGAACCCGAAACAATCTCTGCTGCGTCATCAAAACTGATTGTCTCTGTTTTGCTTTGTTCAAAGAAATTGACGCTGACAAAGAAATCTCCGTCATCAATATAGACTTTGACAACAAACCTGTCAATCATTCTTTTTTGAAATGCCTTGTCGTCTAGGTCGCCTTTGACAAGTTCTTTCACATAGTCTATGACTTGTTGCTTGTTTAGTTTGTGACTGCGTTCCAGTTTCAACTGTGCCTTTTGCTTGTTTAGGTCTTTGATGTAGATTTCCATTTCGCCCATTTTCTTTTCAATCGTCGCTCGGAGCGTGTCATTTTTCGCCATGATAAAAGCGTTTGTCATTTGCTCAATGTCTGCGTTGGCGTTGGCAAGCCGTGTATCAATGCTTTTTAGTCCGTCGTCGCTTGTGCGTTGGTCTTGGTGTTTCATGCAATCGTCAACCGCTTTTTCTCGTATTTCGGGGTCGCTCAAACAATCAACGACAAAAGACGCAACCGACCTTTCAACATTGTTTTTGTTGTTCCGCTTTTTCGGGCATTGGTTTTTTCGCTTGCGTTTGCAAACATAGTAAAACATCTTTGTTCCGTTCCTTGCCGTGCCGTTGTCCGACACAATCGCTGTCCCGCATTTCATACAATACGCTTTGCCTGTCAAAAAATACGGCTCAATCGCTTTGTTGACCCCTGCATAGTTTGCATTTGCTTTCAATCGCTCCTGCACCTTTTCAAAAGTTGCCTTGTCTATGATTTGTGGGTAAATATTATCCCAAACCCTGTCAAACCTTTCAAACTCGCCTGTGTACTTGTCATTGATAAACCACTTTTCAAACAACCGCACATTGAACGGCTTGCCCTTGTATGTGGGTTTTTTCTCGTCTGCGTTTATCTCGTCAACAATGGCTTTTTTGCTCGTGCCGTTGGCGTATTCTTTGAACGCATACCGCAAAATCTCGGCTTGTGGCTCGTCAATCTCCACTTTATGAATATCGCCCTTTTTACCTTTCTTGCCCGTTGGCACAAGTTTATACCCATAATGCACACAAGCACCGCCTGTATATGTTCCGTTGGTCAAACTTGTAATAAGTCCGTCACGGATACGCTTTGCCAAACGCTGACTGTATTTTTCGTCGTTCCACTCTAATATCATTTCATACAATTCACCGCCTTCGTCGTCGGTGATGTTTTCTGTCGCTGATAAAACACGCACCCCGTGTTTTGCTAACTCGCTCTTAAATATCCGGCTTTCGTTCCTGTTCCGTGCGAACCTGTCCATTTTATAGACAATGATATGTTGAAACGCTCCTGTTTCTGCGTCCGCAAACATTTTGTGCAAGTCCTTTCTTTTCTCGGTTTCCTTGCTTGCCGATTTTGCTTTGTCCTTGTCGTAAACCTTTACGACCTGCAAACCCATTTTCTCGGCATACTGGGTACACACCCTTATTTGACCGTCTATGGTCTGTGCGTTTTGACTTGCGTCACTAAACCTTGCATAAATTACGGCTAAATTGTTCATTGCTTTTCGTTCCTTTTAATGCGACGATGACTGTCTGCCTTGTCGTCTTATCGGGAAAAACGCACAACCGAGCGAACAGTCAAGGTGGAGCATTTCGCCCTTGTCACCTTTGCGAAATACAACCTTGACAGCTTGGCTCGGCTTGTGCTACCACCCTGAAAGACGACAAGGGAGCAAGCATAATCGCCACTATACGACAAAAAGATTACAGTACATAGCGATTTATAATTTTTCTTATGTGTTATAGTACATTATCACAAAAGATTGATTTTGCAAACGAAACACCACCGAAAAATAAAAGGGGGTGCAAAGGCAAAACAATCCGCTTAAACAACAAGAAATAATTACGGATAACACAAGCAGATAACCTGCCCAAGTTATTTTTTATAACAGTTTTTTGTAACATGACAGCCGACTTCAACGGCTATCTTTTCATATATACTGTTTATTTTCTTGCCATAAAATAGCCGTTTTCTAAAAAAACGAACTTCAAAAATTGGGGTTTGTAATATGAAAATTCGCTATGATTTTGTAAATGGCGAAACAAAAGAAATTGAAGTGGACGAACAAATATACAACGCAAGCAAAGAAATAAACCGAGAAATACACTTGAACAACCGACGAGAAAAACGGCGACACTATTCGCTTGATAGTGCTGCCTTGTATGAGTTAGAACCTGCGGACGAAAGTATAAACATAGAAAATGAATTTTTTAAGATTGACGATTTTGAAAAGTTAATCGCTCCATTAAATGAAAATCAAAAAGACCTGCTGCGACGGGTCTTTTTTCATGATGAAAAAGCGGTTGACATTGCCCGTGAGCTTGGTGTGGGTGAAAACGCAATTTCAAATCGTTTGGCTCGGATTTACGACAAATTGAAAAAGTTTTTATAAAACCGTGAAGTTTCATTGTCTGCGGTGGCTCTCTATTAGGGGGTGACGCAAAAATGGGATAAGTGAACATTTTACACGAGTTGCTTATGTCGGGTTGCTGAACGACGACGACACATTAAAAATGTGCGTTCCGATTTATGTAAAAGTCAACGGCGAAATATCGCCAGAGCAACAAAAAGATACAAACGAAAAGGTCGCTGAACTTGTCCGCAAATATCAAAAACAAATTAGCGAACATCTTTCAAATCAAAAAAAGGGGGTCACGGAAAATGATAATGAAAAAAATGTATCGGGTTGAGTGCAATTTTGGGAGCAAGTATTTTTTGACTATTCAAAAAGCATTTATCTACTTCCACTATCGCAAGGCACAGGGTCACGCCGTTGAATTATGGCTATGCACAACCGAAACAACGCCGACGCTCTGGGCATCAAAACAAATCTTAATTGATTACGCACCCAAAAGATAAAAGTTTACGGCGGTGTCATTAAACCGCCTACCAAACCAAACAAAGTCGGAGCGTACGGCTGACAATGGGCGGTTAATTCTTAAAAAGGGGGAACTTGCATTGAAAGAGATTAAGGTAAAAATCTCGAAAGGCAAAGTCGGTTATACAAGTAAAAAAGACGGAACAGCACGAGAAATGGACTGTATTGTTATGGACTTCGGCAATGACAAACAAACAAAGTTATTTGCTGACCGTTTCAATTATCGTGTGTTCGATTACTTGAACGATTTGCTTGACGGCAAAATCTAAACAAAGGGGGTGACAGTCTTGGGAAAGACAGCACCAAAAGCGGCTCCGAAAACCGCCCACACAAACGATAAAAAACCGTTCACGCCGTGGACAACGGAACAAAAAAAAGAGTTCGGTAAACAGTTTTCACCGAGTGAACGAGCCTCGTTTTACAAGGGGAAACAAAGTGCATACCAACATTCCGCAAACATGGCAGGTCGGCAAGCAAAGTTTATTCGTGACAACGAAAACGGCTAAAACAACTTAATACCACAAAAGAACTTTTGAACGGCAAGATTGCCGTAACGAAGTCAAAAGGACTTCAAAAAATTATCCGTTTCTACGGAAAAAGGCGGGCGACAAAATCTTACATTGTCGCCTTTGCGCCTTAAAAGGAGTTTATATGAAGAAAATCCTATTGCCTTTACTGATTGCCGTTTTAATTTTGCCGTGCGTTTTTATGTTTGCAGGTTGCAGCGTTTTTACGCCAGTTGAAACAATAAACGGCAGAGATGGAACAAACGGCGTAACGCCATACATCGGCACAAATGGTAATTGGTGGATTGGCGAAACTGATACAGGGATTCTCGCACTTGGACAAAACGGACAAACTGGTGCAAACGGTTTTACACCGCACATTGGAGCGAATGGGAACTGGTGGATAAATGATTTTGATACTGGTGTTCGGTCAGAAGCAATAAACGGAAAAACACCATACATTTTGGACGGTTATTGGTGGATAGGTGAAAATAACACTCACATACTTGCCCAAGGACAAAACGGCGATACGCCTTTTATTGGGTCAAATGGTAATTGGTGGATTGGGATTTATGATACTGGCGTATTTGCTGATGTCGGCTCGCTTATGTATCAAATTGATATTTTGACAAATTATATTCTCGCATTAAACGAAAAAATCTCATACCTAGAAAGTTTGTTTACACCTGCTCCTACTTCGTTTGCAGTTGACAGTTGGCAAACAATCGCAAATGTTTCGTCATGTGGCTTGGCACAAAACTTTTACAATGTCGGCGATGAAAAGCAAATTATGTTACAAGACGGCGAAATTATTACTGTTGTTATTCTTGGTTTTAATCACGACGACCTTTCAAGCGGTTTGGGTAAAGCAGGAATATCAATCGGCATGAAAGCACTTTTGACTGACGGCACAGTAGCAAATGTAACGAATACGAACATAGGCGGTTGGGCTGACAGTTATATGCGAAATACAACAATGACTGAAATATTTGATAGGTTGCCAGTCACTTTGCAAAACCTTGTTAAGACAGTAAACAAAACTTCCACTATTGGCGGTAGCAATACAAACACAGTTGTCACGGCTGATAAAATATGGCTTTTAAGCCGTGTTGAATTGGACGGAACTGACGAACTCGGTTACGCCGATGAAGGAACGCAATACGAATACTGGGCAGATAAAAATACAAATGCAGATAGGGAAAAACGCAAACCAGATGGACTAATGCAAAACGGAATGTGGCGGTTGCGCTCTGCGTCCACAGCAAGCAATACAGCATTTATAATAATAAATCCAAATGGCAGTCTTAATGTTAATGCTGCTGCTATGGGCGATATGGGTATATCTTTCGGCTTTGCGATATAAGGCGGTGCGATATGACAAAAATCATTGTACCACTAATCATTTTTACAGTTGCGATTATTGGGGTGGGTACGGCTTCCGTACTCGCTCCGCAACCGCAATTATTACAAGTCAATGCGTCCAGTATCCAAGAGTACACAGCCACATTCAAAACTATTGACGGCGACATTATTGCCGAAATCGAAACAGTAGACGGACGAGTGCCGATTGAGTTTATACCAAACGCACCGCAAATACAATATCGTCCATTCCTGCGGTGGACAAATGTACAAGGGTTCGCTCTTGACGGAATTATTACACAAGATGTGGCTTTCTTACCGCTTTACAGTTACGACCCACAATGGCAAGGCGACGGAAGCCACAACCAAGACGGCTCGAAACCTTACAAAAAAACGCAATGGCTTTTTATGAATTATATCCTTGACGAAAATACAATCCTGTTCAGCGGTCTTATTGGTTTTGGTGTTGTCTTGTTTTTACTATTTCTCTTTCTAGTTTTATTAAAGGGGGTGTTAAAATGAAAAAAGTTTTTACTTTTTCAATGGTCGTGGCGCTTGCCGTTGTACTGGCGGTTACAATTCCTTTGGCAACTGCAAATCAAAAAGTACAAATACAAGCGGCAAGCACTACGACCCAAACAAAAGCAATACCATTATCGCAAACAAGTTTTGACATAATGCAATTGTCGGCTCCTGTTCAAACATCATGGGAACCCGACGGAGCAAGTGACCCAAGCACAACAATTCTTAACCCAGTTTATACCGAAACTGGAAAACAAATCTATATGTCAAAAGAAACTGGTCTTTTGTGTACGCAAGACGGAAAGGCTGTTATGGATAAAACAAACTCGTCAATTACGAAGTTTGATATGGAAACGCAAGAGTACACAAACGGAGCAAATCAAAAACTTTCGGTATATCTTAACAGTTTCCTTGACAGGTACTACTTACGCTCTGGCGGAACATATGTCACGGAAATAAACCTTAACCGAGAAATATTTTTGATTAACCTTAAAACAAACAGCGGTACAATGGCAATTTACACATACCGAGAAAAAGTAGACCATGGGTGGCAAATTATATTCATGCCGGGCAAATGGTTTAATGACGAATACCGCTATTACGATATGAACGGACGGCTGATAGAAAATAAATACATTGCCGAGTGGGATACTGCGACATTTGCCAAAGCAATGACAGGAAATATCATATTTTTTGCGATAACAGGTGGTATAGGTTTTTTTGGTCAACTGATATTTGGCAATGCAGACAATTTCGGCGTTCCGTTTGTAAAAGTATTAGACAAGACGACGCTTGCGAACTTGTTGGAAGAATTACAACACGCAACAATACACCCTTACGACATGGTGGACGGAATTGTTACGGAAGATGGGCAACCGATTTATATACGCCCGACAACCAAACAATGCGTAGACCGTTTTAATTTTCCGATGTTCAGCATTGAAAACGGCTTGCCGATTCTGCTATACGACGAAGTTATTGTCACTTCTAATTTGCAAGGCGTACAAGTGCAAAACGGCATATTGCGTGGCGTTGTGTCCGTGTGGCAATTACTTGAAAGCGGTACTGACTTTTATATGGCAACAATACCGACCCCATTCGGAGCAATGGACGCAGTAGTTTTCAATCTTTCAAACGATGTTAAAAACCCAAACTGGATATTGCCAAACGGCGAAAGTGCGGACGGAATTATTAAAGACATGGAACTTGGAAAATCACTTGACGGCGACAGTTGGGCTGATTTACTCGCTGGTCTTGGGGGTTTCTTTGACGGCTTGCTTGGTTGGATATGGCTTGCCATTGCAATTATACTGATTATTTTTATCGGTATTCCGTGCTTGCCGATTATCGTTGAAATTGTAAAAGCAATTTTTAACATTATTCTTGCTCCGTTCAAATGGCTTGCAAAAAAAGCAGGTGGGAAATGATAGGTTTAGTATTCATAGCAATTCTGCTTGCAATGATACTTGGCTTTTTGCCCGAACTTTTGAAAACCGCCGTCGCCGTTCTGATTGTCGCATTTGTAGTTGTGCCTATTGTCCGTTTTTGTATGAATAAGTTTTTCGGCAGGTGACGCTATGGCAAAGATAAAAAAACAAAAACGCAAACGGGATTACTGGAAAATGATGTCGGCGGTTTACTTCCCTTTGCAATATTTACTTGTTCATGTTTGGCTTTTCGGGTGGGTATTTGAACCGCTGCCGCTTGTCGGAAAATTCGTCACGGCGTTTCGGTGGGAGCAGATATTGAACGCAATAGCAAACTTCCGCATGATATTCATTGCAGGGTTTACATTTCAATCGGTTTTTGTGCTTGCAATTTTCGCAATACCTTACACAATCATTTTGTTATGGTCGGCGAGATACTTACTGATTTATTTATTCGTTTTGTATCAGTTACTCGCCTTTGTCATTATCAAAATACGGAGCAACCGACACGAAAAAAATATCACATTGCAAAATATAGTAATTGTCAAAATCGGCTCGCCCGGTTGCGGAAAGTCGTCAAGCGGTTTATACGAAGCGGTTGTCATGGCTCGCAAAATGTGGTTTGACTTACGGTGGCAATACTTCAAATACTGCAAGAAAAAGCACAAACCTATTGACTGGCACGAAATAGAATACTCATATAATTTTTTCAAAAATAGTGATTGCGTTCCGTGCTTACTTTCAAACATTCCTGTCATGGTGGACAGCAAATATACGACCTTTGTTTCAAAAGAACATTGCGAACAAAAAGAACGCCTGCCTGCTCATTGTGTTTTATTCCTTGACGAAGTGGGTGCAATGCTCACAGTAGACACGGCAAAACAACGCATGGGTGACGACAACGACGATTTTCAAAATGCAATAAATATTTCGGACTTCTTTCGCCTGTGCCGTCACTTTGGAAACTGGCGGATAATTTGCACGGAGCAGGACAGCGAAAACATCTACATTGATGTTCGGCGTGTTGTATCAAAAAACGAGTATATGCTTTGGCAAAAGTGGGTGCTGAAACCTTACATATTTCTTGCCTTGTTTCTGCCGTTGCGAGCGTTGGCAATTCGTTTTAACCGCTTTCAAAAAGTCATTGCTCCGCCGTTGGTATTCCTTGAAAAACTGTGTAAATCAATCGGCTTTCGCAAATATCGGTACTTGACGGAAAACAACACTCAACGCATGACTGGTATGCAAAAGGGCAAACGCACATTTTATTTGCCGTCGCTCCTTAACTTCAAATACGACGAGCGAACATTTCGCAATTTTTACAAAGCAAAAGACCAGAGCATAACACCGCACATTTTTAACAATTTGATTTTGGACGATACGGACGCTTTCAAAAAAATGTTTTTACGCTCCGAGAAAAAACGCAAACGCTGACACAACCGCCGCCACAAAAAACAAACAGGCGAATTGTTGCGTTGATATGTGTGCGTGTGTGGGCCGTCGCACTTGTGCGACGCCCACGCACAATCGCCGTGTTGGTGGCCGCGGTTGTGGCGTAAAGCGTTTAGTATTACCTTTACGCCACATCGTAACATTGTAACCAAAGAAAACAAGATTTTTATAAAGGGGGTATTTGCTATGGCAAATCAATTTAGGGATTATTGCTTAACAATCAATAACCCGACGGAAACTGACGACGAATTTGTTGCTTACTTGGAAAAATTGAAAACCGAAAATCACTTAAAATATGCCGTCTTTCAAAGAGAAATCGGCGAAAAGAAAAAGACAATACACTTTCAAATCTATTTAGAGTTCACGCTCGGCAAACGCTTTGAAACTATAAAACAATACTTCTCAAAAGCACACATCGAACAACGCAGGGGGTCAAAAGAACAGGCACGGACATATTGCATGAAAGAGAAAAAAGAAGTCAAAACCGCTGACGGCGAAAAAGATTTTTCAACCCGAATAAGTCCGTCGTATTACGAAGTTGGCGAGTTCGTAGAAATCGGGGAACGCTCTGACATATCGGACATAATTAAAATGGTGCAAGACGGAGCAACCGACGAAGAAATAAAACAACAATATCCAAGTCAATACTTCCGTTATTATAAAAATATTCAACACATACGCCAGTTATATATTACGGACAAGTTTAGGAAAATCAAACGCCAAATGGAAGTTACATATCTTTACGGCAAAACCGGTGTCGGCAAAACAACCCATGTCACAAATAAACATGGTTACGAAAATGTCTATGTCGTGGACGATTATAAAAACCCTTTCGACCTTTACGAAAACCAAGATGTAATTTTATTTGACGAGTTCCGTTCACAGTTTGAGATTAGTAAAATGCTCCGTTGGCTTGATATACATCCACTCGTGCTACCTGCTCGGTACAACAACAAACAAGCGTGTTATACAAAAGTTTATATCACTTCCAATATTCCGCTTGAAAGTCAGTATATCGAAATGCAAAGACAAGAACCCGAAACATGGCGAGCATTGCTCCGGCGCATACACAATGTTATTGATTTTGATAAACTCAACTCACAACCGCCAAGCGACCCACATCAAATGACCGTTTTAGAATTGACCGAACAGGAAAAAGCAAATATGCCGTTTTAATATAAAACCCCTTACGTGGGGATAATTATTGGACATTTTTAACAATCATGTTATCATTATATTATGAAAATGAAAAAGTCTTTTGTAGCAATTATTCTAGCACTATTTATTATAACAGCGTTTTCGTTTACTGCTTGCAATAATGGAACTGAACAACAGTATACCGTAAGTTATATTGCAACCGATGGCGGTTATATCAATGGCGAAACCAGCCAAACAGTAAAAAAAGGGAGAAACGCTGCAACTGTAACTGCTATCCCTAACACTGGATATGTCTTTGCTAAATGGTCAGATAATAGGATAACGCCGAAGCGAACTGATATGAATATAAAGTCAAATCTTGATATAACTGCTATTTTTAAGAAAATTACACAAAAAACATTTAATTATGTTTACAACGAAGCAACAGGAAACAACACTACGAAAAATATAAAATTAAAGCTTGAAAATTTGCAGCAAACCTTGTTTGTAGTGCCAGAGCGAGAAGCTTTTATTTTTCAAGGTTGGTATTTGGACTGGCTTTTTAAAGAACAAGTATCGGATGAACTTGGTAATATTGTTATAGGTGATGAGATATTTGCAACGGACTCGACACAATTATTTGCAAAATGGGTTGCAGTTAATAGAGCAACTTATAAGATTCTAATGGTTTATGTGACGGAAATAAATGCAAAACTTGAAACAATTGACGGCATATTTGTTGATATTGATTTCAAAATGACCGAAACAGAAAAACAGGTTTGTGAAATGATTTCGCTTATGTTTGGGCAATATCTCAATGCTTTATTGAATGGCTTAGTAAATTTTGAAATTGATACACTTTTTACTACTGAGCCACTTGATAGTAGAAATTTTGAGTCGGGTATTACAAATCCATTAGGCAGCACGCAACTAGTTCGTGATTACAGTATATTTGGATATAATATTCCCGAAATAGGTGGTGCAAGTTTGGATAATGGTTCACTTCCCCCGTTGGAAGAAATCGAACAAAATGGAATACTGGGTAATTATCGGAGCATCATCACAACATTTGGCATGAATGATTATGAAGGATTGCTTCATGTTACTGGCGGAACGGCGGGAATGAAATATGCAAGTATACATATTGAATCTATTTTAGGTGGCTTAGTTATTAATGAACAGCCTGTTGAATGGTTGCTTGATTTCAATCTTCCGGGTATTTCTGCCGGATGGGTAAATATAATGGAACTATATCTCCACGAGTTTACACATACCCTTGAACAGCGTGTTGAAATTTTAGAGTTAAATGGAATTGATTTTCATAATGTTTTAAAATATTACGGAGAGGCTGGTTCTCTTACAGGTGGAATTGGTTTTGGGGATGGTTGGATAAGCGAGATTGAGGTAATTCGTCTATTTTTATTATATCAAGTAGTAATAAACGAAAGAACGGTGGGTATCCCAAACAGTTTTTGGTTTGTCGAATAGTGTCGAGTCTTTTTTCTACGAAAAATACAAAAAACATTTTGTGAAAAGCGTTCAATGTGTTAGATAAGATATATGTGGTGTAACTTTATTTGCTTGCTGCGTTTTACCGTAGTGTAGCTTTTCTGTTATACTGCGTTTATATATAAAAAAAAGGGGAAAAAAATGAATTCGAGAAAAATCAAAAGCAAGATTGTCGTCAGTATTCTTTGTGTGCTAATGCTATCTTTGGGAATTGCACTTGCTACAGTTGGCACAAGGGGAAACTACACTGCGAAAGCAGCATCGCCGATTGATCCGTCAATTTTTACTTTTGTTGCCACTAGCGGAACAGAATGCGATGTAAGACTAGCAAATAAAAATGTAAGAGTAGCGGTTGTGCCTTCGACAGCCATAATCAACAACAATGAGTATATCGTTACATCGGTAGCTACTAACGGATTCGCAAGTTCAAGCAATTTGGAGATCGTAAGACTTCCGGATACCGTTAAAACGGTTGGGGCTACTGCGTTTATGAATTGTGGCAAGTTAGAATCTATAACATTGCCGGCTGTTGAAACGATTGGCACTAATGCATTTTCGATGACAGTGCTTGAGTACTTGATTATTCCGGACACAACAACTTCGGTTGCAGCACAAATACTTCGTACAAATTCGACAAAAGTTTATGTTAGGGGGACACAAGCTTCAACGAGCGGTTGGAATGTACAATGGAACACATTAAATAGTATTACTACGGTTGATTATGAAAGTGAGTTTATTCCGCCGATTCGATATCAATATGAAGAATCTACAAAATCAATGAGCAGCGGGTCTTTTGGTTTTTCAAAAATGGGTAGTTCAATGAGTAGATCAGGCGGTGTATATGTTGTTGAACCATATCAGCCGCTAACCCAATTCGAGTCAAACGGCGGCGTGAATATTTATATCCCAGATGAATATTTGGGAGATCCGGTTGTTGGTATTGCAGATTACGCGTTTATGTTTGCTTCTTATGATACTATCACAATAGGATATTCATCTGATCCTATCAGAGTAGGTTCAATGGCTTTTTACTATTCTTTTGGTACAGAGATAACATTTAATCGTGACATAATATTTGAAAATAATGATGGTTTGCCATCTGAATTAGTTTTCGCAAGTTCTTTTGCTACAACAATTGTATTGCCAGATACATTAACTGAGCTTGGGGACAGTATTTTCCAAGACTGTTATGATTTAATGGATATTCATTTTGTTGAGCCCGATAGCCTTCTTACACAAATGCAAGAAGAAGCGTTAGCAGGAAGTTTACTTTCTACTCAAATAGTTGAAATACCAAACACAGTTACGCTAATAGGTGCAAACGCATTTAGCGGAATCAATAATATTCTTAAGTTATACATTCCAAACAGTGTTACAGATACAGGCGGCACTATACTTGTTGGATGGACCACTCCGCAAGAAGTTTTCATTGATTATGTAGATGCGGCTTCGTTACCCTTGGGATGGAATGCTTATTGGGATAGTGGTTGTGACCTTAACATAATAAACTTTTCTGCTCCGCAAATTTTCGACATTACTTATTATTTGAATGGCGGGTCAAATAATCAACTAAATCCAGATACTTATACAAAATCAGATGATTTCTTGCTATATGATGCTACACGCACTGGATTTTTATTTGATGGATGGTACGAAGATGTTCAGTTTTTAGGTAACAGGGTTTATGGCATATCTTTGGGTACTACAGGTAATAAAAATTTCTATGCAAAATGGATAGCGATTACTTATACTATTTCATACAACGGGAATGGACACACTAGCGGCTCGACTACTGCTAGTATCCATACATATGACATCGCTAAAAATTTAACGCTGAACGGTTATGCTCGTACAGGATATTCGTTTGATAGTTGGAATACAATGGCAGATGGCAGTGGCACCCCATATATTAACAGCTATAGTGTTTTGAACTGGACTACTGTAAATAATGCAACGATAACATTGTATGCACAATGGATTAATAACCCATATACAGTTACTTTAGATAGACAAGGCGGAACAGGTGGGAACACCAGCGTGACAGCTATATTTGATAATGCAATGCCTAACGCAGTTGCACCAACAATGACTGGATATGCATTTGGTGGCTATTATACAGGCACTAACGGAACAGGAACGCAATACTACAATGCTAACATGGGTAGCTTAAGTAACTGGAATATTGCTAATGCAACAACTTTGTATGCAGAATGGACGGCTAATGAGTACACCGTTGTTTACAATGCAAATGGTGGTTCAGGCTCAATGCTTAGTTCTCAACACACATACGGTATAAGTAAAAACTTAAGTGCAAGCACATATACAATGACTGGTTATTATGTATCAAGTTGGAATACGCTTGCAAATGGCACCGGAACATCTTATGCACCGTTGGCAAGTGTTCTTAACTTGACTGCTGGAACTGGAAATGTACCGCTTTACGCGCAGTGGTCAATTATATCTTATACATTGGTAGCAACTGCTAATTCTAACGGTTTAAATAATGATCCATTAGTAGAGCAAGGAACCAATTTTATACAAAACATTGGCAGTTGGACAATGACATGGGGTCAAACTCAAAATGTGAATGCTCCTTCAGTTTCTAATTATGCATTCCAACGCTGGAGTTATGACAGTAGTACAAATACCACTTTTACTGCATATAATATGACCACGGTTAACGGTGCTACAATTTACTTATATGCTATATATCAATATAGCCCAAGTGGTGGCGGTATATGTGTTACTGAAGATACATTAATAACTCTCGCTGATGGTTCAACAAAAAGGGTTGACACATTAGACGGTACGGAATCACTTCTTGTTTGGAATTTTTATACAGGAACGTATGATTCTGCAAACATCGTGTTTGTCGAAAGCAGTGAACAAAAAGTGTTCCAAGTTGTTCATTTGTTCTTTGCAGATGGATCGGAAGTCAAAGTTCTTGGAAAGCACGCATATTGGGATTTTGACCTTAACTGTTATGTGATCATGTCAGTAGAAACTGCAAATGATTATATCGGACACTTCTTTATGAAACACACTTATAACTTGATAGGGTACGATATGGTTGAACTTGTTGATGTTCAATTTTATTTTGAGCTTACATCAGCTTGGAGTCCAGTTACAGTTGTACACCTTAACTTTTTCACGGGCGGAATGTTGTCTATGCCAGGAGCGACTGAAGGATTTATGAATGTATTTGAAGTTGACGCCATAACGATGGCTTTCGATCAAGTTCAAATGCAAACCGACATTGCGACTTACGGATTATATGTTCATGCAGATTTAGAGCAATGGGTGTCTATTCAAGTTTTTAGCGCATTACAATTGCAATATTTGAAAGTTGCGGTTGGAAAAGGTATGATGACTTGGGCAGATGTTGAAGCCTTGGGTGAGCGTTTCTACGATTACTTGAATGGATTGACTTAATCGTAAATTTTGCTATAATTATCCCCTCGTGAAACGGGGGGATTTTCATATGCGGGCATAGCCCTTTTAATACCAGTGCGAACCCTCAAGGGCTACCCAATTCCGACGCTCGCATCAGTATTCGTTATTTCCTTTTGCTTTGTTTGAATGGGTCAATATTCCTTAATGCCTATCTGGTCGCATACTATGTCTTTACGTTCTTGGTTTTTTACGTAGCTTTCAATGGCTTTTTCATTTATGCCTACTTGTATCCACGAAATAGCCTTTACTCCAGAATGTTCTGTGCGCGTGCCTTTCAAATATCATTGACAAGATACTCGACTATGATATAATAATGAACAATTCAAGTTACCCAAACAAAAAAAGGAGACAGTGATGAGCGATTACTTCAATAATAACAACAATCAAAAATTCGAATGGGGAAGAGATAAGGATAATAATCCTATAATTAAAGTTAATCATGGAGATCATAATCATACTTTGAAATTTGATAACAGTGGTACAGTACAAGAAATTGAAAATAAACCTAATGAAATTCTTGGCAATTCGCATAGAAATTCTGATCATAAATAACATCCAAATTTGTCATTGACAATGTATAAATTAATGATTAATACAAAAAGAATACCTGACCACAAAAAGGAGGATAAAATGCCTAAAATTAAATGTCCAGTTTGTGATGGTACGGGAAAGTGTCAAAGTTGTCATGGTGCGAATGTTCAATGTGTTTGTAACGGGAAAAATAAATGTTCTTATTGCGGGGGAACAGGCACAGTTAAAATGTAGTATCTCTACTGTTAAGAATCGCATATGGCGACCGCCAATATTCTGCTTTTTCGTTTTGCGTATTTTAATAAAGTCTTCATTATTAAAGTCAGCACCCTATTCACATGCACATTGCATAAAATATGATGCTTTATTAATATCTTTAACACCAAATTTTTCCGAAACATAATAGTTCGCAAGTAACATGGAACATGTCGCATCACCATTACGAAAAGCAAAGGCAGTTCTCTTTGTATTTGCTGAAGATTACAACAAATTCGGCGAAGCGAAACTACTTCACCGCCGCAAACTCATTGGGCAATACGGCATCGGAGCAAAACTCTGAAATCACTATATTGACCCGCCAATCAACTTGTTCCAATTCGTTTCAACTTGAATTTGTCCACTCCTATTTTAGGAAAGGTATTGAAAAATAGTAAAAGCTATTTTATAATAAACTTATGGAAACAAGAGAAAAACTATTGAACATAGAGCAAATGTATAGATATAGTAAACATTTGCTTAGTGTTTTGAAAGATGTTGGAACACAATGTAAGCCAACTGGTTTTGCTGTACTCAATGGTGCTTTCATAAATCACGACAATGGCTGCAGTGTGTGGTCGGAGTCGAACGATGGCTATGGCGGTGTGCGAGCCGTCAATAGTAATGGCGACGAAATGGCATTCTATGGCCGGCCTCTTGCTTACCTACGGCGTGTCGCCGCCCGCCCCGTTTCGCCGTTCTCTGCAATCTCTCATCTGCTCGTGCAGAGCACGAGCAGCCTTTTTTTAGAACGCATAGCTGATGGCGAATATCCACAAACAATCGTTGACAAAGAACTTAACAAAGAGCTTGAATTTAATTTTAATAATGGCAATTTGCGAAATGGCTTGATTTCAACTGGCAAAACTTTTGTTATGGACGGACAAAAAAGTAGCGAATCAAATAAGCCTATGGCAGAAAAACATTTGCCAATGTTTGAGTATGGCGAAAAACGTTATGTGCGTGTTATAGCAAATATGAGCAAAAAGAGCCGCACATTAATATATGGAAATACGTACAAAGACGGCGAGATATGGTGGGTAGAGGTTGAGCCACGAGTAAGGCTTATTGACCGCGAAGCAAAAATTGCTTTAGACGCATTTGCTCATATTGGTGGTATTAAATTTAGCGATGAAAGATATGACGGAAATTTTGAAAAAACAAATATGTACGATTTTTTAAATAGTCGAGGCTATTGGGCTGGCATTGGTTTTAGCGAGCAAACACAAAATGGTGGCATTGCTTTAACTAGACGAGAAATTCCTCAAGGCTTGCCTGAGATTGCAGAAAACGCTTTTGCCGGTTGTTCGCATTTAAAAGAAATTGTTATTCCAGCAAGCATAACCAAAATTGGCAAAGGTGCATTTGACTGCTGCAGTTTTAAATATTTGACAATAGAAGAAAATAAAAAAATTTTAAGTGCTGATAAGGTAAATGGAAACAGTGTAGAAATTGAGTTGCTTAAGCAACATTACCAAGATGATGCACTAGAAACTTTGATTTTAGAGCAAACGCTAGAACAAATTGCAAGAGCACTGATAAAGATTAGAGCTGAGCAAGAAAAATTAGAACAGGCTGAAAAAACAAGAAGAGATTTGATAACACTGATAAGGATTAGACAAGAAAAAAACAAAGAGTTTGCCCCAAGATATAATGAAATTGAAACGCAGGATGCGATAATAAAACTTATATCACTTAACAAAAGAACATTTGAAATAAGCAGTTATGAGTGGGAAAGAGTTTATAGTGCAATAAGAAATGTTGCAAAAGAAACAGGGCAAAAAGTTTGGATTTTTGATGTAGATAAAGGTGTTAGAGAATTTGGCGAGGCTAAAATGATTAACGTTAATGAACACGCTACAACACTTAAGCAAGCGATTGATGATTTTAACAATGCGGAAGAGCCAATAATTATGATAATTAACGGCTTTGATGAAGGCACTGAAATAACAACAAGTATAAATTTAGCCATGATTGCGAATACTATGCGTGACTATAATTACAGTACTGAGCAAACAAAGCAAAAGAATTTGGTGCTTTACAGCCAAAGCAGCTTTGTGCCAAAAGAGTTAAGAGAAGAATTGCCTGTTGTAGAAATAAAATTGCCTGACGAAAATTTGCTTATGCAAGTTGCAAAACGTGCTACTGCAGAAATGAGCATTAAAGAAACTGACATCCACTTACCTACTATTAAAGCGGCACTAGGTTTAACCACAATGCAAGCTGAAGAGGCTTTTAAAAATGCACTTTTTACAAATGAAAAATTAAGTGAAAACGAAATTAAATATGTTGTAAAACAAAAAGAAAGTATAATAAACCGTAGCGGCGTGCTTGAATGTATTCACCCAAATATTAACTTAGATGACGTTGGTGGTTTAGAAAACCTTAAAGATTATGTTAAAGAAGCCAAAGTTTGTTTTAGCGATGAGGCAAAAGAGTTTGGCATCCCAACACCAAAAGGAATACTCCTTGTTGGTGTGCCAGGCACTGGCAAAAGCATGACAGCAAAAGCAATTGCAAGCCATTACGAAATGCCACTAATTAAATGCGACATTGGCAAAGTGTTTGGGAGCTTGGTAGGTGAAAGCGAAAAAAATATGCGTTATGCCCTAGATGTTGCCGAAAGTGCCGCACCATGCGTTTTGTGGATTGACGAAATTGAGAAAGGCTTAAGTGGAATAGAAAGCAGCGGCAGAAGCGATGGCGGAACTGGCAGCAGGGTATTTGGCAAATTTTTAACATGGATGCAAGAAAAAGAAAAGCCAGTGTTTGTAGTGGCTACTGCAAATGACATTTCTAAACTGCCACCAGAATTTTTGCGAAAAGGACGTTTTGACGAAATTTTTGCAATAGACCTGCCTACCGCAGAGGAAAGACTTCAAATTATGAAAGCTGGTTTAAAAAGAGTTAAAAAGCAAAACAAAAATGCAGTGCTATTGCAAGAAAAAGTTATTAAAAAAGTAATTGACGAGACAGAGGGCTTCACTGGTGCGGAATTAGACAGCATTATAAGTGAAAGTATGAAAAAAGCTTTTATGCAAAAAGACGTGCTAACTCTTGATCATTTGCTGTCTACTATCCCAAGCATTGTGCCATCTAGTATTACAATGGCGGACAGAATTGAAGTGATTAGAAAGGAGTGTAAACATTTTAGACCAGCTAGCAAAAAAGAGGTGAAACTATGAGCACTACAAGAACATATAAAATAGAAACAACAGAAACAAAAGAAATTGCAACTACCAAAGACTTGCAAGACGCAATAGAAAGTTTAAAAACAATGCTTGACGAAAAATTTAGTCGCCTTGCTTCTGGGATTAAAAGCTGTGACGTTGCTTTAATTAAATCAACACTAATTGTTAGAGATAGTTATGGAATATTTAAAAACATAAAGCAAGAATTTAACGCTTTTGGTTTTGATTGCCAGCAAAGTGATGGTATTTACAATATAAGTAGCAATGCGATGGGCTTATTAGATTTGCTTTCGAGCACTGCCCTTGCCGAAGTGGTTGACAAAAATTTTAAGACAAGCTCAGCTCTTGCAAAACAATTTGAAAACACTAATGGAATTGAACTCTCGCAAATTGAAAAATTAAAAAATGATAAACATTTAGTAGCAATTTTGGCAAGCCTAAAACAAGGGGCTAACTATAGCGTAACTGACAACGTTGTAAAACAAGGACAAGAATATGCACATGATTATAAAAACTATGTTAAGAAAATAGGCACTGAAACCACTGTAAGTAGAGATGCAAATATTAGGGTTAGTCAAGAAGCGTTTAGCAAATTTAACAGCGTGATAAACAGTGTAAATGCAGAGCATAAAAAAGAATTGACAAATGGCATAACAACTTTAATCACTAACAGAGCAGTAGCACTTGGCTTTAATGTAACTTCAACAAATGTTGATAAAAAACAAATGCTAAAACTTGAAAGGAGAAATTGATAATGAGCGGTGAAGTGAGAAGGCTTGTGCTTGAGAAAAATGATAAACGTATTGTGGTTGATATTGATAGTGACGGTAACATTGTAAGCGAAACTTTTGGCTATGTAGGTGCATCTTGTGTAGAGGATGTAGAAAAGATAATGAAAGACTTGGCAAAAATGACTTGTGACAACATCAAGCCAGAGCGTTGGAAGCAAGTGATTGCTGGCGACAAGGGCGTAAAAGTGGAGAACAAATTGCGACGATGATAAAATATCACTCTTACAGCATTGAGGAAAATGAACTGTTATACGGCTCGGGCAAACGTCTAGTGCTTTTTTGTCAAGGTTGCAACATCCGTTGTAGTGGTTGCACCAATCAGCATTTGTGGGATAAAACAAAAGGCAAAAATATTAGTTATTTAGAGCTGGTTGAAATTATACAGCGCCACAATTTAGATGGCATAACATTGCATGGCGGCGAGCCAATAGAGCAAGCAAAAGAATTATTGCCTCTTGTAAAAGCATTAAAGACACATGGCAAAAATGTAATTTTGTTTACTGGTTACGAAATAGAGCAGCTTGGAAAATACAAAAGTTTTCTAAATCTTTGCGATATAGTAAAATGTGGGTCATTTAATCAGGAACTACAAAATAATTTTTTGCAATTTAGAGGCAGTTCAAACCAGCGAATTTTGATAAATAAAAATGGTGCGTTCAAAGACTATAAAATTAAAGACGGTGTGCATACAGTTTTGCTTGACGTAAATGAAAATGGCACTGTTGAGATGCGTGGTATGGTTGAGGATGAGCAAATAAAAAGTTTAATGAGTGATTTAGCTTTATTAAATAAAGCTAAGCAAAACAAATAAACGCAAACAACAGAAAACTCACCTCGTGAAAGATGGGTTTTCTGCGGTCTGACCGCCTGCATAGCAGGCGGTTTTGTGTCAACAAAAGCCGAGATTAACACTCGGCTGATTTTTTGACAAAACACGGATAACCTTTGAAAAACACATAGTATGCTTTTGCTTGGTTCGTTTTTTGCCACTCTTGGTGGGCAGGGGTGGATTCGAACCACCGTAGACGCGAGTCGTCAGATTTACAGTCTGATGCATTTGGCCGCTCTGCTACCTACCCAAAACTTTGACAGCATATCACAGAAAATAGTTTTGTGCAAGTCTTTAATGCTGTTTTGAAGTGTTTTTCATTCTCTTTCACTCGCTTTGCTCGTGGGCTTCGCAGCACTTGTTTTGCTCGTGGATTTCGTGAATAATGTGCTTTTTTATTTTGAAGCTTCTTTATCCGCAAATTTCACGTTATCAAAAATACACTCGGTGGAATAAGGGGAGCTTTCTTTCTTATCGTTTCCTTGACGTAAAAACGAGGGCTGAACAGTCTTATCATTTAAAACACAGTCTTTAAATTTACAGTCTTTAAAGAAAGGCCAGTAAGCGGTAAGCATAATTGTATCTGCATTGCCAGAAATCTGCATATTTTTGTATGAACATTCGGATGCAGAGCAATTATTAAGAAAAGAGCTGTTATCAATGGCAAGATTTACAAAATTCGCGTCATTCATTGAGACGTCATACAGAACACAGTCTTTGAACGTGATGTTTTCATAAAGTTTCCTGACTGTTTTTTCATTAGCTTTATCTTCTAAAGAAACAGGTTTGCCGAATGTTTGATATTGCAACAAGCACTCTATGAATTCAATATTCTTTAACGATTCCAAACCTGTTTCCGAGCCGCTTTGATCTTTCAATCGAATCCTGTAATAAATTGCTTTGCCGTTTCTTTGTATCTGGTCGTGGTAACTGGCATAAAATTCTTCTAATGTAATTTCTTTTGTTTTTTCAATCAGCGGTCGGGATTTTTCGTTTATTCCCTTGATAAAATCTGTCAAATTCATATTGCATTATAGCATGCAGTTCGTGGCTGTCAAACACGATTTTGTAATTTTATTTTACATTTTATTTTACATAAATGTATTGACATTTTGCTCTTTTTGTGATATATTTTTCAAATATTTAAGGAGATAAAAGATGAACAGGAAATCAAAAATGATAATCGGCGGAGCTGTAATTGGCGGAACATTGCTCGCAGGGGTTACAGGGGGATATATGTTGGGCACGGGCAAATTTAGTAGCCAACCTGCGGATGAAAAATCGGTCGAAGAAAAACTTATAGAAACTGCATACTTTGAATGTGCTACAAATAAAGCGTGTATTTCACCTAATAACTATGCCAAGTTTATGGTAAAAGAGTATAGGGAATTACAGAACTTGAAACCAAACATACCAGATCATATGAGCGTCAATCATATAAGTGAAGACCAAAAAAAGAAACTTCATTATTGCAAGGCGGAATGCTCAAAGATTCTTTATTGATAAGCAACAAGACAGGCATCCAGCAAAGTAATTTAATAAACGGCAGTCAAGCCGTTTTTTTGCACTGAACCGTTTGCAAAATTATTTCTTTTTTATCGGCAGTCTGATAATTGTTTTAAGGTTATTCGCATCGCATTTTCTTGGGTCGCTTAGATATATTTCGTGATGATATATCGTTTACTTGAAATGTCTATTTCATATCCGTTTTCATTCGTAAATCTTTCCATTAGTGCCCACTTAAAATCTTTTGTTAGTCAAATGCCATAAAGCACTATCACAATTAAAAGTTGCCGGTAAAGCTATTTTTTCATCATGGCGTACGCACTGTTTCTTGCAAGCAGTTCCCGATGAGTTCCGCGTTCCAGAATATTGCCGTCTTCAAGATACAAAATCTGGTCGGCGCGTTCAATCGTAGAAAGACGGTGCGCGATAACAATCATGGTATGTTTGCCCGAGATTTGATTGATTGCCTTTTGAATCTCGCGCTCCGTTTCGTTGTCCACTGCGCTTGTGGCCTCATCAAGAACCAGTATAGGACTTTTGCGCAAAACAGCGCGCGCAAGGGCAATACGCTGTTTTTGACCTCCGGACAAGCGTGTACCGCGTTCGCCGACAACTGTTTCGTATTTCTCTGGCAGCGTTTCAATAAAATCGTGGATTGCCGCAACTTGTGCCGCCTCGATCATTTCTTCCATACTTACTGTATCGCTTCTGCCATAGGCAATATTTTGGGCAATCGTGCCGTTAAATAGAAATACATCCTGCAAAACAAAGCTCATTTGGTTGCGCAGACTTTCCAGTGTCATATCCCGTATGTCTATGCCGTCAATTGTTATGGCACCGCCTGTAACGTCATAGAACCGTGCAAGAAGCGAAACTATTGTAGTTTTGCCCGAGCCTGTTGGTCCTACAAGCGCTATCATCTTGCCTGCACCGGCTTTAAAAGAAATGTTCTTAATAATAGGGATATCGGCAATGTAGCTGAAGGTAACATCACGGTACTCAACATCGCCTTTAAGGTTTGTTACGGTTTGTGCATCAGGTTTATCTTTGATTTCGCTTTGGGTGTCCAGAATTTCAAAAATACGCCGTCCGGAAGTCGCTGCATCCTGAACATCTTCGACAATGCGCCCAAGGTTTGCCACAGGCTGGTAAAGAAGCCCGAGGTAAAGCAAAAATGCAGTAATATCGCCTGCGTCCACATTGCCGTGCAGCGCCATGATACCGCCGAATAGTATAATCGCAATCGTACCCAAACCGCGCAGGGCATTCATAATAGGGTTCATTATGGAAATCCAAAAAATGCCTTTCATAGTCTTATGCGCATGGGCAAGCGCCTTTTCCCGAACACGCACCGATTCGTAATCCTGTTTGTTAAACACTTGAATTTCTTTAATGCCCGACAGGTCATCTTGAAGCAATCCCATAAGTTCCGCGCTGATGATTTTACGTTCGCGGAAGTGACGGCGCACCTTTTTAAAGAAGAATGTTATCACAAGAATAAGCGGTAGCGGTGCACAAACAAGCAGCGCAAGCAGCGGATTTATTAGAATTAAGATAACCAGTACTGCAACAAAAGTCAGCGCACCCGTAATAAGGTCGGGCAGTGCATGAGCGACAAGATTTTCAAGGTTATTCGTATCTTCCATAACCCGTGACATCAACTGACCGGTTTGTTTGTTATTAAAAAACTTCTGGGATAAAGTTTGCAGGTGGTCGTAAAGTTTGGACCGCATATAAGCAACCAACCCCCACGCGGCAAAGTGGGCAGAGTAGTTGTTAATAAAACTGAATATTACATTAAGGACATAAAGAATCAGTAAAACAAACGCTAGATGCCAAATTTGGTTTTCTGCGCCGGCTGGATTTTCTGCGATTATGTTAAGCAACTGCCGGACAGCTATAGGCAAAATTAAACTTATAGCCGTGACCAAAAGCACGGTAACAATGGCAAGCATTACGTGCCATTTCCATCTCCCTGCTATTTTAATTACCCGTCTTATTGTACCCACTGCTGCGTAAATCCTATTAAACCTATTAAGACATCATTATACGCCGAAATATTTTTTCCGCAAGTGATTTTTAAAGGTAGTCAATAATAAGTCGAATTAAACGTCATCTATAACACAACTAACTTTCTCATAAAACAACTAACAGTTTCAGTTATTTCGTTGATACTGCGGTGATTCCTGCCATATAATACCGCATACCAAGGAGGTATAAACAATGACAACTACAGTAATAGTGGGCGAAAAAATTGCATCAGCCCGGAAAAACAAAAACATGATGCAAACCGACCTTGCCAAAAAACTTTCGGTAAGTCCCCAGGCGATCGGAAAGTGGGAGCGCGGTGAGAGTATGCCCGATATCCTAACATTTAATCGCATGGCGGAAATACTGGGAGTCGATATCGGTTATTTTGTAGGCAAATCACAGATACAGGAAACAGGCGAACAGGAAATTAAAACAAGCGAACCGGAAACAAAAAAAGGTTTCAATATGTCTTGGGCGAGCTGGGTTGACGCAGACTTTTCCGGATTGAAAGGCTTGGCGGAAAAATTCAAGGCTTCCAATATCCAAAACTGCTCCTTTGTCGGCTCGGATTTATCCAACCTGATGCTGAAAGCAAATAATGTGGTTAAAAGCAATTTCACAAATGCGATTCTGCAAAACAGTCAATTCAAGTCATCGGTCATACGGGACTGTAATTTGACAAATGCAAATCTGTCTCAAACTGTATTTTCCACAAGCTCTTTCCGCAATAACAATTTAACAGGTGTTACATGGAATAATACCGTTTTCAAAATGTCGGCGGTGATTGATTCGACCTTTTCGGGCAGTATGACGGACTGTCAATTTGTAAACTGCCGTTTGACAAAAATCGTTTTCAGCGGCGTTACATTCATAAACTGCTTTTTCAAGAGTAATCAAGGCATGAAAAAAGTGATTTTCAAAGATTGCAAAGCCGATAGCCTGACGCTTGCTTTTCTTAAAAATGAAAAAGCAGACCTAAGCGGAGTTACGCTGTTGAAGTGATATCATAATAAAAAGTATTTACAAAACCACTCAAATCTGTTAATCTGCGTTTGCCAGCGGGGTGTAGCGCAGTTGGTAGCGCACTTGTTTTGGGAACAAGGGGTCGCATGTTCGAATCATGTCACCCCGACCAGTTAATGAATATACAAACTAAGCGGATGCAGAATTGATTTTGTGTCACTATATCACGAGTGTTTAAGTTTGAGTTTGTGCACAATACAATGTGAACCAATGAAAAAGCCGATTGTAATGCAAAGCCATGTTCAGTCACACCGACCATTGCCAATACCACTATTACAGCGTTGACAATCATACAAAAGTACTCTAAAATGACTTATTCCAGCGGGTCGTTAGCTCAGTTGGTTAGAGCAACCGGCTCATAACCGGTTGGTCCGGGGTTCAAGTCCCTGACGACCCACCATTTGAGACTGAGTCGAACCCTTTCGGTTCGGCATTTCCTATTAGTTTAGGGACTTTTTGTCATATTGGGTATTGAAACAACTAGTAACTTATGATACTATCAATTATGAAAAAATTAAAAGATGATACTTTACAGTATTTCATAGATAAAGTTTTTAGCAGTATGCCTGCATTGTTTACGCAATTACCAATTGAAAAACAAGAGGTGCTTATTAAATTGATAAAAGACCGCATTAACAAAAATCAATTGGACGCTAAAATAGGTGTTATTGATTCCAATATTTTACAGAAAGAATTTAAAGAGATTTCATTGAATAGTAAAAAGTTATTCGGCGAGCGATTTGATGAAGGTAGCGAATTCTTTTTGGCAGAAGATGTTTGGAATGGTTTATTTGCGTCAAGCATTGACAATTCTGTCAGCGAGTTAGTCAAAAAACGATTTGCGATAATGAAAACCACAAAATCAGTAGACGAATATTTTGACAGAGGCAAATATGACTATTCCAGAGCCCTTCTTCGTGCTGAACAAAGCGTAGGAGAAAGCAAGTTAAGTCATGCTACAATCATATCTAATGCACAGGTGATTAAAAATATAGAACTACATAAAGTTGTCAATGGCAAGTTTGGAGTTGAAGGCAATCATGACGGCAATATGACAGCAAAAACAATGATGACGACCAAAAAGAAATTGAACACTTATGACTATGGCATATGGAGACCATTGCAAGATACACAGGATTATAATAGTTATCCAAGTTGTTTTACTTTTGACAAGAAAAAATATGAAGAACTTTTGGAATTATAAGACAGACTCACCGCTTAATAATCTCTCTTCACAACAAGTCGTCTACGCTACAACATGGTCCACCAAAGTTTGTACAAAAACAAAAGTATCACTGATTTACTTATATCCATTGACAAACTTACCGCTTTTAGAATAAAATTATTTACTGAGCAGGCGAATGCCTTGGTAAGGCGTTGGGGCTGGGCCGTTTATGCGGCAGCGGGTGGTTTTATGAATTTCAAACCCGTGGGACAGAATTTTGTTCCGCGGGTTTTTTAGTACTTTGGGGGGAGAATGCAAGGAATGCAGGAAATAAAGGGTCTTGGATACGATGAAGTAAGACAAAGGCAAACCGAATTCGGAAAGAACGTGCTTTCCGGTCAAAAGAAACAAGATTTTTTATCCAAAATTTTTCACATTGTCAAAGAACCGATGTTTTTACTGCTAATAATTGCCGCTGCAGTTTATTTAGTGCTTGGCGACCTTACCGACGGCTTTGTTATGCTGGCTGCTGTTACCGCGATTATCATGATTCAAATTATACAGGAATTGCGCACTGATCGGACTCTTAACGCTTTAAAAGAATTATCAGAGCCTAAAATCAAAGTAATCCGCGCGGGCAGTGAACAAGTTATTTTAAGTAGCGAACTTGTGCCGGGTGATGTAATGCTGGTTCACAAGGGCGCGAAAGTTCCCGCAGACGGACTGATAATTAAATGCAGCGACTTTTGCGTGGACGAATCTTTGCTGACCGGCGAATCTGAGATGGTATGGAAAATGACCGATGATGCCGCAGGAACAGCTAATAACCAAACCGCGGAATTGCACAGTTATTGGCGAAAAGATATATGTTATGCGGGAACGTTTGTAATTCAAGGCTCAGCGGTTATCCAAGTTGATAAAACAGGCGCACAGACCGAATTCGGCAAAATAGGCAAAGCTGTTGCGGGAAACAGCCGCCCGCTTTCACCGCTGCAAAAACAAATCGGAAAACTTGTACTGATAAGCGGTTTGTTTGCTTTTGCTCTGTTCGTGTTGGTAAGCCTCATCACATATCTTAATCTGAATTACGAAAGTCCTACCGCGCGCATTACCAACAGCCTTTTGTCCGGAATAGCTTTGGCAATGTCGCTGATACCGGAAGAATTCCCGGTGGTACTTGTGATTTTCCTAGCAATGGGAGCGTGGCGCATGGCAAAGCGGAACTCGCTTGTGCGGAATGCATCTGCCATCGAGTCATTGGGGGCGGTTTCCGTGCTGTGCGTCGATAAAACTGGAACCATCACAATGAACAAAATGACGGTTAAGGAAGCGGACGGTAAAATAGAAAATTTGTGCCGCATTATGAGCCTTGCATGCGAAACAGAATCCTATGACCCGATGGAAAAAGCAATGCTGGAATACTGCGAATCACAAGGCTTTATAAGACCTGATTTAGACAAAAGCAAACTAATCGCTGAATACTCTTTTATCAACAGCCTTAAAATGATGGGGCATGTGTGGCAGAGCGAAACCGGCGAAGTAACAGTCGCGGCAAAGGGCTCGCCCGAAAAGATACTCGCACTTTGTAATCTAAGTACTGCAGACTGCGAACAAGTTGAAAACAAAATAAATGATATGAGCACCCGCGGCTTGCGTGTTATTGCAATAGCAAGCGGCCGCCTAGAATCCGAAAACAAAATCCCGCAGTCACTTGCCGAGTGCTCGCTTGAACTGTGCGGGTTGGTGGGGCTTGCAGATCCTTTGCGAGAATCTGTCAAAGAAAACATTGAAGCCTGTCACAAAGCCGGCATACGTGTGGTCATGATTACCGGCGACAGCGCCGCAACCGCCGCAAGCATTGCCGAAAAAGCAGGCATACTTGAGTCGGAAAACAGTATAACTGGTGATGTCTTGGAAAACATGACGGATGAACAACTGCGCGAAGCTGTAAAGACAACCAACATTTTCGCGCGCGTTATCCCGGAGCAAAAAATGCGGATTGTAAAAGCATTCAAAGATAACGGTGAAGTTGTCGCAATGACAGGAGACGGTGTTAACGATGCTCCGGCGCTTAAATATGCGGATATCGGCATTGCGATGGGGGAGCGCGGAAGCGAAGTTTCACGCGAAGCGGCGGATATAATACTAACTGACGATAACTTCTCGACCATCGTGCACACAATAGAGGACGGACGCAGGATATACAGCAACATCCGCAAAGCGGTTACATATATTGTCGCGGTTCACATTCCTATTGCGCTTTCGGCACTGTTCGCGCCTCTTATGGGGATTGCTCCGGCTCTGTTAATGCTGCTGCCGATACATATTGCATTGTTTGAATTGATAATCGATCCGACGTGCTCATTAGTGTTGGAGCGTCAGCATGCCGAGCCGGGCATTATGACGCGTAAACCCCGCAGACCCAATGAATCGATACTGTCAATGGTTTCTTTACTTAGAAGTCTTTTGCAAGGCATAGTGATTTTCATCGCAGCATTCGGCACATATTACATAGCACTTAAATCAGACGGAAACGCTGCCGCAGCAAGAACAATGGGGTTCGCAATCATAATACTTGCCAACCTGCTCCTTATCCAAGCAGGCAGTTCGACCGGCACTGTGCTTTCTGCCGCCGCAAAATTATTTAAGACCGCTACGATGCGGTTTGTCACCGTTGGCTTTTTTATTGGACTGTGTATAATGATTTATACTCCAATAAACGAGTTTTTAAAATTCGCCACGCTTACTCCTTCCCAAGTTTTAATTGTAATTGTTTTATCTTTGATATCCGTTTTCGCTTTTGAAGCGGTCATGCCTAAAAAGTCAAACAAGTGAGAGTTGTCTTGCCTTTTCTTTCTTCATGCTATTATAAAACATACTTTCTTAAATCGGTTTTCTTAATAATTGCTTCCATGTTCTTGGTTACAAAGTCTTTGTCGATTTTTATCGTTTTTGCCTCGCCTATGCCGTCCGCTGTAAATGAAATCTCTTCCAAAAGTATCTCCATAATGTTATGAAGCCTTCGCGCGCCAAGGTTTTCATTTGTTTCATTTTCCTGCTCCGCAAGTTCTGCGACCATATGCAGCGCATCTTTTTCAAATGAAAGAGTCACATTATCCACTTCTAGAAGCTTTTGATACTGCTTTGTTATCGCGTTCTCCGGCTGGGTCAAAATCTTGAAAAAATCGCTTTTTGTAAGATTTTTAAGTTCCACTCTAATCGGAAATCTCCCCTGAAGTTCTGGAATAAGATCCTGAATTTTACTTATATGAAACGCACCTGCCGCAATGAATAAAATATAGTCGGTTTTTATCGCGCCGTATTTTGTTTGCACGGTACAGCCTTCCACAATCGGCAGGATATCGCGCTGGACTCCTTCACGGCTTACTTCCGGACCGTTGCCGCGTCCGACAGAAGCTATTTTGTCAATTTCATCAATAAATATAATGCCGCTTTGTTCGGCGCGTGTTATGGCTTCGCTTTGAACGGCATCATTATCGATAAGTTTCTCGCTTTCTTCCAACAAAATTTGGGCACGGGCAGCCTCGACGCTCATGGTGCGGCGCTTTGTTTTTTTTGGCATAACAGAACTGAAAATATTTCCGATATCAATTCCGATTTCCATGCCCATAGGCAAGTCAACCGGCTTGACTGAAACCGTGGTTTCAAGTTCAATCATAAAACTGTCTAATTTGCCCGAGCGGTATTCCGCTTCTGTCTGGGCTTTTAACAATTCATCCGGCACATCGGTCACAATCTTCTTCTTTGCAGCGATAATAGCGGTAATAAGGCGTTTTTCCACCATCACGGCGGCTTTTTTTTCGACTTCTTGTTGTTTTTCTTCCTTTACAAGACGTATGGCAACTTCTACCAAGTCGCGCACCATGCTTTCAACGTCACGTCCGACATAGCCCACTTCGGTATACTTTGTTGCCTCGACTTTAACAAACGGAGCACCGACAAGTTTTGCAAGCCTTCTTGCAATTTCCGTCTTTCCCACGCCGGTCGGACCTTTCATAATTATGTTCTTGGGCGTGATTTCTTCGCGAACTTCCTGAGGCAGTTGACTGCGCCTGTATCTGTTGCGTAGCGCAATTGCAACCGCGCGTTTGGCTTCGGATTGACCGATTATGTATCTGTCAAGTTGCTCGACAATTTGTATTGGTGTTAAATTCATAAACATATCCCTCTCAACCGCTATTATCCGCGATATTAGAATAATAGTCAAGATTTATTTGAAGAAGTAGACAAAGTGTTACTAACCGCGGATATATCGCTTCGCAAGATGGACACATTTTTGTCCGCTCCACATTAATCAAAAAATTGTTTTACATTTCTTATAAATGATGCATACTAAAACATTCACAAAAGATTGGGGGCACTATGGGTGATGCTTTTGATATAGACGAGCGTATTGCGGAAATAGAAAAAGAAGCTAAGACTTCCGCCGGTTACAACGGCACAGTGGCACAGGCTTATTCTCCGCCCGCAAACGGAGCCGGCGCAAACGGCGGTCAAGTTGACCAGACTCAGTATATTGAAGCGCAACCGCCCCGACGACCTCAAAATGAAATCCAAGCACCTGCAAATCCGCAGCCGGATGATGGGGCTCTGCAAAATTTACCTTCAAAAGAAACAATTAAAGAAACAATTAAAGAAACATCTCCCACAGAAAAATTTGCCGAAGAAAAACAGCCGGTCGCATCCAAACTTCCGCATAAACATCACCATCACATAGAAATGTCTTGGAAAGTTATGCTGTTTTTGGGTGTAGTAAGTTTCACGCTTTTTTTGGCATCGGCGGCGGCGGACTTTTTTCTGGGTTATGGCTATGAAACCACAAGCGTGATGGACTTTATTGCGATGCTGCTTGCAATAATTCCGATAATTTATTTCCTTACAATGCTGTTTGTCAATCCGCAATTTCACCATCATCACGAACAAATAGTTAAATACATCGAAAAACCTTTCGATAACGAAGATTCTCAAAGATTAAAATTCGAACAGGGACAGTTTGAACTTGCCCAACAGCAACTAAAAAACGACCAAGATAAACTTGTCCAAGATTCCGAAAACCTTGCGAGAGATACACAGAACTTGCAGCATAATTTAGAGCAGTTGCAATCAGACCGCGAAGAATTGACAGCCGAGCGCGAAGCATTGCACGCCGAGCAAATGAAATTGGAGACAAAGCGCAACCAACTTACCGTAGACAGCGAATTACTTGCCGTTGATTACGAGAACTTGGCTGACGAACGAAATCATTTTACAGAAGCGCAAAAGCAGTTTGAGGAAGCGCAAAAAGAATTAACTGCGGAACAAAATAAAGTTATGGAAAGCCAAAAGCAGTTAACTGTTGAAAGCGTGGCTATCGCGGCGGCAAGCACAGTTCCGGCGGCGAAACAGCCCGAAAAAGAGCCTGCACCAAGTGACGAACACGGCAAATTATTCTATGAGATGGAACGAAAGATTTTTACGGCAGAGCTTGACCAGCTTAAACAAGCGAAACAAGAAATAAGGCTGGAAAGCCAGCAAATTGATAAAATCGGCAAACAAAACGGACTCGAATCGAATGAAATCGAAATCTCAAAGGCGCATTTAAAAGAAAAAGATGCTAAGCTTGTCAAGCAGGTTTACGACTTCAGGGCGCGCTTGGCTGATATATTGGCAGAGCTGAAAACGAATGACATAAAGGAACTCCAGCGGCTTTATACTTCATCAATGTCACTTATTAAAAGAGCAAGCAAGAAAAAACAAACCGAAAGTGCCGGAAGCAAAAAGCGGAACAAAATAACCGTAGAGTCGGCAACAGAGAATGAAGCCGGCAATTCAACTCAACAGGCATCGGCGGTCTTGTCAGAAGAAAAACCGCAATCAAACTTGTCCGAAACAATACCCTATTCAAAAGACAACTTGCTTGAAACATTTAAATCTGAAAACCAAGATAATTGAATTGGCAAGCAAATGCATGACATAGTTTATTTTGTCTAAACTATAATTAAGTACTATTTGCAGAATCAAAAGAACTTTTATATTCATAATTCTCAAATGCGCAATTAGGTATTTTGCAATTTCTTTATATAAAATTATAGCATTTCATGTTTGACAAGTACAACATTTTCGTATATATTAAATGAATTATTCCTGTGCCTTCGTAGCTCAGTCGGTAGAGCAAGGGACTGAAAATCCCTGTGTCCGTGGTTCAATTCCGCGCGAAGGCACCAAAACAAATTGCAAATCTTCTTGCTCAGCCGGTAGAGCAGGGGACTCAAAAGTCCTTGTTTCCGAAGTCTTTTGCTGCGCTTCCAGATTAAAATTTTGTCTGAAGATACTCGCTTGTATGAATACGCCAAATAAGTATGCTGCCTGCTCCGGCGGATACTATATATGCTTCAAGTTTGATATCTTCGGTTTCTGAATTCTGTACAAGTTTATTCCAATAGGCGCTTGCAACGTCTCTTTTAAATAATGGAAATTTAGAATTAAAATCAAAAGAAGTTCTATTTTCAGGCCAATTAACATCCCATGCATGACCTGGATTTTGTAAATTATTAAATAAATACCAGTGACCAGCAAAGTAATCATATATTTCCATGTCACTTGTAACCGAAGGTGCATAGGAATCAAATTGATAAATAAACTCCCGCAATACTGCATCAATCTCGTAATCTTGCAGTTGCTCACTATATTCAGAACTTATAATTATATTTGAACTTTTGGTTACATTTCCCACAATTAAATCAAATTTTTGGGTAACCGAGGCACCTGATTGATCAATAATTGTGACATCGTGAAACAAAACCTCGCTGGACGGAAAATCATCCTTATTTTCCAGTCCGTATTCTGTGCCGTCTATAACATACTTATAGCGTGTTTCGGTTTGCGTTTTCACGTAAGTAATACCATCGTCGGTATACGAATACTTCAAGTTCAATGGGGCAAAGTTAATCGTGGACTGTACTGTATTAATTTTAGCTTCCGGCATTGGCATGGTTTCAATGAAGTAAAGTTTTATCCCGGCATAAAACTTTTCATCCCCGACCGTGATTGAAATATCTATTGCTCCGTCAAAGTTATTATCAGGAAAATCAATTATCAAAGAAATATCATCGATACTTTCCTGCGTGCCGTCGCTGTAATTTATGATGATGTGGATATCGTTTGCGTACGGCTCTCCAACTTTGTAAAGTGTCTGGAAACTATTATTCGCAAGCACTGCATTTGTTATTCTCACAGGTAACTTAAGCACAGTTATTTCAAAAATGACTGTAGCACTTGTTTCGTTCTTTGTAATTGAAGCGGTTAAAGTGATGTGCCAGTCTTTGTCAGCCGGACGGGTAACCATGCCGTTCGATGCAACTACTGTAGGGTCACTTGAAGTCCATTCAACTAAAGTACCATTTCCGTTTTGCCGGCTGTCAATATTAAGGCTTTCTGTGATTTCGTTTTGTTCCTGATTATTGCTTATGCTTTCCCAAGTAATACCTGCTTTGGTTTCGCGCACAGCTTCAGCATCTGTCTGTGGCATACACAGCACGACAAGGCTGAACTCGATTTTATCACTGGCGTTGTTTCTGGTCATATTTGCGGTTAAAGTCACCGTTATATTTCCTGTTTCGTAACTTGGAAAACTAACCACTCCGTCTGGCGCAATTATCGCCGGTTCAGATGTCCATTCGACCAGCGTGCCGTTGTTTCTTGTACCGCCGGCAAGGTTAAGATTGTATGTGATACCGTCGGGCGCTTTGTTATTTCCTTCGATAGTGTCCCAAGTTATTGCCGCTTTTGTTTCCACCACGGCCTCTTCGTCAGATTGAGGAAGTTTTAAAACAGTAAGGTTGAACTCTTGTGCGGCACTTGCTTCGTTTTTGTGAACTTCCGCGGTCACCGTAACAGGCATGTTATTTTCTGTATAAGCAGGTCTTGTAACTTCGCCTGTATCCGAAATTATTCCAGGCTGTGCCGAACTCCATGAAATGCTTGTTCCGTTCTTTGTATTCGTTTCATTATCCGTGAACAAGTTAAGACCGCAAGTAACAGCGCCCTGCGTTTCATTGATGCCTTTTATAGAATTCCAAGTTATAGCCGCCATTGTTTCCGCTACCGCTTCAGTATCGTTTAAAACGTCACTGTCGCCGTTATCCGTCGAAGTACTCGCACAAGCCCCCAGCGAAAAGATCAAGCAAACCAGCATTGCAGTAAAAACCAAGCTCTTTAGTAATCTCATAATCCCCCAATGTGCAAACCATAAATAGATAATTAAGAATTGTCAACAAAAATCGACAATATTTTACGAAAAAATTTCGCGCCAGGCAAAAAAATTTCTTTGCTTATTTTCAGGCATAAACCCGGCGCTTTTCCAAAAGTTTTTATTGACTCTTTGGTAAAAAATAGTCTAAAATGAGGTATGCGCGAGTCGTACAATGGTAGTACTCCAGCCTTCCAAGCTGAGAGCGTGGGTCCGATTCCCATCTCGCGCTCCAAATTGTGATAAATCGAGCTTTTCATTTGAGAGGTTCGATTTTTCTTTTAACTCGTCCTCAAAATCTTTAATTATTTCCTCTACTGTTAGGCGGTTTCTGTCCGTGCCTTTGATGTTGTAGGTAATCAAAATTTTATCGTTCCACAAAATGATTTTGTTTCGGGGGATTAGTTAAAAGTTGACTGTGTTTCCAAAGTGACATATACTATACACAACCTTGCGAGGAGGGTCTTATGAGAAAATTAAAATTGCTTTCAATTATACCAATGCTATTGCTAGTTGCAGGTATTCTATCTGCGTGTGGTAAAAACCCAACACCAATAAAGAAAATGGACTTTGAGCCTAACAATGGCTCGGCTGTTATTACAATAGAGTATCAGTTGAATACCGATATAATACCGCCAAACCCGTCAAAGAATGGTTTTGCTTTTGATGGCTGGTTTTGGGACGATGGTGTATGGAGCAAACCTTTCACAATTAATTCGATTTTAGACCAGCCATTACAGCAAAATATGAATTTGAAAGTATATGCGAAATGGAACAACAAAAACACTATTATTTTTAATTCCAATGGCGGTAGTGGCACTATGGAAAACCAAGTTATTACTGAAAACACTTCTGCTTCATTGACTGCAAATGCATTTACGCGAGAAAACTGGTCATTTCAAGGCTGGGCGACAACTTCAAGCGGAAGTGTTGTTTACTCAAATGAGGCAATTTTCAATATGACAGAGAATGGTGGAACTACACTATATGCTGTATGGTCTAAAATTTTAGTAACTGTAACATTCAACAAAAACGATGGTGGAAGTGACTTATATAGTCAACAAATTCAAATTAACACTGATACGGTGATAGATGCTAATATGTTTACGCGAACAGGATATTCTTTTATGGGTTGGGCAACTTCATCCGCGGGTGATGTAGTTTACGAAAACGGTGCCATGCTAAATATAAATACAAATTTACCGCTTTATGCTGTTTGGCAAGTGAATGGTTACATTGTTAGTTATCATTCAAATAATGGACAATCTCAAACCGCACAACAAAATGTTGATTATGGAAACAATATAACCTTATTTGGACAAAATGCATTTGTACGAGCGTCTTATACACTCATTAAATGGAATACTCAAGCAAACGGAGGTGGAACAGACTATGCTGCAAGTCATCAGTTTGACTACTTGCTAACAAATAATCTAACACTTTATGCAATTTGGCAACTTAATGAAAATGAAGGCGGTGATGGCACAGAAAATAGTCCTTACATATTTAAATATGTTGAACAAATAATAAACTTTGCAAACCAAGTAAACAGTGTCGATAGTTATTCATTAGGCAAGTATTATGCTTTGGAAAACAACATAGATTTAGACGGAATCCAATTTGATCCGATAGGCTTTTTAAATACAGACTACGCTGATTTCACAAGAACTTTTCAAGGGAACTTTGATGGGCGTGGATATAAAATTTCAAATTTTACAATTAATGCCAGGCCCTCAATAATTGCTAATTTCTATCTTGGTTTGTTTGGATACATAAGGCATGCTGAAATTAAAAATCTTGGTACTTCTGAAGTTTCATTCATTAATGTGTCTCGTGCTAGTAGTATGGTGTATGTAGGAGGTTTAGTTGGATATAGTAATTCAAGCAGTATTAATGGATGTTATACATCGAGTAATATTTCTATGACCTTAAGCAATCATCTCTATGTAGGTGGTCTTATCGGATATAATGAAAGTGGCATAATTACAGATTGCTTTGCAACAGGAAATATTAGCTCGGTTGTGTCGTACTTGGGATATTGTGCATCATACGCAGGAGGTCTAGTAGGCTATAACAGCGGTAATATAATAAACAGTTTCGCCACCGGAAATATTAGTTCATTTGCGTCTACTGTTGTGTACAATGCGGATTCGCATGCAGGTGGTTTGGTGGGGCAAAATGCCACCGGAAATATAAAGAACAGTCTTGCGACAGGAAATGTGAGTTCAATTAGTGAAGCTCCTACTGATTCAACTTCGTTTATTTCAAATGTAGGTGGCATTGCTGGAACGCTAGGCGGTAGTATCGATAATTGTTATCGTTACGAAGGACAAGCATTTTACAGAAAAGCAAGAGCTATTGAAAACACAACTGCCAGTAATAACTTTGGACTTGCATGCACTTTAGTTCAATTAAATAATGCAAGTTTTTATACTTTAACTCTTGGTTGGAATAGTGCAGTATGGGATTTAAGCGATTTGGACTATGCCAATAGAAAACTTCCAACACTTAAAATGCCTAACTAATTTTCGGGTGGGGTCAACGGGTGTGGGGTGCAAATAAAAAGTCAAGTTTCGCACTTGACCTTTTTGTTTGGTGCTGTTATATTATCTAGCGTCGGGTTTGATTACCCTAGCGACATTTCGACTAACGGACAATTCGGTGCTCCAACAACAAAAAAGCCTTTGCGGGCTTTTTTGTTTTCCGGGTTAAATTAAGATTATATTGCTTGTTTTATGCCATAGACAGATTTTACAAAAAGTTGAGTATCATTTGTAAAGCTTCCGTTCTCTTGGAAAATGAATGTAGGGTTCTGCTTAAGCGTGATTGCATCATCTGCGTAACTGAACTTAAATGAAACAATCATCATCGTGTCACCGTCATTTGCGAATGTCACAGGGAAAGAATAATCTTGGATGCCGCTTAGTTTGTTAACCGGACCGACTTCAATTTCATAAGAGTTTCCTGCAATCCCGTAAGTGCTGTTTTCCCAAGCCAAGTCCAGACATACCGAATCGTAATTAGCGATATCATCGGTACACTGTATCACAGGAGACGCAGTAACTTCTGTCCAAAGCTGACCTTCTTCGGGCTCGTATATAAGAGTTTTTGAAATTTGCGTGCCCGGCTCACCTTGAGGTCCAGCAGCTCCCGTTTCACCTTGAGGACCTACATCACCCTGAGGGCCTTGGGGACCGATATCGCCTTGAGGACCCGGCTCACCTTGAAGTCCAGCTACTCCAGTTTCACCTTGCGGGCCTATATCACCTTGAGGTCCTTGAGGACCTACGTCACCCTGCGGACCTGTCGTTCCTGTTTCACCTTGAGGACCCGGTTCTCCTTGCGGTCCTTGTGCTCCTGTTTCACCTTGGAGACCTTGTGGACCGATATCACCTGCAACGCCTTGTATTCCTTGAGGTCCTTGTGCGCCTACTTCACCTTGCGGGCCTATATCACCTTGAGGTCCTTCAGGACCTACATCACCCTGAGGACCTTGAGGACCCGATTCTCCTTGTGTTCCCGTTTCACCTTGCGGACCAACTTCTCCCTGAGGACCTGTCGCCCCTGTTTCACCTTGGAGACCTTGCGGACCAATCTCACCTGCAATGCCTTGTATCCCCTGAGGCCCTTGTGCGCCTACTTCACCTTGAGGACCTACATCACCCTGAGGGCCTTGCGGACCGGTTTCGCCTTGCAAGCCTGCCCCTTCAAGGCTTGTAATGCCGGTATTTTTACCGTCAATGTACAAGTGCCCTTCGGTGCTTACATGTACCTTTTGGATTTCCGCCAAACCTGCCGCGAGCTCATTCCGAGTTTTGTAAAGTGTGTAGCCAAGAAAACCAATCGCCAAGACGGTTGTCATCACAAACACGAACATTGTTCCATACATTATCTTTTTCATGATTCTAGAGTGGCTTAGTTTTAAAAAAATTATACATTGATTTTTAATCTTTTGAATTTAAGCATTTTGGTAAATAATCACAAGCAAGATGTATCGCTTCGGTAGCAAGTCAATACCAATACAGTTGTAAATAAGTTTATAAAAAGTTGATTTACAGAGCTAGCTCAACTATTTTGTGAAAGTTCAAAAAATAGTTGACATATATAATAACATTATAATATAATAGTCTTAGATATTAATTATCTAAGACTTTTTAACAAAGGAGGAGAGGGGTGAATTATAAAGATATTGCAAGAGAACTGGTTGATGTTATGTCGGTTTACAAAAATGCGAAGATGCAGAAGGTTATGGAAAATGCGCTAAACGGAGAGGCCTATGCGCTTTGCTATCTTGCGAACCGTGGAGGCGAGCATACTTTACCGGGGGAGCTTGGCGATGCGATGCATGTTACTTCCGCGCGGATTGCCCAGACGCTTAACAGTCTGGAGGGCAAAGGGCTTATTACGCGGAATATTGATTCCGAGGACAGGCGCAGGATTTTGATTGCGCTCACGGATGCGGGGCACGCCGAAGCTGAAGAAGCAGGGCATCGCGCAGTTGAATTGACCGGAAAAATGCTGGAAAAACTTGGTGAGACTGATGCGCGTGAATATGTAAGGATTATGCGGAAACTGACCGAAATAATGGACGGTCAGGAACACAGTAAATAAAAGGAGAGGAAAAAAATGAAAAACTTTTTTGCGGGATTTAAAAGTTTTGCGCTTGACAAGATGACAGTTGGACTGTTGATATTCGGGTTTATGTATCCGCTTATCATGATTGGAATTTACGTGCCAAGTTACGCGCACGCTTCGGACTCGATGGGGCAGATTACCGTGGCAATTGTAAACGATGATGCCGGGAACGATGACGGGGAGGGAAACATCAATAATATGGGGGCAATGGTTTCGGGCTATATTATAGGTGGTTTAGGCTCTACATTTAAGTTTGTGGACAGTTATACTTTTGACGAGGCGATGAGTAAACTTCAGGATAAAAAAGTTGACCTTGTGGTGCAAATTCCCATTGATTTTACAGATAAGGTGAATGCTGCCAAAGTGCCTGTTATAACTTATCATGAGAACGGAACTGCGGCGAGTATGACTTTGGGAGTTTCCGGTACCATTGTGAACTATGTTCAGAACATTATCAATGGAGCAATCGGCGGAACAACATTGGTTAACAGTACGATTGAAAAAATTAACGATACCGGCGGACAGATGCAGAACCAAATTGGACCGATGTTTTTGGTGGTCGCATCGTATTCATGCGGGCTGATGCTTGCGAATATTCTGATGCGCATGATTGACGGCAAACGCAAAAAACTTGGGCGGTTCAAGACGCTTGCGATGGCGCAGATATTAGGTTTTCTGGCTTCGTTTATAGTGCCGCTTGGAGGACTTGCGATATTTGCACTGGTAGGGTCGTTCGCTTTCGGGGCGCTTGTGCAAGTTTGGCTTGTGATGGCTTTCATAATTTTTGCGTCGCTGCAGATTAACTTGGTTTGCCTTTATATCTCGCCATCGTTCGGAAGTTTGTTCTCGATTGCGCTTATGCTTACCCAGCTTATGGCAAGCGGAGCGGTTATAAGCCGCGCGATGATGTATCCGTTTATAAGATTTATAAGTTATATCTCGCCGCATTTCTATGCAGTGGAAGGCATCGGCAAGGCGTTGTTTGGCGGCGGCGGGGGTTGGTTCACAGACCTTGCATCAATTTGGCTTATTTGTGCAGTGTTGCTGACGGCATTGGTTGGTGTTTACGCACTGATGACTAAAAAAACCGCATCCGACCAACCTTTGGCTTCACCCTTTCATGAAGGAGAGAAAGACGGAAAAATAATAGACAATGAAATACAAGAAGGCGGAGTGATTGTGTGAGTGTTTTGCGCGACAGAGTAATTGCACAGTTGCAAAAAACTAAACTTTTTCTAAAAAATTAAAGTAGTTTGTCGGATTACGACAGACTGCTTTTCTTTTTTGTATAAACTGTTGACTTATTGTTTCGTGTATGACAAATTAAGGTGTGCTTACAAGTACTAAGGAGAAATATGAAAAATTTGAAATGGTTGATTGTTGCGGCGGTGATTGTTCCTGTGATGGTTGTGATGTCTGCGTGCGGCGGCAACAAAGCGCAACCTATCTCGCTTGACGAAACCAGTGCATTTTTGGCGAATGCAAATGACGATGCAATTTCTAACGGGTTCAAGTCAACCATGAAAATGGAGATGAAGATTGGCGGCGAAACTATTATGAGTGAAAACAACAGTTACACCTATAGCAACGACAAATGGTTGGTTATTGAAGGCAGTGATATGTATTACTTTGACGGTGAAACAACTTATGTTTATCAAAAAAATGATGATGATGTTACAAAATTTAAAACTACAGAAACTTATAACGGAATTGATACGGAATATGTAAAGTCACAAGGTCTTGAAGGCGAAAGCGGCGCAATATCTGATAATGAAGATTTTGCATCTGCAATTCAAAGTGTTACAAAACAGACTAAAAACGGTAAAACAATTCTCACGTTTAATTTGGACTTCAATTACCTTATGGATGCAATTACTGCGGCAGAGGATGAAGATGGTAGCGGCTTTGATTTAAGTTCCATATTTGACGGAGCAACCGGCAGTGCAAAAATGATTATGACATTCGACAGCAATAATAATTTGGTTAAAATGGAAATGTCTGTTTCATTATCAATTCAGGCAAAAATCGATGAAGATGTATTCTCAGTATCAGTATCAATGTTAATGACAATCGAGCAATTCAGCGGCAACATACAACTTCCGTCCGAGTTCGACGGCATGGCAGATTGGGATGTTAGTTCATTATATTAAAAACTGCTTAAATATTTGTGACTAATTACAGATAATTAAAATGCAAGACATAAAGTAATTCTCGGTCACCCCGCCGTCCAAATCGCATTCATTGTTCTCGGCGGTCTTGTGCTTTTTACAACATACCTGCTTGTATTGCGACGAAAGAAAATCTAAAAAACTTTTAAATCTACACACCGACAAAAGCCCCGTCATCTCGGGGTTTTTAAACACCATAAATTTTTATAAAAACTTTTAAAAAAGTGTTGACAAGAGATTTTTGGGCATATATTATGTTAGCAGTTGAAAGGGAAGAGTGCTAGCACTGCTTGCCTGTAAACGCTTATGGGAGGAAATGTGATTCTTAGTGAACGGCTTGCAAGACTGCTTGACCAAAGCATTGAAGAGTACATAAAAACTGCCGTGCCGATTGCAAGCGGTGCAATCTGCGAGCGCCTGGAACAGCACAGCGAGCATCGCGCAAGAAGTCCGGCAACAATCCGCAGCGATTTGAAAATCCTGGAACAGCTTGGATACTTGCATCAAGTCCATTCGGCAAGCGGAGGAAGAGTGCCGACGGCGATGGCCTATACCGAGTATTTGGGCAGAGTTCCTATTCTTGAATTGAATGATGATAACTCGCAGCAGTTGGAAGAAGATACACCGCCCTCCGGAAAAGTACGGCGCAAAACAGACTCTTCAGTGCAAACAAACTGCCACGACGGCACCGGTACATGTTCCGCGTTTGCAGCAGGATTGATAGATGATTTACAGCAGCTTTCGCATCTATTTGCAAAGATAGAGCGCAAACTGGCGGGATCAGGCGGCTTACCAATTGTGCGGGCAATGGAAGAACAGCTAAGCCGGAAAATTAACTTCCAAAAGCTGTTCGACGAGCCCGAACTTCAGATGTCAGCGATATATCTTATAATAAAGGAGAAAATTGATAATGGCAAAATGTGACTTTATAAAAGGAGATATGTACAATGGATAAACAGGAAAATATTCATAGCAAATCTCAAAACAAGACGCAGACAAAACATGACAAAACAAAAACTTGCAAAAACCCTAAGTGTACCTGTTCGCCTTGTAACTGTGAAAGTGACGGCAAAATTTGCACTTGCGGATTGGACGAGTATGAAAAGCGTGTGATTGACGGGCTTATAATCGAACGCGATTCGGCAAAAAAACAGGCGGAGGATAACCTGAACCGAGCGAAATACGAGAAAGCAGAGTTCGAAAACTATAAAAAGCGCGAAAGGATGACCGTGGAAAATTCATTCAACGAAGGCCGTATATTTGTGCTTATCAATGTCTTGCCGGTTTTGGACAGTCTTACGGAAGCCTTAAAGGTAATTAAAGCCAAAGAGGACCGCGAAGGCATTGAGATACTTCACCGAAAACTGGAAAGTATCTTGCTAAGCATCGGATTGGAAGAAATCGATGCAAAGCCGGGAGTAAAATTCGACCCCCACATACATAACTCGGTTGCGGTGGGAAAAGCAGATGGTACGGCAAGCGGAGTCATCTTGGAAGAATGGCAGAAGGGCTATAAACTGGAAGGAAGGGTAATACGCCCATCGACAGTTAAAGTAAGCGAATAAAAAATAAAAGGAGATATAAAAAAATGAATACAATAAACAAAATAATCGGAATTGATTTGGGAACAACTAACAGCTGCGTTGCTGTTATGGAAGGCAGCGAAGCCACGGTAATAGCAAACAGGGAAGGCGCACGGACTACACCGTCCGCGGTTGCGTTTACAAAGGACGGCGAGCGTATCGTCGGTCAGGTTGCAAAGCGTCAGGCGGTTGCAAATCCCACTCAAACTGTACTTAGCATAAAGCGTCAAATGGGTACAGACAAAAAAACGACTTTGGGCGGCAAAACATATAATCCCCAAGAAATCAGCGCAATGATTCTTGAAAAGCTTAAAGGCGATGCCGAAGCGTACTTGGGCGGCAAAGTTACAAAAGCAGTAATAACAGTACCAGCATATTTTAACGACAGCCAGCGCCAGGCAACAAAGGATGCAGGTAAAATCGCGGGCTTGGAGGTTATGCGCATTATTAACGAGCCCACGGCGGCGGCGCTTGCTTACGGGCTTGATAAAGGCGGACAGGCACATCAGAAAGTGCTTGTTTACGACCTTGGCGGCGGAACATTCGACGTTTCTATTTTGGAACTCGGCGACGGCGTGTTTGAGGTTTTGGCGACCGCAGGGGATACTCACCTTGGCGGAGATGACTTTGACCAGCGCATTGTAGATTTGCTGGTTACGGACTTTAAAGACAAGAACGGAATTGATTTAAGCAAAGACCGCATGGCGATGCAGCGGCTTAAGGAAGCTGCCGAAAAAGCAAAAATTGACCTAAGCGGTATGACAAAGACCACTATAAGTTTGCCGTTTATAACAGCCGATGCAAGCGGTCCAAAGCATCTTGAGTTTGAACTTACACGGGCTAAATTCGACAGCATCACACGTGATTACATCGACAAATCGCTTAAACTCGTAGACAGTTGCATGAAAGATGCAAAATTGAAGTTTACCGACGTATCGAAAGTTATTTTAGTGGGAGGCTCAACACGGATTCCGGCGGTTGTCGAAGCGCTTAAAAATAAAACAGGGCACGAGCCGTTTAAAGGGATTAATCCGGACGAATGTGTGGCGGTCGGTGCGGCAATTCAAGGCGGAGTTTTGGTGGGAGATGTCAAAGATGTTTTACTTCTTGATGTAACACCGCTTAGCCTTGGCATTGAAACTTTGGGTGGAGTTTGCACAAAACTTATACAGCGGAACACAACTATTCCGACAAAGAAATCGCAAGTGTTCAGCACTGCTGCGGATAACCAGCCGGGCGTGGATATTCATGTCTTGCAAGGTGAACGTGACTTCGCGGCGGATAATAAAACGCTTGGAAGATTCATGCTTACCGATATTCCTCCGGCACCGCGCGGCGTTCCGCAAATTGAAGTTACATTTGATATTGATGCTAACGGTATTGTTTCCGTTACAGCTAAGGACCTTGGCACGAATAAATCGCAATCCATCAACATAACCGCAAGTACAAATATGAGCAAAGAAGAAATCGAGAAAGCGGTTAAAGATGCGGAAAAATTTGCGGACGAAGACAAGGCGCGGAAGGAACTGGTTGATCTTAAAAACTCGGCGGATGCAAATGTATTTGCAATCGAAAAGCTTGTACGCGACAACGGCGAGAAATTAAACGAAGACGATAAAAAGACCTTGACTTCTGCTTGCGAAGAGCTTAAAAAGGTAAAGGACATGACAGACCTTGAGTCCGTCAAGAAAGCAATTTCCGAATTCAGCAAGACCACGGAAGCGATTGTTACAAACCTTTATAAACAAGGTACGGGCACTCATGGCGGCGAGGCAGGCGGCGGCACAAGCGGTAGCGACGACGAAGTGATTGTTGAGTAATAACACTTGCTAATAATAATGACTATTGACAAATGACTAATTAGTGAAAAATTTATGATTTAACAATAATTAGTCATTAGTCACTATTATTATGTCGCGTTCACAAACCAAAAGAGAGGAAATATATATGATTTATGTGGTACGCCACGGAGAAACCGAAGGTAATGTAGAACGTGTACTGCGCGGTCAGGCGTTTGACGATAAACTGACAAAAGTCGGAATCGAACAGGCAAAGGATGTTGCAAAACAGCTTGCCGGTGTAAAATTCGATGCCTGCTATTGCAGTCCGATGTCCAGGACACGGCAAACTTGCGAACTTATTACCGACCATAAGATTGTTTTTGACGAAAGACTGCTTTCGCTGCACTATAGCGACAGTCTTATAGGGATGGCAGACCGCGGAGATGCTGTAAACAAAATGTGGGCGCAGACCGATTCGGACAAGGAAGGCGAAAGTCTAACGGACTTTAAAGCAAGAATTTTTGAATTTTTCGACGAAATCACTAAAAAACACGCCCGGCAAAATGTACTTGTGGTTACGCATGCAAGTGTCTGCAAGATGGTTAAGGCTTATTTCAACGGTACCCCAAAAGACAATGATTATTCGAACATCATTACAAAAAACTGCGAGATTATAAAAGGTGTAAAAAAGAAAAATGGCTAATCCGTATGAAACCCTAGGCGTTTCCAAGAACGCAAGTGCGGAAGATATCAAAGCCGCATACCGCCGGCTGGCAAAAGAATCCCATCCGGACAAAAATTCCGGCGATAAGGCTGCCGAGGCAAAATTTAAAGAGATAAATGCGGCATACGAAATTCTTTCCGATGAAAAAAAGCGCAAAAATTATGACCAGTTCGGTTCCGCCGAAGGTCCGATGGGCGGCGGGTTTTCAAGAGGGGGCGGCGGCTTTGATTTTTCGGGCGGCGGCGGCTTCAGTGGATTTGAAGATTTATTCGGGGGAATTTTCGGTGATACCGGCGGTTTTGCGGATATGTTCGGCGGACGCAGTCAGCGCAAACGCACTGTTCAGGGGAACGATATAAACTTAAACCTTACACTATCGTTTGTGGAGTCTTGTTTGGGAGTTACCAAAACGGTAACATTCTCGCGCTTTGAAAAATGCAGCGACTGCGGCGGTACAGGTGCAAAGGGCGGAAGTGCGTTTGCGCAGTGCCCTCACTGTAACGGTACAGGGCGAATCAAACAGCAATCCAGATTAGGTTCTTTTGGTGTAATCGAAAACGTAGTGCCTTGCAGTGCCTGTAACGCTACAGGCCGCATTGTGCGCGATAAATGCGCTAGCTGCGGAGGCAAAGGCGCTATCAAACATACAGTGGATTTTGATGTAAATGTTCCCGCGGGAATCCATGACGGACAAACGCTTAATATTTCCGGCGAGGGCGATGCTCCTGTCGGTCAAGCGGAAGGTCTTAGCGGAAACCTGCTTATAAATATAAAGGTAATCCAGCATCCGCTGCTTATGCGCGATGAGTTTGATTTGCATTTGGAACTTCCGATTTCATTCACTCAGGCACTCCTCGGCGACAAGGTTCAAATTCCTGTAATTGAAGGAACAACTATCTTAAATATTCCGGCGGGCACGCAAAGCGGCACAGTGTTCCGCCTTAGGGGTAAAGGTGTAAAGAAACTTCGCGGCATAGGAAGCGGTGATTTAATTGTCAGTGTAGTTGTCGAACTTCCAAAAAATTTGGACAAAAAACAAATTGAACAAATAAAGGCACTTAATGAAAGCATTTCCCGACAGGAATATTTTAAAAAAAGAGCCTATAAAGAAAAAATGGACAGACTTTAAGATGCGGGGTGACGCTATTGTTAGATTTCAATAGTGTTTCTAAAAAATTCCATTGCCCGTGCAGAATAAATAAAAAGTTTTGTAATACACATTTTATGTTCTTTAATAGACTCTTAGGATGATGATGGCTGGGTACACGTGCATCGCAAAAGGCAAAGTAAAATTCACACATCCCGAATACGCAAAACATGTCGACCAAAAATACTACAGTGTGCTATAATGGAGAACGAATGATAGCCAAAATAATCGATAAGAACACAATAGAAGTCTACGACACAACACAGTTCGACACGAATGCAATAATGCACAGCGGACAGGTTTTTCGCTACTTCGCAACCAGCCACGGATACTGCCTAGTGGTAGGGAATAACCATGCTGAGATAACTGAAGACACAAACAAGGTTATAATCAAATGCAACAACGCAGAATACTTTTACCATTACTTCGACCTAGACACCGATTACAATCAAATTAAAAAGAAACTGGCACATTTCGTTAACCTTGCCCCGGCAATTAAGGCTGGTGGCGGAATACGGATACTGCGAGCCGATTTTGCCGAAACGGCAATTTCATTTATAATTTCAGCAAATAATAACATCAAACGATTCACCAAAACACTAAACCTACTGGCCGAGAAATACGGCACTAAGCTGAGCAATGGGCATTATGCTTTCCCAACGCTGGAGCAACTAGCAAAAGCCACCGAGCAAGACTTCAAAAAACTAGGATGTGGATACCGAAGTCCATACCTAGTCAAGGCGGTGGAGCAACTGCAAACAATTGACATCGAACTTCTGAGCCAGTTACAGAACGACCAACTAATCAAAGAATTATGCCGTACAAAAGGCATTGGAAAAAAAGTCGGATCGTGCTTGGCTCTATTTTCAACGCTACACCGTTTAGGAATAACACCAGTAGACACTTGGATACGCAAAGCACTGGACCAAATGTCTGAGAAAGAGAGAAAGGAACTACTGGCACACGAATACGCAGGGGTAGCACAGCAATATATTTTTTATTTCTTGCAACACAAACGCGAACAGCTTCACATCGCCAAATAGAGTGGGCGGTCTTTTTGGAACAAAAGCTCCTGACGGGGCGTTAGATATAATGAAGTTGCGTTGTAAGCCTATATCTTTTTGTCGTTATCTATTTGTGGTTTCATATCAAAGACTTTTCTACGACGAACCAACCTCTTGTTCTTCTTCTGTCTTATTTACCCAATCATTGAAAACAGTCCAGTCATCGAAAAAATGCTCATTAAACTCATTATTATAATATTTGTTGAACGGTTGCGTCAACAACAATGAATACTTCTCGACATATATGGCATCGGTGTCAAACTTCACGACTGGTACAAAGACCCGCCCATGTCTTTTTTTGATTATCTCTAATCATTTCTTTTTTTGTCCACTCCTGACAAATATCGTGAGATAGGCAAACTTCTCAGCGAATCTATCAAAAAGCATGTTTCGGATCCTTTTTAAGCATGTCTTTTTTGTTGGTGTTCAAAACGCAGGCGACGAACTGACATTCAAATTCGGACAATGCCTGAAAGATATCTTTTCGATTGGCCGCGTTAATATTCGTTGCATCCATAATTAAATTTTAACCTTGCTCGGCAAGTTTTTTTGCCGTGTCAAAATAAATTTTGAAAACAACTGCATTGGGAACTTGGTCGTATGTTCGGTCCGGTTTGACTAGGGCGTGTTAACACTAATTTTCAACATTTCGATTATTAGAGCGAAGTAGACGAATGCTTTGTATACAAGTCAAATTTGTCGTATCTTGTGAACACCTTGCGAAAGCGGGCTTTAATTCGGCAGAATAAGCGTTCAATTTTGTTGCGCTGTTTGTACATTTCGCGGTCATATTCCCATGGATTTACTGTGTTACTTTTAGGCGGAACGACGGGACTAAAATTGTGAGTACGTGCCGTTTCTTGTAGTTTAGAGCCGTTGTACGCCTTGTCCATCGCTAGATATGTGGTTTTTGAACACTTTCCAGCCTGTTAAATGATATTTTCACCTTCGGGGCTGTCATGTTCACCCGCCGGTCAATGTTACTTCATATTGCCGTTCGTTCGCTTGCAGCAAGGATATGTATTTTTGTGGTGAGACCACCTCTTGATTTTCCGATTGATTGATTTCCGTTTTTTTTAACGCTCCGACACCATGCGGATGTACTTTAATGCTTGTTGAATCTAAAAACATCAAATTTCTATCTGCAGTTCGCAGTTCCTTAAAAATCCGTTCTAAAACACCGCCTTTTGCCCAACGATTGATTTTGGTGTAAATTGTATGCCAATTGCCAAACTCTTTCGGCAGAGCACGCCATTTACAACCATTTTCAGCAATGAACAGGAACGCATCAAGCACATTTCTGTTGCAAATGCGCACATTTCCGCGTTGGCGCGGTAACAAATGCTCAATTCTGTTGAATTTTTCTTTTGAAATCCCCATGTTCAACAATATCCCAGCTCGAATAATTTGTCAAATAGTGTTAACACGCTCTAGTAAAAAAATAACTTACAGTCAGTTTATTTAGTAGACAATACATTCTTACTATGCGATAGTGGGTCATGAGACAATTATTATTAACAAGCACTTTTGCCGACCCAACTATATACGTTACGTTCGGGCTTTTGGTTGCACTTGCACTTATGATATGGTTCAGCTCCCGCCGCCGTAAAGTCACACAGGATCAAGTAATGAAAATGCATGATGAACTTCGTCCCGGTCAGCGTATCCGTACGGTTGGGGGAGTTGTCGGACGAATTAAAGAAATCCGCGAAGAAAGTCCGGGATTTCGGACTGTCCTGTTGGAAACCGGCAATGCAAAGTATCCTGCGTATATGTTATTTGATATTCAGGCTGTCTATGGCATCGTGCCGGAAGAAGGTCATACTTTGTCCGGTTCTCCAATTATTGATCCGGCGGCATCCGCAAATGCCAGGGTTACTAAGGCTCAAGATGCATCTTCTGCAGTCACCGCATCTTCCGAAGATGACATTAACGCCCGCGAGTACGTCGATAAACGGAATAACTTTTCCACCACAAAAAAGAAACAAACAAAACGTAAATAATCATAACCAACCCTACTATAGGATAAAATACCGAAACCACTTTTTTAAATCCGAAAAAGCTTAAACACCAAGCCGCCGTGCATAGTGCTATTAAGTGAGCGCTGATGTGAGTGCATTTCTTATTCTTATTCGTTGCAATACCAAGTATTGCAAAGTACATCGATGTTATTATACATATTAAGATTGCAAACCAAGTGAATCTGGAACTGCTAAGTCCAAGCAGCGGCATAGATAAATGAGCGACATTGTGGGTACGAACCGCAGTAAGAATTACAAGCACAAAAAAACTTACAATGATTGCGGAAAACCCTCCAGCAATAAGAATTTCGCTGCGGGTGCGCTTGTGTCCTGCTTCCTTAAACAATGCGAACAGCATAAAACAATTCATCGCCGAATAAAGAAGCGCCATTAGCAGGGTTGCAGAATAATTTGGTGCTTCATTCGTGCGCCCGAGAATTCCGTTTGAGTTTTTAAGTGCGACAAAAAGTAAAACGATCAACGCAAAACCCATAAGGTATTTGTTTATTGCAACCGCTTTTTCAAAGCCGACCCAAATTACAACAAGGCACGCTGCGATAGCAAAAGCGGCAAAAGCGTAACCGGTAAGTTCCGCAGTTCCCGCTATCATCGCAACCAAAAATACAAAACTTATTGATTTAATAAGCCAAACAGGCAAGATGCGCTCTATGTTAAACGCAATAATTGACATAATTGCAAATAAAAAAACGCCGACGATAAGCGCAACGGCAACAGGCGGCAGGGTAGAGTTTCCAAAAAAGGCAATAAGTTCCGCCCCAGTGGCAAATCCTGCGCCGATTATCGTGCTTATTATCATAAGAATCAGACCGAACATTGTTTGCTTGGATACCTCTCTTTTTTAAGCTGCTTTTCTCTCAACGCAAATGCAGACAAGTTTTTACCAAGCCCACATTCAGCTGCATTTTTTCCGCACTTGCAGTCTTGAAATTGTTATAAAGCAATCCCATGATAATCGGGGGCATGTAAACTTTTTCTTTTAAAAGTTCTCTATATATAGTGTTGCTTTTGGTATAAGAGCCTAATTTGCTGTATGCGCGCGCGAGAAAAATTCTAAGGGCAATAGTTTTTGACGGATCTAAATCGTTTTGTCGCAATGCCTGATTTGCAAAAGTTATGCTAGATTTTATTCTGCCGCTTTTATAGGCTATTTCCGCTTTGCTTATTGCAATTTCGGTTTTGCTTGATGTAATCGTCTTATTTGATTCGTTTTCTGGTTTGGCGGATGTATTTTTAGGTCGTTTCACATCAATTTATATGACGCGCACAAAAACCACTTGCAAAAAAAACTTCTGTCATATAAAATAACATGAGGTCTTAAAATACCGGACAGGGTCAATGTCGAGTTATTAAAACCTTATAAATCAAAGTTGCTTTGTACGAATATTTACATGATATTTCTGGAGCGCAACCTTGAAATTACTATCTGAAATATTCAAGCCGGAGTGGTGAAATGGTATGCGCACGGAACTCAAAATCCTGCGTGTTTAGCGGTTAGGGCGAGTGGTGGAATGGCAGACATGGCAGAATGGCAGACTCAAAATTTCCCGTACGGTTAAAAATATGCCCGGGTGGCGGAACGGCAGACGCGGTGGACTCAAAATCCACTTGTCGCAAGACAGTGAAGGTTCGAAACCTTTCCCGGGCACCAAAAACCCCCATCTATAAGGGGTTTTTTGATGGTTTACCACAAGTTGAAATTTTTATGAAATTTTTTCACACATTTTTCACACACTTTGGTCTTGAATTCGCAAAGATACCGTACAGCCCCTCTCGTTTCCTTTAGCGAAAAGTTGTTTAAAACTTTAAGTATTGTATAGTAATTTGTGTTTCTTGTTTGATTATTTAGTTCTCTCGTCAATAACACTATGGCTTGATGAAATAATAGTATTAACTTTGACAATCTATCGTTGATTTTCTCGCTTTCGATAACATCGCAAAGTATTTTCAATTTCTCGTAAACCGCCATTTGCGTATCTCCATAAAGGCAAACAACTTGCCCTTGACGGCGAACTCGCACATACCAATTTCCCCTTATTTCAATATGTGTGCGAAAATGCTACACAAGGCACTTTGCCAATATCAAAACAACATCGGGTATAACAATGGACTTGTTGAAAACATGATTGATTTCATGCAAAGCGAACCCATGATTTTTGCATTTTCGCAAACCCCCGAAAACCGCAATTTCTTAAAATGGGCAATAGACGAAAACATCAAATATAGCAAAATGCTTTTGAAAGAAATTGCCAAACTTGAAAAGAAATTTGACCTACCAACCGAAAACCCCGAAGATTACGCAAACAAGGTTTACAAATAAAAATGGCGGTGGCTTGCTTTTGTTTGTTCCCTCGTCGCCTTGCCCCATAAACGCATACACGCAAAAAGCAGTCAAGGGCGGTTTATCCGTTCACTTTACCCTTGACGGCTTTTTGTGGGTATGCCACCCCAAAGGCAAGGCAACGAGGGAATAAACAAAACACCGACACCACGCACAACGCACCCAACCCCCAATGTTCCCTTTGAGCCGGAATCTTATCTTACAAGCAAATCTTTTTCTTTCGCATGAAAAACATCAAGTAAGTTGTGTTTCTTAAACAATGGCTTTCTTTCTTCCATAACTTGTAGCGTTGGCGGAATTAAAAACTTGGCATTTGCAACTTTAATCAATCTATCAATTCCATTTACCAACCAATCTGGGTGGCTGAATGGTTTTATTTCTTGTTTTTCAAGTATGTGTTGTGTGGCATTATATTTATCAAGCCATTTTACGAATTTTGCGTCGTTAGTTTGATTTGCCATATATTCAAGGCAAAGATTAGCGAGCCAATCTCCATATTGCTCTCGTAGCATTTCCACCATTCGCATTTCATGTGCTTCTTTGTCAAAAGCAAGATTTGGATTTTTTTGTATTTCCCAAACTGTAAAATCTTTTTCCATTCCCATTTCGGGCAAGTCATGTGCCTTAATAACTGCATCAGTATGATATTGCGATAAGTGTCGTTCCATTTTATGGTTTTGGATAAATGATATTGCTTGTTTTAACATAGACAAAATATGCTCTGTATTTGTTTCATGAAAAATAGGGTCAAGATGACCGTCAGCATACCTTAATGTTTTCATTTGCGGAATTAAACTATCCAACAAAGACATTTGTTCGGGTGTAATAATTTCTTTCTTTTTGCCTTGTAAATTCATGATATGACTATATCAAAAAATACGGCAAAAGTCAATGTTGACTTTGTAAAGAAAAGCAACACGAGAGATTTTTGCTTGTAAACCCACACACGAAAGAAAACGGCAAGGGGCAAAAAAAGGCGGTTGTGTGGGTGCGTGCGGTGGGTGGCGTTTACGCCCCACCGCACCGCACACCGCCTTTTGCCTTGCCGTTTTCGTGTGGGTGTAAAATCTCGTTGCATGGTCGCAACAAAAAAACAACCCTTGCGGATTGTCTTTTTACAACATCGGCTTTGCCTTTTCAAACTCCTTTTTTGTTTTAATTTTTCACAATGTGAGTGAAATCATGCGTGAAAGTGTGAGTGAAATTGCATTTTCACCGCCAAAACCCCAATAAAACCACTGTTTTGTGGGCTACACGCAGTGGATAAAAAAGGTTGTATTATCTGTTTCACAACTTCAGATGTATTAGTATTGCTTATATCAGCTTGTGTTATTTCGCTTGGCTCTAATAGATAAATATTTTGGCTATGTAAAAACTCACGCGCCTCCATAGCAAGCAAGTCCGTTATTACTTCATTGAATATTTCGTATTTTCGTTGGTATCTGTTTTTCCCACTCCGAACTTTCAATAAGTAATCTGTCATATATTCTTAGTTCTTTTTGAATTTTTGGGAGCATCGTAGTAAACTCGCTTCAGTATATTTTCTTGGGGGTGTATTAATTTTGAATTATTCATAACACCCCTTTTATTAGGGCTTGATTTAGTCTTTCAAATGCCTCGAAATTTGCAGGAAACAAAGAGTGTCATTTGTGTGTTTTCGTTCCACCATCTTTATACTTTATTGTTAGTTCCCAACTATTACCATCTAATATTGTTGTGTCAATATATTCTTCTTTCCACGAATCAATCAATCTAAAAACGAAATCGATGTAGCGGCCAGCAGTTTTTTGGTCGATAGGCCATTTTCCTTTTTCGCAGGTAAGTGTGATGTCTGTGCCGAAAACTACAAAAATCTTTGTTGGTTGACCTAATCCAGTCATTTGGTAATTTATGCTCGAAATGCTATTTTTGAAACTCTAAAATCACCATGCTCTTGCAAATAGTTTGTGTAGCGGTCATCGACATACATGAGCAAGTACGTGTCGGTTTAAGTCTGACCTCCAGCAACCATAACATGAGATTTTGGTTTAATATAGCAAATCAAAAAAGAAAGAAGTACCAAAAAAATTTTTTGTTATTCTATTTTTGGTAGTTAAACATTATAAAGATTCTTGTTAAATTGCTGGATAATTCGAAAATAAAATGCTAAGATGTTTTATGCAAACAAAAGAAAAAGAAATAGGAACAGGTGAAATCAATGTCTTGCCGCCGGCGATTTTTAATTTACTAGCTGCCGGGGAAGTCGTCGAAAATCCCGCAAGCGTGGTAAAAGAGGCAGCGGAAAACAGCCTTGATGCCGGCGCAACCGATATCACGATAAGCATTAAAAACAGCGGATTTGACGAGATTATTGTCCGCGATAACGGACGCGGAGTGGCTTCCGACCAGATTGATAAGGTTTTGCTTCCGCATGCCACAAGTAAAATTAAAAATCCCCAAGATATTGAAAATATCGGAACACTGGGCTTCCGGGGCGAGGCACTATCCAGTATCGCAAGTATTTCCCGTGTCGAATTTTTGTCCAAGACAGTGTCGGAACCAACGGCAATAAAATTGGCTCATGACGGTACCAAGATCCGCGTAAGCGCAAATACAGGCACGCAAATTACGGTAAGCAGTCTGTTTTACAATGTGCCTGCGCGGAAAAAGTTCTTTTCCAACAACCGTATCGAGCAAAATAATATTAACGATGCCGTGCAAAAACTTATTCTTGCAAATCCATCGGTATCGTTTAAATACATTGTTGACGGACATACCGTTTATAACCGTAATGGCGCAGACCTTTTGACGGCGATAGAACTTATCTACGGAAAAGAGATAAGCGCGAATTTGTTGTCAATAGATGCTAAGCGTACTGATTTCAGACTGACCGGATATATATCGCGCCCTAGTTTTACCAAGAAAAACCGCACATGGCAAACCGTTATCATTAACGGACGCGCGGTGGATTCTGGGACCGTTGCACGCGCCGCGAACGAGGCGTATAAAAGTTATCTCTTGGTCGGCAATTTCCCGTTTTTCGTGCTTAATTTAACAGTGGATTTGGACACGGTTGACGTGAACGTCCATCCGCGCAAGATGCAAGTCAAATTCTCCCGCGACGGCGAAGTTTTCGCATTCGTAAAAAGCGCAATAACGGATGCAATCGATGCGCATTTTTATGCGGCAACTTTTGATGAAAGCAGAAGCGGCAGAGATGAGTCTTTTAATCAAAATAAGCCTGATACAGTTACCAACGAAAGTAATGAGAATAGGAACGTAAGCGCGGATTTGCATAGCACCGGCGATATTCTTTCCGCCAAAGAAAAAGAAAAATTGGACAACATTAAATATCTTTCCAGCGCGGAGGGTCCGAATATCAAAATCGGAACGCGGGTCTTAAGCCTTTTGGAAGCGGCACACGAAAAGCACGTTCAAAAAGTACAAAACTCTGTTTTGCAAAACACAAACACCCGAACGACCCAAACTGAAATGCCAAGCGTAATAGGAACCGGAAAGAGTATAAAAGTACTCGGGGATATCTTTAACACCTATATTCTGATGGTGTCCGGCGATAATTTTTATATGCTCGACCAGCATGCTGCCGCGGAGAGGCTTTTGTATGACCAACTTAAAAAGGAGATAGACTCAAAGCCTATTGCGACTCAAATGCTCGCTGAGCCATCGATAATTTACTTAAATCCTGCCGAGATGAATCGAATGGAGACCGTTTTGTCTGCCCTTAACAGCATGGGCATTGAATGCGAGCTTTTCGGCGGCAATTGTTTTCGCATCACACAAGTGCCTGTTGCGGTGTCCGACCGCAGTATTGACACGGTCATTGGTAATGTCTTGCGCGATCTTAATAAAGTTCCGGAAGAAAAACTGTCGGAGCTTTTAAAGGAAAAAATCATTGAAGAGTCATGTAAAAGTGCAATAAAAGCAGGTCAGCACCTTAATACGCAGCAAATAGAATATTTTCTGGCGCAATTTAAAAATGCCGCAACGCGTCAAAATAGTACGCCACCTTTATGCCCGCACGGCAGGCCGATAATAATAACCTTTACAAAAACGCAAATCGAGAAAATGTTTTTGAGAAAGCAATAACTGCGTAGAGTGAACAAATTGCGTGGGATGGATTGCGGTTGTAAGTCAGCTTCATATGCAATTAATATCGATTGAGTAAGGAACTCAGTTGGTGCTATAGCACCTAACTATCCAAACTTTATTTATTAATTGAAATAAACTTTGTCTATATACGAATTTTTGTGATAACATAAAGAATGGGGGATTGGTCAAGTCCGTTATATATTGCAAGCCAAGTTGTTGTTGTCTTTGCTTATGTATTTTTTGCTTGGTCTTATTTGTGCAAGAAGCGGACTGCTATACTTGGGCTTTCAATAGCTCATAATATTCTTTTGGCAGTAAGTTTCGGTATGCTCTGGGCTTGGGCGGGCGTTAGTGTTTTGGCACTAGAAGTCGTGAGGGATTTTGTAAGTTACTTCCGGGATAAAAACCGAACTGAATTGGAAAAGAAAAAAATCTATGCGTTTGACTGGTTTCTGCTTGTTTTTTGGCTTTCTACTTTGACTGTTGCAACAATTTTTACGGAAAGCGGTTTTTTAAAATGGTTTGCACTATTTTCATCGGCTCTGTTTACGGTTTCCATTTGGCAGAAAAAAGTTTTCACTTACCGTTTGCTTGCAATTCCGGCAAGTATACTTTGGGCAATCTATAGTTTCGGCGAGCAAAACTTCTTCGGCTTTATTTTAGAATGTTCAGTTTTCATTGTTACAATCATCGGGATAGTTTTATATACGAGAAGTAATAAAACCAATCATAAACCTTAAAATTTTTTAAGTTAGTCCGAAAAAAATCAATCCTGATTTTGTTTAATTTTCCAGTTGCCAAGATAAAGCATGCTTGGTTATAATACATGCATGGATAAAGATTCTAAACAGACTGGTGCTCCGGAAAATTTGCTCGGACGCGCTTTCCCGATTCTTGAATATGACCCTGACTCACACCCGATTATTAAAGCGACAACACTGTATGACAAAAGTAACAACCGGCACAGCAATCACCGCTGCCTATTTACTTACTTCCAAGACGTTGTGGAAAAATTTGAACAAAACGACAAGGTTTACCAAGTTTTCCGCTTGCGCACCGAAGGCGTACGTCCGCGCGTTTATGAAATTAAAGCCCAGCATAAAAACGGCAGAGCGGAACACATATATGTAGTTCCGGTTCCTGTGGGGGCTCCGATAGCGGCGCGGATGGTAGAAAGCATGGCTGCGATGGGATGCACTAAATTCATGGTGTGCGGCGGTGCTGGGTCTTTGGATGAATCGGTCACAAAAGTTGATGTTTTGGTTCCTGTGGCTGCCGTGCGCGATGAAGGCACAAGTTATCATTATTTGGCTCCAAGCCGCGAAGTTTTAATCAATCCGATTGTGCTTGACTGTATCAGGCAGACATTACAGGAAGCAAACGAGCCTTTTTTGGAAGTCAAAACATGGACCACCGACGGATCTTTCCGTGAAACGGAAGACAAGGTTGCGCTTAGGAAAAGCGAAGGGTGCACTACGGTTGAAATGGAATGTTCCGCATATTTGGCGGTTGCCCAACATAAAAAACTGCTGTGCGGACAGTTGCTTTATGCCGGCGATATAGTTAAAAGAGAAGGATGGCAGTACCGCAATTGGCACTCGAAAACCGATATACGAGAAAAGCTCTTTGAACTTGCGATTGAATGTCTTTTGTCACTTTAATTTAATAGTTTTAAACTTGACAAATTATAAATAATAGTGTATAATGAGCCAAATATAAAATTAAGGAAAATCGTTATGAAAAAAGGTAACGAGGCTTATGCGGAAGCCGTCTTGGAAGACGTGTGCGGTGAACTTAATATTGATGTACCCGAAAGAATAAATGCAAATATAGTCATTGATCCCGGTGCAAAAACGACGGACAGTATTTTAAACAATATCGAACGGTCGTTTCATTCTGGGCGTCCCACGAATTTGGGCAATATCAGCGATTTGACACGGTGCTCTGTGATAGGTGAAGACCTTACTCAGGTCAAAGACTATATCAAAAAGTTAAGAGAACAAGTTCCGTGCTTGCACGGCGTAATTAAAAAACAAAAATTTTCGGGTTATATTGGTGTTCATCTTCATACTAAAATGAACGGAATTCCGGGTGAGATACAATATTCGACTCCGCTCTTTTACCGCGTGAAGTCGGTCGCTGATGAAAACTATCGCAGGACACGGCTTTATTCATCGTTGATCGAAAAATCGGAAAGAGAAAAACTTACCAAAGCAGAAAAAATAATACTGGAAGAGCAAAGAAAGGATTTCGAACGCAGGCGTGCAATGGAAGCCAGACTTTTTAAGATGTTGCGCGAAGTCACCGGCATTGACGGAAATCTCCCTGAAATTGAAAGGATGATACAGTATACTTTAAAGCAAAGCGCAAAAGATTACCTGCCCTTACCGCACGCATCAATTTTGAATGATTGGCGGCTTATAACAAGAGGCTCGAAAGGGAAAGTTGACCTCAACAAATTGCTTAAATCCACGGGTATACTAAGGCCATACATAGACATAGCGCAAACTGAATTGTGTAAAAAAGCCAGAGAACCGATCCGCAGAGGGCTTATCGTTGATTCCAGCTTTAATTACCGAATTGCAGAGCAGCCAAAGCACAGACATCAAAATTTGGAGCTAGTCTAAGTGCCGTATAATCACTTGACAAACTTTATAAAAAGCGTGAATATCTAAATATAAACTTGGGATAGGAGAGTTTCTTTAATGGTAGCCAAAAATGATAAGCTTGCAAAACCAAAAAAAATCGGCAAAAACACTGCGTTTTTAAATACTAAACACGGACCCACTGTTGCCGCTTTTATTGACCTTGAAAATACGAATGCAAGTCCGGACAATATCTTGGAAATATTAACTAACTTGGACCGCAAAGGTAGCATCATTTACGGAAAAATTTACGGTTATACCGATGATAAAGTGGATGATTTCGAAGAGCTCGTTTCCGAACGCCGTTTCGAAACAATAGGCAGGTCACGCTTTAAAAGCGATGATACCAGCGTTGTAGATACCCGCCTTGTCGTGGACTGCATGAATTTTGCGGAGCGGCACGGAGCGGACTTTATATTTGTATGGACAGGCGTTGGCGATTTAATTCCGCTTTTTACGCGCATTGTTCAGTCCGGCTGTAAAACCATCACCGTTGACTTGCCCGAGTTCGATTCGAATAACAAGTTTGTGGATGAAAAAATCAGGCTTTTCTCGCCGCATACAATGCCTAAAAAGAATCGAACATACACCAATCCTCCGGCAGAAATAAACCTAACAGTAGACCGTGAACCGCCGGCGAATGAAACTTTCGCACAGTCCGTTCCGGAAACTCCTTCAGGTCCAATCGCTAATAAATTGGGCTTTGGTGTTAAAATTCCGCAGCTCCCGCGTAAAAAAGGAGCCCCCGGGTTTGAAGACCAGCCGAAAGCTTCCGCGATGTTCGAGCAAGCCAATGCCGAAGCCGAGGTAAAAGAGGAAGCCGAAGATGTCTTTGATGATACTGATTTCGATGTACAGAATATCGAGCCGGAGGTCGATCGGGAAGCGGAATACCAAAAATACAAAGAACTTGACAAGGTAACTTTGGAAGATAACGAAAGGATGGAAATCATGCTGCAGGATTTATACCGCAAGATAAGAAGCGGGGTACCCGCAGACTCCATAGATGTTACAAAACTTGATGACGGAACAAAGGCGCTTGAAAAAATAGCTCCTGTGAAACAGGCACAGAAGCCCGCAAAGAAAGACGACAAAAAACAGGAATCAACATCATATAAAGCTTACGACCCGGACGAGGATTCCAAAGTGGTTGACGACACGGAAAAACCCGAAAAGCCGAAAAGTGAGTTCAGCGACTTCGGCGATATTTGATTGTCTGTTTCACATTTAACTTATAAAGTTTGCGGTTTTTGTATCTTTTATTAATTTAGATATGATATAATGATTTAAGTTCCCGTAGCTCAGCCGGATAGAGCACGAACCTTCTAAGTTCGGGGTCGTGAGTTCGAATCTCGCCGGGAACGCCAAAACGCTTGACAAGAATGATTAACAGTTATACTGTTTTGTATGGCAATAACAAAGAAAACAACAACTACAACAATGGTGACGGTCGGTCCTGACGGTAAACCGGTGAAAACCACTACTGTAACAACAACTACAGCGGGTGCAAAAAAGCCTGCTAAGCAGCCTAAAACACAGACGCAAAAGGACATTGCGAAAGCGAAGAAGAACATCAAAACAACAAAAAAACTCATCAAAATGTTCAAGTAAGTCTTACACCGGCAGTAATGTGGCTACAAAATGGGGTAGGGTTTTAAATGTGCGTATATTTTGAAAAGTATATTTAACGTAATCAATTAATACTGCCAGTTGTCTGCTATCACCCTAATGGGTGCAGTCATTAATGTTTGAAAAAAGTGTCTACTTGAAACACGGAAGCCGCTACACGGCGAGAATGACTTATCTAAAACAAATCCAGACAAAAAGGGAAAATAACGGGGTCATTGTGCCACGCAGCACTAATTTAAAAACAACATTTGAAAAAACGATATAAATAACCTATCGAAAACTGGTTGACCCAGCAGAGCGGGCTTAAAACGATTTTTCACAAAAATCGTTTGACAGGGGTTTAGATAAAGGTATAGTTTTAGCGTATAGAATGTAAACTAAGTTAGGAAAATTTTCAAAAGATGAGGAAAACAAAATGAACAAAAGCGGTGCGTTTTATAAAAACAAACATTTGTTGACTTTTGTGTTGTCAGTAATGTTG